>Ga0207646_10003166_pt1 | contig 18831 bp, 20 predicted proteins | sample KBSK5502metaG_FD_184343 | JGI IMG/M metagenome (GOLD analysis project Ga0207646, IMG submission 184343) | Corn, switchgrass and miscanthus rhizosphere microbial communities from Kellogg Biological Station, Michigan, USA - KBS K5-50-2 metaG... | ecosystem: Host-associated > Plants > Roots >...
GCCGCACGTGCCTGCCGCGCACTCGCGGACCTCGCCGAGACGGAGCTTGCGGACGAACAGTCGGTGATGCAGACGCCCACCGCGGCTGCGCAGGAGGCAGTTGAGGGTCTCCGCGGAGGCTTCCTGGCGGCGCCGCATCGACCGAGCGGGCCGATCGGGCCGACCGCGGCGCTCGCCTCACTGGTCGACGAGCTCGACTGGCTGCTCTCCTTTCTGGCCCCTCGGTACGACTTGCCGTCAGTCGACCTCGGCGGAGAGGAAGACGCCGAGGCAGTCGCGGCGACGGCCGCGGTCCTGCGAGCGAGTGCCGCGACGTTGGCCGGTGGGCACGAGCGACCGAACTTCCAGCGGCTCGAGGAGTCGCGGGACGCCGTCACGCGCGCCCTCGTCCGGCGAATCTCGGAGCCGCCGGCTCTGCACGACGAGCGCCTGGGTTCTGCACTCGAGCCCGCCTTCCGGATCCGCGCGATCTCGTATTCCGCGCGGCAAGTCGCCGGCTATGCACAGCTGGCCAGCGGGATTCCCGCGCCGGAGCTCGATGAGCTGGACGTCGCGGGCGGCGAGTCCGTCATGCGCCCAACCAGGGGTGCGCTCGAGGCGACGGAGCGGTTCGCCGTCGAGCACGCCGGCGCAGGGTCGGTTTGGTTTCGCAACAGCGTTCGCGGCGCCGCGGGACTCGCGGTTGCCGTCTACATCGCTCAGCGAGGCGGCCTTCAGCACTCGTTCTGGGTGGTGCTCGGCACCCTCTCGGTTCTCCGCTCGAATGCCTTGAGCACGGGCTGGTCGGTGGTCAGCGCCCTGGCCGGAACGGCGGTGGGGATCTTCGTAGGAGCAGGACTCGTGATCGCGATCGGCACGCACGAGCACATTCTCTGGGCGGTGCTGCCGCTCGCGGTCCTGCTCGCTGCCTATGCGCCTCGCGCGATCTCCTTCGCCGCGGGCCAGGCGGGTTTCACCGTCGTGCTCTTCGTCCTGTTCAACATCATCCAGCCCGTCGGCTGGACGGTCGGGCTCGTTCGGATTGAGGACGTCGCGATCGGCTTCGCGATCAGTCTCGGTGTCGGCCTGCTCTTCTGGCCACGTGGCGCTGCCATGGTGCTGCGGGAGAACCTGGCCTCTGCGTACGGGCGCAGCGCGGACTATCTCGTCGCGACGGTCCGGCTGATCGTCGACGGGGGCGACCAGGGTCGGTCGTCGAGCTCCGCGCAGGCCGCAGCTGCCGCAGTTCACCAGCTCGACGACGCCTTTCGCCAGTACCTTGCCGAGCGGTCCGCAAAGCGTGTGAACCTCGAGAGTGTCGGGGCCCTTGTCGCAGGCGCGGCACGCGTGCGGCGCGCGGCGCAGTCGCTTTCTGCGCTTGGACGCATGACGGCCGGCGACGCAGGGCTCACGCAGTGCGGCGAGAACCTCGACGGCGAGATTCATGCGCTGCGGTCGTGGTACGTCACGCTCGGCGATTCCTTCATCCATTCCACCGCTGTTCCGCCGCCGCACATTCGCGACAACGAAGGCCGCAGGCGCCTACTCGCTTGCGTGCGAGCCGCCGTGGCGGGCGATGACAAGACCAAGGTTCGATCTGCGCTCGTTCTGTTGTGGGCGAGCCAGCACCTGGACAACCTCTGGCGGCTCGAATCGCACCTCGGGCGATCTGCCGCCGAGGCTTCGAGCGATTGAAGCCTTCCGGGCAGAAGCCCGAGGCCGTAGAGTTGACTCAATCGACAGGGAGGATCGGATGGCGCTCGCACGTGTTGTGACGTTCGAAGGAGTCAGCAAGCAGCGGATGGACGAGATGGACCGCGAGATGCAGGACGGGCAGCCGCCGGAGGACTTCCCGGCAGCCGAGATCGTTGCGCTTCACGACCCCGAGGCCGAGAAGTCGCTCGTGATCCTCTTCTTCGAGAACGAGGAGGACTACCGCCGCGGGGACGAGATCCTGAATGCGATGCCGGCCGGCGACACTCCAGGGCGGCGCACGTCGGTGACGAAGTACAACGTCGCTACTCGCATGAGCTCCTGACTCGTCGGGCGATGAGCGAGAGCGAGGAGCCCAACCGGATCGAGACGTTCCTGTACGACGCCGACGGGAACCGCACCGATGACGAGAGCATCGCGGTGCGCGGCGAGGTGGTCGAGTTGGATGCCGAGGGTCGCGTCATCGCGACGCATGCGCATGACGGTCTCGGCTGGGAGGTCGATCCGATCTCGCTCGAAGGCGATCCGGGCGAGCTCGCGACCCGACCGAAGCACGAACCGAGCTGACGCGGACCACCGGGGAGTGATCCCGATGGTCCGCGGTGCGGCTGCTGTTCAGCGCAGCGAGATCGCGACTTGCTCCAGGAGGTCCAGCGCGTCCTGCATGCCGCCCTCCATGCCGGAGTTGATATGTGCATCCCGGCCGATCTTGGTCGGGTGCTCGACGAGGACGATGAGGGTCGTGCGCCCGTCCACCTCGGTGAGCGTGAGGGTGTTCAGCGCTGCGTGCTCCTCGGCGTCGGGGATGCCCTCGTAGACCTCGGTCGAGACGATCCGTTCGTTCGGGACGATTTCGCGGTACTCGCCGTGGAAGCCGAACTCCAAGCCGTCGGCCGTCACGCTCACGTACCGCCACCTCCCGCCGACCCGCAGGTCGATCTCGGCGCTCTTCACCTCCCCGCGGTTCGCGTGCCACCAGCGTTTCACCAGCTCGGGCGTGGTCCACGCCTCGTACACCAGGTGCTTTGGGGCATCGAACTCCCGGGTGATGAGGATCTGCGTATCGGTCGGGAGAGTCACCGTCGCTGCCCCGCTACTCGTCACTGCCATCTCCTTCCTCCTTCTGTTTGAGTTCCTCCAATACGACGTCGAGCTGCTCGAACCGCTCCGACCAGGAGCGCTCGTAGTTCTTCACCCAGTCGTGGATGGGCTTGAGCGCCTGGCCGTTCAGGCGGTAGAGCCGCTGCCGTCCCTCGTTGCGCACGTCGACCGCTCCGACCTCCCGGAGCACCCGCAGGTGCTTCGACACCTGTGGCTGGGCCAGCCCGAGTAGGTGGACCAGGTCGTTCACGGGCTGCTCCCCGCCGGCGAGGGCGTCCAGGATCTGTCGCCGCCGCGGCTCGGCGACCGCGTTGAACGCATCCGCTGTCGTCGCTGCCCGTGCCACGGCGCGAATCATATACCCATATAGGAATATGTCAAGCTGGAGTCAACGCGTGAGCCGGTCCGACCCGCCCCCGTATTCGTCGTGGCGGTGGACCCACATCTCGGGCGGCTCGCCCTCGTTCCGCCCTTTTGGCGCCCGGTCGAGGAACGCGTAGTACCCGAGCATGAATTCGAGGCCGCGGGCGGAGGTTGAATACGTGTGGTAGACGACTCCGTCCTCGAGCGCGAACGCGCTGAAGACCGGGCCCTCCGTGAGGTATCCAGCCGGATCGGTGCCGCACTCGGCCGCGAGTTCTGGGACCGGGCCAAGGTTGCCTGCCAGTAGAGGCGCCAGTTCCTCGTGGGTGTGCGAGGCGCCGAAGTCGAAGTTGAAGTCGCTTCCGTGCGACGAGACCCAGGGGAAGCTCCACCCCATGCGCCGCTTGTAGGCCTGCAGCCTTTCGAGCGGAGCGCGCGAGATGCAGAGAAACGTCACGTCGCGGGCCCGCAGATGCGCTACCGCGCCGGTGTACGTATCCGCCCCGGAAGAGCAGACCGGGCAGCCTGCCGTGTAGTCCGGGCCGAACATGAAGTTGTAGACGAGGAGTTGCGAGCGTCCGTCGAAGAGCTCAGCCAATCTCCTTGGACCGTCCTCGGTGTCGAAGCTGTAGTCCTTCTCGATCCGCACCCAGGGCAGCTCTCGCCTCTCGCGGGCGAGCTCGTCTCCACGCCGCGTGAGCTCTTTCTCGCGCTCGAGCAGTGCGTTGCGCGCCTCGACCCATTCCTCGCGTGTTCCGACCTTGTGCTCGGTCATTGCGTCGCCTCCGTCGTTTCGGTTCGGTGATACAGATTGACTGAATGAGCCTCACTCAGTACTACACGGCGACCACCCTCGACGGCTTTATCGCCGACCCCGACAACTCTCTGGACTGGCTGTTCACTCGCGAGCGCGACGACGACGGGCTCTTGAACTACGGCGAGTTCATCGCCGAGATCGGTGCGATGGCGATGGGGTCGACGACATACGAATGGCTCCTCGACCACGAGCTTGCAGAGAAGGATCCCGCCGAGCGGAAGTGGCCGTACGACATCCCCTGCTGGGTCTTCACGCACCGCCAGCTGCAGGCCGTCTCCGGCTCGGGAGTCGAATTCACCAACGCCGACGTCGCAACGGTGCACGAAGAGATGGTCGAAGCCGCTGGTGATCGGAACGTGTGGATCGTGGGCGGGGGAGACCTGGCCGGTCAGTTCGCCGACGCCGGGCTGCTGGACGAGGTCATCGTGTCGATCGCGCCGGTCACGCTGGGTGCGGGTGCGCCGCTGCTGCCGCGCCGGATCGAGTTGCGCCTGGACGTCCTTGGACGAAACGGCGACTTCGCCCCCGCGAAGTTCGCCGTGGTGCGCCCATCCGCCTGACCTACAGCGTCGCGCTTCTCAGCGGACGGTTCCTGCCTTCGTGTCGGCGAAGCGAGCGAGCGCAGTCACGAGTGAGCGAAGCTCACGGCCGCGCGGCGTCAGTCGGTATTCGACCCGAGGCGGGCGGGCGTCGATCACCGCTCGCTCGAACACGCCTGCCTCTTCGAGGTCGGTCAGCCGCCGTGCCAGGGTCGCCGGCGGAATGCTCCCGAGCGCCTGCAGGAACTCGTTGAAGCGGACGGCGCCCTCGTTCGAGACATAGAGGATCGAGACGGTCCAGCGCCGCTCGAGGAGATCCGCGGCGTTGCGGACCTCCTCGGGGAGCGGCGGGCAGCTACGACAGCGCATGCGCCGAACGGGGCTCGAGCGACAGCGCGAGCACCTCGTCGAGGCTCATCACCGGGTGGAAGCTCATCTCGTTGCGAACGTCCTCGGGGATGTCATCGAGGTCGGCTCGGTTCCGCTCCGGGATGATCACATCGGTCAGGCCGGCCGCATGGGCCGCGAGGGCCTTCTGCTTCAGGCCGCCGATCGGCAGCACGCGACCCTGCAACGTGACCTCTCCCGTCATGCCGACCGTGTGCTTCACGGGCCGGCCCGTGAGCAAGGACGCAAGTGCGGTCGTCATCGTGATTCCGGCGCTCGGCCCGTCCTTCGGGATCGCTCCTGCGGGCACGTGCACGTGGAAGCTGGTGTCCTCGAAGACGTGCTCGTCGAGACCGAGCTCTTCGGCGTGCGAGCGCACGTAGGAGAGTGCGATCCGCGCCGACTCCTTCATCACGTCGCCGAGCTGGCCGGTCAGGACGAGCTCATCCTTTCCTGCCATCTTGGTCGCTTCGACGAAGAGCACGTCCCCGCCGGTGCCGGTGACGGCGAGACCGGTGGCCACGCCGGGCACGGCCGTTCGCTCGGCCGACTCCTGATAGAAGCGCTGCTTACCCAGTGCATCGCGAACGGTCGGCTCGCCGATCGAGATCGGCGGTTGCGCCGTGCCGGAGGCCACCGTCGTCGCGGTCTTGCGCAGCAGCTTCCCGAGCTCACGCTCCAGCTGGCGGACTCCCGCCTCGCGCGTGTACTGGCTGACGATCAGTTCGAGCGTGATGTCGTCGATCGACACCTCGTCCTCGCGGAGCCCTGCGCGCTCACGCTGGCGTGGCCACAGATAACCGCGTGCGATCGCGACTTTCTCGTCGACCGTGTAACCGTCGAAGCGAATGACCTCCATGCGGTCGAGCAGCGGGCCTGGGATCGTGTCGGCCACGTTCGCCGTCGCGATGAACACGACCTCGGAGAGGTCGAGCTCGACGTCGAGGTAGTGGTCGCGGAACGAGTGGTTCTGGGCCGGGTCGAGCACCTCCAGGAGCGCAGCCGAGGGATCGCCGCGCCAATCGGCGCCGACCTTGTCGACCTCGTCCAGCAGGATCACCGGGTTCATCGTCCCGGCGTCGCGCAGCGCGCGAACGAGCCGGCCGGGCAGCGCGCCGATGTAGGTGCGCCGGTGACCGCGGATCTCGGCCTCGTCGCGCACACCGCCGAGCGACATGCGGACGAACTCGCGATTGAGGGCGCGCGCGATCGACTCGCCGACCGACGTCTTGCCGGTTCCGGGCGGTCCGATCAGCGTCAGGATCGCGCCGGAGCGCTTGTCCTCGGAGATGCCGCGCTCCTGCCGGAGCTTGCGCACGGCCAGGTACTCGACGATGCGCTCCTTGACGTCGTCGAGACCGGCGTGGTCGTTGTCGAGGACCTCACGCGCATTGACGGGGTCGAGCCGCTCCTCGGAGCGCTTGCCCCAGGGCACGGCGAGCAGCCAATCGAGATAGGTGCGAATCATCGAGGACTCGCCGCTCTGGTCGCCCATGCGCTCCAGACGTCCGACCTCACGTTCCGCCTGTTCACGCACCTCATCAGGGAGATCGGCCTCGACGATCTTCGCGCGGTAGTCCTCCGAGACAGAGGCCTCGTCCTCGCCCAACTCCTTGCGGATGGACTCCAGTTGGCGGCGCAGGATGTACTCGCGCTGCTGCCGCTGGGCACCCTCCTCGACGTCCTCGCGGATTCGATGCCGAATCTGCAGCTCGGCCAGTCGCTCACGCTGAAGCCGCAAGGCCAGCTCGAGGCGCTGGACGATGTCCACAGCTTCGAGTAGCTCGATCCGCTGCTCGAAGGTGATCTCCGGGGCGTAGGCGGCGGTGTCTGCGAGGGTGCCGACCTCGCGAATCGAGCGCACGAAAGCGGAGATGCGCCCGTCGTCGCCGCGCAGCTCCAGGATCTCCTCGACGACTGCGCGGTACTCGCGCTCGAGCTCGCGGGTCTTGACGCCGGGTGGGTCCTGGTCTGGGTGCTCGTGGACCTCGACCCGGAGCCGACCCTGCTCGTCGGTATGGGCGGCGCCTGCGACCCCTCGGTGCAAACCGACAAGGCTGACGGCTCCGACGCCGCCGGGGAGGCGCACCCGCTCGGCGACTTCGGCGACGGTCCCTACCCTGGCGTAGTCGCCCTCGTGCCGTGGCACGAGCAGCACGCGCGCCTCGTCGCCCACGTCGGCCGAGATCGTGACGTTCATGTTGGGGAAGACGACGGTGTCGTCAAGCGGGACTAGCAGCAACGTGCTCAAGCTTCATCACCTTTCCTGTCAGTACTACACTACAAATAGTAGCTTCAGTAGATGAAGTTACCGAGTCGACCTCTCCGTGCGCAAGCCTCCGCCTAGGTGCGGGGGGCTCCCTGGCGTCCCTTGCCGTACGATCGCCCTCGTGGCCTACGACGAGGAGCTCGCAGACCGCATCCGCGAACTGGTCGGCGGCGAGGCCCGTCTGACCGAAAAGAAGATGTTCGGCGGCCTGGCGTTCCTGATCGGCGGCAACATGGCCGTGGCAGCGAGTGGCCAGGGCGGAGTGCTGGTTCGCGTCGACCCGGCCCAGTCGGACAAGCTCGTGGCGACGACGAGCGCCCGCCTCATGGAGATGCGCGGCCGGGAGATGCAGGGCTGGCTCCGAGTCGACGCGGAAGACCTCCGCACCAAGCGTCAGCTCGCCAAGTGGGTCGAGCTCGGACCTGCGTTAGCCAGGTCACTTCCCGCGAAGCGATAGTCCCGCTCAGGCGTGATCGTGCGCATGCCCGGGCGGGCCGTAGAGACCTGCCAACCGGAGTCGTGCAGGCCGGGGGTCGCGCGCTGCCGTCGCGAGCAGCGCGAGCGTGTAGATGCCGACCGCCGCTGCGATGATCATCGAGCTCGGCGGCAGCGTGGGGAACTCGTAGCTCAGAGTGAGGCCAATCCAGACTGCGCCGACCGAGAAGATCGCGGAGAGGACGAGGCCGCGGTACGGGCGGGTGGTGAGCCGGTGGGCAGCCCCGGCCGGGGCTGCGAGTAGACCGAGGAGGAGGAGCGCACCGACGGCTTGGGTCGCCTGCGCCGCGACCAGGCCGAGCAGCGCGAGGAAGCCGAGCCCGAGCGCCCGCACGGGCACCCCTCGGGCGGCGGCGACCTCGGCGTCGAGCGACGCAAACAGCAGCGGCCGCGCGATGAGAAGCAGGAATGCGCTCGCGAGGATTGCGAGCAGGACCGAGGTTCGAACGTCGGTGGTGCTGAGCCCGAAGATCGAGCCGAACAGCACGCGAACACCAGCGGTTCCGTTTCCGGCGCTGTTGTTGGTGGTGAAGATCGTGAGGAAGAGAACGCCGATGCCGAGCGTCCAGGCGAAGAAGGAGCCGATGGTGACGTCGTCGGCGCGCGCTCTGTCTCCGAGCAGGCCCATGACGATGCCACCGAGGATGGTCGCGGCGAAGAGCCCGGCGAGGATGTTCAGGCCGAGTGCGGCCGCGGCGAGCGCTCCGGTGAAGGCGACATGGCTGAGGGCATCACCGGCGAAGACCTGGGCGCGCAGGACGACGAAGTAGCCGACCAGGCCGCACGCGAGCCCGACGAAGTTGCCGGCGATCAGGGCGTTGCGCATGAACTCCTGCGCGAACATCAGGCGGGCTCGGTTGCAAGACGCATCGTCGTTCTCCGGTGGCCGGCAACCGTGTTTGCCACGCGGACGAACAGATAGAGCGCGAACGACAGCGATGTGACGTAGAAGCCGACGGGGTAGATCGAGAAGTAGGCGAGTGCGAGCCCGAGCCAGGTGACCGCGAGCGCGAGCGCAACCGAGAGGGCGATCCCGAGTCCTGGACGGGCGGTGAGTCGATGCGCAGTCGCTGCAGGCGTGACGAGCAAGGCGAAGACGAGCAAGGCCCCGGTGATCTGGCTCGTTTCCGCGACCGAGAGGCCGAGGACGAGCAGGAATCCGAAGCCGAGCTGGCGCGCAGGGACCCCGGCGGCAGAGGCGACGTCGGGATCGACGGAGGCGAAGATCAGCGGGCGGGCTGCGAGAACGACCAGCGTCAGTGCTGCAACGGCGACGGCGAGCAGCACGGCCACCTGCCGGCTGGTGACTCCCAGGAAGGTGCCGAACAGGAGCGAGTCGAGGCCGTTCAGGACTCCGTGGTAGAGGGTGACGAAGAGGAATCCCAGCGCGAGTGCGAGCGCCTGTAGGGAACCGATCGCCGCCGACTCCGCGCTCAGGCTCTGGCGCGTGCCGGCGATTCCGGCGAGCGCAAGCGCGCCCACTCCGCAGAAGCCGAAGTAGCCGACCGCAAGCGGGAGCCCGGCGAGACTCGCGGCTGCGGCGCCGGGGAAGGCGATGATCGAAAGGGTGTGCCCGGCGAAGGTCTGTTGGCGCAGGGCCATGAACCAGCCGGTCACGCCCGCCATGACCGCCACGATCGTGCCCGCCTCGAGCGCGTTGACCATGAATGGGTACGAGACGAGCTCGTGCAGATCGGTGAGCGGGTTCCAGGAGAGGCCCTGGAAGATCGCTGCCTCAAGCATGGCGATCTCCGTGCACGAACGGCGCCTCGGGCTGACCGACGACGACCAGCCGCCCGTCGGAGGCACGCAGCACCTCGATCGGCGCCCCGTAAAGGCGGCTGAGCGTCTCGCTTCTGATCACCTGCTCGGGAGGGCCCTCGAGCGCGCCGCCGCCGGCCAGGTAGATGACGCGGTCGAGGTAGCCGAGGATCGGGTTGATGTCGTGGGCTACGAGCAGGACGGCCACCTCCTCCTCGTGGCAGATCCGCCGGACAAGTGCGGCGACCGCGGCCTGGTTGGGCAGGTCGAGGCTGTCGAGCGGCTCGTCGAGCAACAGCAGCTTCGGCCGGCGCACGAGCGCCTGCGCGATCAGGAGACGCTGCTGCTCACCGCCGGAGAGCTCACCGATCGGATGTCGGGCGTACTCGGTCGCGCCGACGAGCTCGATCGTCTCGGCCACACGCGCCGAGGAGCGCTTCCGATTCGGGCCGGGAATGGGCACGCCCCAGCGTGTCCCATCCAGACCCAGTTGGACGAGGTCGATCCCTCGGATCCTGGTGCCGGAGTCGAAGCTTCGCCGCTGGGGCAGATAGCCGATGCCCGCGTTCCCGGCGCCGGCCGGACGGCCCAGGACCGTTGCCGTCCCCGCGGCCAGCGGCAGCAAGCCGAGGATCGCCTTGATCAGTGTCGACTTCCCGGCGCCGTTCGGCCCGAGGATCGCGACGAATTCTCCCTCCGTGACGTTGAACGAGACGTCGTGCCAGATCGTTCGCCCGCCGAGCCGCACGGCGGCGTGTTCGAACCGCACCGCCGTGGGGTCCTGCCGGTTCATCGGCCGGTTGCGTTCGCGAGTGCGGCGGCGAGTGCCCGGAGCTGGTGCGACTGCCAATCCTGGAAGTCGGCGGAAGCAGGCACGAGCGTCTCCGTGATCGTCGTGACCGGAATGCCTCTCTGATGCGCGGCGTCGGTGATTCGCGTCACGTCCGGCGTGCTGTTCTGGCTGTTGTAGACCCAGAGCCTGATCAGGCGGCCTGCGATCTGATGATCGATCGTCGTCTTGTCGGACGCCGTCGGCTCCGTGCCTTCGCTGATCGCCTTCAAGAACGAATAGGGAGTCAGCAGTTTCAGTCCAAGCGCCTGTGCGAGCGGAGCGACGATGCTCTCCGAAGCGCCGATGGGAACGCCTCGGTACTTCTCTCTGATCGAGGCGATCAGCTGCTTGTACTGCGCGAGGCCGCGTGTTTCGAGGCGCGCCTTCTGCTGTGCGAAGTAGCCCGCCTCCTTCGGTTCGAGCTTGGCGTAGTCGCGCGCGATCGCGCCGATCACTCGCTGGACGTCCGTCGGTGAGTACCAGCGATGCGGGTTCCCGCCGGGCTTGATACCGGTGAGATCGCCGACGTCGAGAACGACCCGGCCCGACACCGGATTCGCCGCGATCAGCTTTGGCGCCCAGGGGTCGTAGCCGATGCCGTTTACGATCACGAGCCGAGCGCCCGCAATGGTTCGCGCGTCGGCGGCCGTCGGCTCGTAGTCGTGGGGGTCGGTGGCGGGGCTCGTGATCACGCTTGTGACGTGAACCTTGCTGCCACCGAGTTGCGAGGCGATGCTGCCCCAGAAGTTCTCCGCCGCGACCACCTGCAGACCCTTGGCTCCGGTCACCGAAGAGCCGCCCGTTGCCTTGCCGCAGCCGCCGCCAACGAGCGCCAGCGCGGCGAGCAGGGCGGCGACCGCGGCTGGTGGCATACGCTAACAATACTCATTCTCGATACCGCTTGCAATCGAGAGCCGCTATCATTAGCGGCGTGGCGGCACGGGCAAAGACTTCCCACTGGGCCGAGACGACGATCGCTTCGTTGCAAGCAAAGGGCCATCGCAGCGGCGACGCCCGCCGTGCCGTCGTCGAGCTGCTCGGCCGGCAGCAGTGCTGCCTGACCGCCCAGGAGATCTTCGACCAGCTGCGCAGCGAAGGCCGCCGCGTCGGGATCGCGAGCGTCTATCGGACGCTCGAGCAGCTGAGCAGGGACGGTTACGTCCAGCGCATCGACATCGGCGCCGGCACGACGCGTTTCGAGCCGATCCACGCCGACGGCGAGCACCACCACCACCTCGTCTGCGACGACTGCGGCAAGGTCGAAGCATTCGCGGACGATCAGCTCGAACGGGCACTACGCAAAGTCGAGGGCCGAACCGGCTACTCGGTCGCCGGCCACGACGTCGTCCTCCGCGGCGCGTGCCGCGATTGCGCCCCGCGCGCCGGAGGGCGGGTACGCCTCACACGGTGACGACGATCTTGCCCTGGGCGTGTCCTTCTCCCAGGTACCGGAAGGCATCCGCGATCTCGTTCAACTCATAGCCCTTGTCTATGACCGGTTTCACCTTCCCGGACTCGAGCAGGTCTCGCAGGACGACCATGTCGGGCATGTTGAACTTCGCCACGAAGAAAACCGCCCTCTGGCTGCTGGGAATTGACGCCAGGCGTACTTTGGCGATGTGACCGAGCGGCCCGAGCGACCGGTTACCCTTCGGTGCGCCGACGATGACGAGGGTCGCTTTCGGGTTCAGTACGCGCTTGCATTCTGACCACGACCGGCTGCCGGCGATGTCGAGCAACAGGTCGTAGCGACGATCACTCCGCGTGAAGTCCTCACGCGTGTAGTCGATCACGTGATCGGCGCCAAGCGAGCGCGCGATATCGACGTTCCTCGTGCTGCACACGCCGGTCACCTCGGCGCCGAGCGCCTTCGCGATCTGGACCGCGAACGTGCCCACGCCTCCCGATGCACCGTTGATCAGGACCTTCTGTCCTTCCTGAAGCTGCCCCTTGTCGCGTAGCCCTTGAAGTGCTGTGAGCGCCGCCACGGGCACGGCCGCCGCTTCCTCGAACGTCAGGGCGGCCGGTTTTGCCACGACCGCCTTGCGAGCGCACACGTACTCCGCGAAGGCTCCGCTCCTGCCGCCGAAGACGTCGTCACCAGATCGAAGCTGAGTGACGTCACGGCCGACCGCTTCCACCGTGCCTGCGAAGTCGACACCGAGCATGTTGCTCTTGGGCTTGCGTAGCCCCATCTGCATGCGCGCGACGTACGGCGTGCCCGTCAGCTCGTACCAATCCGCGGCGTTGATCGAGGCCGCGCGGACTCGCACCAGCACGCCGTCGTCTGCGAGCTCCGGCTTGTCGGTCTCCCCGAGCTCGAGAACATCAGGCGGGCCGTACGTGTCGCGGACGATCGCCCTCATCGAGCGGGGCTGCCGTTGACGGTCAGGACGACGTTCCCGGTCTTCTCGAGCGTTTCCACATACCGCGTTGCTTCGACCACGTCCTCGAGTGGGTAGCGCCGATCGATGACCGCCCGGTAATTCCCGGCCTCGATGAGCTCCTTGATGAAGAGGACGTCCTGCTTCGTGTACTTCGCGATCCCGAGCGTCACCTTCTTGTCTCCGACCCATCTGGTCAGCAAGGCCAGGATCGGGACGTGCCACATGAACCCGAGGTCGGTTTCCAGATAGATCCCGCCCGGCTTCAGTGATCCGCGGCACCGCCTGAACGAATGCTTGCCGACCGAGTCGAAGATGACGTCGTACCTCTCGCCGTTCTTCGTGAAGTCCTCCTGCAAGTAGTCGACGACCTCGTCGGCTCCAAGCGACCTCACGAGCTCGACGTTCTTCGTATTGCACACCGCGGTGACGTCCGCACCGAAGTACTTGGCGAGCTGCACCGCCGCAGTGCCGATTGATCCGGAGGCGCCGTAGATCAGAATCTTCTGGCCTCTGCGCAGATTTGCCCCTCGCAGGCACGACAGGGCTGTGCTCGCTCCGTCGCAGACCGCGGCGGCCTCCTCGAAGGTCATGCCGGCCGGCTTGCGCGCCAGCGGCCCGCCCTCGCGGATGCAGACGAACTCGGCATGTGCGCCGAAGCTCTTGACGCCGAAGACCTGGTCGCCCACCTCAAAATCGGTGACGGCTGCACCGACCGCCTCGACCTCTCCGGCCAGCTCCATGCCGAGGATCTTGTGCTTCGGTCCACGCAGGCCGATGAAGTAGCGAACGAAGAACGGCTTCGCGCTGCGCCAGCCACAATCGGTCCGGTTGACCGTCGTCGCGTGGATCTTGACCAGGACTTCGTCCTCCTTGGGGACCGGTCGCGCGACATCCTCGAGTCGTTGAACCTCCGGCGGCCCGTATCTGTCGTAGACAACTGCTCTCATTGATGCCCTCTCCTCTTCTCCGTTGGCTGCGGGTACCGGATAGGCCCGCCCTGTTTCCACATCCGGCCCGCGCGATAGAGCTCCGCGGGCTTGCCGCCGGCCGATCCGGGTCGAGCGTGCCGCCCGGTCGGGATCACCCAACCGGTCTCGGCGACGACGCTCCGCCGGAAGTTCGCGGCGTCGAGCTGCACACCCCAGACCGCTTCGTACACCGAGCGCAGCTCGGCCAACGTGAAAGTCGCACCGACGAACGCGGTTGCGATGCCCGTGACCTCGAGCTCGACGCGGACACGCTCGATCGCGTCGCGCACGATCCCGAGATGATCGAACGCCAGCTCGACCTTTCCGTTCAGGACGTCGGCTACCGGGATCAGGGCGGCTGCCGCAGCGTCCGAGCCCCCGACGACAGCGCCCACGTCTCTGAGCACTGCCAGGTAGGCGACCGTCACGACGTTCATTCGGGGGTCGCGCTCGGGATCGCCGTAGGCGCCGAACTGGGTGAGCAAGCTCGCCGCATCGACACCGGTCTCCTCGACCAGCTCGCGTTTCGCCGCCGCGTCCAGCGTCTCGGTGGGACGCTTGAAGCCGCCGGGGATCGCCCACATTCCCTCGAACGGCGCCTCGCCACGGCAGACGAGCAGGACGTGAAGCATGCCCTCGGACATGGTCAGGATGACCACGTCCACCGTGACTGCGAAAGCCGGGAACTGCGCTGGGTCGTAGCCCAGAGGCACTCCCGGATCCCTAGTTTTGGTCGCCATGACTCTTACCATAGCAGGAAGTTATGGTCTTGTCGACCAGAACTCGCGTCGATCGCGGTGGGACGGCCCCCGACCGCGAGGGCCGTCCCAGCGCGCGGATCAGCCGACCGGGAGAGCGGCGGTGTGTTCGATCTGAACGGCCTGGAGCGCGTTCGGGTCGAGCCCGAGGAGCTGGAGGATCGTGGGTGCGATCTGAGTCGTCTCCACCGGGGTGCTGACGATGTTGCCGGCGGCGCCTTCGATTGGGTTTCCGCTCACGAGGAGTGGAACGTCTCGGTCTTGCGGGTTGTTGCCACCGTGCTCGGCGATCTTCCTCTTCTTGCCCGTGTAGACGACCCCGTATTGCGAGATACCGACGATGTCCGGCACGCGAGCGTCCGCGAACGGTGTACCCATGAAAGCAGCAGCGTCGCTGCCGGCGTACACGTGGGAAAGTCCTGAGCTCGTGTAGGGCTTCGGATCGCCGTTGATGTCGTTTCCGGTGCCGGAGTGGTTGAGGAGGAAGTTCTTCGCGAACGACTCCGCTGCGGCTGAGCGGTCGGTGAGCCAGATCAGCATTCCGTCGTCGTTGATCGAGAACGCGACGAGGTCACTGGCGCCGGAATGTGCGGCTGTCCAGGCGGCGTTGAGGGCGTCGATGATCGGCCCGTCGGGGATGCGAGTCAGGGCCGAGGGAGTCTGCGGCGACTGGCCGTGCTTGGCGGAGAGGACGATCGCCGTGTCGCTCTGGAGGTGGCGCGCCTTGATCGCGTCCATCATCGTTCCGACCTTCACGTTGATGAAATCGAGTGCGCGCTGCAACAGCGGGCCAGGCGTAACACCATCGGGCAGATAGCCGCCCTTGAGCCCGTCCGAGGTCGGGAGCTTCTCGGCGGTCGAGACGGTTTGAAAGTTCATGCCGAAGATCGCCGGTGTGCCGACGCCGCTCGTGCCGCTGTGGTCGTAGCCGTTGATCTCGTTGATCACGGACTGCACCTTGTAGTCGTCGTATTGCATCGTCAGCGCGTTGTCGGTCGTCCAGTCGTTGCTCGAGCCGCCCGTAGGAGCGTCGCTGTTGATCTCAGGCGCGAACAAATCCTGCGCACCGGTGCCCGAAGGCCCGTTGAGGATCTCGTAGGCGACGTGCTTGTCCGACCAGGCGGTCCGCAAGCCGGCGGTGCGGGCGACCTCGAAAATCGTGTTGACCTTGAGGTATTGGTGCGGGTAGACCGGGCTGCAAGTCCCCGGATCGACCGGCAGCTGGCTCGGGTCGAGCAGTGTGGTTGCATCGCCCGTCATCTGCAGGATGCTGCCGGGCAAGCCGGTGAGCCCTTGGCCCGCGTCGAGCCGGCTGGGATCGCGATCGGCTTGCTCGAAATACGTCACCTCGACGCCCGGTGTCGCCGACCCACAGCTCGTCGTTCCAGCCGGCAGGAGCCTACGGTTCCAACTGTCGTCGTAGTAGATCCCGGTCGTTTTCGCATTGCCGCCTGTTACCTGAGCGATCAGGCCCGGGAACGAGTCCGATGGGAACGGCGCCTGCGCATGGGTGAACTCGACGCCCCGGTGGACGAGTTTCGCCAGCGCGGACGACGGATGTTGCTCGACGTACCAGACGAGGTCCGACTGGTGGAGCCCATCCACCGAAAGCAAAAGAACGTGCTTGGCTGTGGCGCGGCCGTTTGTGTCCGTCTTGGCCGTTGCTGCGGTTGTCGCTGTTGTCCCGAGGACTGTGATCAGGAGCAGCAGCATCGAGAAGCGGCGTGTCAGCATCTCTCTCCTTTACGGGTCCGGCCTGCCGGCGGAGAGGATTTCGTAGTACGTCCATTCGTTGGGTAGACGGCTGGTGAAAGTGCCGCTGCAGGTTGGCTCCCCCCGGAGTTTCGTGTGAGGGACGCGATTCAGAGTCGCTTCTCGACTCGCGCACGTGCGTAGCGCAGGCCGAGCCAGCCGACGATGATCGCGACGACGACGAAAGCGGCCGCGTAGAGGCCGTAGCGCTGGATCGCGTCGGCCACGGCTCGGCCGCCGTAGTACGCGGTCAACCCGACCAAAGTCGCCCACGCGATGCCTCCCGCGGCGTTCCAGAACAGGAATCGCCACCAACGCATGTGCGAGAGCCCGGCGACCCACGCGACCGTGTAGCGCAGGATCGAGACGAAGCGTCCGAAGAAGACCGTCTTGCCGCCGTGGCGGTCCATCAGCGCTTCGGCGCGTGGAAGGACGCGGTCGCTGTACTGGTTCAGCCAGCGCCAGCGCCTGAAAAGCGCCCGACCACCAACGCGGCCGATCAGCCAGTAGCCGAGGTTGTCGCCGATGATTGCTCCAGCCGCGGCGATCGCGATCACCGCGACGATCGAATAGTGCCCCTGGGCCGCGAGGACACCGAACGCGATCAGCGCCGTCTCGCCCGGTAGCGGGATCCCGAACGACTCGATCAGCACAACCGCGAAGAGAAGCGGCAGCCCATGGTGGGTGATGAAGTGCGTCATCGCTGCGTTTGAACACTTGCGGTTGTCGTGTCGATCTGTCCAACACTCCGGTCGGGCCGCGCGAGCAGGATCGCGCCGAGTGTGACGGCGGCGAATGCGACGATCCGGGTCGCGCCGTACGCCCCGGAGGGCACGGGCTCTCCGAGCACGACGGTGCCGGCGGCGATCGGTAGCGCGTTCGTCAGCAGCGTCGCGAGGCCGGCGACCGTGAGTGCGCCACCCTTCTGATAGCCGAACTGCAGGAACACCGTTCCGAGCGAGTAACCGACGATCACGCCGATCCCGAAGGCTGTGCGGGCCCCTCCTTGGGTAGCGACCTTGACCGAGATGTCACCGATCGAGAAGAACAGTCCGCCGGCAATGCCTTCGGCGACTGCGAGTGAGCCGAACCTCCGCCCGAGCCCGAGTGCGACGGCCGCCGCGCCGGCCGTGGCCAGGAGCCAGAGCAGGATTTCGGAGGTCGAGCCGCCCCTGCCCTCGCCGCTGCCGCCCGCCAGCGACACGGCCAACGCGAGCAAACCGAGCATCGAGACGAGGACCCCGGCAAGCTCGTGGCGACCGAGGCGGCGACGCCTCATCCGAGCGGAGACGAAGGCGAGGATTCCGATCCCGCCGGCAGAGACGCTTTGGACGAGCGTCAGCGGCGCGAGGGCGAGTGCCGCGACGTAGAGCGTGAAGCCGCCGCTCTCGAGCGCGAAGCCGATCAGCCAGCTGCGATCGGTCAGGAGCGCTTGCACCGAGTGCAGCGGCCGCCGCAGCGAAAGAGCGGGCAGGGCGGCGGCGGCATCGTGTTCGCGGAGGTAGGCGACGTTCGTCAGCGTGGTTGCCGCGAGCGCCAGGACCAGCGCGATGACGGTTTGGGCACTCAAGCGCGCCCAGAGGGGCTACACACGCGCGCGCGAATAGCACACTTCGCGACCGCCTGTTTCATGAGGCGGAGGCCGGCAGGCCACGCGCCCGGGTGCGGGCACGAGCCTCGCGCCACCAGATGATCTCGTATGAGTGGAGCGCGACCCAGACGGCGGTCACGAGCGCGAGCGCTACGAGCGCGGGCACGACAACGGCTATGGGGAAGAGTGACGCACAGGCGATCGCTGCGACCAAGCGTCCGCGGCCGAGCGTGCGCGAAACACGCACGCGGAGCCCCACGTACGCCAGCAGGTAGAGCGCGGGTCCGCCACACAGGCCGAGTGCCGGGATCGTCTCGAGCTCGTTGCCGACGTGTGCGAGCGTCGTCTTCAGCGCGAACGCGAAGAGAACGATGCCGGCCACCATCGGCAGGTGCAGGTAGGTGTAGACATCGCGGGCAAGGGCGACGCGCTGCAGGCCGGTTCGATCGCTCAGGAGCTGCTGCCCTCGGATCTGGACGAAGTCGAAGTACGCCAACCAGAACGAGGCGACTGCGATCAGTCCGAGCACCGCGCCGACGATCACGCCGGTGCTCAGTCCAGTGCTCCTTGCACCGACACCGATGGCGATCAGCGATTCGCCGATCGCAATGATCACGATCAGCCCGTGACGCTCGACGAAGTGCGCCGGCTGCACGCGCCAACCGCTCAGGTCGATGAGAAGAGGGCCGAAGAAGCCGACGGCGAGGGCGGCCAGCCAGAGCGTCGGCTTGAGCCCGCCGTGCACGAAGCCAGCGGCGAGGATCAGAACCGCGCCGGCGAGCGCCGAGGGAGCGATCCGTAGGATCGCGGCCAGCAGCTCCCGGTCGCGGCGTGCCGTGAGCGCGTAGAGCGTGAGATGCATGACGTTCACGATCAGAAAGGCGACGCCGAAAACCACGCCGTGCCGGCCGAACACCTCGGGCACGGCCAGCGCCGCGACGAACATCGCCGCCATCGCAGCGAGCACCGCGCCCCACACGGCTCCCTGATCTGGATCGGCGGTGTTGGTCAGCCAGGCGTAGGCCGCCCACGCCCACCAGAGCGCCGCGAGGATCAGGAGACCGTGGCCAAGGCCGCTCCAGGTCGGATGCTCCGACAGCACCGTTGTCACCTGCGTGA
>Ga0207646_10003168_pt1 | contig 18830 bp, 20 predicted proteins | sample KBSK5502metaG_FD_184343 | JGI IMG/M metagenome (GOLD analysis project Ga0207646, IMG submission 184343) | Corn, switchgrass and miscanthus rhizosphere microbial communities from Kellogg Biological Station, Michigan, USA - KBS K5-50-2 metaG... | ecosystem: Host-associated > Plants > Roots >...
TGCCCTCGTGGAGCAACCAGCTCGTCGTCCTGGCTCTGGCTATTCCTGGCGCAAACCTTTTCTCAGACGCCCTCCTTCCACCCCTGCGGTTCCAGCAGAGGCGGGTGCAAAAAAATGAAACGCACCCTTCAGCCTGCTTGCCGGGTCTGTGCATGTTCCCAAAAAGCGTGATAAGGCTCTGCCCATGTTGCCGTCAAAGAGCAAATCACTTTCACAGGCTGAAACTGGCGGGTGCAGGCTGGCGCGTTTGCTCGCCCGTCGTAACTAAGCCTGTTCCCACCTGGCTAAAACCGGCATGCAATTCCTTCCAGGTTTCTTCTCCCCCCATATGGTAGACCGTCACTCCTGCCAATCTTGCCGCCAAGGGAGCATCTCCTATATATAATATTGTTACCGCGTGCCCCGATTGCTTCACGCGCGCCAGCGAATCCAGCAAAGGATCGCTGACCGTACTTGTGACCACAACAACGGTCGCACCAGCCGGTAGTCGAACGCGCTCGACCTGTATCAAATCCTCAATCGAACTGCCAAAGTACGACTGGATGCGTGCCAACACCTCCATGATACGCTTGCGCTGCTCTTCGTTGCTGGCTGGCGGCAAATGTATACGGCGACGTTTCAATTGATCGGCAACGACTGCCTCCAATGCTTGTTCCTTCTCTTCCCCCTCCTGGTGAGTAGGAGGCAGCATACCCATTTCCGGCATATACATCATAGTATTCGCGTATAAACCAACTGCAAACCCCTCATTAAGCGCCCAGTCAGCCACTGAAGCAGTTGCGCAGATCGCCAATTCCTGGAGCTCAGGACGAATCCCATACCACGCATCAAGCTGTGAGACCACGTTGAGAAAGAGGACGAGCGTATATGTTGTAGTTGGCTGGTAAACTTTGCTCTGCAGTTGCATCATGCGAGCGGTGGCCTTCCAGTGGACGCGCCGCAAATCGTCACCATACATGTAGTCACGCACACCTATTACGCGCGAGGGGTCTTCTAACAGGCGACGCGGTGCGCGGTTGTCTCCAAATGGATGGCGAGAAGGCAGGCCAAAACGGGTTATTGGGACCACCAGTGGATAGACAAGCAGATACTGCCGGTTGGAAAGCGATTCCTGGCGATCGAGAAAGCCAAATACATCACCACTACGTACCACCGTTGGTCCAAACGTATGTACGCCTCGTGCATTGCAAAGCACAGTGTATGGCCTTGTCACCCGTTCGTACCAGCGCAGGCTGAACAGACTCTCCAATACCACCATATTACTGGCGGTGCCGACCCGCAGTTGGGGGCCTGTAAAGGTCAGTGTTCGCGGAACGCTGTCTTCGATCTCTAACCACGGCAGCGGCAAGAGCTTGGCATTCTCGACAGAGAGCGAGAGTGTTATCTCCTCGCCAAACAGGACGCGCTGCTCGCTAAACTGGCGCTGGTAGCGCAAATCTTGCAGGCAATACTTTGCCCAGGTATCCGTAGCCAGGAGCACCAGCGCTCCCAGCAGTCCAACCACCAGCAGCAAGGGCTGGCGGAGAAGCAGGCCCACAATAATAATGGCTATGCACAGGTAATACCACTGCTTCTTCATGACTCTACCGGCACGGGAACGCTATGCAGTACATCCTCTATAATTTGTTCCATCACGCGCCCATGCAGGCGCGTCTGACTGGTGGCAATCAATCGGTGAGACAGTACCGGGCGAGCGACGCGCTTGACATCGTCAGGAATAACATAGAAGCGTCCATGTATGGCCGCGTATGCCTGTGAAGCGCGATAAAGAGCAAGGGTGCCTCGTGGACTGACACCCAGCTCGACCCCGCTGTGATTGCGTGTTGCTCGCACCAGTTCGACAATATAGCTTTCAACGGCTGGTTCAACGCGCACCCGGCGGATCATCCTCTGCAGCACCTCCAACTGCTCTCCGGCTAGCACCGGTTGCAGCTCCTGTAACGGTTGTCCTTCTTTGAAACGCTGCAAGATAAGTCGTTCCTCCGACTGGCTGGGATAGTCGAGGTGCAGGCGCATCAAGAAGCGGTCAAGCTGAGCTTCGGGCAAAGGGAAAGTACCTTCCAGTTCGATTGGATTTTGCGTGGCAAGCACAATAAAAGGACGCGGCAAGAGCACCGTCTCACGTTCTACGCTGATTTGCCGCTCTTCCATCGCTTCCAGCAGCGCGGATTGGGTACGTGGTGTGGCGCGATTGATCTCATCGGCAAGCACAACCTGAGCGAGCAATGGCCCCGGGCGAAACTCGAACTCACCCTTCTTCTGATTAAAGAATGTGATACCGGTAATATCCGAGGGCAGCAGGTCCGGCGTAAACTGAATACGTTGAAATGTGCACCCGAGCGATCTTGCCAGCGTTTTTGCCAGGGTAGTTTTGCCAATTCCCGGCACGTCTTCAAAAAGCACATGTCCTTCGCAGAGCAAGGCGGCCATCAACAGGTCGATCACTTCCTCTTTGCCCACGATCACGCGACTGGCATTCTGGCGGACAGCGCGAGTCGCCTCTTGAACCCGGCGGATTTCGTCGATCTGTGTCATCTAAAGCCCTTGAGAGTGGAATGTAGAGAGAAAATACTATCACCGGCACGGCAGGCACGCTAAAACAAACCCTTACAAATTATACGCACATAACTCGACAAATTTCTCTCCACCTATTCCACTCTTATCGTGCAAGAGGGGAGGCAACCTGCGTGTCGCCTCCCCTCTTGCATAATGCGCATACAGAAATTTATCCGCCTAGTTCACCTGTACATTGACATATTGAGATCTTGCTTGTTGTCCATTTTGATCTGTTGCAACGGCATAAACCGTTGCCTGCACGTTTCTCTGCCTCAAGCTGTAGACAAATACAAACCATGAAATGGTCGCATTGCCGCCGCCATCCGTCGTTGCTGGTCCCGCATTGGCCCGGGATGGCTGAGCGTTGTTGTAGTGTATTACAAGCAAGACGTTCGCATTCGGTTCGCTTGTGTTAACACCAACATCTACGCTAGTCCCATTATTTACTACGGGTGGCATGTTTGTGATCTGTACGGTCAGCGACCCATTGCCCTGCGTGGGACTTGATTGAGCTGTCGGGCTGGTAGACGGGAGGGACGGAGTTTGATACAAAGGGGGTTGGCTGTTCTGAGTAGTTCCATTCCCGCCGCTAGGATTGGGAAAAGTCGGACGAAGGTCAACAGTACCCGTCGCTTTGGGTGCAGGCGGGGGATTTTGAGAGAGTGAGGAAGCGGAAGAGTTCTGATTGCCAAAAACCGTGGCGCTGGCGAGTGATACGAACACAACCCCTGCGATCACCACCATTGCCAACGCGATGATCAGCACTTTGTATGCCGGGTCTTTGCGCCAGTAATATGTGAGCTTGGAGATTGTACCTTTGGGCGCGGGCTGCGTCCGGCGAAGTATAAGTTGTTCAGGCCGTAACTGTGTGCCATTATACGTGCGCTGCTCCTCTACAGGTGGCGCTGGCAAAACCAGCTTTCCCGATTGAGGCGCTGGCTCTTGCGTATCTGGATTATTTAGCATCGACAATACCTCCTATCAGGTATCCGTAAGGAACACCTCTCACTTTACGCTGTCCAGTATACTTGATTTTCTATCGTGTGTGCAATTTGATGGGCCAGAAGTCAGGGCAATTGGACCCGTCCCCGCCAGGTGATTCACGTTCTCAATCCATAAAACGCATCAATCGCTTCCATTACCACATTCACAGGTACCTGTTCCAATAGTCGTCCGTACAGCACTTTTGTGCAAGGTCCCACTGGCTCCCATACTGCCGGGTCGCTCGGCCCGAAAAACGCTACTGTAGGCACTCCGAGCATTGCCGCCAGGTGGGTAATGCCTGAATCATTGCCGAGATAGCACCTGCAAGGCTGTAGATGTCGCGCCACCTCTAACAACGGCACATGTGTGAGTGTCTTGAACATTTCTGGCCTGGGAGGAGTCGCAACAAGGTTGATTAAATCGCGCACGCGCTCAGTATCGGCTGGCCCGGCGAGCAAAAGGACCGGGCGACCTTGTTGCCACAAGCGCTCGATGACTGCGGCAAAATGATTTACCGGCCAGCATTTTTGCGGCCCTCCACTCCCAGGATGAATCGCGACGTAATCACAAGCCGGGCCTTCTGAGGAAACGGGATTGATGGTCAGCGAAGGCGCGCTCCATTGTGACCTTTCTATGAACAATCCGGCTGTTTTCGCCAGGTATTCCACAACATGCACTCGCGCACCTTCGGGTGGCCGGCCCGGGGCGATGATTAATCGCTTGATGCCGTTCATCCTCAGGTTGCGCTCAACCATGCCGCCAGGATCGCGCAGCCAGCAAATGGCAAGCTCGATTTGTTGTAACAGCTCCTGTAAAGCAGGAGTACCGTTGGAGGAGAATAACTCACTCCATTGGATATCCTGGTAATCCCCTACCTCGTCTGCAACCCCAAAAGCCAACGCCAGCGACAACACCTGCGCATTACTCACTAATGTGATATGTGCACCGGTATAGTGTTCTCTCAGCGCCTTCAAGACAGGAAACGAGAGCAAAGCATCTCCGATTGCACCTGGCCGGATAATAAGAATATGCAATTGCATCTCCTATTTTCGTCCTAACGATAACACTTCAATCACAAGAACAATGCCCAGGCTCACGATTGCCGTAAAAATGCTCCAGCTATGCAGAACACGTAAAAGCAGGTTGAACACAATCCATAGTGCCAGTAGCGCGCCCTGGCGTAGCGCGTGTCTCATAGTCGCTCGATAGAGCCTTGCAGAAATGAAGCGCAGGCCGATGAAATACGCGAGCAAGGAAAAGGTACAGGTAAGTGCGACACTCAACAGCACAAAGAACGTGACATAGGCCAGTACCGCCTGTGGAGGCACGAAGTGGGTAAATAAGAGTAGCCCTCCCCAGGCCAGCAGTGCAAGCAGCATCAACACATAGAGGGCGGTACGGTTTGTCATTTCATTAAGTCGAAGCCCCTATTGCCATTTAAAGGGGCTTCATTGCGGCGACGGCTCTCCTGGGCCTCAGGACTGAAGTACTTCTGCCACATATCCGGCGCATCCTTGCTCTCACCTCCGTGTTTGGTAATACGCTGGCGCACGCGGCAAATCACTGGCGTATTGACCGCCGCTCCGGCGATAATTACCTGTCCTTTGGAGAGTGCTGGCAGATTATCCAGCAGATCGCGGCCAACCCCTTCAATCGCGGCGGCAACGCTTTTCTGGTCGATCTCATTCACGATACGCATAATGCATTGTGTCTGGCACTGGCTGAGCACGTCGGCATCGAGTTTGCCCGGGCGCTGACTGATTAAACCGACGCCGATACCAAATTTTCGCCCCTCGGCCAGCACCTGCTTGAGAATCGCCGTAGAGACTACCTCGATTCCCCCTGGCGCGAAGTGATGCGCCTCCTCCAGCAGCACAAAGACGGGATAGGGCAAGTAAAATTCTCCCGAATGCACCTTCCCGCGCTCGGTCTCCATGCGCGCCTTATTCAAACGGCGCAGGAGTGTGGCGACAACGACCTGTTGATCTCGCTCATCAATCTCATTGAGCTGCAAAACGGTGCACTGTCCCGGTTTGAAAATCTCCGGCAGGTCGAGATGCTCCATATCGTCAAATGTAAAGCTATCCACGAAGCGTTGATCGATACGCCACGATAAAGCATGCACGGTGCTCGAATCGTCCGCGCCTTCGCTATCTTCATCACCCTTCTGCTTGGCAACATTTTTGATGGCGAGTTTCAGATCAGCCACACTCCAGGGGGTGCCTCTCTTGAGTTCGCTCACTTTACGTAATGCCCGGCTCAGCAGGTATTGCTGTTTCTCCGTCATCTCTGGCAAAAGATGGCGCATATCACCCATCGTCAGCGTCGAGATGCGTACCTTGACCTGTTCCGGTTTATAAACTCTCACCTGTGCTTGATACCCGCCTCTTCTACCATTGCCCTGCTCAGCAAATCGAGGAAAATTGGCGATTTGATCGAGCGTTCCATATTCACCGTGAGGATCGATGATCAGGACGCACGCCTTATTGTGGGCCTGCATCAGCTCTTCAACCAGCACACTGGCAAGGTAGCTCTTACCCGCGCCTGTGCTGGCGATGATCGCAATGTGCGTACTTACGACATCTTTTACAGATAGGACTACCGGCACAGCATCCGGCGGACGTGTCAGCAGCGACCCTATAGTTGCGGAGCCAGGTTCTCCCGGGCGTTTGCGGCTGAGGATTTGCGCCAGCATCTCGTTATCGGCCAGAAAGATCCGCTTGCCCGACTGTGGCGGAATCCAGGGGTTAATGAACGAGTTGGTAGGAGCATCGTAATAGCCCATAATGGCGACATGCAGCTCAAACAGTTCGTTGGTGCGTGCATCGTAGCCGACCATGGCCGCAACCTGCGCTGGAGCTATCTCCGGCTCTGCGAGAAAAGTGTCAGGGTAGAGTCGCAGCGGTACGCGCTTAATGATGCGGCCCAACACGCGCCGTATAGGTGAGGATGGCCCTTGCGTTTGCTCTACTTCATCAGGATCAACCAGCTCGTAATAGACGTATTCACCGTTCTTGAGCACCTGCTCATCGTCACGCGAGACGAAGGTATATTCATGGGCATTTTCGCCCGGCCCTTTAGTGATACCGACAGGCTTGAAGCGTGGGGGCGCGATTGTTGAATCAGGCATACGTGAAAACCTCCATCAGCCTGTAGTTTCCACCTTGAGTTTCCAGGCGAAGTTACGTTTTACAATTGAGAGCAACGAGAGATTCTGTGGAAATAGATGTTCCAACTGGTCAATAATCCGCAGTGTGACCATCGGCAGCAGGCTATTTCTTTGCGCAATAATGTGCGGAATATAGCCCATATGCAGGTATTCTTTACGATCAGAGTCGCCTGGGTCGCTGAAGTAGTGGAAAGCCTGCACCTCCTCGTCGGTCATGGTTTCAATTTCGCTGCCCAGTTCCAGCGACAACAGCGGTACTCCATGCATGATGGAGAGTACTTCTGGTTGACCGCCAGGTATCATACGCTGCTCCATCATGCCCAGGACCATCACATAGATCAGTACGGCTTTCTCGGAGATGTAATCGGGTGAGAAGAGTTCAACCTGCGTCTCGTTCGAGAGGCGTGGCCCCAGCGAGCCAAACGCGGGATTGAGCAGGATAGTATCGTAGATTACGCCGGTGGCATAGGTTCTGGGTTCAGAACTCTTCCCAAGAGCAAGGATCACCTGCGCGTCATGGTCATCGGTCTGTTCAGAGCGAACCGCGATACGCACAAAACGGCCAAAGGCGTAGTCAGCCGGGTTCGGCTCCAGTTCAACCTCGCGAGGGCCATAAATCTGACAAACGTAATTGATGTGTGAGTCCGATTTGACGATCTTGCCGATGTACATCTCGTGCTGCCCCCCTCCGCATTTAGAACGGGTTTCTGTTTTCAGGCATTATAGCATACTTATGTGCTACACTGATATCAGATTCAAGGAAATGTAGACAGGAGCGCCTATAACCATGCCCGACACCAACCCACCCTCCATCCTCCCCTCCTTAGACGACATGCTTCACTCCCTCTTGCTCATTGAAGAGGGCGAGCACGAATTTTCAGGCGAGGAGGAGGATGTGCAGGAGATGCGGCAACTCTTTTTCCCGATTACCCGCCGTAGCGTCTATCTGAACCACGCCGCGAATGGGCCGCTTCCCGGCCCGGTGGCGCGTACGCTACATACATATATCGATGATACCAGTAACTTCGGCAACATTAATTTCGCGCGCTGGACAGTGTATGAGCGAGGCGCGCATCGTCGCCTGGCCAGTTTGATTCATGTGCGCCCCGACCAGCTAGCGCTGGTTGCCAGCACCGGCGACGGGCTGATGAACATCGCCAGTGGACTGCGCTGGCAACCAGGCGACACCATTATCAGTGCCGAATGCGAATTCCCCAGCAATATTTACCCCTGGCTGAATCTGCAAGAGCAGGGTGTTCAAGTCCACCTGGTGGCAATGCGTGATAATCGCATCGCAGTCGAAGATGTCCTGGCGAGCATTACCGAGCGCACGCGCCTCGTTAGCCTGGGCCTTGTCGAGTTTTCAACGGGCTTCCGCAGCGACATCGCTACCATTGCGCGCTACTGTCACGAGCGTGGTATCATGTGCGGCATCGATGCAATACAGGCCCTGGGCGCGTTAGAAATAGACGCGCAGGAGCTCGGCATCGATTACCTGGCTGCCGCTGCCCATAAGTGGCTGCTCGGTCCACAAACAACCGGCATCCTTTACATATCGGATGCATTGCTCGCGCAGATGCATGTCCCACGCAGAGGCTGGTTCAGCGTAGAAACGCCGTTCGATTTCTTCAATTACGAGCAGCCCTTAAAGGCAGGAGCCGCCCGTTTTGAACATAGCTCGCCCAATCGACTTCCTATCGTTGGGTTAGATGCCGCCCTTGGGATTTTTGAGAGCATCGATGGCGGGATGCAGGCTGTCGAGCAGCGTATCTTAGGTTTGACCGGGCACGCAATCGCGGGATTAGAGCGGCTTGGCTATCCCGTAGTATCCCCACAGGGAGAAGGCGAGCGTTCTGGTATCGTGTGTTTCAACGTGCATCCAGACCGCCAGGACATCAGCCCGCAGCAGCTTGGAGATGAACTGGCTTCACGCAATATACATGTTGCAGCTCGTGGCAACGTCGTACGTATCTCTCCGCATTTCTACAATACCCTTGAAGAGATCGATACGTTGCTGAACGCACTCGAAGAGCTAATGAAGCAGGCTTCCACCTAGCGCCTCACTAATCTCCAGTGGGCGCGTAAATAATAGTGTGTTCCCCGCTGGGCGCCTTGTTCACGTTACCCATTTTATCGTAAACATCAAAGCTCACCTGAATATGGCCGGTAGGCGCAGCAAGCTGTTTGAGGCTAACGTTGCATTGAAATGTATCATCGCTGTGGTTTGGATAAACGACACAAGCGATCCTCCAGGTGCCATTCCAACCGGCGGTGAAATTCACATGATCGATCACCGGATCACCGCGATTGGTGGGAAAAGCATGTGCAGCGAAGTGAATGATATCGTTGATTGTCTGCCCGTTCATAGGGCTAATCCAAAGTCCTCCGGGGACGATGCGTACAAGGACAGTTGTATTTGAGACACGGCTAAATGTGATTCCATTAGATACCCATATAGTCACAAATTTTCCCGATAAAATGAAAGCGCCAATTAAGACGACAAGGCCCAATATGATTACTTTCCTGGTGATATGACTTCTATGCAAGAAAGGCTGCAACAGCAAATGAGCCGGCATGTACCTGGTAGGATTATGCTCACTCCTTGCGACCTGGCCAGGTTCGTTTTGTAATGCCCCACTAGAGGTCAAGTCTGATGCCTGGTCGGGATACTGTCCATGGGGTTCATCCTTAATTAATCCCAGCTCATCTGCTTTCTTCCCAAAGAGTTCGCAGAGCTTCTGACGATAGTATGGGCTCGGAAACGTTTTACCACGTTCCCACCGGGCTACCGTCCGCGGATCGCTCTCTATCTTTTCGGCCACATAGTTACGCGACCATCCGTATATTTCGCGCTGGTGTCTTAATCGCTCATTCGGAATAGCATCATCATGCATTGCCAGTAGCCTCCTTTCTGTATTTCTTTCCCTATCCGGCATGATGTGATGATTGCCAGCTTAAATAAACGCAGCTTGCAGCAAATGATACATATAAATGCCCTGAAGTTGCCCCATCAGTGACACCTGTATGACGTTCCCCTTGATCATCTTTACAGGCATACTACTGTTAGAAACCATCAGGCAGAGTTGGATTCCATACAAAACATAGATGAGGGAGAGGAGCCACATATGTACACCTTAAAAATGCGCGTCTCTATTCAGTGTCCCGACAGATTTACAGAAATGCCTGTCAATGACCTTGAACACGCTGAACTTGCAGTAGAAGATAGTATAAGCCTCCTGTTAATGGAGCTATTCGGGGGGACGATTCTTGTAGATGATGTGACCGTTCAGTACGCCAGCTCAGAGTACGAATGCGGCAATCATTTCCCCTGTTGTACCTGATTGGATGGGTCAGCGAGCTATCACAACAATGCCACTCCATTAGAGCTTCTGGGGTATACTGGTAAAGTACGATTCTCTTAGGCTCTCCATCGTTGCGTGGGAAAGACCTTTCCCGATGAATTTTGACGACCGAATGCAGCAAGAGACGTAAGCCGTCCTGTAGGGACAAGGGGTGGGGTGGATGAGAGGGCCTTGTGCTTGTCCTCCTCCGGGTGAGTTGATCCAACGGGTCAGCAGGAAACCCTGGCGGAATCGCCATGCACGAGGACAAGCACAAGGCCTCCACCCTTCTCCGCATCCGCCCCTTGTCCCTACAGAACGCCGGGGACGCACGCGTCCCGATGGGCGTGATTACCCTCTTCGATTGGAAAAATTCATTAGGGGCGAGGGAGGCGGGGTTGGGAAGGCAAGAAAGATACGAGATCTCTTTACAAGGCCTTTATGGTCGCCCGCCGTCCCTCCTAATGGATGGAGATTCTTCTATTATCAGAGCCTAACTAGCCAGTTTTTCCAGGAGCAAGTCCATATGTCAGAGGCCGACGTAACTACCGAACACCCAAAACCCAGGCGCCCACTCACTCTAGGCGCGGGAGCAATTGTCGTACACGAGGGGCGCGTACTGCTCGTGCGCAACATCCACGGATTTACCAGGGGCCGCTACCTGCTTCCGGCAGGGCGCATCAATCCCGGTGAATTACCCGACCAGGCCGCTGTGCGCGAAACGTTGGAGGAGACTTCCCTGCGCGTAGAGATCGAAGGGCTGATGGGAGTGCGTATTTGGGTATTGGATGACGGCGAGCATAACTATTTCTTCATGTTCCGTGCCAGGCTGCTCTCGCCTGCCAGCGAACTGCGTCCCAACCTGGATGAGATAGACGATGCGCGTTTCTTCACCCCGGAAGAGATGCAAGCGCTGACTGTTGAGGAAACCTGGTCGGGCGCCATTGCCATTGCTCTTAAAGCCCTCGACCCTGGCGCCAGCATGTGGCCAAACTACGCCGGGCTTTCTGATACCTCCGGCGTCGATACGCCTGAGCGCTGGCGCATCTGGATGTAATCACCCGGCCACCGGGCCGCCTTCTAAGCCCGGTTTCGTCATGTTCGCGGGATCAAGAATGCGGTCAAGCTCCTCTTCTGAAAGACTTGTCCTCTCGCGTGCCACCTCGCGTATCGTCTTGCCGGTTTTATAGGCCTCTTTCGAGATGCTGGCGGCTGCATCATAGCCGATGAAAGGAGCCAGTGATGTGGAGATCGCCAGTCCGCGCTCGACCATTTCCGGTCCCCTCGTTGTCGCTTTGATGCCCTTGATGCACTGCTCCGTGAAGTTCCGCGCAGCCGAGGCCAGCAAGCTGATCGATTGCAGGAGGTTATAGGTGCTGACGGGCATCATCACATTGATCTCGAAATTGCCGGATTGTCCGGCTATGGTGATCGTCGTATGGTTGCCCATCACCTGGGCGCAGACCATGCACACGGACTCGGCGATTACCGGGTTGACCTTGCCGGGCATGATCGAACTGCCGGGCTGCACGGCGGGTAGATCGATCTCGCCGATGCCCGCGCGTGGGCCAGAACCAAGCCAGCGTATATCATTGGCAATTTTCATCAGGCTGACGGCCAGTGTATTAAGCGCCCCGCTCGCCTCGACGATATTATCCAGAGTGCTTTGGGCCTGGAAGTGATTGCTTGTTTCGTGCACTGTTACGCCGTTCATCTCTGAAAGACGCCGGCACACCTGGACGGCGAACTCTGGATGGGTATTGACTCCCGTGCCGACGGCCGTGCCGCCCAGGGCAACCTCCGCCAGTTCGCTTTGAGCATGGCGCATGCGCGCGATTCCCCGCTCGACCTGGCCCGCGTAGCCCAGAAACTCCTGCCCAAGTCGAATGGGCGTGGCATCCTGCAGGTGGGTACGCCCGGTCTTTATTACCGGCATAAACTCATCGGCCTTCTGCTCCAACACCTGTTGTAGGCCTTGCAGAGCCGGTACCAGGTCGTACTCGATGCTGACCAGGGCAGAGAGGTGGATTGCTGTTGGAATCACGTCGTTCGATGACTGCCCAAAGTTCACATGATCGTTGGGATGTACTTTGCGGGAGCCGCGAGAGCCGCCCAATAGCTCGCTGGCACGATTGGCTATCACCTCGTTAGCATTCATATTCGTCGAAGTGCCGGAGCCTGTTTGAAAGATATCGAGCACAAAATGGCCGTCCAGGTTGCCGTCTATTACTTCTTGCGCTGCTTGTACTATCGCCTCGGCAATCTGCGGGTCAAGGAGTCCCAGGCTTGCATTTACCTGCGCCGCCGCCTGCTTGATCTGTCCAAGAGCGCGTATAAACTGGCGCGGAAAGCGCAAATCGCTGATCGGGAAATTGAGGACGGCGCGCTGCGTGCTGGCACCGTAATACGCATTTGCGGGTACTTCCATCTCACCCATCGAATCGCGCTCGATGCGCGTTTCCTGTGTACTGCTCACTGCTTTTCTCCTCGTTGAGTTTGATTGACGATATATTATATCATCGTCTCATCCTGCGAAATGAATGACCGCCTTACCCGCGAGATTGCGCTCTATCAAGCGTTGTATTGCCTGCGCTGCCTCTGTTAACGGAACTTCCACATCGACATGGGTTCGTAGGCTCCCGTCGGAGAGCATTCTGGCCAGCAAAGCGAGATCGCCAGCGGGTGGTGTGCGGGTCATTTCGTAGAAGATAATGAAGCCGTACAGGTTGGCACCACCTGTCAGGTAAAAGCGTGGCAGGGTGATTGTCGCTTCACGTCCGGCCGAGGCCCCGAAAGATATACAGGTTCCTCCTTGTGCAAGCATCGTCAGGGCAGTTGCCAGGTAACCATCGCCAAGCGGGTCCAAGATGAGCGGATAGGGGCCAAACTCCCTGGCGGGTTCGGTATCTGCACCGACGACGACTTGATGCGCACCTGCATCTTTCACCATTGCCTCGTGTTGCGCTCGCCGGATGACAGCGACGACATGTGCCCCAAAATGGCGAGCGGCCAATTGACAGGCAAAGAGCCCAACACCGCCAGACGCGCCGGTAATCAAGACCGGGCGACCAGGCTGGATGTCTCCTCGTTTCAGTGACCACAACGCGGTTAAACCTGCTATGGGAAGCGTCGATGCCTGCGCAAAGGAGACGGAGGGAGGCAATTCTGCCAGGGACGAGGTGGGCACAGCCACCAGCTCTGCCCACGAACCAGAGTTGAGAATACCTACCACTCTAGCACCCACAGGTGGTCCGGAGCCATCGGCCGCGGCCAGTTCAACTGTTCCTGCCAGGTCCCATCCCGGTCGATATCCCGTGTCGGCGTGTGCCAAATCCCGCACCTCGCCAGCATTGAGCGAGACTGCTGCAACTCGAACAAGCGCCTGTGATGGCGCAGGAGATGGAGCGTCAACTTCGCGCAGTGCGAGGTGTCCGGGAGCATTGTGATCGACGATGAGCGCTCGTATTGTTGTCATATGTATTCTTCTTCCTCTCGTTGAACTCGAAGACCTGCTTGCTTTCTCCACTTCAGAGTAGCAGATATAGGCCACCCTGTACAAGCCCTGGTGATTATTTTTCTTGTCCATACGCATATCCTTCGGTTATAATCTTTAGGCAGGCTAAACTATTATAGAGAGTGAGCCATCACTTGTTGTTACCAACAAACATCCGAAAAATGCTGGTAGATGGCACCCAGTGGGCCAGCTGGCATGGCTATCATCTACCGGTAAGCGATGAGTACTTTGCTGTATGGACCCCGATCGGCACTGAAATGCGCTGGAGACCTGGCACCTGGCTCTCGACACGGCACCAGATGAGCTTTTTTTGGCCGGACGCCTGGTTTACTATTCACATCGGGTATGATGCTGAGACTGGCCGCTTCCATAACGGTTATTGTGATGTTGTGCTACCCAACTCCGGCTACACAAATGCGGCAGAAGAGATGATTTATACTGATCTCTACATCGATGTCGTTGTACGCGAGGATGGCAGCGTCTACACCAAAGATCACGAGGTCTTCGATCGTGCAGCAATGCGCTTCCCTATCGTTGCACAATCGCGCAAGAGGTCATTTGAAGTCCTGGACTGGCTGGAAGAGCAGGCCAGAACCTGGACTGGCCCATTCAACTATATTCCACGCCTGTTGCCGCGCACAGATTTCGAAAAACTAGGTCCAGGCGAGGCAAGCGCATCCATGCGTTCCGCCCTAAACGGTCAAGGTGACAATGATACCAGAAGAACTTCATAGACAACTCGCCAGGCACGGCGTTACAGCCAGTGACGAAGTAGCTCTACGCGAAGCCCTGGAAGCGCGTACCGAAACCTATACCCTCATTAAACTGGCTCCCTGGCCTGCCCGCCGCTGGCAATGCCGGTACCGCCTCATGATGCGCGACAAGATCTACGATGCCCAAAGCGCCGCGGAAGCCTACGCCCTGGGCCTGCTCGCTGTTCTAACCACTACTTCCTCGTAGTATTGTACCCATCTTGCCTTTAAGTTCGTTTATTTAGTAGAATAGATCAGCTACCCTGTGGTTTCCAAAGTAAATCGAGCGCCACAATTTGCGCTTCGATGTACTTGTAGGATTGTTGAATTGAAAGGAACGTTGACAATGCAGCGCACTATGTGCAAAGGGAAGATTCACCGCGCCACCGTGACGCAGGCCAATCTGAACTATGTGGGCAGTATTACCATCGATGCAGATTTGCTGGAAGCTGCCGACATCTACCCTTATGAGAAAGTGCAGGTGGTGAACATCAATAATGGCTCACGCCTGGAGACCTACACCATTGCAGGCGCTCGCGGCTCCGGCGTGATCTGTCTGAATGGTGCTGCCGCCCGTCTCGCCGCCGAGGGCGACATTGTGATCATCATCAGTTACGGCCAGTACAATGAACTTGAAATTCGCGCTTTAGAGCCGCGTATCGTCTTCGTCGATGCCGACAATCACATCACCGAGACGAAGCATGTGCCGTTAATTGAGATGCTACCCGAGGCTGTAGCAGAGTCCGTCCTCTAGCCCTCTCCCCTGCATTCAGCCAGATGGTTGAGTGAATTATCTCTCGTATCCTCCCTATCAAACGTTTGTAAGACTGCTTTCCTCCAATTGCCTGCTCCCTACCTCAATAAAGCATTGCCTGTATCCCGGCATAGTGATATAGTGTCCCTATGCACATTACCGCCCTTGAACCACAGGCCAACAATCCTGAACGCATCAACCTCTACGTTGATGGCCGTTTTCTGCTCGGCGTCAGCGCAGTCGTCGTGCTCCAGATGGGGTTGCGGCTAAACCAGGAACTGCGGCCTGACCAGCTGGAACAGTTACGCCGCGAAGAGTCAGAGCAACAGGCCGTAGACCGCGCCCTCAACTACCTCTCATTTCGCCCGCGCAGCCGCGAAGAAGTGCGCCGCTACCTGTACCGTAAAGAAACTCCTCCCGAAGTTATCGAAGCCGCCCTGGCGCGCCTGGATCGCCTCGACTTCGTCAATGACCGCAGCTTTGCCGAGTTCTGGATTGGGACGCGCGAACAGTTTAATCCACGCGGAGCGCGCGCAATCAAGCACGAATTGCGCATGAAAGGCGTGGACCGTGAAGTTGTCGACGAATTGGTTGACGCTGAACAGGACGAGGAACGGGCCTTACGTGCCGGCCGCAAAAAAGCCGTATCGCTGGTGAACATCCCAAATATGGATTATGCCACCTTTCGCAACCGCCTCGGCTCATTTTTACAACGCCGTGGATTTGGCTACGAGGTTGTATCACGAACAGTACGCTCTTTGTGGAAAGAGCTGAGACCGGAAGAGGTAGATTGACCGGGAAGTTTAATGATCCCAAACTGTGATAACAGCCACTACACAAATCTGCTCGCGTGATATATAATAAGCATAGAGCAACAAATCCCAAACACACATCGTTCCGGGTGGGCATTGCTTCGCCCCTGCAAAGGCAGACCTCCAGGGTGTTTGCAGGGGTGTGAAAGCATTGCCCACCCTTTAATTATTGTTATTGTTATTATTGTCTTCCTGCGTGGGAGAGGCCGTTGGCGATGTAGTTGTGCCAGAGTCCGTCGAGGGGGTAAAAGTAGAAGTTGGCACATTCTGCAACTGGACATTTGGCAGAGTGCCAGGAGTACTGGGCACAACCTTGATTTGTTGTACATCCCCCGGCAGCGTATCACCCCCACCACTCGTAAAATGGATGCCTACCGTCTTCGGGTTTATACCCGGTAGATGCATCAGGTAATTGCGAGCAGTGTTCACCGACTTGTTTTTCAGCGCATTCTCTATGTTTTGCAATTGCACGCTTGAGAACTGGTATTCAACCACTCCACCGGCAGCAATTTCGATGGTTACCTTGCCCGAGTTTGGGTCTACCCCTTCTACGACGGGTGTGCCCATCGTGATTGACGCGGGCATCAACAGGTAGTTCGGCCAGGACTGCTGCGCTTGCTGGGTCAACAACTGCCTGGCTACACTCTCTACATCTCCATTGGCAATATACCCCGTGCTTCCTTGCTCTACCAGGGTGACCGTGACCGTTTTTCCGGGTGAGCCTACCGGAGGATCGGCTGTCTCCGAGACGATGCTGGGGTTGACCGGGACGATAATCGTCCCCCTGGCATCCGTGACCTGTTGCTGCAATGCTTGCGAGATTTTATTCTCCAGGGTTGGCTGCATCTGGCTGACCAACCCGTTCACATCATCCTGGCTCACCGCCTGCTTGCAATTGAAGACCCCGAAGACACCGCACACCTGCCCTGTGGTCCGTCCCTTAAGCGAAGCCTGCTCCTGCTTGGAGAAAACCCTGTCCGGTATCGACGCTGTGGGCACATCAGGCTTTTGCACGTCAGGGCTGGCCGTGATGGTATAGACCTGGTTGATGACCTGCATCTGCGGGCTAATGTCAACGATCACTGACGTTGCGGTCACCGCCTGGTAGGCGTAATACCCCGTGAAAACTATCGCGAGTAGCACAATAATCATAATAGCGGATAACAAAGGCAAGAGGCCGCGCCGCCTGCCTGTAGAAGGTGCCTTCTTAGGTTTGGGGCTTCTGCCGGCAGCTCGCTGAGCCTGCGGGATTGCGGGATCAAACCAGGTGGTTGGCGCATTATAATCTTCACGACCAAACGTGCCCCGCGGCCCCGCAGGCGTAACCGCGGATATCGCCCCAGAATCTTGCAATACTACAAGCTCCTGTGCCTCGCCAGTGAGTGGCACATTTGATGGCCTGTTGAGCGCACCGCTTACATAGCTGGAGGAAGGTGGCTTCGCAAGAACAGGCGCCAGTGCCTGGGATGATGTTACAAGATACTGGCAGGCGCGTTCAAAGTTCTGCAACACCTCGTCGGCAGTAGCAAAACGCTCCTCGGGACGAATAGCTATACAGCGGCGCACAACGTATTCCAGTGGTTCAGGCAGATTGAGGGGCTGTTGGCCCACCGGATAATTCCCGGTTAACATTTGATAGAGGATAACACCAAGGGAAAAGATGTCATTGCTCGGAGCCGCCACACCTGACAGGCGCTCGGGGGCCATATATGCAATAGTGCCGATTTCATTGCCTGCCGTGGTCAGCGGCGGACTGGCTGTATGCCCCAGAACCGATGCAATGCCGAAATCGATCAGGCGCACGTAAATCTGCCCGTCCTCTTCATCAAGCAGGATATTGGTCGGCTTGAGGTCGCGGTGAATGACACCTCGTCGATGGATATATGCTACGGCCTGCACCAGGGGCACAAACAGTTGATGTACTTCTGCCAGTGATAAAGGACCGCTTTTCAAGCGGCGGGCGAGCGTACCCCCCTCGATATAAGGGGTGACGAGAAAGAGCCGTCCCTGATCCTCGCCAAATTCAAACAAAGACAGGATATGTTCGTGTTTGAGATGGGCGCTGACTTCGGCTTCACGCAAAAAACGCGCGCGGGCCGTCATATCATGGACAAGGTCGGAACGAATAATTTTAATCGCTACTACGCGGCCAAAAGCGCTGAGCTGATGCGCCAGGTAAACCTCACCCATGCCACCCACATCGATGCGACGCACCAGGTCATAATTACCAAAGCGTGGTAGGCTCTGTTCTTCCATAACTGGACCGTGTTGCTCTCTCATCGGTTTACTTTCAGTCGCCATAGAGATATCCCTACCGTATAGACGTCTTTCGCATAAACATTGTCAATGAATGCCTGCTCTGTTGTATCAGCAGGAAAGTACAGCTTACATTGTTTTGAAACAACCTGGTAGAGTACCGGCTCGAGTGAAGTATAACATCTCATAATCAGGTGAAGCAAGTGGGACCGGACTTATCATGCACCTGCATATACATCAGGTAGGCAACACCAACCGCGAATCCCATGCTTCTCTCTTTTCAGGCAGGGCTGCTGGCGGAGTCACCTTCGTTCTCAACCTCCCTGTTATATAGATGAAGAAGACCAGCATCACCAGCACTTCGCCAATGTTGATCAATTCGTAGTAAGGCAGCGAGACAGAGCCGATTGTCGCATTCAAATTATTGAAGAACGGGCCAACAGGTGCTGGCAGAAGTACCAGGCCCCAGGAGCCGTTCCACAGAGCATGCTGCGCTACGGCATACAGCCAGCAGCCCGAAGCTTTGAGCCAACGATGCCTGCCTGGGTGCGTGAGGTAATACCAGCCCAGTGCAACCATGGCCGCACCAAAGCCATGTAGCAGGCCTGATCCTGTACGAATAAGTGCGGTATTCAGCCAGTCCTGGTAACCAGCACTGATGTAACCAGTTGTCTCGATGAGATCAAATCCGA
>Ga0207646_10003169_pt1 | contig 18830 bp, 16 predicted proteins | sample KBSK5502metaG_FD_184343 | JGI IMG/M metagenome (GOLD analysis project Ga0207646, IMG submission 184343) | Corn, switchgrass and miscanthus rhizosphere microbial communities from Kellogg Biological Station, Michigan, USA - KBS K5-50-2 metaG... | ecosystem: Host-associated > Plants > Roots >...
TCAGCCTGCCCGAGAAATTGCAATTGAAACTGGTTGAGTCAAAGCCATTTAAATCAGGATGTGTTGCGCTTCGTTACTCGAAACAGTGAGAGAGAACTCTGCAAGGCTCTGCCGGCACTTAGCAGACTGGCGTTTTCGCCCGAGGGTGGAGGGCTGTGGAGCCTTGATCGCTTGTTGCAGATGCATCAACGGTCTAGCTGATTTTTGCGATTGTGCCTGCCGGCGGCGAGCGAGGATGTACTAACGGGCGGAATCAAATTAGTAGCGCCAACAAAGAGCACTGAGTTGTCGGCAAATCGGAAGTAATCCAGATCGGGACATGCGATAGGTAACGAGAAGTCTTAGTGCTGTATCGGAAGCGCGAGCACGCCGAGATGCGCGCACGAGCACGGTGTTGGGCGCTTTCGATACAGCGACTTGAAGGAAGCCGCTCGGGGTTGCGGCGGACGCGGGTGTTATGCAAATTCAATTGAGGGAAAGTAGGTTTGGCGTTCGCCCCGGAGAGATGCGGGAAAGCAAAGACCCAACCGGGAGAGAAGAAGCGTTGCTGAAAGCGCAAGTGTGGTGCGGTAAGGATGACCTTGGGGAGTAGGAAAAGAGATTGGTCGGACAGGAAGACACAAAGAGAGTTAGCGAGCGGAAGCACGCAAAGATTTTGGGATGTTGGTAGTCGTCTCATGCGGCGAACGCGTCCCGACTTGGCGGAGAACGGAGTTGGATCTCCGCAGCTGTAAGCCTTTCGATAACCAGCATCGGCCCACCACATTTGGGGCAAAGCCAAGCATCGTTCGAACCTGCGGTGGATGCCTCTGCCTTGGCTAGTCGCGCCGAGCCGAGCAACTGAAAGCAAAGTGGCAAGGTGGTGGCACGCCGCCGGTTGGCCAGGAAGCCGAAGTTACGGATGCGCACGAAACCTTGGGGGAGCAGATGCAACAGGAAGCGGCGGAAGAACTCATCGACAGATAGAGGCAGCAAGTTCTGTTCGTTGTTGTGGGCGGAATCGCGCCAACGAAAGGTGACCTTCCCATCAGCAAACGAGACCAGGCGATGGTTGGAGATGGCCACGCGATGGGTGTAACGGCCCAGATAACGGAGCACATGCTCTGGGCCCCCGAATGGACGTTTCGAATAGACCACCCAATCCTTTCGGAACAATGGTCTGAGCCACGCAACAAAGGTTTTCGGCTGAGCGAGGAGCTTCAAGTTTCCATGAAAGTTGAGCTTGCCATCATGAAAGGCACGCTTGAGCGCTTCGTGGAACTTGCCGCGAAAGACGCGACTGAGCACCTCGACGGGAAGAAAGAAATCGTAGCGTGGTTTGATCCAGCGGGTGTGATCGACAGACAGGCCGCCGGCGGGCACCACGCAATGTACATGCGGGTGAAGTTCGAGTTTTTGACTCCAGGTATGCAGCACGCTGAAGAAGCCAATTTCTGCGCCAAGATGTTTAGGATCGCGGGCGACTTCGAGGAGTGTTTCTGCACTGGTTCGGAACAGGAGATCGTAGACGATTTTCTTGTTCTGCAAGACCAACGGAGGCAAATGACGAGGAAGCGTGAAGACAACATGGACGTACTGCGTCGGAAGAAGTTCCCGGCGACGCTTTTCCAGCCAACGTTCGCGAGCTCCTGCCTGACACTTCGGGCAGTGGCGATTTCTACAGGAATTGAAAGAGATGGCGCGATGTCCGCAGCGAGTGCATTCATCGAGATGTCCGCCGAGCGCGGCGGTGCGACACCGCGCAATCGCCAGGAACACTTTGACGTGCTTCCAGCTGATCCACTTACGGCTAATGCCCTGCACGGTTTTGGGTTCGACTTTTGCTTTGTTCACTAACCAGTTGCTGAGTGAGTGGCGAAGATTGTGAAGCCCGAACCTTTGCCCGTTCTCGAAATGTACTCCGGCTTTCTCTGCGGCCGGCCGCAGATGATCGGCAACGAAAGTGGACGCGGAGAGGGGAACACGGCCCGCCGCCTTGAGGGACGGAAAAACAAAATCCCCGCTCTTCGCGTAAGGCGTCTAGCTTTGCCATGCGCGAAGATGCTGAGAGAGAGTCGAATGCAGCGGAACATAACCGTCCGATGCTTTCGTCTTCGTTTCTCCGTCTTCTCCCTTCGCCAAGATCCTGCGGCCTCTCCTCGACCGGCCCAGAAGCGCACAAGACTGAAATCGTCACATCGCAAGCAGTCGTAGCAAAACGCTTATAGCTCAAACCCGAGAGGCCACGTTTCCGTCCCGGCCTCTCGGCCGTTTTCTGTACCACGCTCGATTCGGTCCCTGCGCCAAATCTCCCCCCAATCCCTGACTGTTCGCCTGCCGCCATGAATTCTCAGGTCTTTTCCTCATGAATTTTGGGGTCTTCTCCTCTTGACAACCAGTAGAAGAGGCGTAATGTTCCTCTTGGTAGCCAAGGGGAAGAGGGTTTATGCCAGACAAGCCGAGTGATCTCGTCCAGGGCACGCTGGATATGCTCGTTCTCAAAACGCTCGCGCTCGAACCTATGCATGGATATGGGATTTCCGTCCGAATCGAACAGATGAGCAAGGGCGTTTTCCGCCTGAATGCCGGCTCGTTATTTCTTGCCGTTCAACGATTAGACAGAGACGGGTTGATCGAGGGTGAATGGAAGGCAACCGAGAACAATAGGCGAGCGAAGTACTACGCCCTGACACAGAAGGGGCGTAAGAGACTCGATAACGAAACGCGAGAATGGGGAAGGCAAGTAGCGGCGATCGACAGAATTTTAGAGGCATCCTGAGGGGTGTGCTATGTCCTTGCTCCGAAATGTTGTACGCGGGCTCCGATCGCTGCTCCGTAAAAAACGCATCGGCCAGGAGCTGGACGAAGAACTCGATGGCTTCCTCGAGATGGCTGCCGAGGAAAAAATCAAGCAAGGGATGAACCGCAAGGATGCGCTTCGCGCCGTGCGCCTGGAGCGAGGAAGCCTCGAAGTTACGAAGGAAGTCGTCAGATCCGCCGGCTGGGAATCTGTTCTTGAGACTTCTTGGCACGACGTGCGCTATGGACTCCGTCAACTCCGAAAGAACCAAGGATTGACCGCAGTTTGCGTCCTTACGCTCGCGATTGGCATTGGCGCAACGACTGCAATCTTCAGTGTTGTCGATTCTCTCCTGTTGCGACCTCTTCCTTATCCAAATTCCCATCGGATCGTCAGGATCTGGAACACGTTCTCCCCCAGGGGACTGACGGAACTCACTGCGTCGGAGCCGGAATTCCTTGAATATCATCAGAGCCAAACTTTAGCTCATGTCGCTGGATTTGCTCTCGGTTCAACAACGCTAACGGGACGTGGAGACCCGGCGAGACTTTCCGTCAGTTGGGGGACATCGGATTTCTTTCCGGTCCTGGGAACACAACCCGTACTTGGCAGATCATTCTCACCTGACGAACAGGAGCCAGGGCACGATCAAGTTGTAATTCTCAGTCACCATTTATGGCGAGACCGCTTTGGATCGAATCCAGCGATCATCGGTAAATCTGTAATCTTGAATGGCAAAAGCTGCACCGTTATAGGAGTTATGCCAGCGAATTTTAGGTTTCCGAGCGGCGACGTAGATTTGTGGCAGCCATTGCCCATTGCGGCGAATAGTTCGAACCTGGGCAACCACTATTTGAATCTTGTCGGAGACCTTAAGCCGCAAGTCAGGCTTGAACAATCCAATGCCGAGCTCAAGACAATACTCGCCCGTATTGAGCAAAAGTATCCCGCCTATTACAGCGGAGCTGTCGGCATTGGCGTGAATCTTGTACCTCTTCGCGAGCAAATGGTTGGCAATGTACGACCAATGGTGTTGGTTTTGATAGCGGGCGTGGGTTTTATGCTTTTGATTGCTTGCACGAATATCGCCAGCCTGCTTTTGGCGCACGGAGAAGTTCGAAAGAAAGAAATTGCAACCAGAATAGCTATCGGCGCGGGTCGAGCGCGTATCGTTCGCCAGCTATTAGCCGAAAATCTTCTCTTATTTCTCGCGGGGGGAGCTGCAGGGCTAGTGATAGCGTTATTGGGCTTGAGGCTTGTGCCGCTGGGACAGTCTCTCCCCCTTCAGCAGCTGGGAGCGCCCTCACTCGATTTTCGTGTTTTGTCCTTCGCAGCCATCACGTGCATATCGACTGCTTTGCTCTTCGGTCTAATACCAGCTCTTAAAACCTCCCATCCTCAATTGAATGAAATCCTGAAAGAGAATGGGCGGGATGCAATGGGGAGCCGCCAGAATACGCGTACTCGCAGTTTGTTGGTCATGTCTGAAATTGCGTTCTCTCTAGTCCTACTTGCAGGAGCTGGACTCATGATCGCGAGCTTGATGCGACTCCTCGGAGTTCAACTCGGATTCGACCCGGCAAACATCGTAACGATGCGAATGTCTCTGCCGGAATTACGGTATCCCAATGGCAGATTCGCAACTTTCTATAAGGACCTCCAAGAGAAGGTCCGTAGCATACCGAGCGTACGAGCTGTCGCAATCGTCAACCAGTTGCCCATGAGCGACGTCTTGGCGAATTCCTCCTTTGAAGTCGAAGGACGGCAACTGGAAGTGGGCACGAACATCGCTAACACACAAGTGATAAGCCCCGACTACTTCAGCGTGATGCGAATTCCGTTGATCCGTGGCCGAGTTTTGGATGAGCGCGACCTTAATCCAGCGCCTTCAACTGTCGTTGTGAACCAAAGCCTTGCCCGCAAAATCTGGCCGGAAGAGGACGCTATCGGGAAGCGGTTGAGGCTCAAAACAGACGCTCCTTGGCTAACAGTTGTTGGAGTTGTGGGCAACATCAAGAACGAAGGTTCGAATAAAGAGACAAAACCCGAACTGTACTTCCTCTATACAGAGAAGTCGTTCGGGTTATGGGTCGATCTTCGTTCGATGACTTTGGTTGTTCGCACGAGTTCTGAACCTCAGCAAATTGCGACTGCAATTCGTGGGCAGCTCAACAGTCTCGATCCTGATCTTCCGATCTACAAACTTCAGAGGTTGGGAGAAATCGTCTCTGCGTCTACCTCCCAAACTCGACTGCCCGCCGTGCTCCTGTCTGTGTTTGCAGGGAATGCGCTTCTCCTAGCGGCGGTGGGAGTTTATGGCGTATTGGCATACACAGTCGCGCAGAGCAGACACGAAATTGGGGTACGGATGGCTCTTGGGGCACCGCGTCAGCACATCCTGAAGTTATTCCTGGGCCACGGACTCAAATGGGCGGCACTTGGCGGCAGCGCCGGACTAGTGGCCGCATTCATACTCGTGCGGTTCATGCGCAGCATGTTATTTGAGGTCGGGCCATACGATCCGACAATATTTCTCAGTGTCGCGGGAGTCCTGGGAATTGTTGTGCTTATGGCCTGCTACTTTCCCGCGAGCCGGGCTTCTAGCGTCGATCCAATGGTTGCACTGAGGTACGAGTAATTCATGGCTCGTCTGCGAAACATAGCAAGGGGGCTCCGATCACTGTTCCGCAAGGAGCAGGTGGACCGGGAGTTGAATGAGGAGCTGGGCGCCTACTTGGAGATGGAAGCGGCTGAAAAGATGAAGGAGGGGATGAGCCGCAAGGATGCGCTTCGCGCGGTGCGCTTGGAGCGAGGAAGTCTCGAAGTCACGAAGGAAGTCGTCCGCTCTGCGGGTTGGGAGTCTTATATCGAAACCGCGTGGCAGGACCTGCGCTTCGGCCTCCGCACTCTGCGCAAGTCTCCTGGTTTCACAACGGTGGCCGTGGTTACATTGGCGCTCGGTATCGGCGCCAACACAGTGATTTTTTCCGCTGTCTACGCTGTTTTGCTCAAGCCGTTGCCATTTAAGGATTCAGACCGGCTCGTTTTTATCGAGAAGAAAAATCCTCCGCGCGGCTGGGTTCGGAACCCCATTTCACCGGCCGAGATTCTAGCGTGGCGCAATCAAAGCGGAGCTTTTGAAGACATCGCCGCATATACACAGCGGACCTGTGTGCTGACCGGAACCGGTGAAGCGGAGGAAGACCCCTGTGAAATCATTTCTAGCAACTTGTTCCCCCTGTTGGCTGTGGCTCCGAGTCGCGGTCGGCCGTTTTCTGTTGAAGAGGATCAGCCGCAAGGGCCGCGCGTCGCAATCCTTAGTTACGGCTTGTGGCAGCGACGGTTCGCCGCGGATGAAAAAGTGATTGGGCGCGCTTTTGATGTCAGCGGAGATAGCTACACAGTCGTTGGAGTAATGCCCTCTAATTTTTCACACTTGTATGCATCACCTTACGGCGCGATTCCTGAGCTGTGGTTGTCCGGAATTGGACTATCGCCCACGCTCGTATGGAACGACTACTTCGGGATTGGCCGACTGAAGCCTGGTATTAGCTTGCAGCAGGCTGAGGCGCAGATGAACACCGTGTCGGAGCGCATCGAGCCGATGCATAACGATCTGAAGGGGTGGCGAGCTCAGTTGATGACCTTGCGCACCAATGTTTCAGGGGATACGCGACCGGCCCTTTTCGTTCTAATGGGGGCGGTGATCTTTGTTCTGCTTATTGCGTGCGCCAACATCGCCAACCTATTGCTTGCACGAGGCTCGGGCCGCGCGAACGAGTTCGCGGTGAGAAACGCGTTGGGTGCCGACAAGAGTCGCATTATTCGACAACTGTTAACCGAGAGCTTAGTGCTTTCTATCGCCGGTGGAGTTCTGGGAGTTTTGCTGGCTTCTTTAGGATGCAAAGCCTTGGTGGCGCTAGCTCCGCCATTCCTGGTGAATTCCGCCCCGGGCTTGGCTGCCGGGGCGACGGACGTGCGGGTTCTCGCTTTCGCCCTGGTCACAGTGATAACGACCACTTTCTTCTTTGGTATGGCGCCCGCGCTTCAGAGCGCTCGCCCGGATGTCACAGAAACCCTCAAAGAAGCCGGTCGCAGCGCGCTGCAGAGTCCCCGAAGCCGCCGCTTTCGCAGTGCTCTGGTGGTCTCTGAAATTGCACTCGCCATGGTGCTCTTGATTGGGGCTGGACTTATGGTGCGGACTCTCGCGGGGCTGAGCCGCGTAAACCTGGGCTTCAATCCGATGAATGTCCTGACGCTGCGTGTACCGCTTTCGGGTGAGCGGTACAAAGAGCCGCAAGTCCGAGCGCAATTCTGGGAACACTTGGTCTCCGCTGTTGAGTCATTGCCGGGTGTTGAAGCAGCAAGCGTCTCCCGAGGTCTGCCAATCAACGGGTGGGATGGGCAATTCTTCACCATCCTGGACGATCCCAATCCTCCGGCTGGACAAGTCCCAGCGGCCAATTATGTTGTTATCGGCCCGCATTATTTTCGCGCTATGGAAATTCCCTTGCGTCGAGGCCGCAGCTTTAACGATCACGATACACAAAGTGGCGAGAGAGTCGTGATCGTGAATGAACAACTAGCTCGATCTTACTGGCCGGGCCAAAACCCGTTAGGGAAGCAGCTGCGAATCGGAGGCCAAGGCCCTTGGCGCACGGTCGTTGGAGTCGCTGGCGATGTCCTGAGCCAAGGACCTGATGGCGGCTTTAATCCAGAGATGTACATCCCGTATCAACAATTTCCGTGGTTAATGGAGGGGCCAAAACACTTGGTCGTGCGCACCTCGGCGACCGTAAAGCCAGAGAGTCTAGTGCGCGCGGTGACGCAGGAAATCCATCGTGTTGACAAGAACCAGCCCGTTGCGGACATCACCATGATGGAAGAGATTGCGCTAGAACCGATGAAGCAGCAGCGCATGGTGATGGCGCTCCTGACGTCATTCGCTGGTCTTGCCCTAGTCCTGTCATCCTTGGGGATCTACGGTGTGCTTTCATATTCCATGGCTCAGCGGACACGAGAAATCGGTTTGCGCCTGGCCCTGGGTGCCGACCGAGGCAGCGTGCTGCGGCTAGTAGTAGGCACTGGCGCACGGCTGGCGTTTTTCGGGATTGGCGCAGGAAAAGCGGTAGCATTGGCTTTGACGCGACTGATGACCGATCTGCTTTACGGCGTGCGCCCAGCCGACCCAGTGACGTTTAGCGTCGTGACAATCGTCCTGGCGGCAACGTCGATTCTTGCCTGTTACATTCCAGCGCGTCGAGCCACACGCGTGGATCCCATCGTGGCCTTGCGTTACGAGTAGTAGCCGCGGTTCTGGAGGCGTCGTAAGGACCATGTCTTTGCTACGAAACATAGTGAGCGGGCTTCGATCACTATTCCGAAAGGAACGGGTCGAAGGGCGGCCTAAACAGATGCGACCGCAATGGGTGAAACTTCCTTCAGCAGCAGGCCCGCTTCGATGACTTTATCGAAATCTTCAACAACGAACGTCCTCACGAAGCCCTGGACATGAAGTGCCCAGCCGAGGTCTATCAGCCCTCCACACGCACTTATAAGGGCTTGCCCGATATCGATTATCCCTTCCACGACAAGACCATCGTCGGTTAAACCGGCCGGCTTGGTGGTTTCTTTCTTCAAGGAGTTGGACGCCGCTCGCTCCTGTTCTCGGGCTAGCACCAGCCCGGCCTTGAAGCACGATTGGATTCGCTTTCGATTGGTGCTCTCCCTTGTCTTCGGCTTTCTCGCGGCCGTGCTGATGACGTGGGACTATGAAAACAATCGCACGGTTGGATTGATGGGATGGGCTGGGATATGGGCCCGCCGTTCTGGCCCTATCAAGCGATCTACCTTCTCTTGTTCACGATCAACGCCCCCGCATTTGTTCTGTCAATGCCAATCCTCAAGCTGCTAAACCTTCAAACGCTTTCCCTGCAATACGGCGTCTGGTTCCGGCGATGGAAGCAGGCGCGAGCTATAACAAGCAGAAGCTGCACAAGGCCGGCTGGCAACGAACCCAATATCAATGAAGGACTGCGTTCGCTCGGACGACAATGTGAAAATGATGTGGGGCGACGGCGGCATGCTGTGGTGCAGGAGATCGCTTGAGGCCGAGCGACCTTCAAGTCCAGATAAGTGGCAGTCTGTCAATGATAACCCGAAGGAGCTTGTTATGGCGGCGCTGGATTGATCACAATGCCCGGCTGTCGAGAGCATACCCGGAAAGGTAAGCGGCGCGTGGGTCTTCCGTGGTACGCGGATGCCGGTCGCTACGGTTTTCGAGAATCTCGAAGCGGGGGCCAGCATAGAAGAGATCATGGAATGGTTCGACCTGACCCGTGACCAAGTCACGGGGGTTCTGGACTTTGCCGCGCGCATTCTGGAAACTCCAGCGTACCGCTGAATGCTTATTCTCTTTGACCACGGCACTTCCTGCTCCTCTCCGCTCATTCCTCAAGGACCACATAGTCAAAAAGACGAAAGACCTTGGTTGGGATACGCTGAGCAACGGCGAACTCCTGAGAGCCGCCGAGGAAGCAGCCTTTGAAATCTTTCTGACAACCGACAAGAACATACCAACAAAATCTCGCCGACCTGGTCATTGTGACACTGAGCGGGGAGCATAACTGGCTTGTTCCCGCCGGGGAAAAGGTGGGGTTAGGCCTGATCGGCTGGCATACGTTCCGCCACAGCCATTCTTCTTTGCTACACGCGTTAGGCGTGGATCTCAAGGTTCAGCAGGAGCTGCTGCGACACGCAGATATTCACACGACGATGAATATTGATCTCATCTCCGGCCCGAGATTGGCCCCGCCCAAGGACGCTGCCACGAGGTCGATCGCTTCCGTCGTCCCGCGGGTCCAAACAATCTCCTCCGGGACCCCCATGCACAAATCTCGCTACCGTCTCCCTCGATTTCTCATACAGGACTGCGGATCGCCGTGCGAGGGGTGTGGACATTCATCGCGGGGTTCGCATTGTCGTGCAAATAAAAGTTCCCGAGGCGGTCTATGACGGCGCGAGGCCGCTGCGTCGTCGCTGCGTTGTCGAGATAGACCAAGGAGCGGCCATTGACCCGTTCTTCCAGTACAGGAAATTGTGCACGTAAGTCTTTCAGATCCCGCGCGGCCTGCCCTCCAACTGGAGGTGAACTCTCGTTCAATGCACCACCTCCGTTCCAGCTGAGGATCGACCGCGATGCGGCGAGGACGACGCCACCCGAAATCTTCTGTAGGAATTCACGGCGACATGTTTCCATCGCTCCTCCGCGTGTTTCACGCCTACAGGCGAAATGTCCAGCGCAGCTTGACCGCAATCAGATCGCTTTGGGGGACGATGCTGACATGCGGATCGGTCACGATGCGCTGCCAACCCCTGTTCCACACGATGAAGAGGTCGTTGCCCGGCTTAATGGTCCAGCGCAAACGTGTATTGGTACCGACGTTCTGGGATTCGGTGTCGTACTGAATGAAACTCGACAGCACGAGATTAGGATTCCAGGCGTACGCCGCTCGCACCGACCAAAGGCGCTGGACGAAATTGCCGACTGGCAAATGACCGAAGTCGTTCTCCGTATCGAGGTCCAACTGGACTCTGCCCTTTGGGGACGTCCATCGAAGATAGTTCTCCCACTGCGTCAGGTGGCCGTTGAAAAAAGTCCCGAACCAGGTCGTCGTTCCGAATTGCAAGGGACGATGTTCACTGGTCTGTGCTTCGAGCCGCCACCGCGTGAAATCGTAAGAACCCGGAGGAATCACCACACCGGGAGCAACCTCGAACGGAGCCAGGAGTGTTTCCCCGTGGGGATTCCAATTGAACTCGAAGCGGTCTCCCGTCTCGAAACGCACATTGACCGGAGCCATGAAGTATTCCCAGGATTCGACGATTCCTCTTGAGTCTGTGAACCGCGTGTACTGGTTTTCGAAGAACTCCTGGCGAATCCAGCGGAACAGTCCGTCCTTCGAGGGCCGCGGCTGGTAGGCGCAGCCGACATCCGTGCGACGGACACCCGGACGCGGCAGAAACCCGAGGAGGGGGTCGAGTGCGTCGCCGTACTGGTTGACGCTGGTGTTGCAGTCCCACAAGTCGTTGGGATAGTCGATCTTGAATCCCCAGCCAATTTTGCTTCCCGGACGTACATCACCCTGCGTCGTCGCGCTCCACGCGCCGAGCAGGAGATTCTTGTTCCCGCGGAACTTGGAAGTGCGCCAGATGGCGTCCACTCCCACGAGCGTGTTACGGCGAAACCCTGCGGGATCGCCGTTCGTGAACATCGTGCCTACGCGCAGGTTCTCGTTGAGATCGTAAGAAATACGCCCGGCTAGCAGGTTGGTGCTGGTAACTCGCGAGGACGGCAAGGCGAGATCTTCGACGACCTGTTGTGAAACGAACGTTTCGCGGGTCTGCACGTCCAGCAGCGCCAGGTTCCACTTGCCGACGCGCCCGTTGAGCTTCACGCCGGCATTGATCGGAATTTGTTCGCCGTCGAGTAAGCCGATCCGGCGGCTGAAAAAGGGAATAAACTGTGGAGATTCGCCGCCGAGGCCGAGACCGAAATCGTACTGGTTCGCTCCTTCAAGAAAAAAGGCGCGCTTCTCCGGGAAGAACAGCGGGAAACGGGTCAGATTGATCTGCCGGGTGTCGACTTCCGTCTCGGCAAAATCGGTGTTGGCCGTAAACACCGTGACGAGCTGTGGGGTCGCTTTCCATGTCACTTCTCCTCCCACCGCACCTTGCCAACTCCGGGGACTCTCGCCGTAAAACTCTTTCGTCTTCCCGATCCCATACGGCGCGAACTCGATCCCCTTGCCCTGCTGCAGGTCACTCAGTCCCGCCAACGTTCCCGTCCGGCTCAGGTCATACAAAAACGAATCGAGCGTGGGCGACGACCAGCGGAGAGCCATGCGTTCGCGCGGAACATATCGCTCGAAATTCAATCCCCACTCGTTCAGCCCACGCGTAAAACTAAGGGTGCGGGACGGGACCGCGATCTCGGCCGACCAGCCGTCCGTCGTTCTCGCCGTGCGCGCATCCCAGATTCCATCCCAGTCGAGAGAGGCCGACTGGGGATCGGAGATCAAGCCGTCCGTTCGCGTGCCTGCTGCGTTGATCTGGAAAAAATAGCCGGTCCGGCGATCGCCATAGGTATCAAGAATGATGCTGACGGTGTCGTCGGTCTTCGTAGTTCCATCGCGGCCCATGGTTTCATCGCGACGCATGGTGTGGATGGAGATGTGGCGCGGATCCGGGTCTTTGCACCAAAAACCGAAGTAGATGCGGTCGCCCGTGACAATCACGCGGACTTCGGTATCATACGGCGTCGCCGCACCCGGTTTCGGGGATTGCTGCACGAGGTGAATCGCCGGCGCTTCGCGCCACACGGACTCATCCAGTTTGCCGTCGAGCGTGATCGAGACCTGGCGCCTCACAAGGGCTTGCACATTTGGCCGGTCCTCGGCCGCGGCCCTAAAGCAGGAAGTTCCGATGAGGACGGAAACAATACAAATGCGCTTCTGCCACTCGTGCCGGAAAGCGTCACGACTGCGGTCCATGGCTTCTGACCTCCGGCAAATCACGTTTCCTCCGGAGGCCGGAGTTTTCGAAACGAAAAATAAAGCAGCAGGTCGTAGATGATTTTCAACGTCCCGGCGATAAAGAATGGAGCGCTGATCAACGAAGGTCGCGCAAATAGAAATCCCGCAAGCAGTGGACTGATCGCAGCACCCGAGGTGCGCGCAACCCCCGTAAATCCGCCTGCGGCCGATCGCTCTTCGGCCGGAACCACGGCCATCGTATAGGACTGTCTGGTGGGAACATCCATTTGGCTGATGCTGAAGCGGAGTAGGAGCATTAACACCGCGAGCGGGAGATTGGGCATCAGCGGCACGAGGATGAGAAGAATGTTCGAAGGTAGATGGGTGACTACCATTGTGCGGACGAGACCGATGCGCGCCGCGAGCCTGGTAGCAAGAAGAGCGGAGACTCCTGCAAAGACATTCGCCCAAAAGAAAATTGCGCCGAGTACGGCAGGTTGAACTCCGAAGCGCAGATAGAACCAATAGGCGGCAAAGCTTTGAACGACGAATCCGCCCGCAAATGAGTCAAGAGCAAAGAGGCCCGATAGTTTCAGGACGACGCTTCGCGACCGAGCGATTCCGAAACTATTTGCAACGCTTGAGGAGGGTGTCGGCCCGTTTGAAACGGGGCTGACTTCCACGGATGTCGAGAGACGCAGGAACAAAAACGCCAGCGCGATTCCCAAGGCGGCGTATAAAAACACCACGGCGCGGTAGCTTTGAACATGCGTCATCGCCGTGTGCTGCAGCGCTTGCGTCAAGCCGCCGCCACAGAGTGCGCCGAGCGCGGTCGCCAGCGAACCAGCGAGCGTGTACCACGCAAAAACCTCGGTGCGAGCCGCTGCCGGGACAATGTGTGAAAGCGCAGCTTGTTCGATCGAGAGAAACGGCCCAACTTCATTGCCGCTTGGACTGATGACGCCGATGGTGCCTGCAATGACGAGGAAGAGCAGATTGCTGGTACATGCGAAAGCCAAGCCCGCGGCAGCCATAAGAAGCGATCCGGCGATCAACATGTGCCGCCGCCCGCTGCGATCCGCTCTTGTTGTGAGGTAAAGCGAGACGATGACATCACCGGCGAGGGTCAGCGTAAGAACCAGACCGGCTTGGGCCTCCGTGAGCCCGAGACCAATTAGATAAAAAACCAGAATGACGGAGAGTGAACCGTACGCGAACAAACGTGCGAATCGAGTGACGAACAGAAGCCATCCGTCATGCGATAGAGTCCTGAGCACACTCGGGATCAATTTGGTCATCGCCATTTGGTGAAGGACTAACGCAATTTCCTATTGGTTCGTAAAGGCCTCGTAAACCACCATTCGCGCGACGGGCTTGCCCTCTTCTTGCTGTTCTGGCGTGTATACACGGTGCGTTTTGAGATCAACGGCCAAGCTATGCACGGCATGCTGTACGCGAAAATCCTCCAGCTTGCGATAGTGATCCGGGTCGTCCTGATGGAAAACGGCGATGGCTCCGCTGTAACACGCAACGTAGATGCGGCCTAATCCTGGGTCAAACTTGATGACGTCGGGACCGCCGGGCATTTTGAGAAACGCGATGGGCGCGTGCTTGTCCAGGTCGAACACCGTCATCAATTCGTTTCCTTCACACGAGAGGAATGCACGATGGTGTTCGGAGTCCAGCGCCATTCCGTGGTTTCCCTCGCATTTCCCAACTGGATAGCGCCCAATCACCTGGTCCGTTGCAGGATCAATGACAGCAAAAATGTTTTCGTCCTGTAGGTTGACGTACACCTTCCGCGCAAGGGAGTCGTACTGCGGCATTCCCGTTTCGCTGTCGAAATGCAGCGTGCGGACGATTTCGTCCTTTTGCACGTCCACGACAGCTTCCGCCTTTCCCCGCTCATCGGAGACATATAGTTTGTGGAAGGGCGCGGCATACGTGCTTCCGTCCGGCTTCGCTTCGGTTTTCAATTTCTTCACGACTTTCATTTGCTTGAGGTCCACCACACCGATGGTGTTGTCATGAGCGTTGGAGGTGTAGAACTTCTTGAGTTCCGGGACGTACTCCACTCCTTCCGCACCCGGCGTGTCCGTTATCGTAGCAATAACTTTGTTGGTGCCGAGGTCGATGACGTAGGTCTGTCCTGCGGCGAGATGCGTGGACAGCAGGTAGTGATCGTCCTCATCTATCGTGAGGTAGTCGAAGCGCTTTCCGCCCGGGCCGGGCAGGTCAAACTTCGCGACTTGTTTGAGCGTTTGTGCGTGTGCGATTGGCGAGAACGTGCCGGCAAGTGCGAGGCAGACACAGCCGCCAAATCGCAAAGAAAATAGTTTCGTCCGCATCTCTGGCTCCTCACTGCCCCATCGAGTGTGAAGTGTCGCCGCCCTTACCGAGTTCGTCGAGAGCCGCTTTGAATCCGGCAGCCAGTTTCTCAGCGGGGCCTCTGCCCCAGTAGTGAAGAAAGATCACGACGGGCCGGTCGCCAGTCATGTGATGGTGAATGGCAACTACGTCAAGACCGTTTTTGCGAAGGGCTTTTAGAACAGGCGTCACTTCACTTTCGAGCATGGCGACATCGCCCGCAATCGCGGCGTCTTCCTGCGTGCCAACGAATGCTGCCCAGGTATTCAGACCCATGCGGGCATTGATTACCGCTCCGTGTTCTTTCATGCCGAGGTCATCGCGTCCCACGGTGATCTTGTAAACGGCCCCAGTTTGTTCGCCTTCATGCCCGGCGATTTTGGCGAGCTTACCGGTATCGAGAGCCGTGCCACCTGTGCTCGCGGGAGAAACCGCTTCTGGTTTCACATGTCCAATCAGGTCCAGACCGGGTTTCACGCGCCGCGCAAGGTCGGCCGCTTTGCCCATTCCATGTACGTGCATGAAGTACACGTGCGGATCGTCCCAAAAGAAATGGTTGTGGAGCGCCGTGACGTCGATTCCGTTATCGAGCAACGCAGAAAGAACCGGATTCACTTCTTCCTGAAGCAGCACCAGGTCGCCCATGATTACGTCAGACCCGTCCGTTGCTTTGGTCAACGCAATCCATCCTCCGAAACCAAATGGCGTTGGCGTGGAGAAACCCTGAATGGTCATCTTCAAATCGTTGCGCGGAATGTTCACCTTCAGAACCCCGGCTTTGACATCGCCCTTACGGTCGAGAGCCTTCAAGACTTCCTGATAGTCGGCCGGAACGTCCTGCGCAACGGCGGAAATTCCGAACGAGGCAAAACACGCAAACAAACTGAGAACCGTACGTCCTACAAACTGAAGCATCGAACCACCTCCTGAATCATTCGGTCATTTGCAAACAACGAATCGGCACGTGCTTTTGCCTCATCACTGCCGAGTTTGCGTCTCGGCAGGAATCTGTTTCGTAACGACATGAGTTCCTGGCCGCAGCTCATCGGTTCCTCGCGCTGCGATTTCATCGCCGTCACGCAGTCCACCAATGACTTCGATGGACTTGCCGTCGAGTTCCCCCGTCTGCACGTTCACCCATTCCGTGTGGCCATCGCGGATGCGAACTACAAATTTCGCTTCTGTTGTTCTCACGACCGCAGATACCGGAACGAAGAGGGAAGGTCCGGTTCGGCGTACGGCCCACACCACTTCCGGAAACATTCCGGAACTCAGGCGTGCGTCCGCATTGTTGACATCGAGTTCCACAGGCATGGTCCGCGTTTTTACATCCACCGAATGAGCAATGCGTGCGATCGTTCCGGTAAATGTTTGCCCGGGATAAGCCGGGACACTGAATTCGATCTTCGTTCTTTCCGCGATGCCTCCGGCGTATTTTTCGGGAACGGGCACAACAAGTCTCAGCCTCTCCGCCTTCTCCAACCGGAGCATCGGCATAGCTGCACCCGATGTACTGTTCGAGGGCCCGACAAGAGATCCCGGATGAACGTTTCGTTCCGTCACCAAACCGTTGAAGGGAGCACGAACTTGGAGATAGCCTTCGAGTTCAGCGACTGATTTCAAAGCGGACTTGGCCGCTTCCGCGCTCCCGCGACTCGCTTCCAGACGCGCCTTATCAGCGTCCACTGCCCGTTGCGCGATTTCGAGGTCGTTTCCCGCAACCACGCCCGGCGTTGCCGAAGCGCTCTTTAGTCTTTCGTATGTGCTCTCGTCTGAGCTGAGTTTGGCCTGCGACTCGGCGCGCTGCGCTTCGGCAGCCTGCAGTTTGGATTGTGCTTCCGCCCGCTGTGCGGCAAGTTCGGGAGCGACAAGCCGGGCCATCAGCTGGCCGGTTTTCACGCGCGATCCCCGGTCGACGCTGATCGAATCAACATAGGCCGAGACTTTCGGAAAAACGGCCACTGCTTCGTAAGCTTGGAGTTCCCCAGGTAAACGCACCATGATCGACAGCTTCTTTGAGGAAACTTTGGCCACCTCGACCGTGGGCGGCGGCGCCGCAGTCGCCTGAGCGGTTGCGCCGGAATTGGACTTCGAACCGCACGAAGCGCACAACACGATTGCCCCGCTGAGAACGGCGATCCATGAAAACCCGATTCGTGTCATGCCGCCCCTCCTGGGAGCGAGTTCGGGACCCGCAGTCCTTTAGCCGCAAAGACGCTCGCCGGATCATCGGGATCGAGTGATGGCGACTGCATTCCCGCGCGTTCTTGAACGATAGAAAATACGAGCGGCAGAAGCAGCAGCGTGGCCCCGGTCGCAAACAGCAAGCCTCCGATGACGGCGCGAGCGAGCGGGGCCGTCTGTTGACTGCCTTCGCCAAGGCCCAGAGCCATCGGCACCATGCCGGCGATCATCGCCAGGCTGGTCATCAGAATCGGTCTCATCCGCGTTTTCGCTCCATGAATCGCAGCGGCCGTCGCTAAGTTCCCCGCTCGGCGATATTCCTCGGCGAATGTCACCAGCAAGATCGCGTTCGCCACGGCCACGCCGATCGCCATGATTGCTCCCATGAACGACTGAATGTTCAGGCTGGTGCGAGTCACAAGAAGAAGAACGAGCACACCACAAATGACTGCAGGCACCGTCGACAGCACTACAAAGGCCAGCCTCAGTGATTGAAATTTCCCCGCCAGAAGCAGATAGATCACCAGGACAGCGATCAGCAATCCCACTCCAAGGTTAGTCAATGTCTGCTTCATGGGTTCGATTTGTCCCCGGACGGTCACCTTCACTCCGCGCGGGGGCGAACCAGCACGTTTGATCGCTTCGTCCAAGGCAGCGGAAACTCGGCCAAGGTCCTCGCCCGACACGTTCGCGGTCAGCGTAACCATCCTCTGTCCGTTCAGCCGGTGGTATTCCCCGACGACATTCCCGTAGTTCACCTGCGCCACGTCACCGATGAGAGGATGCGAAGACGATCCCTGCGTCAGAGGAATCTGCTCGACGTCCTGGATCGAAGTCATTTCCGATTGCGGAATTTGCACTTGAACCTGATATCCGACGCCCGACTTCGGATCGGCCCAATAGTTGGGCACCACGAACCGGCTCGATGAGGTCGCGGCCAGGAAAGAGCGGCCAACGCTCGCGGTTGTCACGCCCAGTTGTCCGGCGCGCTCGCGGTCCACGTTCACCTCGATGCTCGGATAATCCAGTGGCTCGTCATATTGCAAATCGCGTATCGCGCGTATTTTGGCGGTCTCCAGCCGCAGTTTCTCGGCAAAGGCCCGGTCAGCCCCGAGGTCGGGTCCACTCACATTGATTTCCACGGGAGTTGGAGCGCCGAAATTCATAATCTGCGTGACGATGTCTCCCGCCTCAAACGAGAACTGGCATTCCGGAAACTTGTCTGGCAAGAGTTTTCGCAATCGCTCCTCAAACTCATCCACGCGGATCTTGGCGTCCGGGTTCAACGCCACACGCACCACCGCCTCGTGCTGGCCACTCGTCCAAAGATAGATCGTATTAATCGGATAGTTCGGAGGAGGCGCTCCGACGTAGCTCAGGGTGACGCTCACATTTCCAGCACCAGCCGCTTCTTGAATCGCGCGGAGCACACCGAGGGTAAGCCGTTCCGTGCTCTCCACCCGGGTCCCAATCGGCGCACGGAACCGCAACAAGAGCTGCTCCGAAGAGACTCGCGGAAAGACCTCTCTGCCAAGATACGGTCCCAACAGAACCAGCGCCAGTAACGCCAACACCGCGTAAGCCGAGATCGCAAGCCAACGCACCCCAACCAATCGATTCAAGCTTTTGTCTAACTTCTCGCGTACCCGGCTCAGAAACGAGGCGTTGTTTTCCGCTTCCGGTGCATGCTCGCGGAGAATCCATGTCGAAAGAACCGGCACGAGGGAACTCGACAACAAGTAGGAAGCGCCCATCGCAAGACCGACCGCCAGAGAAAGAGGCACGAACAGAGCACGGGAAACACCCGTCATGAAAAACGACGGAACAAACACCGCCAAAATGCACAACATCGCCAGCAGACGAGGAATCTGCACCTCCCTGCTCGCTTCGAGAACCGCCAAGGCTCTCCCTCGTCCCTGCCCCAGATGATTGTGAATGTTCTCCATAACGACGGTAGATTCGTCGAC
>Ga0207646_10003177_pt1 | contig 18788 bp, 20 predicted proteins | sample KBSK5502metaG_FD_184343 | JGI IMG/M metagenome (GOLD analysis project Ga0207646, IMG submission 184343) | Corn, switchgrass and miscanthus rhizosphere microbial communities from Kellogg Biological Station, Michigan, USA - KBS K5-50-2 metaG... | ecosystem: Host-associated > Plants > Roots >...
TTCGTACGGGATGAGACGTGAACGCAGCACCGGCTCGCCGATGTAACGCACATCGACGAAATTGTAATAGCCCGGACCGATATCGAACTCGATGTCGAGATGACCGGTGAGCGGCCGGCTTTCGTAAACGACTTCCGTTTCAGGCGGAAGCGGCGCCCAACCGCAATAACCGCCACCAAAGCGCCAGGAGACCCATGCCGGCCCCCATTCATAACCGGGTCTCCAAACCCAGCCCAGATCGGCGATGCGGACCCAACGTCCGTAGTGATACGTGGCCCAACCCCAGTCTTCGTAAGAGACCCAGGTCCAACCGAGATCGGTGTAGGCCCAATAACCATCGGCGTACGGTCGCCAGCTCGGATCGCTCGCGGCAATGTCGGGTTGCCAGCAGTAGCCGTAGTCACCGACTTCGATCCAGCTTCCGCCGTTGAGGTTGTTGTAAAAGAAATTAACCGAAACGTCCTGACTTCTCGCCTGCGGAACGAAAGGCAAAAGAAGGACGCCTAGCGCAAAGACAAACAGTAATTTTTTCATGGTGGTTTTCTGTAGTTCGGAGCGTTGGACTTTCGGGGATAGTGCTTTATTCACGCAATCGCGGGGATTCGCAAACCGCACGCCCCCAAGAGTTATCGCACCCCGGCGGCTCAGCGCGGGCGTAAAACTAAAAACGATCGCACGCGATGACGGCAGACCGACAAGATCGTCGCCTGCGCCGAATCGAGCGATCCGACGATTTTGTTGTAATCAGCCACCGAATTGATCGGTTGCTGGTTCATTTCTTCAATCACATCGCCTTTCTGCAGATCGGCCACGCCTGAATCCGGATCGACATTCATCACAACGACGCCATGAATTCCGCGCGGCAGATCGAGCTGGCGCACGAGTTCGGGAGTGAGTTCGCCAACATGGATCCCGCCAAGCACGCTGCCTGCCTGGTCTTCTTCACCGGGCGATTGGTTCGGCCGAGGTTGTTGCGGGTTTGCGCGTCCGCTCAAATAACCTGCCGGCTGCTCCTTAATTTGCGTCGCGACTGTCATTGGTTTTCCGCCGCGGACAATTTCGAGTTCCACTTTTTTGTTCAAGTCCGCCTGCGAAACCAAATTGCGCAAATCGCTGAAACTTTTGACTTCGTGACCGTCAAATTTTCGAATCAAATCGCCCTTTTGCAGATGCGCGTCTTCTGCCGGCGAACCGGGAGCAATTTCATCGACAACTACTTCGCCGCTCTGCCCGGGCTCTCCCTCTTGCGGCACGCGCATTTGAATACCGAGGTAACCGCGAATGATCCGCCCTTTTTTCAACAGACTCTCGAGCGCGGTGCGCACGGTGTTGGAAGGAATTGCGAACCCAATCCCTTGCGAACCGCCACTGCGCGAAATGATCGCGGTGTTGATGCCGATGACTTCGCCGATGAGGTTCACGAGCGGCCCGCCGCTATTGCCTGGATTGATCGCGGCGTTGGTTTGAATCAGTTCGCCAAACACGTCCGCGCGATTCGGACGCCCTTTCGAGCTGACAATTCCATCGGTCACCGTTTCCTCGAAACCAAATGGATTGCCGATCGCCAAAACAAAATCTCCGGCTTGAACGCTGTCGGAATCAGCGAGCTTGAGCGGCTTCACTCCGGGATTGTCGATCTTCAAGACCGCGAGATCGACTTGCTCGTCCGAGCCGACGAGGCGCGCTTTTTCCGTGCGTCCGTCGCTCAATTGCACTTCTATTTCATCAACCTGATCAACGACGTGATTATTGGTGATGATGTGGCCCTCGTTGGTCACGATCACGCCCGAGCCTAACGAATTCTGAACCATCGCCTCCTCCTTTGGATTCTGATATCCGTGCGGCCGGCGAAAGAAAAAACCGAATGGATCGAGCTGATTTTGCCGTTCAATCGCGATCTTCTTGCTCGTCTTTACCGCCACAACAGCTGGCACGACGGCGCTCACCAACGCGCGGCGCTCGCGATTCAATGCTTCCAGCGAGGCGACCTGCTTCGGATCGACATTTGGCGAAGTCGCGAGTGTGTATTTCTCGGGCGTGGCATGCGGCGCGACTGCCAAACCGCCATGCTTCAATCGGTAATCGTACAAGGCCGAGATCGCGAGACTCAACAGCGCGACAAAGGCAAAAAACTTCAGTAAATTCTTCATTAGCTAACGTTGGAAAAAGTCCGTCCCTGTTTTTCGACAACTAACTGCCGGAAACGTTGATTTTCCGGCCATTCTAAATTCGGATCCATTTCAAAGATCGACATCGCACTGGTTCGCGCACGCTGCATCAGCTGCGCGTCTCTTCGCAAATCGCCGATCTTCAGTGCCGGCAAGCCGCTCTGGGCCGTGCCTAACAAGTCTCCCGGACCGCGCAGCTCCCAATCGGCCTCCGCGACTGCGAAACCGTCGCTGGTTTTTTCCAGGACTGCCAGTTTCTCCGCCGCTTCCGACGACGGTTCGTCCGTTAGCAAAATGCAATACGACTTATGTTCGCCGCGACCGATCCGGCCTCGAAGTTGATGAAGCTGGGCGAGCCCGAACCTCTCGGCATTTTCAATTAACATCACCGTCGCGTTTGGAACATCAACACCGACCTCGATCACGGTCGTGCTGATTAGAGCTTTCGTTTCGCCGCGGCGAAAGCGGTCCATAATCTCCTGCTTTTCCGGGCCCGGAATTCGCCCGTGCAGCAATTCGCATGGACACGGATGCAAGCGCTCGCGCCAGCGTTCGTATTCCACTGCGGCCGCTTTCGCTTCGAGTTTTTCGCTTTCTTCGATCAGCGGATAGACAATGTAAATCTGCCGCCCCGCTTCGAGTTGCGTTCGCAGAAAACTCAGGACATCGCCCAGCTTCGACGAATCGCGAACCGCCGTGACTATTTTGCCGCGGCCGCGCGGCATCTCGTCCAAAGTCGAAACGTCGAGATCACCATAGACTGTCATCGTGATGGTGCGCGGAATCGGCGTCGCCGTCATCACCAGTACGTCGGGAGCGGGCTCGCGACTGGTGAGGCGTGCGCGCTGCGCCACGCCGAACTTGTGCTGCTCGTCGATGACCACGAGTCCAAGATTCGAAAACGAAACTTTCTCGTAGAGCAACGCGTGCGTTCCAATGATGACGTTGGCGTTCTCATCGCCTTCGACGAGCGGTAAAAAACTTTCTTCCTGTCGCGCCGCGGTCCGGATCGACAACTTCACGCCGAGCGGCTCGAGCCAGCGCCGCAAAACAGCGTAATGTTGTTCCGCCAAAATTTGCGTCGGCGCCATGAACGCACCCTGATAACCGGCTTCCACTGCGAGCAGGATCGCGGCGATCGCGACCACGGTTTTTCCTGAACCGACGTCACCCTGCAACAAACGGTTCATTGGATATTTCGCGGCCATGTCGCGTTTGATCTCCCCGATCACTTTTTTCTGCGCCGCGGTTAGCTCGAACGGTAATGCGCGCAAAAATTTCTCCATTAATTCGCCTCGCCCAGCGTGAATGCCGCTCACGCGCGTGTGCGATTCCGTTCGGCGCGACGCGATCAGCATTTGCATCGCGAAAAATTCCGAAAGCACCAGATGATCACGCGCCGCGCGGAGCGAGTCCCAAGTTTCCGGGAAATGGATTGCGCGGATCGCCTCGCCGCGGTCGCCATTTTTCAAATTGCGCGGCAGCAACGGCTCGATTGGTCCGGTGTCGAGGTCGTGTAGCAACCGGTAAATCATGCTCCGCAGCGCGCGCTGGATCAGGCCTTCGGTCGCGGGATAAATCGGCGTGATTCGCCGCAAATGGATCGATTTCTCTTCGTCCTCCTCGATTACTTCAAACTCCGGATGGTCCATGCAGAGTCGCTTTCCGCGCATTCGCGGTTTTCCGAAAACGACCAGCTGTTGCCCGGTCGCGATCATTTTCTGGATGTAATGCAAATTGAACCAGCGACAGACCAGCGGCTGGCTCAGCGCGTTTGCGTTCGGTTCCTGCAGCGTTGCTTCAAAAATTCTTTTCCAACCGCCAAAGCGGCGAAACGATGTTTTAATCACTTCGCCGCACAAACAAATTGGTTTGTCGCTTTCTTCGCGCGGGAAATCGGGAAACACACTCCGATCTTCGTGGCGTCGCGGAAAATGCGTCAGCAAATCTTCCGCGGTCGTGATGCCGAGGCGCCGCAACGCGAGAAATTTTGGCCGCGGGATCCAATCGAGCTCTTCGAGCGATTGAGAAATTTCCATTACGCGACCTGTTCGGACTTTCGCAGCGCTTCCACGCGCATTTCCAACCGCGTTTCGCCTTCGTACTCGTCCGGCCGAATGCGAAAGGCAATGTCCCACGGTTGCGGCGGCAACGAGTCGGCCGCAGCGCCAAAGAAAATCGCGCGCTGATGATAATTCCGCTGTCGCAGACGAAGCTGTAAATGCTTTTCGCCGACAATTCGCGGGGCCACGACTGACTCGACTTCGCGCGCGAAAAAGAGCGGCTGCCGATTTCCGTTCCCAAAGGGCTGGAGCATTTCGTGCCAGCCGAGGAAATCGAAATTCAATTCCGCGAAAGTAATTTCGTGGTCGAGCTCCAGGCGCGGCAGCAAATCGTCATCCGACAAAAGCTCGCGCGCGACTTCGCAGAATTGTTTCGCGAAAAGATCGACATCCTGCTCGCGAATCGTCAGACCGGCGGCCATTTCGTGTCCGCCGTACTTCTCCAGCTTTTTCGCGCAGCGCGTCAACGCCTGCACGAGATTGAATCCTTCAATGCTGCGACCGCTTCCTTTGCCGAGGCCGTTCTCGTCAAATCCAATGACAATTGCCGGCCGATGATATTTGCGCGCGATCCGGGATGCGACGATGCCGAGCACGCCCGAATGCCAGCCTCGCTCATAAAGCACAATCGCGGCATCGCGACTTGGGTCGAATTCTTTAACGATCTTTTCCTCAGCCGCTGCGAAAATCTTTTTCTCAACATCCTGTCGTTCGCGATTTTGTTTATCCAAAAACTCCGCCAGCTCCATCGCTTCGAGTTCATCATGCGTTAGCAAGAGCCGGAGCGACTTCTCCGCCGTGCTCAATCGGCCGGCGGCATTTAATCTCGGACCAAGCCGGTAACCAATGTCTTCGGTAAAAATCGGCGGCTTCACTCCGCTCACTTCGATCAACTTCTTTAAGCCTAGCCTTTGCGATCGCGCGATCTCGATCGCGCCCCGCTGGACGAGCGTTCGGTTTTCGCCCCGAAGTGGAACAATGTCGGCGACCGTTCCGAGCGCGACCAAATCCAATTTTGATTTGAGATCGAAATCGATCGGCCGCGTTTTGAGAAGAGCGTGACAAAGTTTGAAGACGATTCCGACGCTGCACAAATAATGAAATGGTGACGCCGGATCGATTTTTGGATTTACGATCGCGACACACTGCGGCAACGCGGCTTTCGGTTCATGATGGTCGAGCACGATGACGTCCACGCCTCGCTTGCCAAGATCGACAACCTCTGCCGCCGACGAAGTTCCGCAGTCGAGGGCGATTAGAAGTTGCGGATGAAATTGTTCGAGGCAGCGGTCAATACTCTCGCGGCTGAGCCCGTAGCCTTCTTCCATTCGCAATGGCAGAAATAAATCCGGCCTCGCGCCGTAGGCGCGCAACGTTTCCGCCAACAACGCGAGCGAAGTTACGCCGTCGACATCGTAATCGCCAAAGAGCACGATTCGCTCGCCGCGATCCAGCGCTGAGAGAATGCGTTTCACCGCCGTCTCCATGTTCGGGAGCAAGAACGGGTCGCTCAATGATTTCAGCCGTGGTTGCAAGAACGCTTGTACCTCATCGGCGCTGGCAAAACCTTTTCGAGCCAGCAGCCGGGCGATGCATTCGCAGCCGCAGAGTTCGCTCCACGAAATGGGCCCACCATTCAAATCTTCCGGGGGAGTCAGGATCCAGCTCGCTCGCACCGATTATTTTATCTGCGAGACATTTCCTGACAACCGACGAATCCGGTCATAAATAATTGACCCGTCTCGCAACACTCGATAGACAAAGGCTGTGAAATCGATCGCAATCATCTTGTTGAGCGCAGCGTTTGCTTTGTCCGGTTGCGCGCTCGGTAGAAAAATGATGGAGCAACCGAGCGGGCCGTACCAAAAACCGACCGCGCACCTGGAAAAGAAGACCGAAGTCTTTACCGGGACGGTCGTGATGATCGACGGCGCATATCGGTTTCAGCTTGTAAAAGATCCGGATACTGTTTTGCGTCTGACGCGGGCGCGCCAGGAGAGCGAGTTCGAGAAGGGACAAATCAACCTCCGAAAATATTACGAGAAAACGATCTCGGTGAACGGGACACTTTACGGCGAATGGATTTTTGGCGCCGATATTGTCGGGCAATGGACTCCGTCCGGCGGCGATACCGGCCCGAACATGAACGCGCCAAAGGCGAGCAAGCCCTAATAGCGTTCGCGCTACACGACGCTGAACGCCACCTCGCGTTTGGGAAGCAGCTCGTGCTTTTGGCATAACTGATCGAACTTGCGCAGGCCCTGCTTTTCGCGTTCTCCAAAAATAAATCGCAGATTATCCCGGTAGTAGCGATCACAAAACCCCGGCGCGAATTCTTTCTCGGCGGAGATCACGGCATCGATGTCTGCCAGATTTTTGTCGCGCAAAGCGCGCAATTCATTCGCAATTGATTTTGGATCGACAACTTCCGGGCGGACCAGCCACAAGGCGTAGACAAATGGAAGATCGATAAGTTTCTTCCAGTCTTCGCCCAGGTCCCAAAAGTTGAACTCGCTCGAATGTTCCTGCCGAAAGCGAATCGCTTGATCTCCGATCAGCAAACGGGCGGTCGCTTTCGGAACCGACGATGTCGATCTTGGAACAAAAGAGGGATTCAATTTTCGTTCGCTCAACAAACAGCGAAGGAGATTGCCGGAAGTTTGCGCCGCCGGATCGAGCTCAATTTCTTTTATGTCTTCGATTTTTCCGACGTGCGCAACGACGACGCTGTAAACCGGGCCGTACGAAGAAATGGAAACGCCATCGACGATGCGGTAAATCGGATTTCGCAGAAATTCGAAACTGGAAACGAGCGCGACGTCCAGTTCACCGCGCGCAAGCTGCGCGCAAAGCACCGAGGGGTGATCGAGCGAGACTCCGCCCGGCCATCCATGAATCAGGGGACGCGCGTTGAGATATTTAACGCAGCCGATTCGAAGCGATTGTCGATCCTGCACTCGTCAGGCGCAGGCCAGCTCGGCTTCGGTGGCCGACTTGCTCGACGTCGATTCTTTTTGCGCACCGTTGAGATGGCGGTAACAACTGTCGCGCTGGACTGGAACGCGCCCGGCTTCGCGGATGACGTGTTCGAGAGCAGCGACTGTTTGCTGCTGCGGCGTGGTCGCGCCGGCCATGTGAAAAATTTTCTCTTCGATAATCGTCCCGTGCAGATCATCAGCGCCATAACTGAGGGCAACCTGCGCCAGCGGCAGACCTGTGCTGACCCAGTAGGCGGTGAGATGATCGATGTTATCCAAATAGATCCGGCTGACGGCGAGATTGCGCAGTTGCTCAAGAGCCGAGGCGCGTTTGATATGAGCGAGCACAGTCGTTTGCGGTTCGAACGCGAACGGGACGAAGCCGCTGAAGCCGCTGGTTTCATCCTGGAGTTGGCGCAGTTGACGTAAATGGTCGACGCGCTGTTCAAGGGTTTCGATGTGACCGTAAAGCATTGTGCACGTGCTTCGACCGCCCATCCGATGCCAGGTCCGATGAACGTCGAGCCATTCCTGGGCCGTTTCTTTGCCGCGGCAAATCTTGTCGCGGACGTCGGCGTCGAAAATTTCCGCGCCCCCGCCGGTAATCGAACCGAGACCATTTTCGCGGAGAAGCTCGAGGCTCTCGGGGATCGACATTTTAAAAATTCTTTCCGCGAGATGGCGAACTTCGATGGCCGTGAAAGCTTTGATGTGGAGATTTGGATCAAGCGCGCGTAATCCGCGAAGAAGGTCGAGATACCACTCTTTCTTCAATGTCGGATGCAAACCGCCAACCATGTGGACTTCGGTAATGCCGAGCGGAAGCGCGTCGGCCACCGCCTGAATAATTTCGCTTGGCGCATGCTCGAACGCGTGGGCGTCGCGTTTCTTGGCCGCGAATGCGCAAAACTGGCACGAAAGCAGGCAAATGTTCGAGTAGTTGATGTAGCGATTGTGAATGTAGGTGGCGAAATTGCCGTTCTTCCGCTCGCGCACGATGTTGGCCATCATTCCGAGCGCGTTGAGATCATTCGAACGATATAACGCGAGCGCGTCGGAATCGGAGACGCGCGAGCCCGCCTCGATTTTCTCAGCGATCGGTTTAAGTTCCTTTGGGATCAGTGAATAATTCATCCGGAGGCGATGCGGAAATTGATGGCTTTACCATGCACAGACGCCTCGCGGGTTGCAACAAAAAGCACCGCAACTGGCGATCCGTCCACATAAGATTCGAATCGAGGCCCATCAATCCGCGTCTGTTTATCAATGGCCGATCCAGAACCGCCGGCGCGTTCCGGGGATGACGCGGAAGACATCCGCCTGATGGGTCTGGTGGCGGGAGGCGACACTGCCGCGTTCGAGCAACTCGTCGAACGCCATCAAGCGCTCGTCGCGGGCACTGTGGCACGAATGCTCGGCAGCAATTCAGATGTCGAAGACATTGCCCAACAGGTTTTCATCCGGGTGTGGAAAAGCGCCGGCCGCTACGTCGCGCGGGCGAAGTTCACCACCTGGTTGCTCAAGATCACGCGCAATCTCGTATTTAACGAGATGCGTCGCGCGAAAAGGCATCCGCACATGCCGGTGCAAGTTGAAACTGAAGCCGAAGAGATCCCGTTAAAGGACGAAGCGGCCGCGAGCCCGGACGCAACATTGCTCCAAAGCGAATTGCAAAAGGCGATCGAGAACGCGATCGCGCTTCTTCCCGAGACCCAACGCATGGCGCTGGTCCTGCGGCGCTATGAAGAGCTGAGCTACGAGGAAATCGCCGACGTTCTCGATCTTTCCGTGCCGGCGGTGAAGAGTTTGCTCTTTCGCGCGCGAACCGAGTTGCGCGAGCGTTTACGAAATTATCTCGAGTCCTAAAACCCAAAGAGGGCGGGCCCTTGCGGAACCCGCCCCCTCTCAACCCCACACTTTGAAATTTTTATTCGTCGCGATCTTTTACGTCGCTCTTGAATTGAACGCGCGCCGCTTCTTCTGGCGGCGGAGGCGCGCCCGGCTTTGCATAATCGGCGGCAAGCTGACGGTGCGAAGTTGGAACCAAACGCACCGCGCCTTTAGCGTTGTTTCGCCATCCATTCGGATCGGCATACTCCTCCCCGACATGATGAACGCCCGAGACCTGGTCTTCCAGGCCGGTGCCGTAACGCTGATCGATAATCGTTGGCGTTACAAAGATGAGCAGATTGCGCTTGTGCCGTTCGTTGTCGTGACTTTGAAACGCATATCCCAGAAACGGAATATCTCCTAGCAGCGGCACCTTCGTCTTCGATTTGGAAACTTGGTCGGAAATCAATCCGCCGAGCGCAAGCGTGTCACCACTCTTAATCAGCACGTTGGAATCAAGTGTCCGTTTATCAATGATCGGGCTGGTCACATCCGCACCGTTAAACGTGAAGTGAAAATCGTTGACTTTGTTGCTGATCTCCGGCTTCACCGACAGTGTGATGTAGTCATCCTTGTTGACCGATGGCCGCACAACCAAGCTGTTGCCAAAGGTCTTGTCCTGGAAACCGCCGAAGACCGCGGTCGCAGTCTGTTCGTTGAAGTTAAGCTGCGGGACGGGTTGATTCCGGATCACTTCGATCTTCGCCTGCTGATTGTCCGCCGTAACAATTCTCGGATTTGCCAAAAACTCCGCGTCCGCATCTTCGTTCAATGCCTGAATCGCCGCAGTAAATTGCGGCACTGAGAGAATAGCGAACTGACCAAAAGCTAGTTTGCCCAGGCTGCCGAAAAAATTCATGTTGCTTGCGTTGCCCAGCGCGAATGGACCCGGCTGACCGGTAAGAGTTGAAGTGGTCGTTCCACCGCCACTTGAGGTGCTGGAGGTCGGAGCCCCGTAGGTAATTGTTTTTGGTGAGCCCGCGCTACCAACTGTTCCAGCCCAATTGATTCCGTAGGCCTGCACCGGATCGGCGCTCACTTCCACCAGACGCGCTTCGATCATCACCTGTTTGGTTGGCTTGTCGATTTGGACCAGCATCTTGCGGATGTTGTCGATGTTGCTTCGGGTCTCGCGGAAGAAAATTGTGTTCGTGCGCTCGTCGATTTGCGGCGGATCGTGGCTTGCCAGTTGGGAAGCAACCAGCGGCGAAATTTCTTTCGCGCGCGCATAACTAAATTGGTAGCTGTCGCTTTCCGTCGGCTCGGCCGTGCGCTCAGTCGAAGTCTTGATGTAATAAACATTGTCGATCTTGTCCATGAACAGCCCTTTGGCTTTCACGATGATCGAGATCGCTTGCAGCGCGGTCACATCCTCCAAACGCATCGTCACCGTTCCGGTAACGGCATCGCTCACTACCATGTTGACCTTCGCCTGGCGGGCGAGCAGTCGGAGCACTTGGCCGACGTCGTCACCTTGAAATTCGCGAACACCAACTCCGCCGCTTTCAATATTCGCATCGGCTTCCGTTAAAGTCGGACTCTGAACGGTCGTGGTCGATTTCGTTGTAGCCGGCGCGGCTGGAGAAGCAGCCTGGACCGGGGCCTGCACGAGCAACATTGGAGGCTGATCAGAAGTTTTGATCGGCGCTGGGGCCTGAGGCTGGCCGGCCGGGGCTTGGTTGGTTTGCGCTTGCGACAGGGAAAGCATGCTCAGGAACGCCACCGCCGCGACGCGTCCCCGATGCTTGAATGAAGTAGCCATATGAGGAAGTGAGATAAGTGCTGGCCGGATAAAAGCAGGAAGCAGACCAGCCTGTACTGTTTCCCACGACAGCTGTGTAACGCCGGCGCCGGCCGCCTTAAACCTTGGGGCGCGTGGAGCGGGCCGCTTGGACAAAGCCCCTCACTAGCGCGTGATCTTTGCTACCGGGGCAAGACTCTACTCCGGTTGTGACATCAACGCCTTTAGGCCGCAGCAACTCCACGGCTTGAGCGACGTTTTGGACATTTAACCCGCCCGCGAGAATTATGAACAAGTCTTTGCGAGCGCGAATGAAACGAGCCGCAAACTTCCAGGGAAAAACTTGGCCGCTGCCACCAAAATCCAATTCCCCGGCCGAGTCCAGAACTAGCGTGTCTGTGAAATAATCCGGGATGTTTCTCAGCGAATCGGGATCCCGAACCGGAAGCGCTTTGGCGAAGCGGACTCCCGCTTCCGCCAACCGCCGGCAAAATTCTGGCGATTCATCCCCATGCAATTGTAAGGCATCGATAAATCGAAGCTGGCCAATTCGGCAGGCGTCTTCCCAATTCGGGTCCGCCACCACCGCCACCTTGCAAATCTCGCTCGGCAATTTGTCGATCCAGCCCGCGGCTTTGTCGATGTCGATGTAACGTTTGCTTCGCCGAACCAAATTAAACCCGAGCGCATCTGCGCCGGCTTCGATCGCAGCCAAAGCATCTGCTTCGTTGGTGATTCCGCAAACCTTGACGAAAACTCGTCCGCTCGACTTTGCCTTTCCGCCGAACATTAATGTTTTACTCGCGGGGATCGATCACTCGGCCGCGAACCTGTTTGATCTGGGTATGATGCGTCAGGATGTGAACGCGTCCATCAGAGCCGCGGAAGAATGCGCTCAATAGCCAGCTCACAAACGAGATGATCATCGCGCCAAAAACCGCGCTCCAGAATCCGTGAACTTTGAAACAGGGCACGATCTCGCTGACAAATTTTAACATCAGCGCGTTAATGATGAAAATGAACAGGCCGAGCGTTACCAAAATCAGCGGAAAACTCAGGAACAACAGAATCGGACGAACGAAGGCGTTGATGATCCCGAGCAATAGCGAAGCGCCGAGCAAACAGCCGATTCCCGTGTAATTGATTCCAACAATTGGCGCGGCCACGAATACCGCGAACGCAGTGATAAACCAGCGAAAAACGAAATGCCGCATGCCCCACGTTATTATCATTTTCGCGCGTTTGCACAGCCAAACAGTTGCAACTTCGGGCGACCTCGCTAAAACAATTCGGGGAGGAGTTTAGTTGTGGCGAAGAAAAAGGTTATCCGGGATGAATCACTGACTGCGGACGCGAGTTCGACACCGCGTTCAAGGAAAAGCGACAAGATAAAATCTACATCTGCCAAGGCGAAGCGAGGCTCGCGGCCCAGGAAAGTTGCCGCTCAAAAAGCGAAAATCGAGGCGACGCCGGTAGCAACGTTCGACCCCACTGACGAGCAAATCGAGATGCGCGCCTATTTCATTTCCGAGCGGCGCCGCCGATTTGGTCTCCCCGGCGACGCAAACTCTGATTGGCTTGAAGCGAAACGCCAGCTGCTTTCTGAGACCCGCCACTGAATCCGCAGCGGCGGTCTCTGACCGCCGAAAGTGTTAGATCGACAGTCAGAGACTTCCGCTACAATGGTGCCGCAAATTCCGCGCTCGGCACACACTCCTTGATCTTTTCCAGGAGCCGATTGATCGCAAACGGCTTTGCGATTAATCCCGCTACGCCAGGCTCCTTTAGTAGCTCCTGTGCGCGCTTTTCTTCGGCCTGGCCCGAAACAAGAATCAACGGCGGCAGTTCCCGAATCGGCTGGATATTTTGATAAACTTTGCCGATCAAAAAAAACAACATCGCGCCGTCGATCATCGGCATCTGGAAATCGAACAGGAAAAGGTCGTATTTCTTTTTGATCGCCAGCTCAAACGCGTACTCCGGCTTCGGCGAAGTATCGACCTCGCACTTCAACGACGCCGCCAGCGCCTCGCGGACGACGCGCAACAACGCGACATCGTCATCCACCATGAGAAACCGTTTCGGCTCCGCAGGCACGGCCCGGATTTAACCACCAATTCACACGAATGAACACGAATTGATTCAGAAATTTTCTGTCTTTTCCTTTATTCGTGTAAATTCGTGTCCATTAGTGGTTAATCCGACTTCAGAACTTGTGAACGCTCTGCGCGAGCGCCTCGCCATCATCCGCGACGAGAACACCCGCCGCGATCCGGAAAGACACATGGCGCGTCTCCGCGCAGTCTCAGAAAAGATCGACAATCTCGCCGCCGCGCTGCCAAAGCCAATCAATCCGCAGCTCGCCCACTTTCTCCAGCGCAAAAGCTACGACAAAGCGCTCGAATTCTTGGAGGGCGGATTGTGAATCGGATCGGGATGATTGAAATGCTCTGACCAAAGAACGCCGCGCCAATAGTCGCAGAATTCCTGAGCACGCGTCTCCATCGCAAACCGACGACGCTCATCCTTCAAGTGCGCATGCACGATCTGGAGATGACCAAGTTCATGCAGAAAGACATCATATAGCATGTACCGACGGACGGCTTCTTCCGGCCATTGCGCACCACGCCGTGCTCCAAACTGTGCGGGCGACTGACGGCGTACCAAGAAGCGAGTCATGCTTACCCGCGGCGGCAACGCACATATCGCTATCTCACGTCGGCCCCGGTTAACGTAGCCGAGCACGCGAGCGCCACGGCTACGATCATTGAAATGTACGTGGCGAAGTCGGCTGTATGTGTCAGGTGGTAGGCGTGATGGCAAGACACGAACATCATCCTCGGTCAGATAATGGCGTCGATCGCAATACGCCATCGATGTAGTGAATTTGATGGCTTTCATCGAAAGCCTTGTCGCCCGCTGCGCTTACCGTGAGTACAACTCGACGATCAACTGTTCGTTGACGATCGGTTGCATTTCTTCACGTGACGGGATGTGAGCGACTTTGCCTTTGAGTCCGTCCCGATCGACGGTCAGCCAATCGGGAACTGGAACGATTTGGGTGAGTTCGAGATTGCGGACCGCGAGCTGGCGCGATTTCGGTTTGTCTTTGATCGCGATTTCGTCGCCGGCTTTCACGTTGAAGGAAGCAACGTTGACACTGCGACCGTTGACCTGGACGTGGCCGTGCGACACGAGCTGGCGCGCGGCGTTGCGGGTGTTGGCAAAGCCGAGCCGGTAAATCACATTGTCGAGACGGGTCTCAAGAAGTTGGAGCAGCGTTTCACCGGTCACGCCGCGTTTGCGCAACGCGTGCTGAAAAATCCGGCGGAACTGACGTTCGAGCAATCCGTATTGATAACGGAGTTTTTGTTTTTCGCCGAGCGCGATGGCGTACTCGGATTGTTTCCGACGCGAGCCTTTTGGCCCGTGCATTCCCGGCGGATAATTCTTTCGCTCGAGCGACTTCGATGGTCCAAAAATCTGCACGCCGTAACGGCGGCTAACTCTTGTTTTTGGTCCAGTGTATCTTCCCATGTGAAAAAATTAGAAAGTAGAAAACAATTTCAGACGCGGCGTTGTTTGGGTGGACGGCATCCGTTGTGCGGAACTGGCGTCACATCGCGGATTAAACTTAGATCCAGACCGATTGCTTGCAGCGCGCGCACCGCTGATTCGCGTCCCGCACCCGGACCTTTAACGAGCACCTGAACTTCTTTGAGTCCGTGGCCCATTGCCTGACGCGCGGCATCCTGCGCTACGAGCTGCGCAGCGTAAGCCGTGCTCTTGCGCGAACCTTTGAATCCAACTTTGCCCGCGCTCGACCAACCGATCACATTTCCGGTTTGGTCGGTGATGGTAACGATGGTGTTGTTAAATGTCGCGTAGACGTGGGCGATGCCGCTGTGAATGTTCTTGGCGCCTTTCGCTTTAACAATCTTCGGCGCTTCGACGGCGTCGGCATCGAGCGAAAGATTTTCCGGAGCTGCCGCGGCAGCTTCTTCCTTCTTCGCTTCTACCGGTTTCTTCGCTTTCTTCGGAGCTTCGTGCGTTGCCGGCGCTTGCGACGCCGGTTTCTCCGGGTCAGCTGCTTTCACGGCCGGCTTTTTATCTTCCTTCTCGCCCTTCGGCTTCTCGTCTTTTGCTTTTGTCAGTTTTTTCTCGGCCATGACTAAACTTTTCCTGCTTTCGCGTCCGGGTTGCGGATCACGCCTACGGTCTTGCGCGGCCCTTTGCGCGTGCGCGCGTTTGTCGATGTTCGCTGGCCGCGCACCGGCAATCCGCGACGATGACGTTGACCGCGGTAGCAATTGATCGCCTGCAATCGTTTCAAATTTCCCTGAATGTCGCGGCGGAGATCGCCCTCGATCTTAAGTTTGTTGTTCGTAATCGCGTGAATGATCTCGTTAATCTGCTGCGGCGTGAGTTTATTGGCGCGCAGGTTCGGATCGATATTTGTCTGTTCGAGAATTTTTCGCGCGGTGCTGAAACCGATTCCGTAAATATAAGTCAGCGACGCTTCAATGCGTTTGTCCGCTGGAATTTCAACTCCGAGTAATCGTGGCATTGGTAAAAATTATCCTTGGCGCTGTTTGTGACGCGGATTTTTGCAAATCACCCGCACCACATTCTTGCGCTTCACAATTTTGCAGCTCTCACAAAGTCGTTTAACTGAGGGTCGTACTTTCATTTTGGTCAAAACAAAAAACGCGGAGCCAAATCCGCGTTGTCACTTCTGGCGGAACGTGATCCGCCCCTTCGACAAATCGTAGGGAGATACCTCTAGCATAACTTTGTCGCCGGGCAAGATACGAATGAAGTGGAGGCGCATTTTCCCCGATATGTGGGCGAGCACGCGGTGGCCGTTCGCCAGCTCGACCCGAAACATGGTATTCGGAAGCAGCTCTACCACAGTGCCTTCTACTTCAATTGCGTCTTTCCGCGCCATGTCAGGATTTCGGGTCCCTCTTTTGTAATCAGGACCGTGTGTTCAAAATGGGCCGATCGTGTGCCGTCAGCCGTGCGAACTGTCCAGCCGTCATCGAGCAGCCGGACATCAGCGCCGCCAATGTTGATCATCGGCTCGATCGCCAACGTCATGCCGGATTTTAATTTCGGGCCGCTTCCGCGCCGGCCGTAATTCGGAATCTGCGGTTCCTCGTGCAATTTGCGGCCAACGCCGTGACCAACAAATTCGCGAACGACTGAGAAATGATTGCGCGCCGCCTCTTCTTCGATCACCGCACAAATATCGCCGAGCCGCCGGCCTTCGTCGGCAACATTGATCGCGAGCTCCAAAGCTTTTTCGGTCACGCGCAAAAGTTGATCGGTTCTTTCATCGACCACGCCGACCGGAACCGTTTGCGCAGTATCCCCCACCCAACCGTTTTGAATCACGCCGATGTCGAGCTTTACGATGTCGCCGTATTGAATCCGGCGCTGACTGCCGATTCCGTGGACGACTTCGTCGTTCAACGAAATGCAAATATTGCCCGGGAAAACGCGATGACCAAGTCGATAACCGAGAAACGCGCTTTTCACTTTCGCGTCGCTCATAAAATCCGCCGCGGCTTCGTCCATTTCCTTTGTCGTGATTCCCGGACGAATCAATTCGGCCACGTGATCGAGAATGTCGCTCGCGGTGCGGCACGATTGCCGCATCTTCTCGATTTCCTTTGCGTTCTTGATTGGAATCATGCCGCCGCCACTTTGTCTTCAATCAATCGCGATATATCAGCAAACACCGTTTCGCGGTCGCGGTTGCCGTCAATCTTTCGCAAGATCGACATCTTCCCATAGAAATCCGCCAATGGCTGCGTCTTGGTGTTGTATTCGCGCAAACGCTGTTGCAACACGCTCATGTCGTCGTCACTTCGTCGCTCGAGCCGGCCTTCGCAGTAAGGACAAATCGGTCGGTCGGCAAATTTCGCGCTGTCGGCGCTGGTAGTGAAACCACAGGTCCGACATTGCAGCCGTCCCGCGATCCGCGCGCGCACAGTTTCTTCCGAAACTTCGAGCCAAATCGCGTAGTCGAGCGATGTCTGCAGTTGCTTCAAAATCGCAGCCAAACTTTCTGCCTGCGGCAACGTTCGCGGAAATCCGTCAAAGACAAAACCGTAGCCACCGTGCAAGTGCAGCCAATCTTCAATCAATTTCACGATCGTTCGGTCCGGCACCAAATCTCCGCGCTGCAAAGTTTCCGCCGTTTCCAATCCGAGCGGCGTTCCCAAATCTTTTTCGCGTCGCAGAATCGCGCCCGGCGAAGTGACCGGAATTCCAAATTGGCGAGTGATCAACTCCGCCTGCGTTCCTTTGCCGGAACCGGGTGCGCCGAGTAAAACAAGTCGCCGCTTCACTTCGATGCCAAAAACGCGGCGACGCCGCCAATCACGATGATGGCGATGCCGACATAGAGCCACATCAACGTCTGTTGCGCCGCGGCTTCACCGCGAACGTAAGCCGAGCGTCCGGTGAACCCGCCGCGGACACGGCCTTTCCGCAAAAAGCCGTCGTAATGGCGTTGAATCAAATGCGTCTCGATCTGCCGCATTGTATCGAGCATCACGCCAACGATGATCAACAAACTGGTGCCGCCAAAAAATTGTGCGGTCACTTGCGGGACATGCAGGCCCTGACTCAACAAGCTCGGCAGCACTGCAATGATCGTTAAAAAAATCGCGCCGGCGAATGTGAGTCGCGTCATTGTATAATCGAGAAACTCGGCCGTCGGTTTTCCCGGACGCACTCCCGGAATGTAGCCGCCGTACTTTTTCAGATCGTCCGCGATCTGCGATGGTTGAAATTGGGTGGCGACCCAGAAATAACTGAAGAAGAAAATCATCGCCGCAAGCACCACATAATGCAGCCAACCGGTCGAAAGCATTTCGGAAATCTGCCGCGCAGTCGGGCTGTTTGGAAATGCCCAGCTCACGATCTGATTCGGGAAAAGCAAGAGCGCCCACGCGAAAATGATCGGCATCACGCCTGGATAATTCACTTTCAGCGGCATGTATTGCGTGTTGCCGCCGTACTGTTTGCGGCCAACCACGCGTTTGGCGTATTGCACGGTGATTTTGCGGACCCCTTGTGTGATCGCGATCACACCGGCGATGACGCAAAATAAAAACAGAACCATTAACACCAGGACCATCGGGTTGACCTGAGCCGCGCCACCGCCGCTGGGCACGAATGTTTTCCATGCCTGCGCGAGCGCTGCGGGCAAACGAGCAACAATGCCGATGGTGATGACCAGCGAAATGCCGTTGCCGATTCCGCGCTCAGTAATTTGATCGCCGAGCCACATAAGCAACAGCGTGCCTGTAGTCAGCGAAATGACTGTCACGACGCGGAAAACCCATCCCGGGTCATCGACCAGCGGAATTCCGAGCCGCGCAATCGTCTCGGGAATTCCGGGCAACGCGATTCGATACGCTTCCGGATGCTGGAATGAAATCGCGAGCAGGTAGCCTTGAAAAATGCAAAGACCGACGGTCATGAACCGCGTGTATTGCATGATCTTCTGACGGCCGCCGTCTTCGCGCGCGAGTCTTCCGAGTTGCGGAATCACCGCCGAAAGCAGCTGCATCATGATTGATGCGCTGATGTATGGCATGATGCCGAGCGAAAAAATCGCGCAGTTCTCGAGCGCGCCTCCGCTAAACAAATTCAACAGCGCTGCGAGATTGCCGCCGGTTTTATCGGTTAGCGCAGTGCGAAACCATTCCTGCAAGACTGCGGCGTTGACTCCGGGAGTCGTGATGGCCGCTCCGAGCCGGACAATGACTACGACAGCGAGCGTGAACAGAATTCGGCGACGCAGCTCCGGTATCTTGAGCGTGTTAACAAAGGCCGAAACCATTTCCGAAAATTACTTCTTCGAAGTCTTCTTCTTCGCCTTGGAAGCGGTTGTCGATCTTTTCTTCGGCTTCGCTTCGTCAGATTCGGCTGG
>Ga0207646_10003180_pt1 | contig 18782 bp, 19 predicted proteins | sample KBSK5502metaG_FD_184343 | JGI IMG/M metagenome (GOLD analysis project Ga0207646, IMG submission 184343) | Corn, switchgrass and miscanthus rhizosphere microbial communities from Kellogg Biological Station, Michigan, USA - KBS K5-50-2 metaG... | ecosystem: Host-associated > Plants > Roots >...
ACTCGGGTCGACGGCGATCAGATCGGCGCCGACCCACACCACGGTCACGGCGTCGTGGCCAAGCTGATACCGTACGATTCGCGCCTCCACGTCGTCGCCCTCCTCCTGGTGGAGCACGATCTGCTGAAAGGCGACGACCGGCCAACCGAAGAAGTTGCCGGTGACACCCGGCGGCAGGCATGGCACACTCGCGACGAGCGTCACCCCACGCGGCGCCGGCCGACATCCCGCGAACAGGAGCACCGCCGCCACGACGCAGAGCGCGCGGCGCACGCCGTTACTTCACGAACTGGTCGCGCGCGAGCGGCGGCCGCACGTCGCTGCCGGTGAACTGTAGGGTCACGATGATCTCGACCGACGCGCCGCCGCCGAGCCCCTGGCAGCCGATGGCCGCGCGCGTGGGCTTGCCGCGATCGCCGAACAGCTCGACGAGCAGATCGGCAGCGCCGTTGATCACGCGCGGTTGATCGTTGAAGCCGGGCGCGGAGTTCACGAACCCGAGCATGTGGACGATCTGCTGCACGCGGTCGAGATCGCCCAGCGCGTACTTCACGGCCGAGAGCGTGGTGATGGCCGCGTAACGCGCGGCCTCACGTCCCTCCTCGAGCGTCAGGTCTTTGCCAACGACGCCCGGCAAGTACGCCAGCCCATTCTTGCGCGGCGTCGTGCCCGAAAGGTAGAGAAAGTTCTGCGTGGGAAAGTGCGAGATGTAGTGCGCGCCTGAAGCATTGGCGCGATAGAGATCCTCGAGGTCCGGTAACTCCAGCCCGAGCTTCGCCAGCTTCTCCTCGACTTTCATGTCGGCCTCCCCGTCGGGTTGCGCACCGCCAGGCAGGATGATGCATCACGCGGCGGCTTGACGCCATCGCGCGCCTAGCCGATGAGACGGGGTCCTTCCCGCTCAGAAGTTTGGCCGACGGTCATTCCCCAAGGTGAGGCCAGGACTCGGGCTTCTTTCGCTGGGGCCAGGGCCGGTCGGTTGATAGGCGGTCGTCGGCTGCACCGCGGTCGACGGCGGCGTCGCCGCGCAGACGAGGTAGTCGCCGTCCAACCGCTCGTTACGTGCCTCCTCGCAGGCGTGCTGTACATCGTGGCCGCCCACGATGACCCATGTCCAGTTCTCACCGGGGGCCAGCAGCAGCCAGAATGTCACCCCTACCTTCAAGGCGAAGCCGAGCTTGGTCACCGACATCGCCGTTTCTCAGTTCGGCCGTGGCGCGCGGGCTCGCGCATCCGGGTCGATGAAGCCCATCGCCTTGAAGCGAAGCTCGACGGGCACGCCATAGACCTTGACCATCGATCCTGGTGTGACGAGCCGCTCTAGATTGGCCCTGAGGCTCGACAGGTCCACGCTCACGCGACCTCCGTCGACCTTGAGCACGAGCGTGCGGCCGGTCAAGGTCTCCACTTCACCGGTGAGCTCGACCCAGCGGTGGTCGTCGGTGGGCACCAGCATGGGCGCGGTTGCGGCGGTCGATGGCTGCGCCGTCGCGATCACTGGCGGCGGCGGTGTGGAGGCCGGCACGACGGCAGGAGCGCTCACCGCCGCGCGCGTGTCGCTCGTCGGCGACTTCGGCGACGGAACCTCGGGTTGCCGTGCCGACGGTGTGGTCGGCGCTGTCAGCTTAGGGGTCGAAGGCGTCACGGGCTCGTTCGCTGGCCCCACGACAGGAGCGGGGAGCGCGGGAGCCATCGGTGCCGCGGCAGCGGGTGTCCGCGCGCCGTGCAGCTGCGCGAGCGCCGCCTCCGCACTGGGTCCGCTGCCCATGCCGATTGCGGTGATCTCATGAGGACTTCGCCCTTCGAGGCCGAGCACCGATATGCGGCCGCCGGCCGTGACCGCGCCCTCGCGCCGCGCAGCCGCGATTCCGACGTAGTACAGGACGCCGTCGTCACCGCGCACGATCACGAACGCCTCGTTGGTGACGACCGCCGGCCATTCCACCACGCCGTTGACGAGACGCGGATCCCCGGACCCCGCTCGGGCAATGAATGGAATGCCACACAGCACCAGAGTCACGCATGCGGCAAGCAATCGAGTCGGCATCATAGGTAAACCCCTCCGCGCGCCGCTCACGCAAGCGAAGTGCCAAGGCACATCTCACGCGGGTTTTCGTTACGACGCCTGCGCTCCCCTGCCGTGTCTGTAATCTAATCCGACGGTCGAGGCGTCAACCCGGGCGCGCTTCTCCCGACGCCTTCGGCACGATTTCCGCGACGAGCCGATCCAGATACTGCAGGTCGAAGGGCTTCCGAACGACGTTGACCGCGCCGCTCTCCAGGGCCTCGGCCTCGAGCGCGACATTGTCGTTCCCCGTCACCATGATGACCGCGATCGTCGGGTCAATCCGCTTGATCTCTTTCAAGAGATGGATGCCGCTGACACCCGGGAGCATGATGTCGAGCAGGACGATATCCGGACGCTGCCGCTGGATGATGGCGAGCGCCTCGCCGCCATTCATCGCCGTTTCCACGGTGTAGTCGTGCTTGAAGCAGTCGCCGAGCAGTTGCAGAATCCGACGCTCATCATCGACGATCAGGATGCGCCCCATGACCTGCTCCTGTTCATTGCCTCGCCTCTCGCGATGGGCGGCACGAGGCAACGTACCGTCGATGATGGCTACAGACAATTCGGATCGACCCCTAGGTATAACTCCGGGGCTTCCTGATGGAAGGGCTAACGGTCATCGGGGCTCAGGTTCCCGCGGATCCTCCAGGAATCTCCTGAGCCCCGACGAAAATGGTGGAGGGTAAGGGATGCGGCCCAATCAATTCCCCCGCAAACTTGCACTCCACGCACCATCACGCAGGATAATGCACTACGTGACCGTCTGACGCCACCCGGCGCCACAGGTTCACGCGGGACCACTGCGTCAGCAGAACGGGAGCGATCACCTACTCCGGCGTGGCGGCGTTCTGAGATTCCTGATACATCAGCGCCACTGTCGTGGCGTGGCCGTCCATTTCACGCGAGTAACCCGTACTAGTGGGTAGCGGCCACCTACGCCCCAGGGGGCGCGAGGGCGCGATGCGGAGATCAGGGCCGTAGGTATGACACCGGCATGCTCGGCGAGGTCGGTCATATGAACAGGAAATTGATCATGGGTGCCGCGGCGCTGGTGCTCTCCGGGTGTGGAACGAGCGCCAACGCCTGGAAGAACGCCAAGGGGCCGATTCTGACGTGGAAGAACACCGCAGAGTACTCGACCATCGAGATCGAGCGCGCGGACCGAGTGGGCAACGAGTGCGGGACTTGGCGCCCGCTGGCGACGATCCCGGGCGACGCAACCAAGGTCAAGGCCCTGGAGCGGGAGGGGGTCACGGCGTGCTACCGTCTGCGCGGCTGCACGCCGACCCGCTGCTCGGCCTTCACCGAGCCAAGCTGGAAAGGAGCATCGCACTGATGACCGGGAGCGGCCTGGTCCGGCTGCTTGAAGCGGCGAGCGATTCCGCCGCAAATCGCCACTCAGCGCCACAACTCCGCGGCGCCGTCCCTGAAGTGGCTGTTTTTCTAAGTGGTGGAGGGTAAGGGATTCGAACCCTCGACCTCGGCGTTGCGAACGCCGCGCTCTCCCAACTGAGCTAACCCCCCACGTCAAAAGCCTTCGTATCTTACACGCCTTCGGCGAAGCCTCCAACCCTGCGGGTCACTTGCTGTCGCCGCTGTCCTTGCCACGGATCGTCTGAAACAGTCCGAGGAGGTCCATCGGCAGCGGGAAGAACGTCGTCGTATTCCGCTCGGAGGCGATCTCGCGCATCGTCTGCAGATAGCGCAGCTGCACGGCCACCGGGAAGCGCGTGAGCACCTCCGCCGCCTCGCCGAGCTTGGCCGCCGCCTGGAACTCACCCTCGGCGTTGATGACCTTGGCGCGGCGCTCGCGCTCGGCCTCGGCCTGCTTGGCCATCGCCCGCTGCATGTCTTGAGGCAGGTCGATCTGCTTGACCTCGACGTTGGCCACCTTGATGCCCCACGGCTCCGTGTGCTCGTCGATGATGCGCTGCAGCTGCTGATTGATCTTGTCGCGCGCGGAAAGCAGATCGTCGAGCTCGACCTGGCCCAGCACGCTCCGCAGCGTCGTCTGCGCGATCTGCGACGTCGCGTACAGATAGTCCTGCACCGCGATCACCGCCCTCACCGGATCGATGACGCGGAAGTAGATCACCGCGCTGACCTTGAGCGAGACGTTGTCGCGCGTGATGACATCTTGGGGCGGCACGTCGAGCGCAACCGTCTGCATGCTCACCTTGACCATGCGGTCGATGAACGGCGCGAGCAGCACGAGGCCGGGGCCGTTGCCGGTGCCGCCGGGATTGAGCAGCGCCCGCGCGTTGCGCCCCAGGCGGAAGATGACGCCCCGTTCGTACTCACGCAAGATCTTGGCGTAGGAGCCGATGAAGATCACCACGGCGATCACCACCACGAAGATCAGCGCCGAGTCCATCGAGATCATCGCGTCCCTCCCCCGGAAGCGTCGCTCCCTACCACGCGCAGCGTCAGCCCTTGAACGTCCACGACGGTGACCGATGCACCGTCCGGCAGCGGTCGGTCGGCGACGGCGCGCCAGATCTCGCCGTGCACGCTCACCTGTCCTTCGGGTCCGAGCGCCCCGCGCGCCACGCCGATCTGACCGACCAGACCGCTCACGCCCAGCAGCGGCCGCCGGCGGAACGCGCGCACGCCGAGCGTCAGCGCGAACAGGAAGAAGCCAGCGGTCATCGCCACCGTGGGCACGAGGACGCGCCAGGACACGCGAAAGCCGACCTCCGGCGAGTCGTAGAGCATCAACGAGCCCAGCGCCATGGCCACGATGCCGCCGACGGCGAGGACACCGTGGCTCGTCACCTTCACCTCGGCGATGAAGAGGACGATGGCGAACAGGATCAGCAGCAGTCCGGCGAAGTTGATCGGCAGGCTCTGAAAGGCAAAGAACGCCAGGATCAGCGAGATGCCGCCGATGACGCCCGGCAGGATGGCGCCGGGCGTCGACAGCTCGAAGATCAGGCCGAGCGTGCCCAACATCATGAGCACGTAGGCTACGTTCGGGTCGGTGATCACGGCGAGGATCCGGTCACGGAAGCCGATCTCGATCGGTTTGGCGATCGCGTCGCGCGTCGCCAGCGTCACGACGCCCTGCGCCGTCTTCACGGTGCGCCCGTCCAGCTTGACGAGAAGATCGGGAATGGAGTCGGCGATGAAGTCGACGACCTTCAGTCGTACCGCTTCGCGCTCGGTCACCGACACCGACTCGCGCACGGCCTTCTCGGCCCAGTCGGCGTTGCGCCCGCGCTCGGCAGCGATCGTGCGGATGAACGCGGCGGCGTCGTTCTCGACCTTGCGCGACATCTCTTTGTCCATGCTGCCGCCGCCGGCGGCCACCGGGTGCGCGGCGCCGATGTTGGTCGCCGGCGCCATCGCCGCGACGTGCGCGGCCATCGTGATGAAAACGCCCGCGGAGGCCGCGCGCGCGCCGGTCGGTCCCACCCAGACGACGATCGGGATCTCGGCATTCAGCAGCCGCTGGCAGATCGCGCGCATCGAGCGCTCGAGACCGCCGGGTGTGTCGAGCTGGATGACGAGCGCCTGCGCCCCGCCGGCCTTCGCCCGCACGATCGAGGTCTCGACGAGTCGCAGCGTGACGGGGCTGATGACACCGTCGACGATCACCGTGGCCACCGGCGCGGACGCCGCCCATGCCGGCGCGACGGCGACGAGCGAGAGGAGCGCGGTCAGGGCGATGACGCTGTGGATGCGTGGCCTCATCGTCCGAGCGCGAGCACGCTCACGAGCTCGAACATGAGGTTGGCGGCGAGCAGCGAGGTGATCTGGCCCGGACCGTCGTACGGCGGCGAGACCTCGACGACGTCGGCGCCCACTAGCGAATGCCCCGCCAGCGAACGCACGAGCGTGAGCGCCTCGAACGACGTGAGCCCGCCGACCTCCGGCGTACCCGTCGCGGGCGCGTACGCGGGATCGACGGCGTCGATATCGAACGAGCAGTAGACCGGGCCGCCGCGCAGACGCGCGAGCCGCTCGGCGGCCCAGGCGGTGCCCTGCTCCTTCACGGCTTCGATCCGCAGCACCTCGAGGCCGTGCTGGTCGTGGAACGCGAAGTCATCCGATCCGTACAGCGGCCCACGGATTCCGACCTGGATCATGCGACGCCCGTCGACGGCGCCCTCCTCGATCGCGCGGCGAAACGGCGTGCCGTGGAAGAACTTGCTGCCGAAGTATTCGTCCCACGTGTCCGGGTGCGCGTCGAAATGGACGACGCCGAGCGGGCCGTGCCGGCGCGCCAGCGAGCGCAAGATCGGCAACGAGATCGAGTGGTCGCCACCCACGCACACGGGCGTGGCGCCCGCCTGCACGACGGCGTCGATGCGACGCTCGATCGCCTCGAAGGTGCGCTCGATGGAAATCGGCACCACGTCCACGTCGCCGCAGTCCGCCACGCGCAGCCGTTCGAATGGATGGACCTTCAGCACGGGATTCCACGGCCGGATCAGGGACGATTGCTCGCGCACGGCGCGCGGGCCGAAGCGCGCGCCCGTGCGGTACGACGTGCCACCGTCGTAGGGCACGCCAAGCAGCGCGACGTCCAGGCCGGCGGCATCGGCGGCGACAGGCAGCAACATGAATGTCGCGATCTGCCCGAAGCGCGGCGACTGAAACGGGTTGCGCGGCCCCGGCAGGCTCATGGTCTACGGCGCGGCACCGAGCCCGGCCACGGCATGCGCCAGCAACGCCGACTCCTCCGGGGAGTTGTACACGGAGAAGCTCGCGCGGGTCGTACCGACGACGCCGCACCAGCGCATCAGCGGTTGTGCGCAGTGGTGACCGGCGCGCACGGCAATCCCCTCGGCGTCGAGGGCGGCGGCGACGTCGTGCGGATGCCAGCCGTCGATGGCGAACGAGACGACGGCGCCCCGCTCTCCCCGCGGCCCATAAACCCGCACGCCCGGAATCGCGCTCAAAAGCTCGACGGCGTGCACGGCGAGCGATTGCTCGTGCTCGCGCACACGCTCCATCCCGAGCTTCTCGAGATACTCGATGGCCGCAGTGAGGCCGACCGTCTCGGCGATCGGCGGCGTGCCGGGTTCGAGCCGCCACGGCAGGTCGTTCCAGGTCGCGCGATCCACCCAGACCTCCTTGATCATCTCGCTGCCGCCGCGCGCGGGCTCGAGGCCCTCGAGCACGGGGCGGCGCCCGTACAGCACGCCGAGCCCGGTGGGCCCCAGCATCTTATGCGCCGAGAAGGCGTAGAAGTCACAGCCGAGCGCGGACATATCGAGCGGCAGATGAGGCACCGCTTGAGCGCCGTCGACGAGCGTCAGCGCTCCCGCGCGGCGGGCGCGGGCGACCAGCTCGCGGACCGGATTGATCGTCCCGAGGACGTTGGAGACGTGGGCGAATGCGAAGACCCGGGTGCGATCGGTGAGGAGCCCGTCCAGAGCGGCGAGGTCGAGCGTCCCTTCGCCGACCAGCGGAACCGAGCGGATCCGCGCGCCGCGATCACGCACCGCGACCTGCCAGGGCACCAGGTTGGAGTGGTGCTCCATGTCCGTGACGAGGATCTCGTCGCCGGGCCGGAGGGTGCGGCCGATGGCCTCGGCGACGATCGAGATCGCGTCCGTGGTGCCCCGCGTGAAGACGATCTCTTCGCGCGCGGCCGCGCCGATGAAGCGCTGCACGCGATCGCGCGCGAGCTCGTACAGCTCGGTTGCTTCCTCGCCCAGCGTGTGGATGGAACGGTGGACGTTGGCGTGCGAGGTTTCGTAGTAGCGCGCCATCGCCTCGATGACGGAGCGTGGCTTCTGGCTCGACGCCGCCGAATCGAGGTAGACGAGCGGGCGGCCGTTGACGATCCGCTCGAGGATCGGGAAGTCCCGCCGCGTCTGTTCGTCGAGCCTCATCATGCCAGCGCCTTGGCGAGCACGCTGATCGGGAGCGTCACGCAGCGCATGCGTGTCGGCCGCACATCGGCCTGCAGCACGCCCAAGACGTCGGCCACGCCGAGCGCGACCGCCTCGGCGCGCGAACGGCCCTCCACCAGCTCGGCCACGACGTCCGCCGACGCCGTGCAGATCGCGCACGAGTCACCGGCGAACCGCGCCGCGCTGACACGGCCATCATCCAGCTTCAGCTGCACTCGCACCCGGTCGCCGCAGAGCGGGTTGACGTCCTCCGCCGTGACCGTGGCGCCCGGCAGCTCGCCGCGAAATCGAGGCCGCCGCCAGCGCTCGCGGATCGCCTCGCCGTAGAGGGCCGGACGCGTGGCCGAGCTCACTCGAGCTCTCCGCGCGCTGCGCCGGCCCGGTACGCCGGGAAGCGATAGGCCATCTCGCGCGACAGCAGACCGCCGTGGCCGAGCGCGGCGATTTCCGTGTTGCCGATCGCTTCCCCCGCCAGCAGGCGCGGCAGCACGAGATCGAACGTCGTCGCCTGAGAGAACATGCCGCACGTCGGCATGCCGAGCACGGGCAGATCCTGCCAGCGCGCCAGGAACAGCAGGCTTCCCGGATGTGCGGGCGCGCCGTGGCGTTCCATCCGAGCGCCGAGCAGTGTGAGTCCCCCGAAGACGGGGTCGAGCGGATCGAGCGCGCTAGCGCCGGCGACGATCAACACCTCCGCGCCCTCGGCGCGCAGCGCGCTCATCTCGTCGGCCACCGCGCGCGGCGACGCGCCCGCGAAGCGCACCGGCAACAGACGCCCACCGAACCAGTCGATCTTCGTCTTGAGCGCGCCCTCGAACCGCTCACGCTGTCGCGCCGCGAGCGTTTCACGCGCCACCGTCCCGAGTGTGGCCGGCCGGAACGCGGCGACGCTCACGGCGCCGCCGCGCGAGGCGTCTTCGACCGCGCGTACGGTGTCGCCGCCGATCGCGAGCGGCGTCACCTTGGCCTTCGCGATCGTTTCACCGCGATCCACGGGCTGGCGGTCGAACAGCGTGAAGACGGCGATCCCCTCGTGCACGTTCACCGCGGCCAGCCGCGCCGCGTCCACGCGCAGCAGCCCCCGGCGCGCCGCCGTCAGCGTCCATTGCCCGCCTGTATACCCCTTGACCTCGATGCCATCGCCGGCAACGGCAGCGGCCAGCCGCCGCCCGGCATCTTCCTCGTGTAAATCGCCGGGCTCGAGCGCCAGGAGATGAATCTCTTCCCACGGCAGCGCCAGCAGCGCCCGCACAGCCTCGGCATCGAGTCTGGCGCCCTTGCCGAGCGCGACCTTGCCGGCGGCGTCGCGGACGTCGTGGCAGAGCACACGGCCGACGAGCAGGTCGGACGTCGCCCCCTCGCGCCGCTGTGCAACCGCCTTCACGTCGGCTTGCTCAGCGACCGGCCGCTGCCGCCGCTCCGGACGGCCTGGATCTCGGCGAGGATCGCAAGCGCGATCTCCGGCGCCGAGCGCGCACCGAGGTCGAGGCCGATCGGCACGTGTACGCGTGCGAGCGCCTCGGGCGTGACACCGTCCTCGGCGAGGTGACGCAGGATCGTCGTGCCGCGACGCGAGGAGCCGAGCATGCCGATGTAGCCGACCTCGGTCTCCAGTGCATGCTTGAGCACGGGCAGATCGTACTTGTAATCGTGGGCGACGAGAACGAGCGCCGTGGACGGTACCATCGGGTAATTGCGAATCAGCTCGGACGGGATTCCGATCTTGAGCTCGTCCACGTCCGGGAAGCGCTCCTTGGTCGCGAAGCGCGGGCGACCGTCCACCACGACGGTGCGGTAGCCGAGAACCCTGGCGAGCGACGTGAGGGGCATCGCCACATGGCCGGCGCCGACGACGAGCAGCACGGCCGGCGGCGCGATGACCTCGACGAAGCCGCGCACCGATTCCAGGAAGAGCGCCCGCGAGCTGCCGCGCGCGATGGCGTCACGCGCCTCCGCCGCGAAGCGCTCGTCGAGGAAGGCGTCGCCGAGCGTGCCTTCGGTGCTGCCGTCGTCGAGCACCAGAAGCTTACCGCCCGGCCCGTCCAGCCGGGTGACGATGGCGCCATGGCCGCCGCGCCGAGCGTGCTCACGCACGCGCTCGTACATCCGTGCGCCGACGTCGGGCGAGCCGTCGAGCGCCAGCGGCTCGACGAACACCTCGATGGTGCCGCCGCACGTGAGGCCGATCTCCCAGGCGTCTTCGTCGCCGAGATTCATCTCGAGCAGACGCGGCCGCATGCTGCTCAGGACGTCCTCGGATTCCTCGATCACCTGCGCATCCACGCAGCCACCGATGGTGACCGAGCCGAGAACGCGGCCGCCTTCGCCCACGAGCATCTTCGCGCCTTCCTTGCGCGGGGTCGTGCCGCGGGTGTTGACGAGGGTCGCGACGGCGACACGCCCGCCGGCGCGTCGCAATTCATCAATGTGATCGAACAGTTCCGCCACGGTTTTCAATCATACGCGCAGTAGGCGAAAAACGAAATCGGGCGCCGCGCGGCGGCGCTACCGGGTTCGACCGCGACCGACCGAGGAGAGACTCAGGAGCGCGAACCCCGTGAGCAACAGCATCGCCGGCTCGCTCGTGGCGAGCGGGAAGACGTTGGGGAAGAGTGAGGACACGAGCGCCTGCGCCTGCGTCGGACCGTGAATGATCGCGAGGAGCAGCAACATCAGTGGAGCGATGACCTTTCCCATGTCGTCGAGTAGGAACTGCAAGCGGAACGCCATGGTGAGCGCTGCAATATCGCGGTGATGCGCCCACCGCCGTCGGGGTCATCGTGCAGCGCGTTGCAGAACCCCCGCATCCGATCGCGGAATGTCTGCAGCGAACGGCAGCGGCGTTCAGAGCGACAGCGATCCCGCGAGATCGCGGAGCGCCGCGAGGTTGTGCGCCGCCGCGAAGCGATGCACCAGCGGCAGCGCGGCGGCCATGCCTCGGGTGAGCGGCTCATACGAGGGGTTGCCGAGCAGCGGGTTGAGCCAGATCACACGACCGGCGCGGCGCTTGATGCGCAGCAACTCGGCGGCGAGGAGGTCGGGATCGCCGGTGTCCCAGCCGTCGGAGAGCACGATGACGATCGTGCGGCGATCGACCAGCGACGGCCAGCTGCGATTGAACTCAGCGAGCGACTCGCCGATCTTCGTGCCGCCGGACCAGTCCTTCACGGCCGTGAGCCGCCGCAGCACCTCCCGATACGAGCGCGCTCGTAGATATTCCGTCACGCGGGTGAGGCGTACCGAGAACGTGAACGTCTCCACACGCGAGAACGCCGACTGGAGCGCGAACAGGAACTGCAGGAGGAAGCGGCTGTAGAGATCCATCGAGCCCGAGACGTCGCACAGGAGCACCAGCCGCACCTTCTTCCGCTTGCGACGCCGATAGCGCAGGTCAATGAGCTCGCCGCGCGTGAGATTGGCGCGGAGCGTGCGGCGCAGGTCGATGCGGCCGCGGCGCGCCGACGGCCGCCGGCGCCGGCTGATGCGCCGCGCGAGGCGTCGCGCGATCCTCAGCGTCAGGCGGTAGACCTCGTCCAGCTGATCCGGCGAGAAGGTGGAGAAGTCGCGCGCGGCCATCGCCTCCAGCTCCGAGGCGGCCGGCACCCCGACCGGCGCGTCACCCGCGTCGCTCTCGGCGCCTTCCTGCCACGCGTCGAGCGCCAGCGTCTCGCGGCCCGCACGCTCGAGACCGGGGGGCGCGTGCTCCGGCAGCGCGGGCGGCGCCAACGCCTCCGCCACGCGATCCGCCTCCGTGGCGGGGCGCCAGAATGCGTCGAACAGACGGTCGAACGTCTCAAAGTCCTCGGGCCGGCCCGCGAAGACGGCGCGCAGCCCGGTGCGCACTTCTTCGCGATCCGCGAGATCGAGCTGCTCGAGGGCGCGGACGCCGTCGGTGACGTGCTCGGGAGTGACCGGCAGGCCGTGGCGCCGCAGCAGTGCCGCGAAGCGCACCATCGCGGCATCGAGGCTGCGACTCACGTCAGGGCGTGGCGAGTAGCGGGCCGAGCCCTGACTTGGTCACCTCGGCGCGGAAGCGCTTGATGTCGTCGGCGTCCTTGAGGACCGCGCCGATCGTCTCGCTCACCAGCGCCTCGTCGAGGTGGTCGGCGTGGAGCGCGGCCAGCGCCTGCGCCCAGTCGAGCGTCTCCGCGACGCCCGGGACCTTGGCCAGACGCATCCGGCGCAGCGACTCCATGAAGCGGGTCACGTCCCGTGCGAGCGACTGATTGATCTGCGGCACCTTGAGCTGCACGATGCGGACTTCTTTGTCGAAGTCCGGGTAATCGATCCAGAGATACAAACAGCGCCGCCGGAGTGCGTCCGAGAGCTCGCGCGTCCGGTTGGACGTCAGGACGACGTACGGCGGATGCGATGCCTTGATGGTGCCGATCTCCGGGATCGTCACCTGCCAGTCCGAGAAGACCTCGAGCATGAAGCTTTCCGCTTCTTCGTCGCTCCGATCGACTTCGTCGACGAGCAGCACCGGCGGCTGGTCGACCTGGGTGATCGCCTGCAGCAGCGGCCGCCGTAGCAGAAACGGCTCGGAGAAGATCTCGCGCTCTTCCTCGGACGTCGTGCGCCCGGACGTCTCGTGCAGTTTGATGTGAAGGATCTGCTTCTGATAGTTCCACTCGTACAGCATCGCGGCCGCGTCGAGGCCTTCGTAGCACTGCAGTCGGATGAGATTGGTGCCGAGCATCCGAGCCATGACCTTCGCAATCTCGGTCTTGCCGACACCGGCATGCCCTTCGATCAGGAGCGGCTTGCGCAAGCGTGTCGCGAGATGCACCGACGTCGCCACCGGCGCGTCGGTGATGTAGTCCGCGGCTTCCATCAACTGCTGGATCTTCCGGATTTCCTCGCGCACGAGCGCCTATTGTACATGAAGGCGCGCGAGGTCCTCCGGCGTGTCCACGTCGCCGGGCATCGCGGCGTCGAATTCGACGCTCGCCACGCGCTCGGGACGCGCCACCAGAACGCTACGCGCGCCGGAGTCGCCGCCCAGCGTACGCAGCTCCGGGAACACCTCCGCGGTGAACAGCACCGGGGTGCCGCGTGTGCCTCGGTAAGACGGCGCCGCGATCGCCTTGCCGCTCTCCCGCTGCGCGGCGAGCAGCGCCGGCACCACGTCGGGCGGCGTGAGCGGCTGGTCACCGAGCACGACCAACGTCGCCGTCGTCCGCGGCTCCAGCGCGGCGGCGCCCACGGCGATCGAGGAGCCCTGGCCGTGCTCAGGATGCGGGTTCACCGCATAGCGAACCCTGAGCCCGGTCAACGCCGCGCGGACGGCCGCATCATCCCGGCCCGTGACCACGATGCAGTCATCGACGTGCGGCAGCACGGCGTCGACGCTCCATCGGACGACGGGCTTGCCCTTGAGCTCGAGGAGAAGCTTCTGGCGGCCCATGCGCCGCGCGAATCCGGCAGCGAGGACGATCGCGGCAATCACGCGCTCGAGGAGGCCGTGCGGCGGCTGGCGCGGGTGCGGGCGCAGCGTCGGCCCCGCGAGACCCGTGGCTTCTGCGTAATGCGTCGGATCCGGCTAAGAATCTTGGTCCCGTGACAGGCGCCAACGCATCGTCGATTTGCGCGGTCGAGCGGGGCCGACGCGGCGCCCGCGCCGACCGCTCGCCGCCGCGACTTATGCTTGCGCGCGCTTGACCGCGGCCTCGATGGCGCGCTTGGCGAAGACGCGGCAGAGATGCGCCTTGTAGTCCACGGAGCCCTGCAGATCGGCCTGCACGTCCACGCCCTCGGCCGCCTTGGCGGCAGCGGCTTCGATGGCCGCGGCGTCCAGACGCTTGCCGGTGAGCGCCGACTCGACGCCCTTCGCCCGAGTTGCGTGCGTCCCGGCGCCGGTGACGGCAACGCCCGCCTTCGTGCACTTGCCGTCCTTGTCGAGGGTGACGACCGCCGCCACGCCGACGACGGCGAAGCGCGAGGCCGGATGCGGAAATTTTAGATATGCGGCGCCCGTGCCCTTCGCGAGGGCCGGCACGCGGACCTCGACGAGCAGCTCGTTCTCGCCGAGCGCCGTCTCCATGAGACCCGTGAACCAGTCGTCCACCTTCACCGTGCGCTTCTTCTTGCCCTGGCACACCATCTCCGCGCCGAGCGCGATCACGGTGGCGGGCATGTCGGCGGCGGGATCGCCGTGGGCGAGCGAGCCGCCGATCGTGCCCTTGTTGCGCACGGCCGGGTCGCCGATCATCGCCGCCGTCTCGGCGACGACGGGGCACTTCGCCTTCAGCACCTTCGACGACTCCACGTCCCAGTGAGTCGTCATCGCACCGATGGAGATCATGCCCTTGTCGTCCTTGATCCCCGTCAGCCCCGGCACCTTGCGGAGATCGATGAGGTGCTTGGGCTGCGCCAGGCGCAGCTTCATCATCGGAATCAGGCTGTGGCCGCCGGCGAGGATCTTGGCGTCGTCGAGCTTGCCGAGCAGCTTGAGGGCATCGGCGACGCTGGCCGGAGCGTGGTACTCGAACGCGGCTGGGTACATGGTGCCTCTCCTCTAGCGGCCGGCCTTCGCGGCCTGGATGGTCTTCCACACGCGCTCGGGCGTGAGCGGCATCGTCTCGATGTGATCCACGCCGAGCGGACGCAGCGCATCGACGACGGCATTGACGACGGCCGGCGTGGCGGCGATCGTCCCCGTCTCGCCCGCGCCCTTGATCCCGAGCGGATTGACCGGCGTCGGCGTGACCGTGCGCTCGGTCTCGTACATCGGCAGCATGTCGGCCTTGGGCAGCGCGTAGTCCATCATCGTGCCCGTCACGAGCTGGCCGCTGCCGTCCTCGTAGACGGCGCCCTCCCAGAGCGCCTGGCCCACGCCCTGCGCGATGCCGCCGTGGACCATGCCGTCCACGATCATCGGGTTGATGACGTTGCCGACGTCGTCCACCGCGACGTAGCGAAGCACCTTCACGTGCCCGGTGTCGCGATCGACCTCGACCACGCAGGCGTGAGCGCCGAACGGGAAGCAGAAGTTCGAGGGATCGTAGAACGACGTCTCTTCGAGCCCCGGCTCGAGCCCCTCGGGATAGTTGTGCGGCACGTATGCGGTCAGCGCGACCTGGCCGAACGGCACCGCCTTGCCCGGGAAGCCCTTCACCTGGAACTGGCCGTTCACGTACTCCATGTCGCCAGGCGACGCTTCCAGCAGGTGCGCCGCGATCTTCTTGCCCTTTTCTTTGATCTTGTTGATCGACATGTGGATGGCGGTGCCGCCGACGGAGGCGGACCGACTGCCATACGTCCCCATGCCGAACGCGATCGCTCCCGTGTCGCCGTGCACGATCTCCACGTCCTCCATGGGAATGCCGAGCTCGTCGGCGACGAGCTGGCTGAACGTCGTCTCGTGTCCCTGACCATGGGAATGCGAGCCGGTGAACACCGTCACCTTGCCCGTCGGGTGCACGCGCACGATGCCCGACTCATAGAGACCGGCCTGGGCGCCGAGCGAACCCACGACCTTGGACGGCGCGATCGAGCACGCCTCGATGTACGTCGAGAAGCCGATGCCGACCAGCTTGCCCTGCTTGCGCGCCGCTTCCTGCTCGGAGCGGGCCTTGCGGTAATCGAGCATGCCGAGCAGCTTGTCGAACGCCGCTCCGTAGTTGCCGCTGTCGTAGGTGAGCGCGACTTTCGTCTGATAGCCGTGCTCGAACTTCGGAATGAAGTTCTTCTTGCGGATGTCGGCCACGTCGGTGTTGAGCGCGGCCGCGCCCGCCTCGATCATGCGCTCCACCAGGTACGCCGCCTCGGGTCGTCCCGCGCCGCGATACGCATCCACCGGTGTCGTGTTGGTGAACACGCCGGTGACGTCGCAGTGAATGGCGCCCATCTCGTAGACGCCGTTGAGGAGCGTGGCGTAGAGGTACGTCGGCACCGCCGGCGCGAACGTCGAGAGATACGCGCCGAGGTTGGCGACGGTCTTCACGCGCAGGGCCAGGATCTTGCCGTCGCGCGACAGCGCCAGCTCGGCGTCGGTCACGTGGTCGCGGCCGTGGGCGTCGGTCTGGAACGCCTCGCGGCGCGTCGACGTCCAGCGAATCGGCCGCTTGATCTGCCGCGTCGCCCACGAGCACACCGTCTCCTCGTTGTAGAGGAAGATCTTGCTGCCGAAGCCACCGCCGACGTCCGGCGCGATCACGCGCACCTTGTGCTCGGGGATGCCCAGCACGAACGCGGTCATGAGCAGGCGGTGCACGTGCGGGTTCTGCGAGGTCACCCACAGCGTGAGATCGCCCGTGGCCGGGTCGAAGCGCGCGACGCACGCTCGCGGCTCCAAGGCGTTGGCCACGAGGCGCTGGTTGACGATGCGCTTCTTGACGACGACGGGGGCGCTCTTGAACGCCGCGTCCGCGGCCGCCGCGTCGCCGATCTGCCATTTGAAGGCCACGTTCCCCGGCGCGACCTCGTGGATCTGCGCGGCTCCTTTGTCGGCGGCCTTCGCGGTGGCGGTGACGGCGGGCCGGACCTCCCAGTCCACGTTCACCTTTTCGGCGGCGTCGAGCGCCGCGTCCTGGCTCTCGGCGATGACGATGGCGACGGGATCGCCCACGTAGCGGGCGGCCTCGACGGCGAGCGGCGGATGCGGCGGCACCTTGAGCTCGGGCAGCAGCCAGCCGCACGGCAGCGAGTTGACGCCGGTGAGGTCCTTGCCCGTGAAGATCGCGACCACGCCCGGGTGCGCTTTGGCCTTGGCGATGTCGATCTTGCGGATCTTCGCGTGCGCGTGCGGGCTGCGCACGAATGCCGCGTACGTCATCCCGGGAAGCTTCAGGTCGTCCGTGTAGTTGCCCCGTCCGGTGATGAACCGCGGATCCTCGCGACGCTTGATGGACTTTCCGAACATGCGCGTGTCGGTCGCGGTGGCCATGCTGCTACCTCACTTCGCTCCGGCCATGTGCTCCGAGGCCCACTGGATCGCCTTCACGATGTTGTGGTAACCGGTGCACCGGCACAGATTGCCTTCGAGCTGGTGGCGGATCTGCTCTTCCGAGGGCTTCGGATAGCGCTCGAGCATCTGGTACGCGGCGAGGATCATGCCCGGCGTGCAGAAGCCGCACTGCAGCCCGTGCTTCTCCCAGAAACCCTGCTGGATCGGATGCAGGTCGCCGTTCTTGGCGAGCCCCTCGATCGTCGTGATCTTGGCGCCCTCCGCCTGGACGGCGAAGACCGTGCACGACTTCACCGCCTGACCGTTCATGAGAATCGTGCAGGCGCCGCATTGGCTCGTGTCGCACCCGACGTGCGTGCCGGTGAGGCCGACCGTCTCGCGGATGTAGTGGACGAGCAGCAGCCGCGGCTCGACCTCGTGGCTCTGGGTCTGTCCGTTGATGGTCATCTTGACTGGTAGTTTCACGGGTGGACCTCCCGGGTGTGAGTCGGCGCCGGAGAGGGTAAGACCTCACCCGCGCCCTGTCAACGGCCGGACAGTAGTCGGCGGCCTTCCGCGCGGGCCTGGTCCAGTACTTCGCGCACCGGCAGCGACTTTTCTCGTGCGATCCGCGCCACGTCGGCGAACTCCGGCGTCACCGTGACGACGCGGCCCTCGAGCCGCGAGACCTTGAAGGGGATCGGTCCGTGGCTGGTGTCGAGCGTCACGATCTCACGCGGAAGCGCCGCGCGGCGCCACTCGGACCACCGCACGCCGATCGTGGAGGATTCCTCGAACAGGACCCGGCTCAGCTCGCTCACCCGCGCCGGCGCGCAGAGCGCGGTGAGGACCGTTCCCGGCCGGCTGCGCTTCATCACGACCGGAGTGAGGAAGACGTCGAGCGCGCCCGCCTCGAACAAACGGTCGACGAGCGGCTCGTAGAGCTGCGGCGACATGTCGTCGATCGTCGTCTCGACCTGCACGATCGTCTCGATCGCCCCCGAAGCCTCCACCGTCTCGCCGACGAAGCAGCGCAGCACGTTGGGCGTGCCCGGCAGATCGCGCGTGCCGGCACCGTAGCCGACGGCGGCGAGCGTCATGGCGGGCGGACGCAGCGCCGGGCGCGCGAGCGTCGTCAGGATCGCGGCGCCCGTCGGCGTCACCAGCTCGAACCGCACGCCGGTGTCGATGACGGGAAAGCCGCGCAGCAGCTCGGCGGTGCCGGGTCCAGGAATCGGCATCCGCCCGTGCGGGCCGTCGATGAATCCGCCGCCGAGCGGCAACGGCGAGACGTAGATCGTTTCCACGCCGAGCAGGTGCAGGCCGAGCACGCCGCCCGTGACGTCGACGATCGCGTCGACGGCGCCGACGTCGTGAAAGCGCACGTGCTCCGGCGTGGTGCCGTGGACGCGCGCTTCGGCGTCGGCGAGGCGCTCGAAGATGCGCCGCGCGCGTTCGGCCACAGGTGACGGCAGACGGCTCCGCTCGAGGATGGCGAGGATGTCGCCGAGCCCGCGGTGGTGATGGTGTGCCGCCGCATCGATGTCGACGTCGACTTTGGTGGCCCGGAAATCGCCGCGGCGCACCTCGTGCCGCACGAGATCCCAGCCGCCGAGATCGAGACCGTGCAGGCCGTCGCGCAGCGCCTCGAACGGCGCGCCCGCGTCGACGAGCGCGCCCATGATCATGTCGCCCGCCGCCCCGCTCGGGCAGTCGAAATAGACGATGCGCGGCATGTCAGCGGGTGTATGCGACGCTCATCGGCGCCGCGCCAGGGCGATCGAGAGATCGACGGTTGATCACGACGCCGAACGCGGGGTCGAGGAGCGAGCAGGACGAGGCGGCCGAACGCCGGGCGAGCGAGGCGTACGCCGCGTACGTTGCAGGGAGCCCGACGGAGGCCAACGAAGTCATGCGACGCTCATCGGCGCCGCGCCAGGGCGATCGAGAGATCGACGGTTGA
>Ga0207646_10003183_pt1 | contig 18776 bp, 17 predicted proteins | sample KBSK5502metaG_FD_184343 | JGI IMG/M metagenome (GOLD analysis project Ga0207646, IMG submission 184343) | Corn, switchgrass and miscanthus rhizosphere microbial communities from Kellogg Biological Station, Michigan, USA - KBS K5-50-2 metaG... | ecosystem: Host-associated > Plants > Roots >...
GCGCGCAGCAATCGTCGGCCGCGCCCGGGAAGGGAAGTTGCAGCAGGCGGACCTCGAGGGTGGAACGTTCACCATCTCGAACCTTGGGATGTACGGCATCGAGCGATTCATCGCCGTGCTCAACCCGCCGCAGGCTGCGATCCTCGCCGTCGGCTCGATCGAGGACAGGGTCGTCCCCGTCGACGGCCAGCCTGCTGTGCGGCCGCGCCTCGAGCTGACGCTCACCTGCGACCATCGTGCGGTCGACGGCGCCACCGGCGCCGAGTTCCTCCGCGACGTGAAGACGTTCCTGGAAGAGCCCGGTCTGGCGTTGTGACGCCGGTCTGGTACCAGGTCCGCGATCTCGAGGCCGGACGGGCGTTCTACAAGGAGAAGCTCGGCTTCGCGGAGACCTACGTGGACGCCGACGGCACCTGGGTGAAGCTCGAGCGGAGCGGCATGGAGATCGGCCTCGCGCAGGGCGAGCCGCAAGAAGACTCGGGTGTCGCCCACGTCGACGTCGCCGACATCAAGGCCGTCGCCGACGAGCTGCGGAACCAAGGGGTCGAAGTGGGCGTGGTGGTCGAGTTGCACGGCGAGATGCGCCTCCTCGACGTGTTCGACCCTGACGGAAACCGGCTGCAGTTCGCCGAGGAGCTCTCTGCGGGGTGAGCCCTCTCCCGCGGCGTGTTCGAACGCGACGTGCTGCGCCTGTGACTTCGTTTGCCGGCGCTCTGCGGGGCGCCGACGCTATGGCTGGCTAGATGGCGGAAGGCCGCTGAACTAGCGGCGCAGGCAGGCGTACGCGGCCGGGACCCAGTCGCAACGCGCGGCGCTTGAGCAGGCGGGCCCGCAGGCCAGTCCCGAACTCGGTCCGCCGATCATCGTCACGTTTCATACGCTTGAAGATGCCGCACCGAGAACCTTCTTGCCTCGGTTGCCAGGAATCACTCCTTCGAGTGACTGCCGCTTAAACTCAACGGCGTGATCCGCCCGGCCGGGCCACAGGACGTCCGTTTCCTCCGCGACATGCTGAAGCACGCCTACCACTGGCGGTTGAACGCAGATCCCGACCTGCCGGTGGCGAGGTACGTCAACAACTGGGGCCGGCCCGGCGACGCCGGGCTCGTCGCCTGGGAGGCCGGGCCGGTCGGCGCGGCCTGGTACCGGATCTTCCCGGAGAATGCGCCGGGCTTCGGGTTCGTCGACGAGGAGACGCCGGAGCTCACGATCGCCGTCGTCCCGAGTCGTCGTGGGAGCGGCCTCGGCGGCGAGCTGTTGACGGCGCTTCTCGATCGCGCCCGTCAGGAGGGCCACCACGGGATCAGCCTCAGCGCCGAGCTCGGCATGACGAAGCTCTACGAGCGCTATGGCTTTCGCGCCGTGGAGGAGAAGGACGGAACCGTCACGATGAAGGCGGATCTGGATTAGTGCCCGCTCGATACGATCGAGCTTGATGGAAGTCGACGTCGTCGTTCTCGGAGGAGGGCCGGGTGGTTACACGGCCGCGATCCGGGCTGCGCAGCTCGGTTCGAAGGTCGCGTGCGTGGAGCGCGAGCCTGAGCTCGGCGGCACGTGCCTGCGTATCGGCTGCATCCCGACGAAGGCCTGGGTGCAGACCGCCTTCGCGTTGAAGGAAGCCGAGCACACGTTCGACAAGCTCGGCGTGAAGCTCGGTGGCTTCCAGCTCGAGTTCGGCACGGCGAACGAGTGGAAGGCCCGGGTCGTCAAGCAGATGACCGACGGCGTCGCGTCGCTCTTCAAGGCCAACGGCGTCGACTGGGTCAAGGGGAACGGGACGTTCACGGACGCGCACACGCTCGCCGTCGAAGGTGGGGAGGACATCGTCTTCAAGCAGGCGATCATCGCGACAGGCTCGTTCCCTCTTCGTCCGCCGATCGAAGGCCTCGACTCCGAGCGGTGCGTCGACTCCGAAGGGCTGCTCGCGCAAACCGAAGTCCCGAAGCGCCTGGCCGTGCTCGGCGGCGGCATCATCGGGTGCGAGTTCGCCTCGATCTTCCAGCGATTCGGTGCCGAGGTGACGATCATCGAGATGTTGCCCGCGCTGATTCCGCAGGAGGACGCGGACGCGTCACGGGAGCTCGCAAAGCAGTTCGGCAAGCGCGGAATCACGCTCCACCTCGAGAAGCAATGCACGAAGGTGGAGGACCGGGGAGGCTCGCTGACCGTGCATTTCGGCGAGGGCGAGACAGTCGAAGCGGATCTCATGCTCGTCTCCGTCGGCCGCGGCCCGAATGTCGAAGGGCTGGGTCTCGAAGCAATCGGCGTCGAGTTCGACAGACGAAAGGGCATCGCCGCGGACGAGCACCGCCGGACCACGGTCGAGCACATGTACGCGGTCGGCGACTGCGCGGGTTACTGGCAGCTGGCGCACACCGCATTTCGTGAAGGTGAAGTCGCGGCCGAGAACGCGTGCGGCCACGAGGCTGTGGTCGACAACCGAGCGGTGCCGAGGCCGATCTACACCGATCCGGAGATCGCCGGCGTCGGTTTGACGGAAGCGGAGGCGCGCGAGCAGTACGGGGACGACGTCGCGACCGGAATGTTCCCCTGGGTCGCCAACGCGCGGGCCGTGATGCAGAACGAAACCACCGGCTGGGTCAAGTCGATCCACGAGACGCGCTACGGCGAGCTGCTCGGTCTCGTGATGGTCGGCCCCCATGTGACCGACTTGATCGAGGCGGGGGTGGTGGCGATCGACGCGGAGGCGACCGTCGAGACGGTGGCCGATGGGATGGCCGCGCATCCGACGCTCTCGGAGGCGATCAAGGAGGCCGGGCTGGTAGCGCTCGGACGGGCGATCCACATTCCGAACCGCAAGCGCGCCAAGACCACCGCCTAGCCAAAACGACCGCCTAGCGCGGCCGGATACGCTTTTCAGCCAACAAAACCTCCCGTATCCTTCTGCGCCGCTCGGTCGTTGCACAAGCATCATGGCGACCACAGCGCCAGAGATATCGGTTCTCGCGCGCAATCAGGCCTTCGAGTCTCTCTACCGGCGCTACGTCAAAGAGGTCTACCACTACGCGTTCGCCCTACTGCGCAATCCCGCAGATGCGGAAGACGTCACCCAAACGACGTTCCTCAACGCGTACCGCGCCTACCAGCGGGGGATCGAGATCGAGAAGCCGCAGAACTGGCTGATCAAGATCGCACACAACGTCGCTCGAACGCGATATGCACGAGCGAGCCGGCGCGTGAAGGAAGTTCCGCTCGAGGATCATGTCGAGCAACTCGCGCTTCCTGAAGCCGACCGGCCGGACGTCACGGCTGTTCTGCGGGCGCTCGGGCGTCTCCCGTTCAACCAGCGTGCAGCCCTCGTCATGCGTGAGCTCGAGGGCCGGTCGTACGCCGAGATCGCCGACACGATCGGCGTCTCGGTCTCCGCCGTCGAGACGCTCATCTTTCGCGGGCGTAGGTCGCTGCGTCTGAAGGCGTCGGCGCTCCGCGCGCTCGTCGCAGTTCCGCTCCCGAGCTCGCTGACACCGCTCTTCGAAGGCGGTGGCATCGCGGCCGGAGGTGGTGCAGCCTTCGGCACCAGTTTCCTCGTGAAGGCTGCCGTGGCGCTCGTCGCCGGCGTCGTTGCAACCGGTGTGGCTGGCGACCGCAACGGACCGAGCGCCGCTGCCGCTGGATCGACGCAGCCTGCGAGCAGGGAGTCATCGCTCCCGGTCGGTCGGGCGGGCTCGCTCTCGTCCAGACGGATCGTCAACCAGGACCGCGTTCGCGCGCGCTCGGAGACGATCCGCATCGGAACCAACCAACCTGACGGCCCGACCGCCGGCGGCGCGGTCTCCCGGCCGCCGGCGCCCGCCGACGGATGGCCCGCGACCGCGGCGACTTCGTCCACGACCCCTGTGCCGGCGCTCCCGAGCCCGGTCTCTGCAGTGACAGATGCGGTCCAAGCAGCCGTTCCGACGGTGTCCACGGCCCTGCCCGTCCAGGCCCCGAGCCTCCCGCCTGTCCCGGTGGACGTCCCCAAAGCCCCTGCGGGCACCCCCCTGCCTTAGCCAAACCCGCCGCAGAGGGTCGCAAGTTTCCGCTCGAACGGGTATCTACTAGGTCATGACGCCCATGCTGGCGCAGCGGACTCGCTCGGACCGGGCCTTCGAGCGGCTCTACAAGCGGCACGTCGGCGACGTGTACCGCTACGCGCTCGCGGTCATGCGGAACCCCACCGATGCCGAGGACGTCACCCAGACGACCTTTCTCAACGCCTACCGCGCCTATGTCGAGAAGGGCAGTCGACCGGAAAAGCCGCAGAACTGGCTGATCGCGATCGCGCACAACGTCTGCCGGCAGCGGTTCCGCCAATCGGCCAGGCGTCCGGCCGAAGTCTCGTTCGAGGACGACATCGCCGACACGATCGCCGACGACGACGCGCCGAGCGGCGAGGACATCCGCCGTGCGCTCAGTCACCTCGCCTTCAACCAGCGGGCCGCGCTCGTCATGCGGGAGCTCGAGGGACGCTCGTACGCAGAGATCGGGGAAATCCTCGAGGTCTCGACGAGTGCGGTGGAGACGCTGATCTTCCGCGCGCGGCGCGCATTGCGCGAGCAGCTCGAGGGATCGCTCACCTGCGGCGAGGCCGAGTTCGCGATCTCGCGGCAGCTCGACGGACGGCTGGAACGGCGAGAGCGCGGCCAGCTGCGTGCGCACCTCCGCGAATGTTCGGAATGCGCGGCCTTTGCGCGTCGCCAGCGCGCGCAACGCGGCGCGTTGAAGACCCTGGCGCTCGTGCCGGTGCCGGGTTCTCTGACGTCGCTGTTCGGCGGTAGCAGTGGCACCGCCATCGGCACTGGCCTGACGCTGAAGGCAGCCGCCGCAGTCACCGCCGGGCTGGCGATCGGCGGGGCAGGCTACGAAGGTGTGCAGCACGCGCCGTGGCACGCGCAGAAGTCGACCTCGGCTGCCGTTCAGAAGGCGCCGGTCCGAGGCGCGCCGGTAGGTGCGGCGCCGAGGCCTTCACACGCCGGGCCTGCGTCCACATCCCGAGGGTACGGGCAGGCGAACAAGGCCGCGAACGTCAAGGCGAAGAAGTTCGAGAACGTCAGGGCGCACGGCCGCGCAAACCGCACGCGCTCGAACGGGCACGCGAGCAAGGTGACCCGCGCCCGAGGTGCGCAGCAGTTGCACCGGGCCCACTCTTCCCGCGGCGCTCTGATGCACAAGACGGCGCAGCCGAAGCGGCAGCGCCTGCAGCTGCCGGGCCCGATCGGAGAGAAGCCGGCACCTCCTCCCCGGCCGGGCAAGCGCCGGAAGTAACCCCTCGTTTCTCTCCCCGCGGCATGCATCCGGTCCCGACCGGGAAAGAGCGCTTGGTAGGCTCGGTCGGCGAAAGGAGACCCATGGGGATCATCAATCGACGGAACGCCGTGCTCGGGTGGGGTGTCTGGAAGGTCGCGAAGAAGTTCGGTAAGCGCAAGGCCCGGGCGGCGGTCCCGGGAACCGGCGAGCACGCCGGGTTGAACAAGGGAGCAATCGCTTCCATGTTCGCAGCGGTGGGCGGCGTGCTCTGGTTCTGGCGCAAGAAGTCGGGCGAGACGACGCCAGGATCGTAGTGGCGGACGTTCCCGCCGGCCTGATCAGGCCCGCACTCGCGGGAATCATTCCGTACGAGCCGGGCAAACCGGTCGAAGAAGTGCAGCGCGAGCTCGGCCTCGAGCGTGTGGTCAAGCTCGCCTCGAACGAAGGGCCGTTCGGCCCTTTCCCGCAGGCACTCGAGGCCCTGGAACGGTCGGCCGGCGACTTGAATCGGTATCCGGACGGGGGTGCGTACCGTCTCCGCGCCGCGCTCGCCGACCGACACGGGGTGCGCTTCGAGGAAGTCGCGATCGGCGGCGGAGCGGACGGGCTGATCGACGGGATCTCGCAGGCGGTGCTCGACGAGGGAGACCAGATCGTGTGCGGCTGGCCCTCGTTCCCGAGCTACGCCATCTACGCTCGCAAACTCGGCGCTGAGGCGATTCAGGCGCCGCTCCGCGACGACCGCTACGACCTCGACGCTCTACTCGACGCGATCACGGAGCGGACGAAGCTCGTGTACGTCTGTCATCCGAACAATCCGACCGGCACGATGAACATGCGTGACGAGCTCGACGGGTACTTCGCACGAGTTCCGTCCCATGTCCTCACTGTGCTCGATCAGGCGTACTTCGAATATGTCGACGATCCCGATTACGCCGACGGCATCGAGGAGTACTTCAAGACGGGCCGACAGGTGATCGTGCTGCGCACGTTCTCGAAGATCTACGGTCTCGCCGGGGCGCGGGTCGGCTACGGCGTGGGCCCGGCCGAGCTCGTGGTGGCCCTCGGAAAGACACGGCGGGCATTCGATCTGACGACGCCCGCACAGGAGGCCGCACTCGCCAGCCTGAACTCGCCCGGCGAGCTCGAACGCAGGAAGCGGGCCAATGCCGAAGGCCGTGTGGAGCTCGAGCGAATCTTGACGGAGGCCGGCTACAAGTTGGCCAACCCGGCCGTTGCGAACTTCGTGTTCGTCGATCTCGGCGAAGAGGCGCAGCCCTGGTTCGAAGCGTTGCTCCGCGAAGGTGTGATCGTGCGCCCACTCGCGGGCTTCGGCGCTCCCCAGGCGATTCGCGTGACTGTCGGCACGCCGGAGGAACACGTCTTCCTCGCCGAAGCGCTCGCGCGGGTGAGGACGACCGCGGCGGCTTCCTGACAGACTTCGCCGGCGTGACCGGCCTCCGCCGCCAGCTGAGCCTTCTCAGCACCGCACCCGGCTTTCGCCTGCTCTTCCTGGCCACGCTCGGGTCGAGCCTCGGGACATTGCTTGCGACTGTTGCGCTCGTCGTCGACATCAAGGACCGCACGAATTCGGGCTCGTGGGTCAGTGCACTGTTGATCGTCGAGTTCCTCCCGGCGGTGGCCGTTGGGCTTTCCCTCGGGCCGCTGCTCGACCGCGTTTCGCGCCGCGGACTCATGATCGTCTCCGACCTCGTGCGCGCGGGAGTCTTCTTCACGCTGCCGTTCGCGAACACGGCCGCACAGATCGTCGCCCTCGCCGGGGTAGCAGGGCTCGCGACGGGCTTCTTCCGGCCGGCGGTGTATGCCGGCCTGCCGAACCTCGTCGACGAGGACGAGCTTCCCCGCGCGAACTCGCTCATCCAGACGAGCGAGAACGTGAGCTGGACCGTGGCGCCGATCGTTGGCGGCGCAATCGTTGCAGCATCCGGGCCCCATCTCGCCTACTGGCTGAACGGCGTGTCGTTCGTCGTCTCTGCGCTGCTGCTCCTCCGCCTTCCCGGCGAGAAGTTGCAGGGTGCCCTGGCTGTGAGCCGCGGCCACCTGCGCGACCTCAAGGATGGATTCGCGCGCGTGATCCGAACGCGTCCGCTGCTGACCGTGCTCATCGTGTGGACGATCGCTCTCGGCGCCGTCGCTTCGACGCAGACGGCACAGGTGTTCCTCGCCAAGGACTCGTTCCGGGCCGGTGACTTCGGGTACGGCTTGATCTTCGGCTGCATCGGGCTCGGCCTGGCGATCGGGAGCTTCGAGGCTGGGACCTTGTTGGAGCGCTGGCCGGTCGGCAACGTGTACGCAGGCAGCATCTTGCTCCAGGCGATCGGAGTCGCCGCTGCGGCGGTCGCGCCGAACGTCTGGGTCTCGCTGCCGTGTTTCGTGCTCGCCGGGATCGGCAACGGCACGGCGGTCGTCTGCAACTCGCTCCTCGTTCAACGCGGCGCGCCGGATGCGATCCGCGGACGCGTCTTCACGGTGATCATGGGCGTCAACTACGCCGTGTACGGGCTCGGCTTCGCCGTCGCCGGCCCGCTCACCGACAGAGTTGGGCCGCGCTGGGTGTTCGGCGGAGTTGGCGTCGTGCTCGCCGGCGCTGCGCTGGTGGCGTACGGGCTCGCCCGCGGGGCGGAGCAAGGAGTCGAGCGCAGCGCCGAGCCCGAGGTCGCGTAGTCGGTGCACGGGCGGCGGGACTGGACGCGGGAGTCGCTCGCGGAGGGCGTTCGCACGGGCGACACGCGCGCACTCGCCCGGGCGATCTCCCTGGTCGAGAACGGCGATCCGCTCGCCTACGACCTCGTCCACGACATCTATCCCGAGACGGGGCGCGCGTACGCGGTCGGCATCACGGGTCCACCCGGCGTCGGCAAGTCGAGCCTCATCTCGACGCTGATCGGGCAGATCCGCGAGCAGGATCGCACCGTCGGCGTGATCTCCGTCGACCCATCGAGCCCGTTCACGCAGGGGGCGCTGCTCGGCGACCGGATCCGGCTCTCCGATCACTTCCTCGATCCCGGTGTTTTCATCCGCTCCATGGGGACGCGCGGCCATCTCGGAGGCCTGGCGGAGACGACGCTGCAGGCGCTACTCGTTCTGGATGCCGCCGGGAAGGAACTGGTCTTCGTGGAGACCGTCGGCGCGGGTCAGAGCGAGGTCGAGGTGATCGGGATCGCCGATACGGTCGTGCTCGTCCTGATGCCCGGATCGGGAGACTCGGTCCAGGCGCTGAAGGCAGGGATCATGGAGATTCCCGACGTGATCGCGATCAACAAGATGGATCATCCCGCCGCGAAGACGATGCTGAACGAGGTGCGTTCGATCCTGTCGCTCGACAAGGAGCGCACCTGGAAGCCGCCGATCGTCCTGACAGAGGCGACGACCGGACAGAACGTGACACAGCTCTGGGAGAAGATCGAGGAGCACCGCGCGCATCAAGAGTCGGAGGGGCAGCTCGAGGCGCGTAGGCGCAAGAATCTGGCCGGTGAGGTGTTCGCCATCGCATCCGGTCGAGCCAAGGCTCGTCTCGAGCAGGCTGTCGCGGACGATCCGGAGCTGCGACGCCTGCTGGACGAGGTGCAACGGCGAGAGCTCGACCCGTTGACGGCAGTGAAGGAGATCATGGAGAAGGTGTTCAAGCTTGGCGACGCAGCAGATCGCACCGACACTCGCTGACATCCAGGAGGCGCGTCGGCGTCTCCAGGGAATCGCGGAACAGACGCCGATCTACCTGTCGGAGACCTTCTCGCGCCGCTCGAGGCGCGAGGTGCGCCTCAAGGCGGAGAACCTGCAGCGGACGGGGTCGTTCAAGATCCGGGGCGCCGTCAACAAGCTGAGCACATTGTCGCCCGAAGAGCGCGCGGCGGGCGTCGTCGCGGCAAGTGCAGGCAACCATGGTCAGGCCGTCGCCTGGGCGGCACGGGAGCTCGGCGTCAAGGCCCGGATCTTCGTGCCGGACACCGCGCCGATGGCGAAGGTCGAGGCGTGCAAGAACTACGGGGCCGAGACGGTGCTGACCGGCGCGTTCTTCGAGGAAGCCCTCGACGCCGCGCTCGCCTACGTCGAAGAGACCGGCGGCACGTTCATCCATCCGTACGAGGACCCCTTCGTCGTCGCGGGCCAGGGGACGATCGCGCTGGAGCTACTCGAGCAGGAACCAGAGGTCGGCACCGTGGTTGTCCCGATCGGCGGCGGCGGACTTGCACTCGGCATCGCGATCGCGTTACGTGCCCTTCGACCCGAGGTGCGAATCGTCGGCGTGCAGGCCGGGGTGGACGGTTACACGATCGCCGACGGGATTGCGGTCAAAGTCCCGAGCGAGCTGACGATGCCGCTCCTCGAGGATCTGCTGGACGACATCGTCTCCGTCAGCGACGAGGAGATCAGCGAGGCGATCGTGCTGCTGCTCGAGCGCGCGAAGCTGGTCGTGGAGGGAGCGGGCGCAGTCGGAGTGGCCGCCCTGCTCGCCGGCAAGGCGGGTGGTTCGGGCATGGTCATTCCCATTCTGTCGGGCGGGAACATCGACCCGACGATGCTCATCTCCGTCATGCGCCACGGCCTGACGGTCGCCGGGCGCTATCTGGTCATGCGGACGAAGCTGCCAGACCGTCCGGGCGAGCTGATCAAGCTGCTCTCGCTGGTCGCGGCGGAGCGGGCCAACGTCATCGCGGTCGAGCATCACCGCGAAGGGGTCGATGTCTCTGTGAGCGAGACGGAGGTCGGGCTCACGCTCGTTACGCGCGACGAGGCGCACTGCCAGCAGCTGCTCGCGGCGATGGCCGAGCGCGGTTACACGGTCGAACGCCTCAGCTGACTGTGGCGGGTCGGCGTTGCTGCGGGCCTCAGCCTGAGCCGCCGCAGCGCCTGAACGACACGGTTCCTCCGGGCCAGTCGTTCACGCCGCCGCGCAGCACCGGCCGCGCATCGATGCCGGCCGCCGTCAGGACGCTGGCCGCGATGCTCGCACGCGTCCCCGACCCGCAGATCGTCACGACGGGCTTGCCGGTATCGAGCCCGTCGGGCCCGGCTTCACGCAACAGCCGAAATGGGATGTGAAGCGAGCCGGGGATATAACCCTCGTCGCGCTCCGCCTTTTCGCGTACGTCGATCACCTGTACCGCGCCGTCCTTCAGCAACCGCTCGAGCTCGGCGAGCTCCACCGGCTCGAGCTTCTCGGTCGCGGGCACTTCGGTGACGTAGCCGGCGAGCTCGAGGAACCCGACGGCGCGCAGACCGCGCGCTGCCTGCTTGGCCTCGGCTTCATCGTCGGCATGGATGACGATTCGCTCGTCCGGGTCGAGGATGAATCCGGCCCGGGTCGCGAATGAGGAGCCCAAGACGGGAACGTTGAACGCGCCGTGCACGTGTCCCCCGGCGTGCTTCTCCGCGGGGCGAACGTCCAGGATCGTCGCGTCGCCGGGCTCATCGAGATGCTCGAGCTCTGCTGGGGCGCCGACGAACCGTTCCTTGTTGAGCGCAACGACGCGGGCAGTGGTCGGCGGACGAGGCGTCGACAGAGAGGCCGTCGCATTGATGAATGACTGCGCATCGCCGTACTCCAGCTTCGCATTGGTGCGCTTCTCGTTGCCGATCGTCGAGGAGTGATCGGAGCTCATGGCCGCGCCGCAAAGCGAACCCGCGACGTGACCGGGGTAGACCTCGTACGCGTCCGGGAGCTCCGTCAGCCGTTGCAGTGAGTGGAAGAGGCCTTCGGCGCCTGCGCGCGCTTCGATTGCGAGGTCGGGTCGCGCCGCGTCGCCGATGAAGAGCGAGTCGCCGGTCAGAACGAGCCCCTCGTTCACGACGAAAGCGCAGTGCTCCGGCCGGTGGCCGGGCGTATGGATGACGCGGACCGACACAGATCCTGCGTGCAGCTCCTGGCGGTCCTCAAGCGGATCGAAGGGAAACGTCGGCTCGGCGAGCGGATGCACCGAGACCGGCACGCCGTGCTCGAGCGCGAGCCGCCCGTGTCCGGAGACGTGATCGGCGTGCGTGTGGGTCTCCAGCACCCGAACGATCCGGACTCCCGCCTCGTCGGCCGCTTCGAGGTACTGCTCGATTGCGTACGCGGGGTCGACCAGGAAGGCCTCCCCCTTGCTGGGGTCGCCGATCAGGTAGGAGGCGCAGCCGAGATCGTCGTTGACGAACTGGCGAAACAGCACAGCTGAGAAGCTAACAGCGCGCACGGCTAGTTTTCTTGAAGCGTTGGCGGCTCGGGCCCTCTTCCTCCTCGCCTTGATCTGTGCCTTGGCCCTTCCGGAGACGGCCTGGGCTCATGCCAGGCTCCTTCGTACGGTTCCTGGAGACGGGAGCGTGCTCGGCAGCGCGCCGGCCCAGGTTCGCGTCGTTTTCGACGACAACATCCGCCCTGCATCCGGAATCAGGGCGATCCGCAACGGCGGTGCCTCGGTGCTCGACGGAAAGCCGCGCGTCGTCGGCGGCCGTGTGCTCGTCGTCCCGCTGCGAAGCGGCCTCGGAGACGGCGACTACACGGTGCTGTGGCGCGTCCTTTCGGACGACGGCCACACGCTGGCAGGAGTGATCGCCTTCGGAGTCGGCGCCGGACGCGCTCCGCCGCAGGCGGCTCTCTCCGCCGACAACGGTCCGGGCGTCCAGAACGTCCTCTCCCGCCTGCTCTTCTTCGCGGGCCTCCTCACTGCGGCGGGCGCGGGGTTCTTCCGCTTCGCGGTCGGTCGGGTCCCGCTCCGGCTGATGCTCGGCAGCTTCCTGCTCGTCCTCGTCGGTGCGTCCGGAATGGCGCACGACGTCTCGCTCTCGACGCGGTTCGGGATCGTGATGGCCGTGGCGGCTGGGCTCTCAGGGCTGGGCGCGGTGCTTGCTGCCGTCGCGCCGGTCTTTCCGAGGTTCGAGCCGCTGCCGTTCGTCGCAGGCCTCGCATTGCTACCGCTGCCGGCGCTAGGGGGCCACTCGCTGGACCGCGGTAGGCCGTTGCTGGAGCCCGCGGTCGACTTCCTGCACGTCACGGCTGCCTCGTTCTGGCTCGGCGGCCTCGTTGCGCTCGGGCTGGCGCTCAGGACCCCCGGGGACCGGGCTCCGATGCTGCGCCGCTTCTCCAACGTTGCGTTCGTGTCGGTCGCGGTGCTCGCCGCGACCGGCGTGATCAGCGCCTTCGCGGAGCTGAGGTCGGTCGGACAGCTGTGGTCGACCGGCTATGGGCGCGTGCTGATCGTGAAGACGGGACTGCTCTTCGCTCTGGCGACGGTCGGTTGGCTCAACCGCTACCGGCTTGTCCCGCGATTGGCGCTGGACGGTCTCCGCCGAAGCGTCGGCGTTGAGCTCGCTCTGTTCGCCGCGCTCGTCGCGGCGGTCGCATTGCTGACGGATCTTCAGCCCGGCCGCGACCGTGTCGCGCGCGCGGCCGTCGTGGAGGCGAAGGAGCCGCCGCCGGCGCCTGCGACGGGCATGTGGGTGCAGGCGCGTGAGAGCGGGACGCTCGGGGTCGCCCTCGCCGTGCAGCCGCCGAACGCGGAGGTGTTCGTCCTGGGCCAGGACAACCTCGGAGTCAACGGGCTGGCCGTCGACGTCGCCGGTGTTCCTGCTCGCTCGTGCGGAGCCGGCTGTTACCGCGCGTCCTTCCCCTCGTCCTCGGCCGGCGCGGTGAAGGTCTCCGTGGGAGGCCGCGTGCTCGTCTTCCAGGTTCCTGCGGCTAGCAGGCCGGCCGGGGCGCTCGTCGCACGCGCCACCCGAGCCTTCCGTAGCCTGCGCAGCGTCGAGTACGTCGAGCGGCTTGCTTCCGACCCGCGGAACAAGGTCGTTGCGGAGTTCACGCTGGAGCGTCCGAACCGGCTCGAGTATCGAATTCGCGGCGGAGCCGACGGGATCATCATCGGCCCGCGGCGGTGGGACCGGTCGCGAGGGGGCAAGTGGGTGGCGTCGCCGCAGGAGGTGACGCCACAACCCGAACCGATTTGGTCGGGGCACTCGACGAACGCGTATCTGTTGAAGGCCACGCCGACGACCTACGTCGTCTCGTTCTTCAAACCGGCAGGGCCGGTGTGGTTCACCTTGCGTCTCGACCGCCGCACTCTCCTCCCGCGAAGCCTGACCATGACCGCGGCCGCGCACTTCATGACGCACCGCTACACGAGCTTCAACGAGGCGCCGAAAATTCGCGCTCCTTCACCGTGAACGTACCGGTGCCAGGCACGGGTACGTACGTGTGACGAGCTGCTCGCAGAACTCAGCGAGCCCGCGTGGCGAGACGGCTCCCAGGAGTCGTACCGGTGCCAGGCACGGGTACGAAAGTGTGACTAGACGCCGAGGTGGCGCGCGATAACCATTCGCTGCACCTCGTTCGTGCCCTCGCCGATCTCCAGGATCTTCTGGTCCCGGTAGAGCCGCGAGATCGGGTACTCGTCCATATAGCCGTAGCCGCCGTGGATCTGGAGGGCCCAGTTCACGGCTCGGTTCGCGAGCTCGCCGGTGTACAGCTTTGCCTGTGCCGCCGCGAGCGCGAAGTCGCGGCCCTGGTCCTTCAGCCACGCAGCCTTGTAGACGAGATTCCGGCCGGCCTCGAGCTCCGTGGCCATGTCCGCCAGCTTGAACCGCACCGCCTGGAACGTGGCGATCGGCTTCCCGAACTGCTGCCGTTCCTTTGCGTACGAGTAGGCGAGGTCGTACGCGCCCTGCGCGAGCCCGACGCCCATCGCCGCGACCGAGATCCGCCCGCCGTCGAGGATCTCGAGGAACTGCCGGAAGCCTTGACCCCGCGGGCCGAGGAGATTTCCCTCTGGAACGGCTGCGTCCTTGAAGGACAGCTCGCGCGTGTCCGACGCGCGCCAGCCGAGCTTCTTCATCGGCTTCGAGATCTCATATCCGGGCGTTCCGTTCGGAACGATGAGATTCGAAACCTCGCCTTCGCCCGTACGTGCGGTGATGGTCACGAACGCCGTGATGTCGGTGCCTGCGTTCGTGATGAAGATCTTCGAGCCGTTAACGACCCACTGCCCGTCACGCAGCTCTGCATGCGTGCGGGTCGCGCCCGCGTCTGATCCGGCATCCGGCTCCGTCAGTCCGAAGGCCGCGAGCTTCCTCCCCGACGCAAGATCGGGAAGCCACTGCTGCTTCTGCTCGTCGCTGCCGAAGTAGAAGATCGGCAGCGTCCCGAGGGAATGGTGGGCCGCGACCGTGATCGCCACCGACGAGTCGACGCGAGTGAGCTCCTCGATCGCGACCGCGTAGGAGACCGTGTCCGCGCCTCCGCCGCCGTATTCCTCGGGGATCGTCATGCCCATCAGCCCGAGCTCCGCGAGCTCGCCGACGAGGTCGTACGGGAACCGGCTCTCCCGGTCGAGCTCCTCCGCCACGGGAGCAACTCGCTCCTGCGCGAACGCGCGCACCGTCGAGCGGACGAGCTCATGCTCCTGGTCGAGGTCGAAGTTCAACTGGAGAGACGTTGCGCGAGCTCGACGATCAGGCGAACGCCGTATCCGGTCCCGCCGCGCTGCGTCAGGTAGTCGCCGCGCGAGCGCTCCAGGAACCCGGGGCCCGCCATGTCGATGTGCGCCCACGGCCCCTCGCCCGAGAATTCGCGGAGGAACTCCGCGGCGAGGACTGGCGAGCCTTGCCTCAGATCGGACGAGTTCTTCAGATCGGCGAAGAACGAATCGACGTAACGGCGATAACGAGGATGGAGAGGGAACGGCCAGGCATGATCGCCGCTCGTCTTCGCCGCAGCGAGAACCTCCTCCAGCCAGTCCTCCTCGTTCGCAAAGAGCCCGGCGTAGAAATCCCCGAGCGCGAGCTCCATCGCGCCCGTGAGCGTGGCCAAATCGAGCAGGTGCGTAGCGCCTTCGCGGCGCGCGTACCACAGCGCATCCGCGAGCACGAGGCGCCCTTCGGCATCCGTGTTCGTGATCTCGATCGTCTTGCCGTTCGCAGCGCGCAGGATGTCGCCGGGACGGAACGAGTCGCCGCTGACGAGGTTCTCCGCCGCGGCGACGACCGCCACGATGCGGACCGGCAGCTCGAGCTCGGCGACGGCGGCCACGGCCGCGATCACGGCAGCGCCGCCGGCCATGTCGCCTTTCATGTCCTGCATCTTCAGCGCGGGCTTCAACGAGATGCCGCCGGCGTCGAACGTGATGGCCTTGCCGACGAGGCCGAGCACGAGGTCCTTGCGCGTCGACTGCGCGGGCTCGTAACGAAGGACGATCAGGCGCGGGCCGTTCGAGCTCGCGCGGCCGACGGCCGAGAGCGCTCCCATGCCGAGCTCGTCGATCCGTGAGGGATCGAGTACCTCGACGGCGAGCTTCGGTCCTGCGAGCTCGGCCGCACGTTCTGCGAGCGCCTGAGGTGTCAGCTCGTTCGGCGGCGAGTTGGCGAGATCCCGGGCGAAGTTGACCCACCTGGCCACCGTGGCGATCCGGCCCGCACTCTCCGCCAGGGCGTTGCCGGCCGCGGTGTAGAGGACGATCTTCTCGATCGGCGCGGCAGGGCGTTCCTCCGTCTTCCAGCGCGCGGGGCTGTAGGAACCGAGCATCGCGCCTTCGACGACCGCGCGAGCCTGCTCGTCTAGGGGGAGGGGGAGAGAGTCGTCCAGCAGCCACCCGAGCGTTCCCCCGACATCCGCCATCCGGTGTGCAACGGCTGAGGCGGCTGTGCGCAGCGTGTCTGCATCGATTTCGTCCTTCTTCCCGACTCCTGCGACAACGACGCGCCGTGCGCCCAACTCCCCGTCGGTGTGCAGGACGACGGTCGTCCCGAGGTCGCTCCTCAGCTCGCCGCTGTCGACGAGACGTTGCAGCCGCTCCTGGAGCTGTCCGTCGACCTCGCGGGCCCCGTTCGAAAACCCACCCTCGGTGCTTCCCTCCGGAAAGGGGATCGCCATGAAGTCGGGCTCGCCTTCGCCCGGCTCCTTGACCTCGATCACGACCTCCCCCATGGGGTCGCGATCGTACCCAAGCTGAAGGGTTTTACCGTGTCTTTACGAACTCCGGCTAACCCAGCTTCAACTTTGAACGTCACATGCCGATGATGACCCTCGAGATGAGCGCAACCCTGCTGCGGCGGCCCTCAGTTCCCTCGCGCTTCCGGCGCGGGCGCTCGCGCCCGACCGTCGAGGTGCTGCTGGAGCAGATCGCCGGCCTCACCGCCGAGCGTCAGAGCCTACGCGACCGTGGCGTCAACGGGTCGCGGCTCGAGCGCAACCGAGTCACGCTCGCCCGGAAGCAATGGGAGCTCTCGCACGCGCTGATCGACCGCTACCTCTGAGATAGGGTTGCTCCCATGACGGGTGTGAAGGAGTTCTTCGACGGCCTCGAGAGCCGTGCCGACGCGTCGAAGACCGCGGGGATGACCAACTCGTACCTCTTCGACATCGACGGCGCCGGCAAATGGACGGTCAAGGTCGAGGACGGAAACGTCAGCGTTACCGAAGGCGGGGAGGACGCGGACGCCGTCATCACCACGTCGGCCGAGACGTTCCAGAAGATCGTCGACGGCGAGCAGAACCCGACCAGCGCCTACATGACCGGCAAGCTGAAGGTCAAAGGAGACATGGGCGCGGCGATGAAGTTGCAGAAGCTCTTCTAGTTACTCCTCCAGCTCGACGAGGACGGCGCCGCCGGCGACCCGATCGCCTTCGGCGACGTGCACTGCGCGGACGACTGCGTCGTACGGTGAGGTGAGCGGCGTCTCCATCTTCATCGCCTCCAGGACGACGAGCGGTTGCCTGGCCCGCACGGAGTCGCCTGCGCCCACGAGGAGCCGAATCACCGTTCCGGGCATGGGCGCAGTGACTCGGCTCTGTCCTCCGGCCGCCCCGCGGTGGTCTGAGCCGCTCGTCTCGAGATCCGGCGGAGGCTCCGACGCAGGGGTTGCCCCGTTGAGACGGAACGGCGTGCGCCACGGCGGCGCAGCCACGCGCGCCGGCCCGGGGGAGAGTGGTGGATGCTCGGTGAGGAATGCGGTCGTCGTGTCGCCCGCCCGCACGAGCGGATGTGAGACGAGCCAGCGCAGGAACGCCAAGTTCGTCGTCACGCCGTCCACCTCGGTCTCGTTCAGCGCGTCGCGGAGTCGGTCGAACGCCTCATCGCGCGTCTCGCCGTGCGCGATCAGCTTCGCGATCAACGGGTCGTAGGCGATCCCGATCTCGTCACCTTCGGCGACGCCGGCGTCGACGCGGATGCCGTCGGGCAGCCGCAACCTTTCGATGCGGCCGGTCTGCGGTAAGAAGGTGCGTGGATCCTCGGCGTAGAGGCGCACCTCGACCGCGTGACCGCGGCTCTCCGGCAGATAGTGGTCGAAAGTCCTCGTTTCTTGCGCGACCTCGATTTGCCAGCGAACCAGGTCCGCACCCGTCACCAGCTCGGTGACCGGATGCTCGACCTGGATGCGTCCGTTCAGCTCGAGGAAGTAGAAGTCCCGGCCGTCGACCATGAACTCTGCGGTGCCGGCGTTCTCGTGGCCGACCGCCTCCCCAAACGCGAGCGCGGAGGTGATCATCCGCAAGCGGAGCTCGAGATCGATGCCGGGCGAGGGCGATTCCTCGAGGACCTTCTGATGCCGTCGCTGAATCGAGCATTCGCGTTCGAAGAGAGAGGTCACGTTTCCCTGTGCGTCTCCGAAAAGTTGAACCTCGACGTGCCTCGGCCGTTCCACGTACCGCTCGCAGAAGACGCGGTCGTCCCCGAACGCTGCCTTCGCCTCGCGGCGCGACGCCGCGAGCGCTTCCGGGAGCTCTGACGGCTCGCGGACGACGCGCATCCCACGCCCGCCGCCGCCGGCGGCTGCCTTGACGACGAGGGGAAAGCCGATCTCTTCAGGCTCGCCGCTGGGAACGACCGGCACGCCGGCCTCGGCCGCGATCCGTTTCGCCTCGAGCTTGTCGCCGCCGGCCCGCAAAGCATCGGCCGGTGGTCCGACCCAGGTCAAGCCGGCGGCGTTGATTGCCTCGGCGAAGTCGGGGTTCTCGGCCAGAAAGCCGTAGCCCGGATGAATTGCGTCCGCTCCGGTCCGTTTCGCCGCCCGGATGTGCTCCTCCGAGAAGAGATAGCTCGCGATCTCCGTCGTCTCGTCCGCCGAACGGGCGTGCAGCGAGCCCTTGTCGTCGGGAGCGACGACCGCGACGGTGGCGATTCCGAGCTCACGTGCCGAACGGAAGACTCGCAGCGCGATCTCGCCGCGGTTCGCGACCAGGAGCTTGCGGATCAAGCCTTCTTTCCTGGGTTCAAGAGGTTCTGCGGGTCGAATGCGCGTTTGACCGCGTTGTGCAGCTCGAACGCGCGAGGGCCGAGCTGCTTGCCGAGCCAGTTCCGCTTGACGAAGCCGACGCCGTGCTCGCCCGAGATCGTTCCGCCGAGTCTGAGGGCGAGTTCGAAGAGCGCCTCGGAGATGTGCGGCGCGAGCGCGAGCTCTTCCTCGTCGTCGGCTGAGAGCAGGAACGCCGTGTGGAGGTTGCCGTCGCCGGCGTGACCCCAAGAGCAAGCCGCTACTCCGAACTTGCGTCCGATCTCCAGCGATTCGACGATCGCCTCGCCGAGCCGGTCGAGGGGCACGGC
>Ga0207646_10003184_pt1 | contig 18756 bp, 17 predicted proteins | sample KBSK5502metaG_FD_184343 | JGI IMG/M metagenome (GOLD analysis project Ga0207646, IMG submission 184343) | Corn, switchgrass and miscanthus rhizosphere microbial communities from Kellogg Biological Station, Michigan, USA - KBS K5-50-2 metaG... | ecosystem: Host-associated > Plants > Roots >...
CGCGTAGAACTCGGGCGCGCCCACCTGCTCTACGGAGAATGGCTGCGCCGGGAGAACCGGCGGACCGACGCGCGCGAGCAGCTGCGCACCGCGCACCAGATGTTCACCGGCATGGGAGCCGGTGGGTTCGCCGAACGAGCCGCGCGCGAGCTGCATGCCTGCGGCGAGCGCGTCCGCAAACGCACCACCGAGGCCCCCGCCCAGCTCACCGCCCGGGAGACTCAGATCGCCTGGCTGGCCAGCGACGGCCTGTCCAACCCCGAGATCGCCGCCCGGCTGTTCATGAGCCCTCGCACGGTCGAATACCACCTGCACAAGGTCTTCACCAAGCTCGACATCAGCTCCCGCAATCAGCTCCACGGCGTCCTGGCCAGCCACGCAAACAGGGGACTGTACCAGCCTCCTGGCGTCGGTTCCCGCGTGCGGCACGTGCCACGGAGTTAGGCTTGTTCTGACCCGGGGCCGGGTAGTGTGGCGCCATCTCGACCACGCTGACCTGCCCGCGCCAGTCCGGCCATGGTGGCCAGGCCCACGAACCCGACGCCGGCGACGATGACCCGGGCCGCGACGGTCATATGTCCTGGCCGTGGCTCGATGAGCCGCGGCTGTAGCTCACAGCGTCCTCGCTTGCCTGGCGCACTCTGGTCGAGCGCTCAGCGACTCCGCTGAGCAGTGAGCCGATCGCGATGCCGATGACCAGGTCGGCGGCAGCCGTGGCGGCCTTCACCGCCAGCGGCGCAGCTCCTCGGCTGGCGGGTGGTCCCTGGTCCTAGCTCCGGCTGTCCGGTCAGCGCGCTCTGCTGTCGAGCGCTCTGCCGTCGAGCACCCGCCAACGGCGCAGCCACCTGGTGAGATCGGAGGAGGTGATGATCCCTACCACCTCGCCATCTTGGGCCGCGAGTACCCGTCCGGCGTTGCCGTCCTCGAGCTTGGCCATCACCTGATCCATGGGGGCATCCAGCGGCACCATGATTTGGTCGCCGAGCGGGACCATGTGATCCCGCACCCGGCTGGTCGCCCATTGGTCGCTCGGCACCTGGCGAACCTTCCGCAGGGTCAGCAGGCCGATCGTCCGCCCCCGCTCGTCCACCGGGAAGGCGCTGTGGTCGTAGCGCATGAAGTAACGGTCCACGGCGTCCTGCAGGGTGAGGTCCGGCGGGATCCGCAACAGGTTGTCGGCCATCACGTCCTGCGCCTGGACCCCGCGCAGCATCTGCCGGACCTGGAGCTCCTGGTAAGAGGCCCGGGCGGCCTGGACGAGGAACCACCCGATGAACGTGAACCAGATGCCGCCGGCGAGATTCCCGCCCAGGAGGAAGGCCACGCCGCCGGCCACCAGCAGCCATCCCACCGCCTGGCCGGCCAGGGAGGCGATCCGGGTGGCCCGGCGGAAGCTGCCCGTGGCCCTCCATATGACCGAGCGCAGCAGCCGCCCGCCGTCAAGAGGGAATCCGGGGACCAGGTTGAAGGCGGCCAGCAGCAGATTGACCCACGCAAGGTAGCCGAACATCCCGATCAGTGGTCTCGGCAGGGCGCCGCGGGCGAAGACCTCGACGGCCCAGAACAGCGCCGCCAGGAGGCCGCTGGTGAGCGGCCCTACCACCGCGATCAGGAACTCGTCGGCTGGCCCGTGAGATTCCACCCGGGCCCGCGTCGCCCCGCCGAACAGGAACAGCGTGATGTCCTGAACCCGGATCCCCCGGGCCCGGGAGACCAGCGCGTGGGCCAGCTCGTGGATGAGGACCGAGCCGAAGAACAGCACCGCCGCCAGGATGGCGATCCCGACCGCTGCCCCGGTTGACAGGCTCTTATACAAGATGGAGAAGCGCAGGTACATGCTGTACGTGATGAGCAGGGCGATCACCACCCACGAGCTGTCCACGCGAACGTCGATGCCGAGGATCTTTGCCACCCGCCAGGACGTTCCGAACATCGGCCTCAGCTCCTTAAGCCCAGGCAACGCCGCGGTTATCCGCGGGTACCACCTGTCGAGAACTGTCCCTAGCCAGGGCCGCGGCCAGCGTGATGCCGGTCATGGCGTACCTCCCTGAGGGCGTTGACGGGGCGTCATGACATGTCGCCCCCAGCACCGACTTCGGTGAGCGGTCGCGCGACCTGCTCCAGCGGCTCGCCCTCGGCGTCGATGCCGAGGAAGACCTCGACAGGCCGCCGATGACCATGACGCCGCCACCGATCAGGTAGCAGGCGGTGCCGAGCCCGAGCACCAGCCGACTGCGGAACGGCGACCAGCGCAGCCGATCCAGCCGTGCCGGGATGGTGCTGCGGACCGGCTGCTGGTGTTTCGTTGCGACAGCAGTCATCGAAGACACATCCCTCGGGGGTTGCCCATGCGGCAACCCTCTGCCGGGGAGGAGCGCGTTCGCGTCTGTGGGATCCCTAGCGGACACCCCGGCCGCGCCTGGTTCCCGGGGGGATGTGCTGGGGGTGGGGCCGGTTTTACGATGGCGGGGGGCTGCCGAGAGGGGGCGCCGGGTGATGCTTTGGGGCCGCGGGCAGCAGTACCGCGCCCTGGACGGGCTGCTCGCGGAGGTGCGGGCCGGGCGCAGCCGGGTGCTGGTGGTCCGCGGCGAGCCGGGCATCGGCAAGACCGCGCTGCTGGGGTACGCGGCCCAGGCGGCACCTGATTTCCAGCTGGCCCGGGCGGAGGGCGTGGAGTCGGAGATGGAGCTGCCGTTCGCGGCGCTGCAGCAGCTGTGCGGGCGGATGCTGGGCCGGCTCGGCATGCTGCCGGGCCCGCAGCGGGACGCGCTGGGGGTGGCGTTCGGCCTGTGTGCGGGCGGCGCACCGGATCGTTTCCTGGTCGGCCTGGCTGTTCTGGGCCTGCTGTCGGAGGTGGCCGCGGGCCGGCCGCTGCTGTGCCTGGTCGACGACGCGCAGTGGCTGGACCAGGCCTCGGCCCAGGTGCTGGCGTTCGTGGCCCGCCGGCTGGACGCCGAAACGGTGGCCCTGGTGTTCGGCACCCGTGACCGGGCCGGGGAGGGCGGCCTGGCCGGCCTGCCCGGGCTGGTGGTCGCGGGCCTGGCGGAGGCGGACGCCCGGGCGCTGCTGGCCGCGGTCCTGCCGGGGCGGCTGGATGAGCGGATCCGGGACCGGATCATCGCCGAGTCCGCCGGCAACCCGCTGGCCCTGCTCGAACTGCCCTTGGGGGTGACCGCGGCGGAGCTGGCCGGGGGGTTCGGGGTGGCCGGCCCACTGCCGCTGGAGAGCCGGATCGAGGACAGTTTCCGGCGGCGGGTCGCCCCGCTCCCGGAGCTGACCCGGCGGCTGCTGCTGCTCGCCGCGGCCGAGCCGACCGGCGACCCGGCGCTGCTGTGGCGGGCCGCCGGGCTGCTGGGCCTCAGTGCTGACGTTGCCGCCCCGGCCGAGGCGGACGGGCTGCTCACGGTGGGTGCCCAGGTCACCTTCCGCCACCCGCTGGTCCGCTCCGCGGTCTACCACGCGGCACCGGTCGGCGACCGCCGCCGCGCCCACCGTGCCATCGCCGAGGCCACCGATCCGGGCACCGACCCCGATCGCCGTGCTTGGCACCGGGCCCAGGCAGTAGCCGGGCCCGACGAGGACATCGCCGCCGAGTTGGAGCGCTCCGCAAGCCGGGCGCAGGCGCGCGGTGGCCTCGCCGCGGCGGCCGCGTTCACGGAGCGCTCGGCCGCGCTGACGCTCGATCCGGCGCGCCGGGCGGAGCGCGCGCTGGCCGCGGCGCAGGCCAAGTACCAGGCCGGCGCGTTCCACGCAGCGCTAGGACTGCTGGCCGCCGCAGAGGCCGGGCCGCTGGATCAGTTCCAGCGCGCGCAAGGGGATCTGCTGCGGGGCCAGATCGCCTTCGCATCCAGTCGCGGGAGCGACGCACCCCCGCTGCTGCTCAAGGCGGCCCAGCAGCTTGAGCCACTCGACGTGCGGCTGGCGCGCGATACCTACCTGGACGCGCTCGCCGCCGCGCTGTTCGCGGCCCGCCTGGCTCTCGGTGGCGGTATGCGGGAGGTAGCCGAGGCCGCGCGTGCGGCACCCCGGCCACCGCAGCCCGTACGCCCGTCCGATCTGCTGCTAGATGGCCTGGCGCTGCTGATCTCAGAGGGCCATCAAGCGGGGGCGCCGATGCTCAAGCAAGCGGTGAGCGCCTTCCGCAGCGAAGACATCTCGAGAGAGGAGGGGCTGCGCTGGCTGTGGCTGGCCTGCCATGCCGCCGGGCTGGTGCGGGACTACGAGAGCTGGGACGCGCTGTCCGCCCGCCAGGTCAAGCTCGCCCGTGATGCCGGCTCGCTCACCGCGCTCCCTATCGCCTTCAACACACGCGCGGGGGTGCACCTGTTCGCTGGGCAGTTCAGCGAGGCCGCGTCGATGGTCGCCGAGGCCGAGTCGGTAACCGAGGCGACCGGCAGCAGCATCGCGCCCTACGGTGCCCTGGCGCTTGCCGCCTTGCGGGGCCGGGAAGCCGACGCCTCCGAGCTGATCGAGGCCGCCACGAAAGACGTGGAGCGCCGGGGTGAAGGGGAAGGGCTGAGCTTCGTTCAATGGGCGACCGCAGTGCTGTGCAACGGCCTCGGTCGCTATGAGGAGGCGCTGGCTGCGGCGCAGAAGGCAAGCGAGGACTCGCCCGCGGATCTGTTCGCCAACTGGGCGGTCGTTGAGCTCATCGAGGCAGCGACGCGCAGTGGGGTACCTGAGCGGGCGGCCGGCGCCCTCAAGTGGCTCTTCCCGACCACCCGCGCCAGTGGGACTGACTGGGCGCTCGGCATCGAGGCCCGCTCCCGAGCGCTAGTCAGCGAGGACGAGGCCCTCTACCGTGAGGCGATCGACCGTTTCGGCCGCACTCGCGTCCGCGTGGACCTCGCTCGCACCCACCTCCTGTATGGCGAATGGCTGCGCCGGCAGCACCGTCGGCTGGACGCGCGCGAGCAGCTGCACAGCGCTCACGAGCTGTTCACGGCGTTCGGCATGAAGGCGTTCGCCGACCGCGCCGCGCGCGAGCTCTCTGCCACCGGCGAGCGGGTACGCAAGCGCGCCACCGAGACCACTGCCCAGCTCACCGCCCGGGAGACCCAGATCGTCCGGCTCGCCGGCGAGGGCCTGTCCAACTCCGAGATCGCCGCCCGGTTGTTCATGAGCCCGCGCACCGTCGAATACCACCTGCACAAGGTCTTCACCAAGCTCGACATCAGCTCCCGCAACCAGCTCCGCAGCGCCCTGGCCAGCCACAGAAAGAAGGACCGGGACAAACCCGCCAGCCTCGATTCCTTGCCTGGGGGCCGGGGCGCTGGCTAGGGATCCCACAGACGCGAACGCGCTCGTCCAGCCCGCTGCGCGGAGCCACAGAATGCCCAGGTCTTGGCGTCGCTAGGGCTGCTGAGCGGGCTCATCCAGCAGCCGACTGTGCAGCTCGGTGGTGAGCGTGTGGATCTCGCGAGTCAGCTCCGTGTTGGTCTTCAGCTCCAGCTCTTGTTTCGGTGAAGTCATGATCCGCTTTGGCCTGCTGGAAGTCCGACTGCCGGTTCTAGCCGATCATGACGAACGTGGACAGGAAGATCGCTTCCAGCGACACGATCAGCGTCAGCATCGGCCACGGCTTGGACTCGATGAAAAGCATCCAGACAGCGAACAGGGCGGCACGTATGTAGACGAACGGCATCGACCCGGCGAAACCGGTGATCCAATCAGCGACCCGCAACTGCACATCGGCGGCCCGTTGCGCCTGTTCCGCCGCGACGACAGGGTGGCGCTGGCCCGGGCCAGGTGTGACCATCGTGGTCCCTTTCGTAGTTGTTGCGGCCTGTGGGCTTGTAATGAGCGCCTGCCAAGCCGGGTCAGGGGCTTGGCAGGCGCTCAGTCGGCGCTACCTCGGCCGGCGCCCGGCCGGGGTGTCGGCTAGGGATCCCACAGACGCGAACGGCGCCGCCCCAAGTGCAGAGTCCTGGCGTGGGCAACCCGTGCCACCGCCAGTCCAGATCGCGCCTACAGAAAAGGAAGACCTCAGTGAACATCGTCCAAGGCATCCATCTCTCCCGGATGCGGATCATGCTGATCGCCGTCGTTCTGGCAGTCGCGGGACTGCTGGTTTCGGCCAGCCAGATCGCTCCTGCCGGGGCCACCACCTTCCACGCCGCCGGCGACGGGCCCAAGCCCACCATCGTGCTCGAGCACGGCGCGTGGGCCGATGCCTCCAGCTGGGCCGGGGAGATCCAGCGGCTGCAGGCCGACGGCTACACCGTCTACGCCCCGCCCAACCCGCTGCGCGGCCTGGCGAACGACTCCGCCACCCTGGCCGACTTCCTGTCCACCATCAGCGGGCCGATCGTCCTGGTCGGGCACTCCTACGGCGGGATGGTCATCACCAACGCCGCCACGGGCAACCCGAACGTCAAGGCCCTGGTCTACGTGGACGCGTTCATCCCAGCCCAGGGCGAGACCGCGTTCGGGCTCACCACCGCCCAGCCCGGGTCCTGCGTCGGCTCGGCGAATGCGTTCACCGCGGCGCCCTACCCCGGCGCCGCGGCCGGGGACTTTGACACCTACCTCAAGGCTGGCCCCGATGCGCCGTATCCAGGGTTCGCCTCCTGCTTCGCCAACGGCCTGCCGGCCGACCAGGCCGCGGTTCTGGCCGCCGCCCAGCGCCCGGTCGCGTTCAGCGCCGGATCCGAGCTTTCCGGCGTACCTGCCTGGCAGACCATCCCGTCCTGGTCGCTGATCGGTACCGCTGACCACGTGATTCCCCCGGCCGAACAGCTGTTCATGTCCCAGCGCGCCCATGCTCACATCACCGAGATCGATGCGGGGCACCTGTCCCTGATCTCCAACCCGGACGCGGTGACCCGCGTCATCCTCGCCGCGGCCCGGGCCGCCGGCTGACCTGGGCGCGCTGCCTTACACCGAGAGGACAGGAAACGTCATGTCGGACATCACCGAATACGAAGCACAGCAGATCAAGGAAGCCAATGCTGCCAAGCTCACCCCGGTCGTGTTCATCCACGGGCTGTGGCTGCTTCCGTCCAGCTGGGACCGCTGGCGGACGGTGTTCGAGGAAGCAGGCTACGTCACCCTCACGCCGGGCTGGCCCGATGATCCCAACACCGTCGACGAGGCGAACAGGCACCCGGAGGTGTTCGCCCACAAGAGTGTCGGGCAGATCGCCGACCATTTCGGCGGCGTGATCGGCAAACTCAAGAAGAAGCCGGCCCTGATCGGGCACTCCTTCGGCGGGCTGATCACCCAGATCCTGGCCGGCCGCGGCCTCGCCGCCGCCTCGGTGTCCATCGACCCCGCGCCGTTCCGCGGCGTGCTGCCGCTGCCGGTCTCCGCCCTCAAGTCGGCCGCCCCGGTGATCGGCAATCCCGCCAACCGCGGCCGCGCCATCCCCCTGACCTACGACCAGTTCCGGTACGCCTTCGCCAACGCCGTCACCGAGGGCGAGGCGCACGAACTGTACGCCACCTTCGCCGTGCCGGGTTCGGGCGTCACGCTGTTCCAAGCGGCCAACGCCAACCTCAACCCGTGGACCGAGGCGAAAGTCGACACCAAAAACCCCGACCGCGGGGCGCTGCTCATCATTGACGGCGAGAACGACCACACTGTCCCGTGGGCCGTCGCCAACGCCGCCTACAAGAGGCAAAGGCGCAACCCCGGCGTCACCGAGATCGTCAAGAGCCCCGGCCGCGGGCATTCGCTGACGATCGACCACGGCTGGCCGGAAGTCGCCGACACCGCCCTGACCTTCGTCCAGAAGCACGCCCAGCCCTGACCCCCGCCCGCCGCGCCACCAGCCCGGCAACCGCACACGCGGGCCGCCGCGCCAGCCGTTTGGAAAGGAGCGAGCAAATGGCTGTTTCGCACACTACCGCGTGGGTGGACTCCGAGTCGGCCGTGCACGCCTGCGACAGGGCCACCGTGCGGCGGCCATTCCTGCTGGTCTGCGGCCCAGCCACCGATCAGGCCTCGTGGGCCCGGGTCATCAGGCACGCCGGGTGCGCTGATGGCAGCCTTGACCCCGACCAGTGGTTCCCGGTTAGTGCCGAGACAGGCAAGGCTCGCCAGGAGGCGGCCGCCGGCACCCGCCCGGCCGGGTACAACAACTACTGGATCCGGCCCGGCGTGAACACCCTGGAGATCTTGCAAGAGCTCGGGTTCACCTACCACATCGACGACTTGTCCGCCGACGAGCCGTTCCTGCAGGCGATCAACGGGCAGCCGTTCGCTACCGTGCCGTATTCGGTGCACCTCAACGACATCGCCAGCTTCGACTTCCCCGGCTTCAACCCGGCCGCCTACACCCAGCAGTTGACCGACGAGTTCGACCAGTTGTACGCGGAGGGCGCGACGCGGCGCCGGATGATGGTCATCGGCCTGCATGAGCGCATCTCCGGGCACGCCTCCCGGGTCCGCGTCCTGGACCGGATCTTCACCAGGCTGCGCCACCACGAGGACGTGTGGTGGGCGCGCAAAGACCAGATCGCCCGCTGGGTCCTCGACCACCCCGGCACCGCCGCGTGGGTCGACCGCGGCCCCGCCCCGGCCAGCGGACTGCCTGGGCGAAGTGTCTGAGGCCAGGATCCCGCCACGTGCCTCGCATGTCGCCGCAGGGGAAGGAAGACAACATGGAAAGCCCGCGCCTGGAGTACACCGCGGAACTTCTGCGCCATTTCGCTGATCTGCGAGACGGCACGCACGGCGGCGCCGTCCGCCGCCAAGACAAGGAACGCTTTTTTTCGGCGGCCGTCGCACTGCTCGATCCGCATGCCCGGCAGGCCCTCCACGAGATCAACACAGACTTGCTCCTCGGCACCGGCGAGGTGACCGCGACGGGTATGCGGCGCCGCGGCGGTGGCGTGGAGGCGATCTGGGCTCTGGCGTGGCCCGAGCAGCAGGCCGCCCGGATCAGCCCGATAGCCATCCGCGCCTACTACGGCGCCGGAGCTCACCACCCGCATCTGCAGGCAGGCACCGCCGGTGACTGGCCCCTCAACGTGTTCGACGACAGGCAGGCGGCCGCGGAGTTGCCGACTCTACGCGCGGTGGCCTCGGCCGACCTCCACAATCTGGTCTTCCAGCGTGACTACCGCATCATTCCGGCCATCGTGAATGGATGGACGCCGTGACCACACCTTCCGGCGTGGCCCGCTTGGGTTCTACCGGTCGCCGGCCGGCTGTTGGCAGATCAAGATCAAAGTGAGTGGCAGATTGAGTGGCAAACCGCGCTTGCGAGCGCCTGACCGGGGCTCGTGGGTGCTGGTCTGTGCTCGCGCTCTGCCTGGTCAGGCGATCAACCTGCGGCTTGGGAACCTGCCGGTGATGCATGGTAAGGAGAAGGTCTACGGTTCGATTCCGTAAGGGGGCTCTGCAGGTCAGAGATATTTTTCGCATATGTATCCACTGACCTCTTTTGGTACTCGGACCATGTAAGACAGGGTCTGCGGTTCGATCCGGGCACATGTATGCAGCTCAGGGGCCGGCTCCAGATGGGGAACCGGCGCCCGGCCGGGTCCCCGGCAGCCGGTAAGCAGTCACCGATGCCACGTGCCCGGGACATGATGTGATCATTGGATCACCACGCGCAGCCGTCCGCGGGCAGCACTGAGCGCGCGCTCAACCTCCTGGTGATTGTCGCCTTCGGCGAATACGAAGCCTAGGTACCGGTCCCCTTCGGGGAGGGGGCGGACGGGCTGGCCGAGGGGGATGGTGATGGTGAGGCCGGTGATTCCGGGCACGGCCGCGGCCTCGGCGCGGCCCTCAACCGCGCGCAGGACGCCTGGCCGCTCGACGGGAAGCATGAGCACGCCGGACGTGCGGGGCACGAGGCGTGATGACATGTGTCGGCCCAGGGCGTTGGCCAGCACCAGTTCCTCCAGGCTCTGCCCGCCGGGGAACCGGAGCGCCCGTGAGCACAGGCCGCCGATGGAGCGTGCCGCCAGTTCGAGCATGGCAGGCCCGGCCTGGCCGACGCGATCATCAATGCGCAGTTCGGCGTGGATGGGGCCGTATCGGAGCCCGAGCGCGCGGGCGGCTTGCCCGGCGGTGCGGACGGCGGCAGACAGGACGTGCCCGGGGAGCCGAGATGGGGTGATGAGCACCGTTTCTTCGAAGGTGGGCCCTTCGGGGGAGCCGGGCTTGTCGAAAACGGCGGTGACTGTGAGGCCGCCGTCGTGCAGGAGGCCGTCAATGCTCAGCTCCTGCCCGGGGACGTACTCCTCGATGAGCACGGGCTCAGTCCCGGGCCGCCCCGCTGTTGCCAGAACCCGCCGGATCTGCCCAGCCGCGGCCACGGCGCCCGCAGGGTCGTCGGCTCGCAGGATCCCCTGGCTGGCGCTGAGCGACACCGCCTTGACCACGCAGGGGAATCCCACCTGCGCCGCTGTCTCCCGCAACACCTCCGCCGAAGCGGCGGCGGGCACGACTCGGAACCGCGGCTGGGGCAATGCGGCGCCCGCCCATAGGCGCCGCTGCTGGGCCTTGTCGATGGCGGCGATCACCGCTTCCACCGGGTTGTGCGCCAGGCCCATGCGCCCAGCCACGGTCGCCGCCAGGACCAGCATCGGCGTGTCCGCCGCGACGACGGCGTCGACCGGACCGGCTGCGGCCACGAGACGGTCGGCGCTGCCGCACGGGTCGCGGGGGTCGGCGTGCACGACGGGGCGGCCGCCCAGCGGCAGCGCGCCGTCGCTGCCGACCACGAGGTCGAGTCCCAGCCGGTCCGCCGCGAGCAGGAAATCGGCGGCCCGGTAGGTGCGGGCGGGCACAAGCAACAGCACCCGCGCCGCGGCCGGGTTGGCCGTTCCCTCCGTGCCTTTCGCCGCCTCGCCCGCTTTCATGGTGGTTACCGTTTCGCCGCGGAGAAGAACGGCTGCGTCCCCGCCTCGTGGTCGGTGACGTCCACCAGGCCGGTCATGTCGGGAAGGCGCGCCCGGAGTACCGGCTCGATGCCCTGCCGGAGGGTCATTTCGGCCAGGCTGCAGCCCTGGCAGCCGCCTTCCAGCCGGATGCGGACCCAGCCATGGTCCACGCCGGCCAGCGCGGCGTGGCCGCGGTGCGCGGCGATCAGGGGGTTGATCTCCGCGTCGAGGACGTGGCGGGCGCGCTCGGCGAGCGTCCCGGCGGCGCTCCCCGGGGGCGGCCCGGCGGGGGGGCCCGTGATCCGCATGCCGGTGACCTCGGGGACGGCCGCGCGGATCAGCGCCTCGATACGCGAGGCCAGTGGGAGGACGGCACCCGGGGATCCGGTCACCTCCAGGCGGGCGATGCCGTCTTCGACGGCGACGACCCGCACCTGTGCTCCGCGGGCGATGACGGAGGGGAGCACGCTGCGTTCCAGCGCGGCCGCGGCCCTTTCGGCGAGGTCCATCACGAGTCAGCGTCCTGGCCCGCTGCTGGCTCGCGCGATGCGGCGGCTGCCTGGCGGCCTTGCGCGGCGTCCAGCGCGGCGGCGAGATCGGCGATCAGGTCCACGGGGTCTTCGATGCCGATCGACAGGCGCAGCAGGTCGCCGGGGACTGGGGAGGAGGGTCCCTCCATGGTGTGCCGGTGCTCGATGAGACTCTCCACCCCGCCCAGCGAGGTGGCCCGTTTGAACACCTGGACGGAGGGCAGCACCGCGAGGGCGTGCCCGGCGCCTCCGGCCAGCCGGATCGACAACATCCCACCGAACCCGCCGTGCATCTGGCGGGCTGCGATCTGGTGGCCCGGATGCGACGGCAGCCCCGGGTAGAGCACCTCCTTCAGCGCGGGGTGGCCGTGGAAGTGGGTGGCGATGGCGAGGGCGCTGTCGGAGGCGCGGTGCACCCGCAGGAACAGGGTGCGCATGCCGCGCTGCAGCAGCCAGGCTTCGAACGGGCCGAGGATGGCACCGGCGTTGCGGCGCCAGGAGCGGATCCGCTCCCAGAACGGGTCGCGGCGGGCGGTCAGCACCGCCCCGGCGAGCACGTCGCTGTGGCCGTTGAGGTACTTGGTGGCCGAATGCACCACCAGGTCCGCGCCGAGTTCCAGCGGCCTGGTCAGCACCGGCGTGGCCACCGTGTTGTCGACCGCGACCCGTACCCCGGCGGAGTGGGCCAGCTCGCAGACGGCGGCGAGGTCGGTGATCTCCCACATCGGGTTCGCCGGTGTCTCCGCCCACAGCAGCCGGGTGCGGCCCGGGCGGATCGCAGCCGACACGGCCGCCAGGTCGGCGGTGTCGGTGAACTCCACGTCCAGGCCCCAGGTGAGGGCGAACTCGGCCAGCCATTTCCGCACCCCCCAGTACAGGACCCGGGAGACCAGCACATGATCGCCGGGGAGCAGGGACTGGAAGACCGCGGTGGCGGCGGCCATGCCGGAGGCGAACAGCGCGCAGGCGCAGCCCGCGCCCTCCAAAGCGGCCAGCAGCCGCTCGGCGTGCTCGAACGTCGGGTTGTCGGCTCGCGTGTAGACGCGGTCTTGCCAGTAGGAGCCGTCGGCCTGCTGCTCATAGTTCGTCGACGGGTTGATGACCGGCGCCAGGCCCCCGGTCACCGGGTCCACCTCGCCCAGGGCCTGCGCCGCCAGGGTCTCCGGTGAGACAGATCGCCGTTCCACCGGCCCGCACCTCCTTCCTCGCCCGCACTAGCGCCTCGTACGCGCCGGTGCCCCGGTCGTAGCCGTCGGCCACGTCGGCTCGCCGGGGCCGTGGCGGATCGGTTCGCCCCGTCACGATGCGGCCTTCGGGCTGTCCGTCGATATCTACCGTGGTTTCTCGCTGGCCACGAGGACGTAGCCGAGGTAGGGGACTGCCTTGGCCATCCGCGGCATGAGCCAGGCCATCTTGCGGATGTTCGCCGGCCTGGCGGCCACCCGGGTCATGATGGCCAGGCTATGGGCGGGTCCCTCGTCGGTCAGAAACCCGCGCGGGGTCATCATCTCGAACGGCCCGGTCTGTGTTTGCACGTTGGTCAGCCCGGCGGAGGAGTAGATCGCGACCCAGTCGTCGATGGTGTCAAAGGCCATGCCGGGGCACACTTGGCCCAAGAACACCTGCCGGGCTTCTGTTGGCGGCGGGGTGCGCCAGCAGAATTCGGTGGCCAGCACCTGCCCGCCGGAGGCGCAGACCCGTGCCAGTTCACTGGCGGCGCGCGGGCGGTCGGCGAACATGGTGACGGCCTCGGCGATGACAATGTCGAAAGAGCCGTCGTCGAAGGGGAGCGCGCAGATGTCGCCCGGCCGGACCGTGACCCGGCCGGTCATCTTGGCCGCGCGGATGTTGGCTTGGGCCCGTTCCAGCATGAGCGGCGCGATGTCGACCGCGGTGACCTGTGCGCCGAAGCGGCGGGCAATCTGGATCGCCGTAGTGGCTACCCCGCAGCCCACGTCGAGTACCTGGCTAGTGGCGGTGATATGGGCGCGGCCGAGCAGTGCCTCCGTGGACACCCGGCCGCCCGGGTGGATCACCCGTTTCCCGACGGTGGCCATGAACTTGTACGGGTCCAGTGCCGCGACCTCGCTGGCTGCTAGCTTTGTCATCGTCCCTCCCTTCCTCAAGCCGATGTTTGAATAGTGGCCATCGAGGATCAGGCTTGTCAAGAGATCAAACGAATATTTGACAAGCTGGTTAAGGAGACCAATCATTAGGGACTATGGCTGACCGGGCCGCCAAGGATGCGCTGTTCGACGCCTTCGCCGAGGTGGCGAAGGCGCTGGGCAGCGGCCGGCGGGCGGAGATCGCCGATGTGCTCGCCCAGGGTGAGCGCCCGGTCGAGGAGATCGCCGCTGAGATCGGCCAGAGCGTGGCGAATACCTCCCATCACTTGCGGGCGATGGCCCGGGCCGGCATAGTGGCCACCCGCCGCGAGGGGACCCGCATCTTCTACCGGCTGGCCAGCGACCGGGTGGGCGAGCTGTGGGCGGCGCTGCGGGACGTGGCGGCCGAGCATGTGGCCGGGCTGGAACGCCTCGCTGGCGCGTATCTCGGCGAGCGGGACGGCATCGAGGTCGTCGGCCGGAAGGAGCTGGCGGCCCGGCTCAAGCGCGGCGAGGTCGTGGTGCTCGACGTCCGCCCGTCAGCAGAGTATGAGTCCGGGCACATCGTGGGGGCTAGGTCAACGCCCGTCGCCGAACTCCGCCGCCACCTGCGTGCCCTGCCACCCGGCGCCGAGGTGGTCGCCTACTGCCGGGGTCCCTACTGCGTGTACGCCGACGAGGCGGTGCGTGAACTGAACCGCCGGGGCTTTCGCGCCCGGCGCCTCATCGACGGCTTCCCGGAGTGGAAGCGCGCTGGCCTGCCCGTCGCCGCGCCGGCCGGCGGGAGGAGCTAGCCGTGGCCGCAACGCTGATCGTGCCCGTCGTGGACGAGGGACTCGGTAATTCGGCTTACCTGGTGGATCTCGGGGATGGGCGCGCGCTAGCGGTCGATGTGCCGCGGGACCTGCGGGCGGTGCGGGCGGCCGCCCGCAGGCATGGGCTGACGGTCGCGTTTGCCGCGGACACGCACCTGCACGCCGACTTCCTGTCCGGGGCGCTCCAGCTGGCAGGCGAGGACGGCGCGCAGATCCTCGCGTCCGCGGCCGGATGCCGGGCCTTCGGTCACCGGAGCCTGGCTGATGGGGACGAGGTCGACCTGGGCGGGCTGACGCTGCGGGCCTGGGCTACCCCCGGCCATACCGCCGAGCACCTCGCGTACCTGCTGCTCGACGGCCGGCAGGTGCTAGGGGTGTTCACCGGGGGATCGCTGCTGGTCGGCGCGGCTGCGCGCACCGACCTGTCCGGCCCAGAGGAGACGGAGCCGCTGGCCCGGTCACAGTACGCGTCCCTGCACAGGCTGCTCACGATGCCGGAGGCGACGCCGGTGTACCCGACGCATGGGGCGGGGTCGTTCTGCTCCGCCCCGCCCGGCGCGGACCGCACCACCACCATCGGGCGGGAGAAGGCGGCCAACCCGCTGCTGGCCGTCGGCGATGAGGACGCTTTCGTCAAGGCGCTGCTGGCCAGCCTGGGCACCTTCCCGCCCTATTTCCTGCGGCTGCCCGAGGAGAACCGGCGCGGCCCCGCCATCCTGGCGACCGCCCCCGCGCTCGCCCCGCTGACCACCGGCCAAGTCCGCGCGCTCCAGGACGAGGGCGGGCAGGTCATCGACGTGCGCCCGGTCCCGGACTACGCGGCCGGTCACATCCCGGGCTCGCTGGCCATCCCACTGCGGGAGGCGTTCGCGACCTGGCTCGGCTGGCTCATCCCCGACCCCACCCCGCTCATCATCGTCGCCGGGCCCGGCCAGGCCCTCAGCGAGGTCATCTGGCAGGCGCTGAAGATCGGATACGACAACCTCGCCGGGACGCTCACAGGCGACATGCCCACCTGGCAAGCCGCCGGGTACCCGGCCGCGGCCATCCCGCTGCTCACCCCCGGACAGGTGGAGCCGGCCGCAGTCATCGACGTGCGGCAGTCCGGCGAGTACGCCGGTGGGCACCTGCCCGGCGCCCGCAATATCGAACTCGGCGCGCTCACCAGCCAGGCCGCCAACATCAAGGGCCGGCCGGTCGTGGTCATGTGCGGTCACGGCGAGCGCGCCGCTACCGCCGCCAGCGTGCTGGAACGGGCCGGGCACACCGCCATAGCGGTTCTTCCCGGCGGCCCGCCGGACTGGGCGGACGCCACCGGGCGGACGCTGCAGGTAACCGCGTGACCACTTCGGACCCGGGCCCGCCGCCAGCGGCGCCTCCCCGGCCGGCCCACCCAGGGAAGCCCGCGCCCGGCGCTGGGGTGCGGCTGGGCCTGCGGGCCAACTTGACCCAGTTCTCACTGCTGGTCGCGGTCAACGCGCTCGTCGGCGGCACCCTGGGCCAGGAACGCACCGTTGTCCCGCTGCTGGCTACTCAGACCTTCCACCTGGCTGCGTTCAGCAGCGCGCTCACCTTCATCCTGGCGTTCGGCGCGGTCAAGGCGGTCACCAACTTCTTCGCCGGGACCCTGTCGGACCGGTTCGGCCGCAAGCCGGTGCTGGTCGCTGGGTGGCTGGTGGCGCTGCCGATCCCCCTACTGCTGATCTGGGCGCCTAACTGGGGCTGGGTGGTCGCCGCGAACGTGCTGCTGGGCGTCAACCAGGGCCTGACCTGGTCCACCACCGTGATTATGAAGATCGACCTGGTCGGTCCCGCCCGCCGCGGGCTGGCGATGGGCCTGAACGAGGCCGCCGGCTACGGCGCCGTCGCGATCACCGCCCTGGCCACCGGGTACCTGGCCGCCGCCTACGGGCTGCGCCCGGCCCCGTTCCTCCTTGGCGCCGCCTACATCGCCCTCGGCCTTGGGGCGTCCGCCGCCTTCGTCAAGGAAACCCGCGGTCATGCCCGCCACGAGGCCGCCGCCCACGTGGCTGCCGCCTATCACCTGGGCGGGCAGCTGACCACCCGCCAGGTCGCCCGGCTCACCAGCTTCTCCGAACCGGCCCTGTCCGCCGCCTGCCAGGCGGGCATGGTCAACAACCTCAACGACGGCGTCGCCTGGGGCGTGTTCCCGGTCTTGTTCGCCCGCCACGGCCTGACGGTCAGCCAGATCGGCGTGCTGGCCGCCCTGTACCCGGCGGTCTGGGGCGCCGGGCAACTGGCAACTGGCGCGCTGTCGGACCGGATCGGCCGCAAATGGCTCATCGCCGCCGGGATGGGGGTGCAGGCCGCCGCTATAGGCCTGACCGCTGCCGGAACAACGCTCACCACCTGGGCGGTGGCCGCGGTGCTGCTCGGCGCCGGCACCGCCATGGTCTACCCCACCCTGCTCGCCGCCATCGGCGACGTCGCACACCCCGCCTGGCGGGCCCGCTCGGTGGGCGTGTACCGGCTGTGGCGTGATGGCGGGTTCGCCGTCGGCGCACTGCTGGCGGGGATCATCGCCGACGCCTTCGGGATCCTGACCGCGATCTGGGTGGTCGCCGCCCTCACCGCCGCCTCCGGCCTCGTGGTTGCTGTGCGCATGTACGAAACCCGGCCAGAGGCCCTGCACGTAGGGTGCAGACGTACTAATCCATCGTGACCACAACCCTGGCGCAGCCAGAGGCAGCGGACAACGGGGGGCGAGACTCTCCGCCGACACAGCGGTCGCCGGCTTTGACACCGCCTTCGGGTCTCCGACCTGGCCGAGCTCGCCTCCAGCGTGCAGCGGGTCGGGGCGGGCGGCTCGGTGCTCGACCCGGCGGTGGTCAGCCAGCTGGTCGGGCGGCGGCGGGACGCCGACGACCCGGTCGCCCAGCTGACCGGCCGGGAGCGGGAAGTGCTCGCGCTGATGGCCGAGGGGCGGTCCAACAAGGCCATCGCCGAGCGGCTGTTCGTCTCCGAATACACGGTCGAAAAACACGTGGGAAACATCTTCACCACGCTGCGGCTGCCGGTGTCGCCGGACGACCACCGGCGGGTCCTGGCCGTGGTGGCCTTCCTCAACGCGCAGTAGCAGTACCTGCTAGCCGTACCCCAAGACTCCGGGTGGCCGCCTTCTGCGGCCTGGGCCCGACCGGCAGTGTCGAGGTCATGACACACCAGGTCGGCAACCACCCCAAGCGAGATCTAACCATGTTTGCCACCATTGCTCGTTTCTGTGTCGCCCACCGCCGCTGGGTGCTGGCAGCCTGGATGCTGCTGCTCGTGATCGGGCTCGCCGCCGGGGCGATGACAATGAGCCGGCTGAAGGACTCCGGTGGCAGCGGGTCCTCGGAGTCGGCCCGGGGTGCTGCCATCGTGGACAAGGCCACGAGTTTGGGCCCGGCCGCCTGGGCCTGGCCATCGCGGTCTTCCCTCCTCGCCTTCGCCGGTGGCCGCGGTGAATCTTACGGCGAGTAGCCAGGCCTGTAGCTTGGGGGTCGCCCACTCCGGGTTGCACACCGGGTCTACCATCCCGGCGACACCGTGATCGGCGCGATCGTCGGCGCGGGCGCGGGGCAGACGGCAGCGGCCGCCATGGAACCGGTGGCCCGCGGGAAAGCCGCCACTCAGCCGTTAGTTGCCAAGGCCCGGGCCCCAGGCTCCGCTGCCGCCTCCCTGGACCACGAGCCAGCCGGGGACGCACGCACTGGTGTTCGTTGTCGTGTGACCACTCCAGAGCGGTTTCCTGGTGGCCGCGAAATGCGCGGTCATCGTGTGGTAAGCGCAGGCGGGACGGGGGAGCCGGCTGATGAAGAACGTCAGGTTCGTCATGCGCACCGCGGATGGCGACCATGTCGTGGCCCCTGACGAAAGCGTGATCTTTACCCGCTGGGGGTTCTCGATGAAGCCGTACACGATCCCGCGGGTTCCCGCGTCGATCAGCTCGAAAATCGATCGCGGCCGTCCCATCAGCACTTCCACGCATAGCCCGTACCAGCGGCCGTTCAGCACCACCCCGCCCTGCTCGATTCCGCCCGGGGCGGCCATCCCCTTCTTCGCCCACACGCTCCACGGCAAGCCACCGACCGAGCCGGCCGCAACCCGCTCAGAGCCCTTGAGCAGGGGCCCGGCCGGAAGGCCAGAGTCATACACGGCGGCGGCGCGGTCGCACGTGTACTTCGGCGCCCCGGCAGGGACGAGGGGCGTTCCTGCGGATGGCCAGCGCGGGCAGCCGCGAGTGTCCGCCGCGTTGCAGGTGGCGGTGTTAATGATCGACAGGGTGCCGTCCTGCTGATTCGCGACGTACAGGGTGTGCGAGGCCGCGTCGGCCACCAGTGGCTGCGGGAGGGCGCCGACCGGGAATCTGGATGGGAGCTGCGGGCACCCGCTCAGATTGCTGGCACGGCAGGCGGACGCGTTGATCATGGTGACCCCGTCGGGGCCCTGGCCCGTCACATACACCGTG
>Ga0207646_10003188_pt1 | contig 18739 bp, 16 predicted proteins | sample KBSK5502metaG_FD_184343 | JGI IMG/M metagenome (GOLD analysis project Ga0207646, IMG submission 184343) | Corn, switchgrass and miscanthus rhizosphere microbial communities from Kellogg Biological Station, Michigan, USA - KBS K5-50-2 metaG... | ecosystem: Host-associated > Plants > Roots >...
ACGGAGCGCCGGGCAGGCGGCGCCGCAGGCGCGGCTGGTGGCCTCCACCGTCGTCTCCTCGACGCTGCTGTCCAAGATCGCCGCGGCGGCCGGGGTCCGGTACGCCGAGACGCTGACCGGGTTCAAGTGGATCGCCCGGGCGGCCGACGGCGTGCCGGGGGCGCGGTTCGTCTTCGGCTACGAGGAGGCCCTCGGCTACGCCGTCGGCGACGTGGTGCGCGACAAAGACGGCTTCGGCGCGGCGCTGGCGATGCTCCGGCTGGCGGAGGGGACGAAAGCATCGGGCCGTTCGGTACTCGATGTCTACGACGACCTGGAGCGGGCGCACGGCGTGCACCTGACCTCCCAGCTGACCCTGCGCACGGCCGACCAGGCGCAGGTCATGAGCCGGCTCCGGGCGGCGCCGCCGGACGCGTTCGGCGGCGAGCCTATGGCCGGCCTGACCGACCTGGCCGCGGGTACCGGGACGATACCGCGGGCCGACGTGCTGATCTTCCGGCTGGCCGGCGGGCGGGTGGTGCTGCGTCCCAGCGGGACCGAACCGAAGATCAAGTGCTACATCGAGATCACCGAGCCGGCCGCGGGCCGGTCGCTGGCGGCGGCCCGGGAGGCCGCGGCCGCGCGGCTGGCGCCGCTACGGGCCGCGCTGGGGGACCTGCTGGCCGGGGCCTAAGCCTGTCCGAGCTGTGCTGTCCTTCCCGCCGGTATTACATCAGAATGAGACAGACGACCCCGCCCCCGGCGTGGTAGCCAGGGAAATGACGTTGTCCACCGCATAGGGAGGTCACGTATGAGCGCATCCATCGACGGGACGGCCATCGACAAGGTACTGCGGGATGCGGTGGACTCCGGCGGGGTTCCGCACGTGGCCGCGATCGCGGCCAACCGTGACGGCGTCATCTACCAGGGCGCGGCCGGGCCGCGGGCGGCCGGCGAGAGCGACCCGGTGACCGTGGACACGCTGTTCCGGATCATGTCGATGACCAAGATGCCGTGCACCGTGGCCGCGCTGCAGCAAGTCGAGCAGGGCAACCTCGACCTGGACGCGCCGGTCGCCGACTACCGTCCCGAGTTCGCCGAGATCCAGGTGCTGACCGGCTTCGACGGGGACACCCCGGTGCTGCGGCCGCCGGCCCGGCAGGCCACGGTCAAGAACCTGGTCACCCACACCAGCGGCCTGGGGTACTGGTTCTGGAGCGAGGACCTGGTCAAGTGGGAGAGCGTGACCGGGATCCCGAACGTGGTGGCCGGATCGGCCGCCTCCTTCAAGGCGCCCATGCTGCGCGACCCCGGCGAGGCCTTCATCTACGGCATCAACATCGACTGGCTCGGCAAGGTCGTCGAGGCGGTCACCGGCACCGGCCTGGACGTGGCCATCAAGCAGGGCATCACCGGCCCGCTCGGGATGGACCAGACCACGTTCCTGATGAACGACGAGCAGCGGCCGAACTCCACCCCGGTGCACGTCAAGGGCGAGGACGGCACCTGGACCGCCATCGGCGAAGTGCTGAACCAGTCGCCGGACTACTTTGCCGGCGGGCACGGTCTTTACGGGCCGCCGAGCGACTACATCAAGTTCCAGCGGGCGCTGCTGCGCGGCGGCGAGCTCGACGGCACTAGGATCTTGCGCCAGTCCACGGTGGACGAGGCCTTCACCAACCAGATCGGCGACCTGGACTTCCCGGCCTCGCTGCCGACCGCCGACCCGGTCTCGACTTGCGACTTCAGCGCGGGCCCCGGCTTCAAGTGGGGCTACGGGCTGCTGCTCAACACGGCCGACATCCCGGGCATGCGGCGGGCCTGGTCCGGCGCGTGGGCCGGGCTGTGCAACACGCAGTTCTGGGTGGACCGCACCACCGGCGTATGCGGCTCCATCTACAGCAACTTCCTGCCGTTCGTGACGCCCGAGGCGGCCACGATGTACCAGGACTTCGAGCGGGCGCTCTACGCGTCGCTGTGATCGGCTCCGGTCAGGGTCCTGGCCTGGGCCACGTCCTCGTGCATCTGGGTGACCAGGGCCTGGACCGAGTCGAACCGCTCCGTGCCGCGGAGCCGCGCGGTGAAGTCGATGGCGGCGTGGACGCCGTACAGGTCCAGGTCGTCACGGTCGAGGGCGTACGCCTCGACGGTGCGGTCGCCGATGCCGAACGTGGGGTTGGTGCCGACCGAGATCGCGGCCGGCCAGCGGGCCATCTCCGCGCCGTCGAGGTCCAGGCTGGCCAGCCAGCCCGCGTAGACGCCGTCGGCGGGCGTCGCGGTGTACTGCGCGGTCTCCAGGTTGGCGGTCGGGAAGCCCAGCCCGCGGCCGCGCATGTGACCGCGGACCACGACGCCCTCCACCCGGTGCGGGCGGCCAAGCGCGCGGGCGGCGGCGGCCACGTCGCCGACGGCCAGCTGCTCCCTGACGTAGGTCGAGGAGATCGTCACGCCGTCGGCCACCAGCAGCGGCACGCCTTCGGCGGTGAAGTCGTACTTCTCCCCCAGCTGCGCCAGCAGCGGCACGTCGCCGATGGCCTTGTGGCCGAACCTGAAGTTCTCCCCCACCACCACGGCGGCGGCGTGCAGCCGTTCGGACAAGACCACGCGGACGAATTCGTCCGGGGTGAGCCGGGAGAAGTCCAGGTTGAACGGGAGCACGCAGACGGCGTCGGCGCCGAGGCCGGCGAGGAGTTCGGCCCGGCGCCGCGGGGTGCTGAGCAGGGGCGGGTGCGAACCGGGCCGTACCACCTCGTCCGGGTGCGGATCGAAGGTGATCACCACGACCGGGAGCCGCCTCGCCCGCGCGATCTGTTCGGCCCGGCCGATGATGCGCTGGTGACCGCGGTGCACGCCGTCGAATACGCCGATCGTCGCGACGCACGCGCCCCAGTCGGAAGGCACTTCGGCCAAGCCGTGCCAGCGGTACACGTTCCCCGTTCCTCCTCTGCCTCGCCCGTGCACAAGCCTAAGGCCTCAGGCGAAGACGACGAGCGGCCTCGCCTGTCCAGACTCCTCGGCGACCAGGGCGATCAGGGTACCGTCGGGCGCGTAGGCGGCCGCCGGGCCAGCGGCCGACCCGGTCGCCGTGGTCGCCGTGGTCGCGGCTAGGCGGCCGCCGTGGGCCAGCCTGCGGGCCTCGTCCGCGGTCAGGTTCCGGCTCGGGAAGGCCGCCGCGGCCGCCTGAGCCAGCGGCAGCACCTCGAACCGCTCGGCCAGCTGTTCGAGGGTGCGCGCGTCCTCGATCCGGTACCCACCCACCCTGGTGCGGCGCAGCCGGGTCAGGTGGCCGCCAGTCCCCAGGGCGGCGCCCAGATCGCGGGCCAGCGCCCTGATGTACGTGCCGCTGGAGCAGCGCACGGTGGCGTCGAGGTCGAGCAGTTCCCCGGCCCCGTCCTTCGTCACGGGGCGCACCGCGGTGACCGTGAACTCGTAGACCGTCACCGGGCGGGACTTCAGCTCCGGCGCCGCACCCGCCCTGGTCAGCCGGTAGGCGCGCTGGCCGTTGACCTTGATCGCGCTGATCGCGGGCGGCACCTGCTCGATCTCGCCGGTCAGGCCGGCTATCGCGGCGGCTAGTGTTTCCGCGGAAACGCGGCCGGCCGGCCCGCCGCCGGTGATCTCGCCTTCCGCGTCGTCGGTGCTGGTCGATTGGCCCAGCCTGATCGTCGCCGCGTATTCCTTCTCGGTCAGCGTCAGGTAGCCGAGCAGCCTGGTGGCCTTCTCCACACCGATCACCAGGACGCCGGTCGCCATCGGGTCCAGCGTCCCGGCATGGCCCACCTTCCGCGTCCCGGCCAGCCGCCGGATCCGCGCCACGACGTCATGCGACGTCATGCCGCCGGGCTTGTCCACGATGACCAGACCGTGCTTGCCTGGCGCCTCCGCGCCCCCATCCTCCTGTACTGGCGCGGTCACTCGTCTTCGTCTTCTTCGGCGGGCTTGCGGTAGGGGTCGGGGTCACCGGCGTAGGCCGCCCCCTCGCGGGCGCGGGCGAGCTCGGTATCGGCGTGCCGGGCCTGCGTGACCAGCTCCTCGATCCGCTGGGCGTTTTCCGGCAGCACGTCCGCGACGAATTCGAGCGACGGGGTGTGCCGCAGGCCGAGCTGCCGGCCCACCTCGGACCTGATGATGCCGGTGGCGCTGTCGAGCGCCGCGGCCGTGTCGGCCCGTTCGGCGTCGGTCCCGTACACCGTGTAGAACACGGTGGCCTCACGCAGGTCGTTGGTCAGCCGGGCCTCGGTGACGGTCGCGAAGCCGAGCCTGGGGTCCTTGATCCGGCGCTCCAGCATCTCCGCGACGATCTGGCTGATCCGGTCGGCCAGCTTGCGTGCCCTCGCGGCGTCCATGCTCGGTCACTCCTCCTCGTTGAAGAGCCGCTGCCGGGCCGACAGCAGCTCGATCTCAGGGTGCCTGGCCACCAGGCGCTCGCACTCGCCGAGCACGCTCAGGGCGTTGGTGGCCGTCGCGGACACGACGGCCACCCCGATCTCGGCGCGGCGGTGCAGATCCAGGTGCCCGGTCTCGACGACCGCGACACCTGGATAGCGCCTCCGCAGCTCGGCGACCAGCGGCCGGACGACGCCCCGCTTGGCCTTCAGCGAGTGCACGTCGCCGAGCAGCACGTCCAGCGTCAGCGCGGCTACGTACACGCCACCACCCCGCTGCTGCCCGCGTACCCGGGACCCGGCAGGTACCTGGTCAGGTCCTTGGCTTCTCCCTCATCTCGAAGGTCTCGATCGTGTCGCCGATCCTGACGTCGTTGTAGCCGATGCCGATACCGCATTCGTAGCCCTCGCGGACCTCGGTCGCGTCCTCCTTGAACCGGCGCAGCGAGTCCACCGACAGGTTGTCGGAGACCACCACGCTGTCCCGGATCAGCCGCGCCTTGCTGCCGCGGTGGATGGTGCCGGAGCGCACGATGCACCCGGCGATGTTGCCGACCCGGGGCACCCGGAAGATCTCCCTGATCTCCGCCGTGCCGAGCTGCGCCTCCTCGAACTCGGGCTTGAGCATGCCCTTGAGCGCCGCCTCGACCTCCTCGATCGCCTGGTAGATGATCGAGTAGTAGCGGATGTCGACGCCCTCGCGCTGAGCCAGCTCGCCCGCCCGGCCGGCCGGCCGGACGTTGAAGCCGATGATCACCGCGTCCGAGGCGATGGCCAGGTTCACGTCGTCCTGCGTGATCGCGCCGACGCCGCGGCCGATCACCCGCAGGGTGACTTCCTCGCCCACGTCGAGCTGGAGCAGCGCGTCCTCCAGGGCTTCCACCGAGCCGGACACGTCGCCCTTGATGATCAGCAGCAGTTCCTCGCGCTCGCCGGCCTTGAACGCCTGGTCCAGATCCTCCAGCGTGACCCGCCGGCGGCCCTGGGCGAACTGGGCGACGCGCTCGCGCGCCTCCCGGCGCTCGGCGATCTGCCGGGCCATCCGGTCGTCGGAGACGACGAGGAAGTTGTCGCCCGCGCCGGGCACGGCGGTCAGGCCGAGCACCTGCACCGGACGGGACGGCAGCGCCTCGGGAATAGGGTCGTTGTTCTCGTCGAGCATGGCCCGGACCCGGCCGTACGCCTCGCCGCAGACGATCGAGTCGCCGACGTGCAGCGTGCCGCGCTGCACGAGCACGGTCGCCACCGGGCCGCGGCCCTTGTCCAGGTGCGCCTCGATGGCAACGCCCTGCCCGTCCTGGTGCGGGTTAGCCCGCAGGTCGAGCGAGGCGTCGGCGGTCAGGATGATCGCCTCGAGCAGTTCGTCGAGGCCGATCCGCTTGGTCGCGGACACGTCCACGAACTGCGTGTCGCCGCCGAACTCCTCGGCCACCAGCCCGTACTCGGTCAGCTGAGCGCGCACCCGCTGGGGATCGGCGCCCTCCTTGTCGACCTTGTTGACGGCCACGACGATGGGCACGCCCGCCGCCTGCGCGTGGTTCAGCGCCTCCGTGGTCTGCGGCTTCACGCCGTCATCGGCCGCGACCACCAGGACCACCAGGTCGGTGGTCTCGGCACCGCGGGCCCGCATGGCCGTGAAGGCCTCGTGACCCGGGGTGTCGATGAAGGTGATCTTGCGCTCTTCGCCGTCCACCTCGGTGGTCACCTGGTACGCGCCGATGTGCTGGGTGATGCCGCCGGCCTCGCGGGCCTGAAGGTTGGTGTGCCTGATCGCGTCGAGCAGCTTGGTCTTGCCGTGGTCGACATGACCCATGACCGTGACCACCGGCGGGCGGGCCACCAGGTCGGCCTCGTCGCCCTCGTCCTCGCCGAACTCGATGTCGAACGACTCGAGCAGCTCGCGGTCCTCTTCCTCGGGCGAAACGACCTGGATGCTGTAGTTCAGCTCGGCGCCGAGCAGCTGGAGCGTCTCGTCGTTGACCGACTGGGTGGCGGTCACCATCTCGCCGAGGACCAGCATGACCTGCACCAGCGACGCGGGGTTGGCGCCGATCTTGTCGGCGAAGTCGCTCAGCGATGCGCCCCGTGACAGCCGGACCACCTGGCCGTTGCCGCGCGGGACCTGGACGCCGCCGATCGTCGGCGCCTGCATGTTGTCAAACTCCTGGCGCCGCTGCTTCTTCGACTTACGGCCGCGCGACGGACGCCCGCCGGGCCGGCCGAAGGCACCCTGGGTCCCGCTGCGGCCACGGCCGCCACCCGGACGCGGCGGACCACCGCCGGCTCCGGCGCGGGGAGCGCCGCCGGCACCGGGACCACCGCCGCCGCCAGGACGCGGACCGCCGCCACCTCCGGGTCCACGGCCACCGCCGCCGCCGCCGGGCCGGGTGCCCGCACCGGCGCCAGGACCGCCGCGGCCCGCGCCGGGACCGCCCCGGCCCCCACCGGACGGCGCGGGGCGAGAGGGCATGTTCATCGGGCTCGGCCGGGGGCCGCCGGGACGCGGGCCGGCGGACCCGCCGGGACGCGGACCGCCATCGGACATGCCGGGGCCCTGAGGCCGGCCGGGGCCGCGGGCGCCCGGGCGGGGACCGCCGGGGCCGCCAGCCGGAGAACCGGGACGGCCGCCCGGGCCCTGGCCAGGTGCGCCCGGGCCCTGAGGCCGGGCCGGGGGCGCCGAACCCATGCCGGTCGCGGTCGAGCTGAACGGGTTGTTACCCGGCCTGGGGCCGGGACGCGGACCGCCGGAACGCGGACCCGGTGCGCCGGGCCTGGGCGCCCCGGTACGGGGGGCGCCAGGTCCCTGCGGCCGGGGCCCGGACGGCCTGCCGCCCTGATCCTGACGGCCCTGATCCTGACGAGCCTGGTCCTGACGGGCGCTCTGGTCCTGACGGCCCGCGGGGCCGCCGGAGCGCTGTCCGGGAGCACCGCCCGGCGCGCTGGGACGCGGCGCCGAGGGCCGGGCCTGGCCCGCGCCCGGACTGCGGAAGTCGGCCGGGGTGGCCGGGGTGCGCGGCGGCCCGGGCACCCGCGGGACGCCGGGAGCGTCCTGGGGCCGCGGGTCGGCCGGCCGGGAGACCGGCGACGACATCGGCGACGGCGGGACCGGCGGCAGCCGCCGGGCCGCGTCGGGTGCCGGCGCGGTACCGCTCGCGGCGGCATCGCTCGAAGCGGTACCGCTCGAAGCGGTACCGCTCGCGGCGGCGGCGCCGGGCGCGGCCGCCCGCTCCGCGAAGCCGTTGGCCGTCCCGTCGGGCGCGGTCCTGGGGGCCGCCGCGGTACCGGCGACCGGGACGCGGTCGTCGCGGGCACCCTGAGGCGCCGTCGCCACGCCAGCATCGGGCCGCGGCCTGGCACTGCGCGCGGCCGCGCCTTCGCGCGGCGCGGCCGGGCCGCCCGGCCTTGGCCTGGCACCCTGGTTCCCCTGGGCGGGCTGATCTGCCGCCTTGGTAGTAAATGCTTCCTTGAGCCGCCGGACCACGGGCGCCTCTATCGTCGAGGACGCCGACCTTACGAACTCGCCCATCTCCTTGAGCTGGTCCATAACGGCCTTGCTCTCGACACCGAACTCTTTCGCGAGTTCGTAAACCCGGACCTTCGCCACTACGCTCCTTCTCGGCCCAGTCCCCTGGACCACTTACCGGACCCCGGCCCGGGCAGAGCGTGCTCCGGGCCGGCCTCAGCCTATGGTGATCATCGCCGCGTGCTCATCGAGCGCTCATCAGCTTCTCGACCTGCTTTCCGACAGGTGTTCCTTCTAGCGTTAAAGCCTGCTGCCCAGCCAGGTTGTTCCCCCGCAGTAATGCTATTCCGGGGATTCCGCGCCGCAAAGATACTCAGCCAGTGGTTCGAGGCTGAGCGGTCCCGCGGCGCGCAAGGCCCGGGGGAACGCCCGACGCCGCCGCGCGAGTTCCAGGCAAGCGAGGCTGGGATGCAGGTACGCACCCCGGCCAGGCAGCCGGGCCCGCGGGTCAGGCCGGATGACATCCCCAGCAGCTACGAGGCGAAGCAGACTGGACTTGACCGCACGCTCCTTGCAGCCTACACAGGTACGCATCGCGGGCATACCCGGGACATGCCGCTTGGCTCGCGTGGCCATTGCATCCACAAGTCTACCGTGTCCGCGGGTCTCCGATTACAGACCAGGCCGTGCCGGACCGCCGGACCGCCGGGGCGGCTGAGGCTGCTGCGGCAGGAGGAACGAGCGGGGCGAAGTGCTCCTGGTTCGTTGTTCCCTATTCCGGAGCCTGGGCCGCCGGCCCGGCGGACGAGGACACGGCCGGCCCGTCAGCGGGGACCGCGGCGTCGGACCTGATGTCGATGCGCCAGCCGGTGAGCCTGGCCGCCAGCCTGGCGTTCTGGCCCTCCTTGCCGATCGCCAGCGACAGCTGGTAGTCCGGCACGATGACCTGTGCCTCCCTGGCCGCGGCGTCCACCACGTGGACCCGGCTCACCCGGGCCGGAGACAGCGCGTTGGCCACGAAGCCGGCCGGCTCGTCGGAGTAGTCGACGATGTCGATCTTCTCGCCGTGCAGCTCGTTCATCACGTTCCGCACCCGGCTGCCCATCGGGCCGATGCAGGCGCCCTTGGCGTTGACGCCCTGCCGGTGCGAGCGGACCGCGATCTTGGTGCGGTGCCCGGCCTCGCGGGCAATCGCGACGATCTCCACCTCGCCTGCGGCGATCTCGGGCACCTCCAGCGCGAACAGCTTCTTCACCAGGCCCGGGTGAGTCCGGGACAGGGTGACCGAGGGCCCGCGGTGGCCCTTGCGCACGTGCAGCACGTAGCAGCGGATCCGCTCGCCGTGGACGTAGCGCTCGCCGGGCACCTGCTCGGCGGGCGGCAGCACCGCTTCCAGCTTGCCCAGGTCGACCAGCACCGTCCTAGGGTCCTTGCCCTGCTGGATCACCCCGGCCACGATGTCCCCCTCGCGGCCCGCGTACTCGCCGAAGGTCAGCTCGTCCTCGACGTCGCGCAGCCGCTGCAGGATCACCTGCCGGGCGGTGGTCGCGGCGATCCGGCCGAAGCCGGCCGGGGTGTCGTCGTACTCCCGCACCGCGGTCCCGTCCGGGCCGGTCTGGATGGCCCACACGGTGACGTGCCCGCTCTTCCTGTCCACCTCGACGCGCGCCGACGACGATGCGCCATCCGACTTGTGGTAGGCGACGAGCAGGGCGTCCTCGATAGCCTTGATGGCCTGATCGAGCGAGATGTCCTTTTCGCTCTCCAGGCTGCGCAGCACGCTCAGGTCAATATCCATCGCCGGTCGCTCCAAGCTCGGTATTCGGATGCCCGAACTCCACCTGGACGGCGCCAGCGCCGAGGGCGGTGTAGCCGAAGCGGCGGTGGTCACCCTCCACATCCAGGGTCACCCCGCCGGCATCGGCCGCGACGACCCGGCCGGAGATGGATCCGGCGTCCCCGGCGGTCACCTGGACCAGGCGTCCCACCGCGCGGCGCCAGTGCCTGGGATCGGTGAGCGGGCGGTCCACACCGGGCGAGGAGACTTCCAGCGTGTAGGGGAAATCACCCATCACCGGCGTCGCGTCGAGCGCGGCGGACAGCTTGCGGCTAATCGTTGCGGCGTCGTCCAGGCTGACGCCCTGGTCGCTGTCCACCACCACCCTCAGCAGCCGCCGCCTGCCCGCGGCGCTCACCCGGACGGACTCGAGGTCCATACCGGCGGTGGCGATCACCGGACCGATGACGTCCGCGATCCTGCCCTCGTCGACAGAACCGCCGGCCGCCGCCTGGCGAGGTCCCGGCTGGCTGGCTCCCGGCTGGCCGGCTCCCGGCTGGCCGGGCCTGCGCTGGCCGGGCCCGCGCTGGCCGGGTCTGGGCGCGTGACGCTGGCCTCCTGGCATCACGACCTCCTCGTCCACGACCTGCGGGATTGGGACCTAGCCTATCCGGGGTTGGGGCATCTCGCGGATAGGACGGGCCCAACCCTTAGAACCCCCTTTCAAACACACGTGGTAGCTTGCCCGTGTGTCCGACATTGTGCCGAGGCGCCGCATGCTGCTCGCCTCGGCGGCGGCCCTGCCTTTGCTCCTCGGGACCGCGGGCTGCCGGTCCTCGGACGCGTTCACCGGCCCCGATCCGCTGGCGGGCCGCCCGCCCCTCGGCCACGACGTGCTGACCTTGCAGGCGGTCATCGCGGCGGAAGAAAACATGATCGATTTGTACCGGATGGCCATCAGCGGCGATTCGAGGCCATCCCAGGCGCGGACGCTGCGGACGCTGCGGGCGCTGCTGGCCCAGCACGAGCAGCACCTGGTCCGGCTGAAGGCCAGGCTCATCGTGCCGCCCGGGCCGAGGGGGTCTGGGGGGAACGGTTTGCCCCCAGGAGCGGGGGGTTCCGGGGGGTCGTCCCCCCGGGTCAGCACCGTCACCACCTCCCGACTACGGTCGGCGGAGCGTGCGTCGGCCGCGGACCTGGTCCGGCGGCTGGCCACCGTGCCGCCCGCCCTGGCCCAGCTGCTCGCGAGCATCGCCGCCTCCGACGCCACCCACGTGACGGTGCTGGGGGGATAGCGCGGTGGCGGGGACGGCAGGGGCTGTGGCCGCGCTGCAGGCCGCGCTCGCGGCCGAGCACGCGGCCATCTTCGGCTACGGGGTGGCGGGCGCGCACCTGACCGGGAGCAGCCAGGCCGCGGCCGAACAGGACTGGACCAGGCACAACAAGGCCCGCGACACGCTGGCCGCGATGATCTCGGCGCGGGGCGCCGTGCCGACCGCCGCGCAGGCCTCCTACCAGCTTCCCTTCCGGGTGCACGACGCGCCGAGCGCGATCCGGCTGGCGGCCTACCTCGAGGACGGCGTGACCCGGGCCTACCTGGGCCTGGTCGCGGTCAGCGACCAGCGGCTGCGCCGGTTCGGCGCGATGGCCATGCAGGACGCGGCGCAGCGGGCGGCGTCCTGGCGCGGCAGCACCCAGGCCTTTCCCGGCCTCACCTCTCCAGGCCCGTTAGCTCCATGACCGCGGCCGCGATCTCGAGCAGCCGCCGGTCGGCGCCGTAGCGGCCCACCAGTTGCAGGCCCACCGGCAGCCCGGCCGCCGTCAGCCCGGCCGGCACCGAGACGGCCGGGTGCGCGGTCACCGCGATCCGCGAGCAGGAGCGCATCCAGTCGATGTAGGTGGCCATCGGCTCGCCGTTGATCTCCGTCACCCACTCCTGCTCGACCGGGAACGGGACCACCTGCACCGTGGGCAGCGCGAGCACCTCGTACCGCCCGCCGGCCAGGAACGAGGCGAACCGCCGGAAGATCTCGGCGTGCCCGGCCCTGGCCGCCGCGACCTGCTCCCCGCCCAAGGCGACGCCCTTCTCGATGTTCCAGGCCAAGGTGGCCTTGACCTGGTCGCGGTGGGCCCGCAGCAGCGGTGCCATCGCGGCCATCCTGGCGGCCCGCAGCACCTGGAAGACTTCGTCCGCCTCGGCCAGGGCGGGCGCGGCGTCGATCACCGCGCACCCCGCGTCATCCAGCGACCGGCGGCACGCCGCGAGCACGGCCAGGACCTCCGGTTGCACCGGCAGGTCGCCCAGGTCGAAGGTCCAGGCCACGCGCAGCCCGGGCAGGGGCGCCGGCCGCAGGCCGAGGAACCCGTCCGGCGTATCGGGGCGGGCCATGGGCAGCCCGGGATCGGTTCCGCACATCCCGGCGAGCAGGAGCGCGGCGTCCGGCGCGGTGCGGGCGATCGGGCCCACCACGCCTAGCGGGTCGAACGGGTCGGCGGGCACCAGGCCCGGGGTGGTCCGCAGGCCCACCAGGCCGCAGAAGGACGCCGGGTTCCGCACGCTGGCCGCCAGGTCGGAGCCGTCCGCGAACGGGATCAGGCCGGCCGCGACCGCCGCCGCGGCCCCGCCGCTGCTGCCGCCGGGAGTGAGCCGGGTGTCGTACGGGTTCCTGGTGGGCCCGAACACCGGGTTGAACGTCTGCGATCCCGCGCCGAACTCCGGCGTGTTGGTCTTCCCGATCACCACCGCGCCGGCCTGCTTGAGCCGGGCCACGTACGGCGCGTCGAAGTCGGGAACGTACGAGGCGAACAGCGGCGAGCCGAACGTCGTCCTGATGCCCGCCGTCTCGGCCAGGTCCTTGACCGCGATGGGCAGGCCGTGCAGCGGACCGGCGAACGAGCCGCGGGCGGCCTGCGCGTCCAGCGCGGCGGCCGCGGCGGCGGCCTGCCCGGCGGCGAGCGTGACGATCGCGTTGACCGCCGGGTTGGCCTCGTCGATCCTGGCCAGCACGGCGGCGAGCAGTTCGGCGGCGGAGAGCTCCCTGGCCCTGATCAGGCGGGCGAGCTCAACGGCCGGGGTCGCGCACAGATCCATCCCAGCGGGCGGTTCCTTGGGGTTCATTGACGTCCTCCCCACCGTGAACGACGGGGATTCCTCCAGCGCGGCTCACGCCGCGCTCCGGCGGGTTCCTGCTTCAGCACCAGCCGCCACCATAAGCGATGGTCTTACGCCGGTTCCACAGGCGTTTAGCCTCTCCCTGCGCCCCAGGGCGAGGATGTTCCTGGCCGCATTTACGTCCCTGTCGTGGATCGTTCCGCACGCCGCGCAGGTCCACTGGCGGACGCTGAGCGGCTTGGGGCCGTCTTTGACCCCGCAGGCCGAGCAGACCTGGCTGGTCGGCTCGAACCGGCCCACCTTGGCGAACGTGCGGCCATACCGGGCCGCCTTCTCCTGGATGCACCGCAGCAGCTGGGACCAGCCGGCGTCGGCGACCGACTTGGCCAGCCTGGTCCGGGCCAGCCCGGACACGCACAGGTCCTCGGCGTAGACCGCTTGGTTGTCGCGGACCAACCGCAGAGCCGTCTTGTGCGCGTGATCCAGCCGGGCATCGCGGACCTGGCGGTGCAGTACCGCGACCCGGTGCCGGGCCCTGGCCCGGTTCGCGGAGCCTTCCAGCCTGCGGGACAGCACCCGCTGCGCCCGGCGCAGCCGCCGCTGCGCCGCCCGGTAGAACCTAGGGTTGGCTACCGTCTCGCCGTCCGAGGTGACCACCAGGCTGGTCAAGCCGAGGTCGATGCCGACCTCGCGGTCGCAATCGGGCAGCGGCGTGGCCTCGCGCTGGACCACGAACGAGGCGTAGTACCGGCCATCCGGGTCGCGGATCACCGTGACCGACGACGGGACGAACGGCAGGTCCCTGGACCATCCGACCGTGATGTCCCCGACCTTTGCCACGTACAGCCGTTCCCGGTGCAGGGCGAACCCGTTGCGGGTCAGCCGGATGGACTGGCGGCCGTGCTTGCGTCTGGGCTTCGGGTGCCTGATCTTCGGGCCCTTCCGCCTGCCCGTCAGCGAGTCGAACCAGTTCTTGTAGGCCCGGCGCGCGTCCTGGCACGCCTGGACCAGGGCGACCGAGGCGACCTCGGCGAGCTTGGCCCGCTCCGGGGTGGCCTTGGCCAGCGTGATCACCCGCCGTTGCACCTCGGCATCGGAGATCTTCTCCCCGGCCGCGTACGCCTCGTCGCGGACCCGCAGGCAGTCGTTGTACACCACCCTGGCGCACCCGAACGCCCGCGCCAGGGCCTGCTGCTGCCCCGCCGACGGGTAGAGGCGATACCGGTATCTCACCTGCACGGCACCAGACCATACCGCCGGCCTCTGACAATCCCCGGAGGTTACCACCGTGGCACCGTGGCTTAGGCCGTCAGACCGTGACTCGGCGCAGAGTGGTGAACCCGCCGAGCCCCAGCACCACCGCGATCCCGGCCAGCACGGCGGTCAGCGTCGGCACCGTCACCGTGGCGAAGAACTGCCCGACGGCGTGCCAGTTATGCGTCATCGACACCACGACCACAACAACGAGCGCCACTACTACCTGGGCGGCGATGAAGGCGACCAGCCCGAGCAGGCTCCAGCGCCGGTACACCAGCCCGTACCACATGCCATACAGGAAGAACAGCACCAGGATCACGAATGACGTCAGCCACGTCTGGTACCACGGGCCGTCCATGATCCACGGCACCCGGAAGAAGTGCAGCGAGAGATTCCACCCGCCGGTGGCGCGCTCCACGAGCTGCAGCAGGGTCAGCCCGAGGCCGTAGACCACGCCCAGTACCACCACCAGCAGAGCGGTGCCGAGGTAGTAGTTGCGGCGGCTGACCCCCAGCATCAACCCGAACGGCAGCGACCTGGTCATGCTCAGCGTCCCGCAGACGAGCAGGAAGCAGTAGATCGTCGCCAGGCCCCCGGTGTAGATGCCATTTGGCCCAGTCGGTGTCGATGCGGAGATAACCACGTTGACCAGGAAGCTGAACGTCATGATCCCCCATGGCATCGCCACGTAGGTCATGCGATCCACAGGTGGTAGCGGGCCACTTTCACTAGCGTATTCATGCGCTCACCTTCTCGTCAGCGGAGATGCCGGCCGCATGGACTAGCAGCTGCTGCAGGGACAGGGTTTCCACGCTCAGGTGCATCGCGCGGACCCGGGCCTGCGTGGCGAAGTCGAGCGAGTCGGCGATACTGACCGAGGCGCGCGAGCCGAGCCGGTGCCGGTGCCGGTGCCGGTGCCAGACCGTGCACCCGGCCACGAACTCCTCCACGGACGTGGCCGGCCCGCTCACGGTCATGCCCGTGCCGCGGACGTCGTCGGCGGGCGCGTCCAGCACCACCCGCCCGTGGTCGAACATCACCACGTGCTCGAGCAGGTCTGCCACCTCGTCGATGAGGTGGGTGGACAGCACGACGGTCCGCGGATACTCGGCGAACTCGGCCAGCAGCCGGTCGTAGAACAGCTGGCGCGCGACCGCGTCCAGGCCGGCGTAGGGCTCGTCGAACAGGGTCAGCTCGGCGCGGGCCGCCAGCCCGATGACGATCCCTACCGCGGACCGCATCCCGCGCGACAACCTCTTGATCCGCCGCCCCAACGGCAGGTCGAAATCAGCAAGCAGCTGCTGGGCCAGCTCCTCGTTCCAATTCGGGTAGAACCAGGAGGCCACCCGGATCGCATGGCCCACGCGGAAGTCCGGATAGGACTGTTCCTCGCGGACGAACACCATGCGCCGCAGCACCGTGTCATTCTCCGCGGGAACCTGCCCGAACACCGGATATCCTCGGTGGTTGGGAACTCCTGCCCGGTGACGATGCGCATCAGAGTGGTCTTGCCCGCACCGTTACGGCCCAGCAGCCCGGTCACGGTGCCCGGCTCCGTCACCGTCAGTGAGACGTTGTCGAGCGCGACCTGATCGCGGTAGCGGCGGCTAAGCGCCGTCGCGGAGATCGTCGGGATCATGGCGTGTTGTTACATGGTTTTCATCACGGTCCCCTCAATATGGTGCTGTGCTGCTGGCGGCCTGTACTCAGCGCAGTCTCTTTGTAGCCGGGCGATGAGGATCGGGCGTGTGCCGGGCGTGGAGCGGGGATGGAGAACCATTACCGGTGGCGGCGCCCAGCCGCTCCCGCCGGTGGGTACCGCGGGGCGATGAGGCAGACCCGCCACCCGGGAAGGCGGTCAAGGAGCACGCGCCGACCGCGGGGAACGCTAAGGGGGGCGCGGCACGTAAGTAGGGGCAGCTTATTCTGGCGAGTCTGGTTGTTCATCAACAACCAGATGAGGAGTGACCGAGCCGTCGCTCCCGGAACTGGGGCCGAGCGGGACCGGCTGTATGAGCAGCTCAGCGCGGTCGGTGATTTCCGCCGCGGGTCGGTGAGCGAGAACTACCGTAAGTGAGGGAAGTCGAACTGCGCGTGCGCGCAGCCGGATCATCCCGGCCAGGTGAACAGCCTCAACGGTGTGCCGACTCGGCGGCTGCGACCGGGTCCACCGGCCCGGCGAACCGGCACCTCAGGCACGGCCACTTCTGGTCCCGTCCTACGTCGCCGCCTCGTGCGGCCGTACGCCACTGAGCATCATCCGCCACTACATCGAGCAGAAACGAAATCCGGTCAACGCAACTTCCGGGCTTACCCTGCCCTGACGGATGGAGCCCGCGCCCGGCATCTCTAGTCAGTCCTTTGGCAGCAATGAGGCCAGGACCCGCACGATCGTGCTGGCGGCCTGGTCGATATCGTCGGCCACCGCGATCCGCTCCGCCCACGACCACCAGAACCACCACAAGCCGTCTTTACCGCAATCGACGAAGACATTCTCCTCGAGCGCCCGCGCGGCCGGGTTGACCACGTACAGGGTGGGCCTGCGCCCCGGCGGCGCCATGAGCCACGCCTCAAGCCCGCGATGGGACAATTCGTCGGCTAGTTTCTCCAGATAGACAGCCTGAATCTGGTCCGGATCACCGGTCCGTTCGACTTCCACCGTTATCACCGTTGTAACTTATAGGAGTCAGATGAGGACTAAATGTCGCCGCCTCTTCCAGGATGCCGCCGAGGCGACCCCCGCGCAATGCACATTGGGAAACTCGCAGCTCGGGAACCCGGCGGGCGAACCCGCGCGCTCCCCCCACCCAGACTGACGCATCAAGCTGGTTATCGGTTCACTATATGACCATTGGCAGGGCGGCGCACTCAGGTTGACACCCGTGCCGCCGAAGGCTCTGCTATCGAAGGCCCTGCTACCGAAGGCCCTGCTATCGAAGGCCCTGCTACCGAAGGCTGGGCCGCCGGGGCAGCGGCTCCGGCAGGGCCTCGGAGTACAGCACGGTCAGCCGCGACACCGCCCGGGTGAGCGCCACGTAGAGCCGCTGCAGGCCCTTGGCTTCGGCGCCGGCGATCCGCGCGGGCTCCACCACGATGACGTGATCATATTCGAGGCCCTTGGCCAGCGTCACCGGAACCAGCGTGAGCGTGGCGTCGGTCCCCGGCGTGCCGTACGCCAGGCCGGCCCGGTCGAGGGCCCGGCCCAGCTCGGGAACCTGCGGGTCGGCGGCGATGACGGCCACCGAGCCCGGCCGGGCGCAGGCCTGCTGGCAGGCGGCGGCCAGGGCTCCGCCGAGCGAGGCGGCGGGCACCCGGGTGAGGTCGAGGGCGCCGGGGTCGGCGCGCAGCGAGGAGGCCGGCCTCAGCTCGGGGGCGATCACCGCCAGCAGCGTCGAGGCGTAGTCCAGGATCTGCCGGGGCACCCGGTAGCCCACCGAGAGCTCCCGTACGCCCGTGTCCGGCTTGCCCAGGTTGGCCAGCAGCGACGGCCAGGACGGCGCCGCCCACGGCGTGGTGCCCTGGGCAAGGTCGCCGAGTACGGTGGCCGAGCCGGTGGAACACCGGCGGCCGAGCGCCCGGCACTCCATCGGGGACAGGTCCTGGGCCTCGTCCACCACGACGTGCGCCAGGCTGGGCGTCCGGCTGATCAGGTCGCGTGCCTCGTCGATGAGCACCGCGTCAGCCGCGGACCAGCGGGCCGAGCCTGGCCCCCGGGGCGCCGCCGACCAGACAATCGCGGCCTGCTCATCGGCGGTCAGCACGCCCTCGGCCGGCCCGGCCAGGGCCTCCGCCGAGGACAGCAGGCCGAACACCAGCCGGACCGGATCCACCTTCGGCCAGATCGCGTCCACCGCGGCCCGCACCGGGCGGGACCGCCGCACCGCCTCGTGGGTGCGGTCGTCGCAGGCCTCCCCGGCGGCTTCCATCATGGTCAGGATCACGTGCGCGATCCGGTGCTCGAGCAGCTCGCGGGCCGCGCCGTAGCGGACGCCCCGGTGCCGTAGCTCGTGCACGAGCTCCTCGATCTCCCAGGCGGCCACCCGCCAGCGCCGCGCGCCGCGCGGCAGCACCACCGCGGCCGACGGCGTGCGGACCGAGGCCCACAGCGCCCGCCGCAGCACCTCCGCCATCCGCGCGTCGCCCTTGACGACCGCGGCCGCCTCGGCGTCAGACCCGCGGACCGGCACCGAGGCGACCAGCTCGCCGACGGTGGTCTGGGTGACGTCGAGCTCGCCCAGCGCGGGCAGGACGTTGCGGATGTAGGAGAGGAAGGCCTGGTTCGGCCCGACCATGACCACGCCGCGCCGGCGGACCTGCTCCCGGTACGCGTACAGCAGGTACGCGACCCGGTGCAGCCCGACGGCCGTCTTCCCGGTGCCCGGCGCGCCCTGCACGCACACGGTCTGCGCCGCCTCGGCGCGCACGATGTCATCCTGGTCGGGCTGGATGGTCGCGACGATGTCCCGCATGGGTCCCGACCGCGGCCGCTCGATCTCATCGATCAGGATCCGGCTCGGCCGGGTGGTCGTGATAGGGGCCGAACGGTCCGGGTCCCCCGCCCCGGCCCCACCCACCTCTTCCGCGCACGGGGGGCTCCCGCCCCCCGTCCCCCCTGGCCCTTCCCCCTTCACTGCCCCGGCGGCGAAGAGCTCGTCCTCGTAGGCGGTCAGCTCGCCGCCGGAGAATCCGAAGCGCCGCCGCAGCGCCAGGTTCATCGGGTCGGTCGCGCTGGCCCGGTAGAACGGCCGCGACACCGGCGCCCGCCA
>Ga0207646_10003189_pt1 | contig 18738 bp, 18 predicted proteins | sample KBSK5502metaG_FD_184343 | JGI IMG/M metagenome (GOLD analysis project Ga0207646, IMG submission 184343) | Corn, switchgrass and miscanthus rhizosphere microbial communities from Kellogg Biological Station, Michigan, USA - KBS K5-50-2 metaG... | ecosystem: Host-associated > Plants > Roots >...
GTCGTCCAGTCCCCAAGTCACGCCGACGATCTGGAGATAGGTCGCGATCCGCGTGGGCCCGGTCATGACCGCCGAGTGGAGGCCGTTGGCGAGGAGGTCCGCCCAGGAGACTCCGGGGGCGACGATGACCTTGTAGACGACGTTCGAGACGAACGTGTGAAGGAGGGCGATCGCGGCGGCCGCGGGAAGGTGGATCGCCGCGAGGACCGGGAGGGAGCGACCCGGGAACGGGTACCGGCGGGCGATCCGCATCACGACGGGCGTCGCCGCGGCCCAGATCGCCGCGAGCGCCAGGTTGTCTCCGAGCGCGCGCCAGAAGACCCACGGGTTCGGCTCGAGCCCCCGCCCGCGCAGGTAGCGTTGCGTCGCCTGGAGGACCGCGACGAAGCACCAGACCCCGACGATCCACGCCGCGGCGATCAGGCGTTCGCGGCGCGAGCGACTCATCGGGGGAGCCCGACCGGGCTTAGGTCCCGAAGCGGCGGAATTCCCTCAAACGATCGCGGTAGCTCGCGGAGAGCGTGAGCTGGGTGCCGTCGCGCAGGATGACCGCGTAGTCGCCGTTGAACCACGGGTGCAGCTCGCGGATCCGCTCGATGTTGACGATCGAGGAGCGGTGGATTCGCAGGAACTTCTTCGGGTCGAGCCTCGACGCGATGGCGGAGGTCGTCTCGTGCAACAGGTACACGGTCGGTCCGACGTGGATCCGCACGTTGTTGCGGGACGACTCGATCCAGTCGATGTCGCGAACCTTGACGAAAACGTTCTTGCCGTCGGCCTTCAGGAGCACCCACTCCGGGAACGAGCGGTCGCGGCGGATCTTCTCGACGATCCTCCCGATCGACTCGCGGAAGTCTTCGAGAGACCGGCCTTTGACGAGCTCCCGGACCCGCCGGACGGCCTCCTCCACCCGCTCGCGGCTGAACGGCTTGATCAGGTAGTCGACGGCTTGCGCCTCGAACGCGCGGACCGCGTACTGGTCGAACGCCGTGACGAAGACGATCGCCGGGATCTCCTCGGGCGCGAGCGCCTCGAGGACGCCGAAGCCGTCGAGCCCCGGCATCTGCACGTCCAGGAAAACCAGGTCCGGCTTCAGCCGCCGGATCGCCTCGGCCGCTTCGAACCCGTCGCCGGATTCGCCGATGACCTCGAGATCCGGATCCTCCGCGACGGCCCCCCGGACCCACTCGCGAGCGAGCGGCTCGTCGTCTGCGATCAGCGCGCGGATCTTCATCGGCCACCTCCTTTGCGCCCCGGGAGCCATAAAGAAGAGTACGGAAGGCCGGTGGAAGGGTTACCCTCCGCCGGCAGGGGTCCCGAGCCCGCTCGCCGCGACTATCCCCGCGGACCGCCGGCAATCCAAGAATCCGGGGACCAAATCCATTTTTCCGGGGACGAATGCTAACTTTCCGCTGTCATCCCGAGCGAAGCGAGGGATCCCTCGTCGCTACGCTCCTCGGGATGACAGGCGCTGAGACGTCGGTCAGTGATGCGAAGTCGTTTTCGGTGCCGGCATCGCCACCTCGGGCGTCATTGCCGTCGGCGGGATCACCTTGGTCGCCTTCGTTGCTGAGGAGGTTTCTACTGTTGCGTCACAGCGGACGCAAGTCCCGCGATCCACCGCTGCAGCGCCTCACGGTCGTCCCCCTTCAACCGGCGCAGCACTCCTTCGGAGTGGGACGCGACGACCTTGGGGTCGTCGAACGGGAGCCGCGCGTACATCTTCCCGCCCGGATCGTGGCACGCGCCGCAGCGCTGCGAGAGGATCGGGCGGATCGTCGTCCGGAACGGATCGGCGGGCCGGGGAGAAGCGGGAACCGCGGACTCGGCAGCAGGTGGGACAGCCGGAGCCGCCGCCTCGGCGGATTTCGGAGCCTGCTCGGGCAACGCCGAAGCGCTCATTTCGGCGTATGGAGGAGCTGTTTCGGATTCCGGTGCTGTTGGCGGCTTCGCCTGTGGGGAGGATCCAGTCGCATATCGGGAGCGGGTCGCACACTGTGGAATGAGGGCCGAGCTCGCCAGAAGGGCGACGACCAGAATCGTTCTCGGACGCATACGGTTGCGGCTCCGGCTTCACACTGCGGCGGGTGCAGGTCCGCGGGACCTGTCCCCGCGACATTACAAATCTCTAACGTAAACGGCGGCGAAACGTTACAAATTTCGGTCTGCTGGCATCGGGCTTGCGGATGGTAACCAGACGGTCCTTCCCGTCCTCGTGAAGGCCCGCCGTTCGGAAGGAGGTGACGGGTGTTCCATATTTACTCGTTCCACTGGACGGCCTGGCAGAGCCTGGCATTGCTCGTTCTGCGCCTGGTCGTCGGTACCGCCTTCATCCTTCACGGCCTGCCCAAGATCCAGAATCCGATGCGCTGGATGGGCGACAAAGTGAATCCCGTCCTGCAGCTCGCAGCCGCGGTCGCCGAGTTCGGAGGAGGGATCGCGCTCGTCGTCGGATTCCTGACTCCGATCGCGGCCGCCTTGATCGCGGTCGACATGATCTTCGCGTTGTCCCTCGTGCACCTGCCGAAGGGAGACACGTTCGTGAATCCGGCTGGCGGATCCTTCGAGCTGCCGCTCGTTTACCTTGCCATCATGATCGGGCTCATCGCGACCGGGCCGGGACGCTTCGCTCTCGACACGCTCCTCTGGGGATCACACAACGTCGTGATCGAGCGCTCGGAGGCCTGGTCCGGGTCGAACGCCGCGTGAGCAGTTAGCGCATTACTGCACGGTCGCGGTGAAGACCTCCTCCATGAGAAACGGCCGGCGGCAGCCGGTCGCCGGATCGAGCTGTCGCCGGCTGTCCGTCCAGATGGGATGTGACACACCTCCGAAGGAGACCAGTCCCTCGTAATCCCCCTGCTGGTTGCCGTAGTTGATCCCCGGGCAGGGGAACGTCCCGTTGCAGTCGTGCTCGTTCGAGCTCACGGTCGAGACGCGGACGTTCGGAGCAAAGGTGGCGCCTCCGTCCGAGGAGCTCGAGAGGAAATCGTCGGTCTGGAAACGCTGGCCGGTCGTGTCGTTGCGGGTGTCGTAGAAGGACACGTTGACTCCGCCGGTCACGGGATCGTCTGAGAGCCACTGGTTGAAGCGGTCAACGTCGGTCGAGAGCGCGTCGGTGACCGGAGCGGGGCTCGACCAGGTCGTTCCCATGTCGTCGGAGTGCGCGAGCAGGATGTCGGTCGTGCCAGCGCTCGTCAAATCCATCCACGAGCAGGAGAGACGCCCGCGGTTCGGCCCGGCCGAGCGATCGGCGTCGCAGGACGGATAGACGAGCGGTCTGCGGAAGGACTCGGCGGGCACCGCGAAGTCGAAGGGAATCGATTTGGAGGCCACGACGATCGGCGTGCTCCAGGTCGCGCCGCCGTCGAGAGAGCGGCTGAAAGTGATCGTGTTCGCGAGGAAGTCGTTCCACGCGACGTAGACCTCGCCGTTCGGACCGACAAAGGGATCCGCGCCGATCAACCGTCCCGGACCCTTCGGCGGGTCCACGCGGGTCACCGCAAACGTCGCGCCGCCGTCGGACGAGCGGGCCAGGCGAAGCCCGCCGCTGGTCGACCCGCCGCTCGCCGCGTCCCACGCGATGTACACGTTGTCGCGGAACGGGCTCGCTGGATTCGTGTCCACGGTCAAGATCGGCTTGTCGTTGAAGTGGTTCGCGCCCCCCTGGAAGGAAAAGAACGTGACGGTGGGATACGTCTGGCCGCCGTCGCTCGACTTCGCGACGGCCAGGGCAGTGCCGTTGATTCCCTTCCCGTTTCCGAAGAAGACGACGATGTAGCCGTAGTAGACGTTGCCCTGCGTGTCGAAAGCGAGCGAGGGATCGGACCCGAAATCCCCCCCGTTCGCGCCGATGGGTGGCGGGAGAGGCAGGTCGACGCCTCCCCAGGTCGCCCCGCCGTCGAGAGAGAAGTAGCCGCGCATCGGGTCGCGGAAGATCTCGTTCGAGCCGGCGGCGAGGTTCGACGGATTGGAAGGGTTGATGGTGATGAACGTCTCACTCTGTGGCCCGCACTCGTTCGAGACGTCGACGTTCGACCCCACGGCGAGCGAGGAAATCCCGCCGGGGCTCGGGCCGGAGCCGTTCTTCAGCAGGAACTGATACTTGTCCCACCACGTCGGATTCTTACGGATGGAATCCGCTGCTGCGGACCGGACGCCGAGAGCGCAGACAGCCAGAAAAACGAGAGCGATTCGTCGAGTCATGGGACCTCCTGGGAAATGCCTGGAATCATCCACCGCGACACGCGAGCATTCTATTGCGGCGCCTGCAAAGTTCCTGCCCTCTCCTGCCGCATCCGGACGAGCTCGCGCTTCGCGGCGCGCGCGATGAGGATTGCCGCGCCGATTGTGAAGACGAGACCGACGCCGAGCACGATCCATTCGACCGTGGATTGGTGGTGGCCCCCGCCGGCCGCGGCGAGCGCCGCCTGGCGGCCCGCCGCCCCGATCGACACGTAAACCGCGACCATCGGCACCATCCCGACGGCACTTGCAATGATGTAGTGCCAGAAGTCCACCGCCGTGAGCCCGTAGATGTAGCTGGAGAGCGTGTAGGGGAGGATCGGCGAGAGCCGCAGCAGCAGGACGACCTTCCAGCCGTGCCGCCGGATCGCTCGGTCGACCGCCTCGTATTTCTCGTTCTTCCTGGCGAGTTTCTCGATTCGATCACGCGCGAAATATCGCGCGATCAGGAAGGCCGCCGCGGCGCCGAGTGTCGCGGAGGCCCAGACGAGAAGGCCGCCGCGCACGAGGCCGAAGGCCAGACCCGCGACCAGGGCGAAGAGCCAGGCAGGGCCGAGAAGAACCGCGTCGATGACGTAAAGCACGACGAAAATGACCATACCGAATGGCCCCGTTCGGTCGAGGAGCGCATCGAGCTTCGTGACCACGCGGCCCACCGGCAGGAGCGTGATGACCAGGAAGGGGAACGCGATCGTAATCACCGTCGCGAGGATCTGGGTGATCCGGCGCCACAAAGACTTTTTCCGCGGGGTCGCTTCGCTCATGGACCGTCGGCGATTCTAGAATGCGGGGTCAGGTCTCCACTTGCCACATTGAGGGTCAGGTCTCCACTTGCCACTTTGGAGAGAAATGTCGCCACGACTGGCTGCCCTGGCTGCGGTCACCCTGTGGGGAATCTCCTTCGTCGCCACGCGAGCTGCCCTCTCCGAGATTTCGCCGATCCCCCTCGTCTTCACCCGCTTCGCGCTCGGGACGGCGCTCCTGCTGACGCTACTCGCGTTCCGGCGCCGGCTGGAAATTCCGCCGCGGGAATCCTGGCCTGCGCTCGCGGCGATGGGGTTTCTCGGGATCTTTTTGCACCAGATGCTCCAGGCGCACGGCTTGACGCTCACGACCGCGGTCCACACCGGCTGGTTGATCGGCTTGATCCCGATCTGGTCGGCTCTTCTTTCGGCGGTGGTCCTGCGCGAGAAGCTCGGCTCCGCGAAGGTCGCCGGTCTCCTGCTGGGTTTCGCCGGAGCCGCGCTCGTCGTCACGCGCGGGAAGCTCTCCGGCGGGCTGCTCGCGCTCCCGACGACCCGCGGTGACCTGCTGATCCTCGCGAGCACGGTCAACTGGGCGGTCTACAGCGTCGTCGGCCGCCGCACTCTTGCGCGCCTGGGAAGCGCCCGCGCGACCGCGTTCGCGATGCTCGCCGGATGGGCCATGCTCGCGCCGCTCTTCTTCCTCCGCGCCGGGTGGACCGAATACGCGCGCCTTTCGCCCGCGGGCTGGGCGGCGATCGCCTTCCTCGGGATCGGCTGCTCCGGGATGGGATACCTCTTCTGGTACGCCGCGCTCGAGAAGCTAGAGACCTCGAGCGTCGCAGCGTTCCTCTATCTCGAGCCGCTCGTCACACTCGCGGCGGCCGTCGTTCTCCTCGGGGAGCCCGTTCACGGAACCACCGTCGTCGGCGGCCTGATCGTTCTCGCGGGCGTCTTCCTGGTCTCCGGGGCCAGGTCTTCAGCGAGCACCTTCAACCGCCCAAAGTGGCAAGTGGAGACCTGACCCTCAATGTGGCAAGTGGAGACCTGACCCCCCATGCCTCTTCTCTTCGACGTCGCCATCATCCTCGCGGCGGCATTTCCGCTGCTTTTTCTCGGCAAGCGCTTCCGCGTGCCCGAGGTCATCGCCTACCTCGTGACCGGCATCGTGATCGGACCGCACGCGCTCGGCTGGATCCGCGACACCCGGCAGGTCGAGGTCATCGCCGAGCTCGGCGTCGCGCTCATCCTCTTCTTCATCGGCCTGCACCTGCCGTTCGACAAGCTCCGCACGCTCGGCAAGACGACGCTCGTCTCGGGCTCGCTGCAGATGGGTTTGACGGTGCTCCTCGTCGTTCTGGTCGGGATGCCGTTCGGGTCCGACCCGCGCCGCACCGCCTTCTACGGGATCCTGATCGCGCTCGGATCGACGGCGGTCGTGCTCCCGATCCTGGCCACCCGCGACGAGATGGGAGCGCCGTTCGCGCGGAGGTTCCTCGGGGTCTCGCTCTTCCAGGACCTCGCGGTGATCCCGCTGATGCTGCTCGTCCCTGCTTTCGCCTCCGGAGGAAACGCGCCGCCTCTGCCGCACGTGCTCACGCGCGTCGCGATCGCGGTCGTCGGCGTCTTCGCGCTCATCCTGGTCGCGCGGGTGATCGTGCCGCGGCTGTTCCGCCGCATCGCCGCCCTCGGCAGCCGGGAGGTGTTCACGGCCGGCGTGATCGTGCTGATCGTCGCCACGATTGCCGCGGCGGGGCGCCTCGGGATCTCGGCGGCGCTCGGCGCGTTCGCGGCCGGTGTCGTCGTCGGTGACACCGAGTTCATCCACGAGATCGGCGGGACCCTCCGGCCGTTCCGCGACTTCCTCTCCGCGCTCTTCTTCGCGTCGATCGGAATGCTCCTCGACCCGAACTTCCTCTTCTCCGCGCTGCCGCTCGTGCTGGCGACCGTCTTCGCCGTCGTCTTCATCAAGATCGCCGCGGCGTATCCCGCGTTTCGCGCCGCCTCCGCGCTGCCTCGCACGTCCCTGCGCGCCGCCTTTGCGATCGCGCCGATCGGGGAGTTCTCGTTCCTGCTCGCGCTCGAGGGCAAGCGCCTCGGCGTCCTGGGACCGGAAGAAGAGCAACTGTTCATTTCCGTCGCGGTGCTGACGCTCGGAACGACGCCGCTCTTCGTGACCGCCGGGCTGAAGCTGGCGGAACGGCTGCGGAGCCGGCCGGAGCCCGCCGACGAGCGGGAGCGCCCGCTCTCCGGCCACATCGTGATCATCGGGTACGGCCTGAACGGGTTGAACGTCGCCCACGTACTCACCGAGACGGGTATCCCGCACGTCGTGATGGAAGAGGATTTTGGGCGCGCGCAGATCGCGCGCGAGAACGGCAGCCGCGTCGTCGTCGCCGACGCGGCGTCCCCCGAGGGGCTCGAGGCGGCCGGGCTCGCGCGCGCTCTCGCCGTCGTGATCGCCATTTCGGATCCGGACGGCACGCGCCGGATCGTCCGGCTCTGCCGGCGCGAGAACGGCAACGTCCACATCATCGTGCGGACGCGGTACGTCTCGCAGGTCGAGCCGCTCAAGGAGCTCGGCGCGGACGAAGTGATCCCGGAGGAGTTCGAAACGTCGGTCGAGATCGTGTCGCGGCTGATGCGGCTGCTCGCCGTTCCCGGCAACGTCGTCGCGGCGCAGATCCGCGTGCTGCGCGACGAGGCCTACCGGCTTCTGCGCGATCCGGCCATGCGGGCCGCCGAGGGGCGGCGGCTCTCCGCGGCGCTCGAGGCCGGCACGGCGCTGACGTTCTTCGTGCTGCCGGAAACTCTGGCGGCCGGCCGCACACTCGCCGAGCTCGGCGTCGCGGACGATCGCGTGGCGGTGCCCGCGATGATCCGCCGCGGCGCGCCGTACTCCCCGGCGCCGACGGACGAGCCGCTGCAGTCGGGAGACACGCTTTTCTTGGTCGGCGCGCACGAGGACCTGATGCGCGTCATGTCCCGCCTGGAAGGACGCCGGCCGGGTTAGCCCCCTCTCCCCCGGAGGACGCTACATCTTCTTCATCTTCTTCTTCGCCGGGGGCTTCGCCGCCATCGTCGCGGGCTTGTAGTCGCTCATGCCCGGCTGTTCCTCGAAGTACAGGCAGTCGCTGCCCGCCCGGCACTTCGCGGTGTGCTTCACGCCTGCCGGGACCATCGTGTACGCGCCCGGGCCGAGCTCTTTCACGGTATCGCCCTCGGCCTGGAAATCGAAAGTGCCCGAGATGCCGACGACCTTTTGGTCGAAGCTGTGTGTGTGCCAGCCGAATTCGGTTCCGGCCGCGACTTTCTTCAACGCGCCGTACGCGCCCTTGCTCGGATCGCCCCACAGCGGCGCGATCGAAAGCCCTTTCATGGCGGGACTCGGCGTCCACTTGACGTCCCCGGCCTGCCACACGACGGCCTTGCCGCCGCCTTGGGCCGCGCCGATCGCGACGCAGAGGAGAAGACCTGCGAGAACAAGCGGAAAAACCCGGATGAGTGCCTTCATGGAAGCCTCCTTTTCTTGATGGGTTCCGGTGTTGCAGCGATCCTACACCGGCGAAAACCCGGCATAAGACGCGCGGATTGTCCTGTTGAGAAAGGAAAAGCGGAGGTCGGACGGATGCGAACGCTCTTGCGGTCGGCCCTGGTTCTCCTCGCCGGTCTACTCCTCGTTTCCGCCGCCCCCGCCGACGAACCCGCCTGGCGCGACTCGACCCGCGACGTCTACGTGGACGGACGGCTCGACCGCGGCGTACAGGTGCTGTCGGCCGACTCGGGGCGCCGTCTCGCGCTCCTCCTGCCGGATTCCAAGAAGGCCCTTCTGCTCGATCGCGAGAAGTCCACGTTTTCCGTCGTGCCGCGAAAGGCGTTTCACATCGCCGCCGACGGGATGTCGGCCGACCTCGCGCCCGACGCCGTCGAGAAGCCCGGCGGGGCGCTGCAGAGAATCGACGCGTCCCAGGCGATCCTGTTCTGGAAGCACAAGACGGTCCTCGTGGCGCGGCACCAGGGACTCGTCGGCGACGTCGACGAGAAGACCCTCTTCGCGACGGTGCCGGCGTGGGGCCGGTCGATGGAGAGCTATCAGCCGGTCCCGGCCGCGGTCGCCGGGCTCGCGAAGGAGAAGCGGCCGGTCGCGCTGACCGTCGTCTTCGGCAGCTGGTGCGGCGACAGCAAGGAGTTCGTGCCGCGCGTCTTGAAAAGCGTTCACGCCGCCGCGAACCCCAACCTCTCCGTGCGCCTGGTCGCGCTCGACAACGACTTCCTGCACCCGCAGGACGTGATCGCCGGGCGGCGGATCATCAACGTCCCGACGGTCATCGTCGAGAGCGAGCAAGGAGAGATCGGGCGCATCACCGAAACGCCGGCGGGCAAGACGATGGAGGAGGACATCGCCGCGATCCTCTCCGGCCGTCCGGGCGAGCACGAAGGGCGCTACGAGCGCGGTCCCGAGCTCGCGCGCGGGACCTACCTCTACCGCGACGCGTCCGGAAAGCGCGGAGACGAGCGCTGGACGCTCTTCGCCCGCGAGGACGGCGGACGGCTCGTCCGGAGCCAGATCGAGATCGGGGATCTCGTCGTCGAAGTCTTCCAGGGCACGGACGCGACCGGGAAGCTGAAGTTCGCGGAGATCACGAAACGCCAGGGGGAAGCGGTCGAGCGCGCGCGGTTCTTCGTCGAAGGCGATCACCTGACCGGACGCCTGCGCGGAAAAGAGGCGGGGATCCTCCAGCAGGACCTCGTTCTGCCGCCGTCGTTCGCCTTCTCGGCGCCCGCGATCGCCGCGTCCGGCTGGATGGGCGTGGCCGCTGTGGCCGGCCCCACCTCGCAGCTCGTCTGTTACATCGCGCCATCCGGGTTCGACACGCCGCTGGGTTCGACGTGCGTCGTGACGCGCCGCGTCGCCGGAGAGGAAGCGGTGAAGACGCCGGCGGGCGAGTTCCGCGCGACGCACCTCTTTCGCCAGAGCCGCGGCGAGGCGTCGGACTGGTGGATCCATCCGGACCTCGGGATCCCCGTGCGCGGCCAGATCCTCGGCGGAATGGAGTACGTGTTGTCGAGCCTGAAAATGGGGTCAGGTCTCCACTTGCCACATTGAGGGTCAGGTCTCCACTTGCCACATTGAGACCGTGCCTCCGCGGCGCGTCCGGCCGCCGGATCGAATCCATATACTGCGGCGATGAGGCCTGCCTGCCTCGTCGCCGCGACGGTCCTGCTCGCGGCTCTCTTCTCCTGTCGCGCGAAGGAGCCGCCGCCCGCGCAGAAGAGCGCGGAGCCGCCATCGGTCGTGCGCCTCTCTCCCGACGCGGTCCGCACGGCCGGCATCGAGACGGCGGTCGTCGGCGGAACCGCGGGCGGCGGGGTCCTCACGCTGACCGGGACGCTGGCCGCGAAGCCGTGGACGCCCGAAGAGCAGGCGGCGCTGTCGGACGCCGCGAGCGCTGACGCGAAGCTCCGCCTCGCCGAGGCGAACTTCCAGCGGCTCTCCCGGCTCTCCCGCGACGGCGTCGTCGCGCGGCAGGACCTCGACGCCGCCCGCGCCGAGCGCGACCAGGCACGGGCCGCCGCCGAAGAGAAGGACGCGAAGCGCGCGAACCTCGGTCTGACCGAAACCGCGCTCGCGCTCGAACGCCAGGCGACGATCTGGGGCCTCGCGAGCCTGCCCGAGGTGGATCTCGCGCAGGTCAAACCTTCCGCTAAAGTCGATGTGTCGACGGCCGCGTATCCGAACAAGCACTTCTCGGGCCGGGTCATGGCCATCTCGCGATCGGCGGATCCCCAGACGCGAAGCTTCACCGTGCGAATCGCGATCGACGACCCGTCGGGACTTCTGCATCCCCAGATGCTGGCGACGTTCGCGATCTCTACTCCTGCCCGGCGCGGCCTCGCGATCCCGAAGTCCGCCGTCCTCCTCGAGGGCGACGGCTCGTACGTCTACGTCGTGTCGGGCGACGGCACGTTTCGCCGGCAGCGGATCGAGACGGAAGATTCTTCTTCCGACACGGTCACGGTGACGTCCGGCCTCTCGCCCGGCCAGCGAATCGTGGTTCGCGGCGCCCAGCTGCTCGAGTCCGAGAGATTGAAGTCCCGAAACCCACCCGCCCCGAAGGATTGAGATGCTGGGCCGTCTCGTCGGATTCTCGCTCCGCAACCGTTTCGTCGTCCTGGTCCTCGCCGCCGTCCTCTTCGGGGCCGGGATCTACGTCGCCTCGCACTCGCCGATGGACGTCTTTCCCGAATTCGCACCGCCGCAGGTCACGGTCGAGACCGAGGCGCCGGGTTTCTCCGCGGAGGAAGTCGAATCGCTGGTCACGCTCCGCCTCGAGCTCGCGATCGGCGGCACCCCGGGGATCAAGACTCTCCGCTCGACGTCGATGCCCGGCGTCTCGAGCATCACCGCCATCTTTCTGGATGACACCGACGTCTACCGGGACCGGCAGCTCGTCGCCGAACGGATCGCCACCGTCACTCGGGAGCTGCCCGACAGCGTCGTTCCACCCGAGATCGTTCCCCTGACGTCGGCGTCCAGCACGATCGAGGTGATCGGCCTGACGTCGACCGGCGCGTTCGACCCGATCGCCGTGCGGACTTTCGCCGACTGGACCTTGAAGCCGAGGATCCTCGCCGTTCCCGGCATCTCCAAGGTCGTCACCTACGGGGGCCGCGTGGCGCAGAACCAGGTGATCGTCCACCCGAACGCGCTGCGCGACTACGGCCTCTCGCTCGCCGACCTCGAGAACGCCGCGAGGAGCGCGACTGCCATCGGCCCCGCCGGCGCGATCGAATCGAACGGGCAGCGCCTTTCGGTTCGCGCGCTGGCGCAGGCGCAGAGTCCGAGCGACCTCGCGAACTCCGTCGTCGCGTTCCGCGACTCCACGCCGCTTCTCCTGTCGCAGGTGGCCGAGGTGCGCGTCGGCCCGGAGTTTCCGATCGGCGACGCGACGCTCGACGGCGCGCCCGCCGTCGTGATGCTGATCGCGCGGCAGCCGGGCGTGAACACCCTGCGGGTCACCGCCGAGCTCGAATCGGCTCTCGACGCGGCCTCGCGGACCCTGCCAGTGGGCCTCGTCCTCCACCGCAGCCTCTTCCGGCAGGCCTCGTTCATCGAGCGCGCGATCGGCAACCTGCGCGTCGCGCTCTGGATCGGCGCCGGCCTCGTCGCGGCAGTTCTCCTTCTCTTCCTCCTCGACTTCCGCACCGCGCTGATCAGCCTGATCGCCATCCCCCTGTCGCTCCTGACGGCGCTCGTCGTCCTCCGGCTGTTCGGCGCGACCGTCAACATCATGACCCTCGGCGGCCTCGCCATCGCACTCGGCGAAGTCGTGGACGACTCGATCATCGACGTCGAGAACGTCCACCGCCGTCTGCAGCTGGACCGCGACCTTCCCGATCGCCGATCCCGCAACGACGTGATCTTCGACGCTTCGCTCGAAGTGCGGAGCGCGGTCGTCTACGCGACGTTCTTAGTCGCGCTCGTCTTCGTCCCGGTGTTCTTCCTCTCCGGCGTCGCGGGAAAGATTTTTTCGCCGCTCGGCGCCGCGTACGTGCTCTCGACGCTCGCCTCGCTGGGCGTCGCTCTGCTCGTCACCCCCGCCGCGTGCTCGCTCCTTCTCGGGAGCGAAGCGTCGTCGAGGCGGGAAGGCCGCCTCATCGCCTTCCTCAAGCGCCGCTACGCCGCGATCCTTCCGCATGCCCTGGCACGACCGCGTCTCTCGGCGCTCGTCGCCGGCGCGCTCGTCCTCTCAGCCGCCGGGGGAGCCCTCCTGCTCGCGGGAGAGTTCCTTCCGTCGTTCCAGGAGCACGACTTCATCGTTCACATGGATGGTCTTCCCGGGACCTCTCTGTCCAATTCCGTCGCCGCCGGCAAATCCGTCGAGCAGCGCCTCCGTAAGATCCCCGGAATCGTTTCCGTCGCGCAGCGAGCCGGCCGGGCGGAGCTCGCCGACGAAGTGGCCGGCCCGGAATCGAGCGAGATCGACGTCCGCCTCTCCTCCGACGTGCGCGACATCGGCGCGAAGGTCGGGGAGATCCACGCCTCTCTTGCTAACTTTCCCGGCTTTTCCTTCTTCGTCAATCAGTTCCTGACCGAGCGGATCGAAGAGGTGGCCGGAGGCGAGGCGGCGCCGATCGCCGTGTCGGTCTTCGGAACGGACCTGGCCCGTCTGCACCAGCTGGGGGTCGCCGTCGGCAATCTCATGGGCTCGATCCCCGGTTCCCGCGACGTCCGGGTCGAGCCGCTGACGAAAGTCCCCCAGATCGTCATTTCCTTCGACCGGGCGCGGGCCGCGCAGCTCGGAGCGAAGATGAGCGAACTTCAGGATGCCGTGACGGCCGCCTTCGACGGGATCCGTGTCGCGGAAATCTTCGAAGGGCAGCGCGTCGTCCCGGTCGTCGTGAAGCTGCCGGATTCGAGCCGGGCGGACGTGTCGGCCATCCGGGATCTCCCGATTCGAGTGGCTTCCGGCGTCGTGCCTCTCGAGAGCCTGGCGCGCGTGGACGTCCAGGACCTGCCGAACCAGATCACGCGGCAGAACGGATCGCGGCGGATCGTCGTGACCGGCTCGAGCGCTGGAAGCGTCAGCCGCTTCACGCGGCAACTGCAGGCGCGGTTGCGCGACCTCGCGTTGCCGGCCGGCTACTCCGTCGAGATCTCGGGCGATTACGAGAACCAGCAGCGCAGCCTGCGCGAGCTGCTGCTCCTGGGTCTCGTGTCGATGATCGGGATCTTCCTGCTTCTCTATTCGGACTTCCGATCCGGCCGCCTTGCGACGCTCGTGATGGTCAACCTGCCACTCTCGCTGATTGGAGGAGTCGCGGCCGCTCTGCTGTTCCGGGTGACGCTGTCCCTGGGCGCGCTCGTCGGGTTCGTCACCCTCTTCGGAATCACGGCGCGCAACTCGATCATGCTGCTCTCTCACTACCGGCACCTCGAAGAGAAGGAGGGGATGGCGTTCGGCCGCGAGCTCGTCCTCCAGGGGTCGCTCGACCGTCTGACGCCGATCCTGATGACCGCGCTCGTGACGAGCCTCGCGATTCTGCCGCTGGCCGTCAGCGGGACGCGGGCGGGCCAGGAGATCGAGCATCCCATGGCCGTCGTGATCGTGGGTGGCCTGGTCTCGTCGACTGCGCTGAATCTCCTGCTGATGCCGGCTTTCTATTTGAGATGGGGGAGAGGGTCAGGTCTCCACTTGCCACATTAAGGGTCAGGTCTCCACTTGCCACATTGAAGAAGAGATCCCTCGCTTCGCTCGGAATGACAGAGGAGGAGCGGGGGATTAGAAGGCCGAAAAGACCTTCGCGAGCGGGACTTCTAGCCCGGGGAGCAGAGGCGAGCGCAGAACATCCTGCTCGACATAGACCGCTTCCCGCCGGAAACGCCCTTCCGTGTTGACGAACACCTCGATCGTCTTCTTGTCGGGATCCGCGATCCACATTTCGCGGACTCCGAAGCGCGCGTATCGCTTCGCCTTGAAGATTCGATCCCGTTTGCGCGTCCCGGGCGAGAGGACCTCGACGACGAGATCGGGACCTTCCGAGATGAACTTGTCGCCGATGACCCCACGGCGGCTGGAGGAAATGAAGAAGATGTCGGGTTGCAGTACGTCGAATCGGGACAGGACGACGTCGCAGGGGGCGTCGAGAACGATCCCCAGCTCCGCGCTCTCGACGTGGTCCTGGAGGAGACGCTCGATTCGGCTCTTGACGAGCTGATGGAAGGGGGTCGACGCGGGAGTCAGGAACAGCTCTCCGTCGATGACCTCGTAGCGGCGGTCCTCCGGCAGGAGGACGTAGTCCTCGTACGTGAAGCGGAGCGACTCGGGGACGCTCATCTCACCCGTAATTCTATTGTCGTGAGCGAAGCGGGATCTCGAGGACGGCGACCTTTCAGATCTTCCGCGCCAGCGCTTCGTATATCCGGGAGAGATGCGCAAATTCGCGCCGGTGGCGCTCGCGGCGGCCGCGCTCGAACGGCGGCGGGAACATCTACCGGATCGCCGCGAAAGCCGCGGGGCTGGATCTCGCGAAATAGCTGTCATCCCGTGCCACATTGAGGGTCAGGTCTCCACTTGCCACATTGCCAAATTGACTTGTCAGGTTGGTTGGTTGACCTGTCATCCCGAGGAGCGAAGCAACGAGGGATCCCTCGCTTCGCTCGCGATGACGGGAGAAAATGATGCTGCAGCAGCCCAGAGCTGGCTCTGCAGAGCAGGTGAGAAAGCATGAAGAAATTTCCGCTCTCGACGGTCAAAGACCGCCTCTCGCATTTTCTCAGGCTGGCGGAGGCCGAGGACATTGTCATCACGCGCCATGGGAAGCCAGCCGCGGTCCTGATTGGGTTCAAATCAGAGGACGACTGGTTCGACTACCTACTCGAAAACGACCCTCGTTTCCTGAGACGGGTGGCGGGGGCGAGAGGGAGCATTCGAGGAGGGCGCCGATTTCGGCTGGATCATCTTTTGCGGAACGTCAGGAGACAGAATCTCCACGCCGAGATGAAGTCGGGCCCCGTCGCAGGCCGGGAAGTCTGGTAATCGGCCAGGGCGACACATCCGGGACTGCAGAGATGTCGCGACAACCCTTAACATGGAGTCTCGGAGGGAGCCGTGAAGTTACAGGTCGTCCTTGAGCCGAGTGAGGAGGGTGGCTTCACCGCGTCCGTGCCCTCCCTTCCGGGTTGCATCAGCGAAGGAGACACGCGAGAGGACGCTCTCCGCAACATCCGCGAAGCAATCGAGCTTTACCTTGAACCCGTCGACGACGATCTTTCGGGAAAGGACGGAGCGGAACTCGCGGGCTCGTTGTCTGAAGATCCCTTCGCTCGATTACCCTCCAACTTGCGGGGAGGGGGCGGGAGAGGGGCGTTGGATCATCCTACTAACCGGTCATACTCCGCGTGCGACCCGATCCAGAACCACAGTATGCCGTCATCGACCGCCACTCCAAGAGCGCAGTGCCGCCTGCCGACCCGGACCGACCAGAAGCGGCCGATCTCCTTGAGATGAAGTGAGGGGTGCCGAGGGTTCTCCCTGAGAAGATCGTAGTTTCGGCGAGCTTGGTTCTGAACGGATTCTGGGAGTTGATCGAAGAGGCGCCAGAAATCTGGAGCGGCGCGATGCTTCAAATGTCGCGGCTGTCGCCCCTCTTGTGAGCTGCGATCGCTTCGTCCGCGAGATCGTCAAGCTTTCCCTCCGCGACGTCGGTCTCCAGCTGGCGATCCCAGATCTCCGCGTCGAAGGTGGCGAACCACTCGCGAAACAGAGAAAGCTCCTTGGGTGACAGCTCCTCGACCTTTTTCTCCAGCTCCTCGATCCTCGTCATAGTCTCGTCTGGAGGATTTTACGGCTTCCCTGCGGGTCTTCAGCCACCGATTGCGCTCTCCAGGTCCGGGAGAAGCTCGGCCGCTAGGTTCTTCGCCGCAGCAGTGAGCGCCCGGCCCTTCTTGAGAACCAGCTCGTAGGTGTCCTGTCCGAAGAGATGGCGCACCGGGCGTGCCGCCAGACGTCGATCCCCGGGTTCGAGGCAGAATTCGCGAGTAAATGGGGTCAGGTCTCCACTTGCCACATTGACAAAACGATTTGGCGGATCACCCTGGCGACAACTCTCCTTGGGTGAAGGTTCGCGAAGTGATCCGGCGGATCGAGGAAGCCGGATGGTATTTGGTCAGAATGAAGGGTAGCCACCGTCAGTTCCGGCATCCGTTCCGGTCGGGCGCCGTAACGGTGTCGGGACATCGGAACGACGACCTTGCACCCGGAACTCTCAGGAGTATCCTCAAGCAGGCAGGGCTGAAGGTGAGACCATGAACCGTTACCTCATCGTGATCGAGAATGCCGGGCGCAACTATTCCGCATATTCGCCCGATCTCCCGGGCTGCGCCTCGACGGGCGCTACGATCGAGGAGACCCAGAGGAACATGGAAGGCGCGGTGGAGTTTCACCTCGAAGGCCTTCGCGAAGACGGTCTTCCAATTCCGCCGCCGTCCTCGATCGCGGGGTACGTCGAGGTCCCGTAACCGATCGTCCGCCCCAAAACAAAAAGCCCCGCTCGTCGCGGGGCTTCTGATTCCGGCCAGCCGGCCTGTTACGCGCTGAAAGACTTTCCGCAGCCGCAGCCGCCGGTCGACTGCGGGTTCGTCACCGAGAACCCCGCGCCGCGGAAGTCCTCGACGTAATCGACCGTCGAGTCGCGCAGGTACGTCGCGCTCTGCGGGTCGACGACGACTTCGATGCCACTCAACTGCAGCACGTTGTCGTCCTCGCGCTTCTCGTCGAACTGGAACCCGTACTGGAACCCGGAGCAGCCGCCACCCTGCACGAAGATACGAAGCGGCTTGCCCTCGGAGTCGGGCATCGTCTTGGCGAAGTACTTGACCTTCTCGACCGCCGCGTCGGTCAGCGCGAGGAGCGGCTTCGCGCCGGTGATGCCGGTCGGCTGGGAGCCGGTCGGTTGCTCAGCGCCGGTCGGCTCCGAACCAGTCGGCGGGGAAGTCATTGTCGAAGACATGAAAGCTCCTTATTCCTCGGGTCAGTGAAAACAGCGCCGCCCGGGGACAGATTCCGGGGCTGATTCTACGCGACCTTCCGGGACCTGCCCGATTTGCCCGATTTTCCAGACTTTCCCGTCGCTGCGGCCAGCAGGTTGTCGATCCGGTCCCACGCCGCGGGCAACCCGTCGGGGTGGGCGACGAACGAGATCCGCCGCGGATCGACCTCGGAAGCCTCCATCCCGACCGGCAGGCTCGCCTCCCAGGCTGCCCGAAACCGTCGCATTTCCTTCTCCAGCAAGGGCCGGCTGAACACCGCGATTCCGAGCCTCGAGCTGTTCACTTCGAAGACCGATTTCTCCGCGATTTTGGCCGGAATTTCGGCCTTTTTCGCGGTCATCTCGCGGTTCGTCCCGACCGCCGTTTCCGCCCTTTTAGCGCCCATCGTCATTCATTCTAACAGCAAGTGATATGCCACTATTTCCGGTGTAGTTTCACTCCCGATGCACAACATCTGGTATTTTTCTTGACTCCGCCTTCGCGCGGTCCTAACCTTGTCTTCAACTTAGAAATCGTCGTTTCGGAGCCGTTTTTTCGCCACATGACGGGGTTTTCCCAAATCGACGGGGTGGGCTTCCTTTTGACGGGTCGGGGTGGGGCATCTTTGTCGGAGCTTCGAATGTTTTGTGTAGAAAGGGGAGCGAAAGGATGAGCGCGACGGACGCTTCGGGAAACGGAGACAACGCCAGGGACGCCCGCGACGACCGACAGACTGCGCTCGAGAAGAAGGAGGGGGGCGAGACCGCAACTGGCGAAGCCACCCGGCCCGGGCAGCGCGACAGCCTCAAAGGCCTGACCTTTCACCGCGTCTACTCCGACCCCTCGGTCTCCCCGTACGACGCGATCGAGTGGGAGCTGCGTACGGCCGCGATCACCTCGGAGAAGGGGGAGACGATCTTCGAGCAGAAGAACGTCGAGGTCCCGAAGTCCTGGTCGCAGACCGCGACGAACATCGTCGTCCAGAAGTATTTCCACGGCCGCATGGGCTCGCCCGAGCGCGAGACCTCCGTGCGCCAGCTGATCGAGCGCGTCGCCGGCACGATCACGACCTACGGCGAGAAGGGCGGCTATTTCCGCACCTCCGCCGACCGCGACGCCTTCCACGACGAGCTCGCGGCGATCCTCGTCAACCAGGTCGCCTCGTTCAACTCGCCCGTGTGGTTCAACGTCGGCATCGAACCCAAACCGCAGGCCTCC
>Ga0207646_10003190_pt1 | contig 18737 bp, 19 predicted proteins | sample KBSK5502metaG_FD_184343 | JGI IMG/M metagenome (GOLD analysis project Ga0207646, IMG submission 184343) | Corn, switchgrass and miscanthus rhizosphere microbial communities from Kellogg Biological Station, Michigan, USA - KBS K5-50-2 metaG... | ecosystem: Host-associated > Plants > Roots >...
CCTCGTCGGGCCGGCGCTGATCGCGATAGGCCGCCTCGATCCGGAACGTCGTGACCTCGACGGAGACCGGCCCTGGCGTAGCGCGCACGGTCACGGTCCCGAACGGGTTCTCCCAGGTGGCACCGGGAAACAGCCTGGCGACCTCCTCGGGAGGAGCGGAGGTCGCGACGTCCCAATCGCCCGGGGCGGTGCCGCGCAGGAGGTCCCGCAGCGAACCGCCCACCAGGGCGGCCTGGTGGCCCGCACTGGCCAGGCGTGCGAGCACGCCCGCAACCGCTTCGGGGAGCTCGCGCAGCTGGAGCGCCGCCCCGTCAGCGAAGCCGGTCGGCATCGGTCCGATCCGAATCAGCTCCGTGCGTCGCTGAGGAACAGGTAGCTCCGCCAGGGATCGTTCTGCTCGTCGGCGAGGTAGCTGCCGAAGAGGTAGCGCACGTCTGCGCGCGGCGCGCGCGGTTCACGCAGCAGCGCCATGCGCGCCTCGGCGAGGGTCTTGGAGCCCTTGCGGTGGTTGCAGTTGCGGCAGGCTGCAACCAGGTTCTCCCACTCGTGGCGTCCACCGCGATGCTTGGGCGTGATGTGATCGATGGTCAGGTCGCGGCTGGTTGCGCCGCAGTACTGGCAGGTGTGCCGATCGCGGGCGAAGACCTCACGGCGCGACAGCTTCACGCGAGGCCTGGGTCGCTTGACGAGGTAGATGAGACGAATGACGGAGGGCGCCGCGATGGCCAATGTGGGCGTGTGGATGACCTGGTGGTTGCGCTCGAGCAGCTCGGCCTTGTCGGCGCCGAGCAGGGTGAAGGCGCGCCTGATGTCGCAGACGTTGAGGGGCTCGTAGTTTTGGTTGAGAACCAGGACTGGTGCGTTGAACACGCCGCGCCTCCGAGGGGCCGAATTCTAGCCGACAACGCCCAGATCTTTGGCAACGGGAGCCTGAGCACGGCGGCGGTACAATCCGCGCTGCAATGACCACCATCGAAACCTCCACCTGGACGACCAAGGTCGGCCTGGCCCGCATGCTGTCGGGCGGGGTGATCATGGACGTCGTCACCGCCGACCAGGCACGCATCGCACAGGAGGCCGGAGCGGTCGCGGTGATGGCGCTCGAGCGCGTCCCGTCGGACATCCGCAAGTTCGGCGGCGTGGCCCGCATGAGTGATCCCAAGCTGATCGAGGAGATCAAGGCAGCGGTCAGCATCCCGGTCATGGCCAAGTGCCGCATCGGGCACTTCGTGGAAGCTCAGATCCTCGAGGCGCTCGAGGTCGACTACATCGACGAGAGCGAGGTCCTCACCCCCGCCGACGAGGAGCACCACATCGACAAACACCAGTTCCGCGTCCCGTTCGTCTGCGGCTGTCGCGACCTGGGTGAGGCGCTGCGTCGCATCGGGGAAGGCGCCGCCTTGATTCGGACCAAGGGCGAGGCGGGAACCGGGAACATCGTGGAGGCGGTGCGCCACATGCGCGCGGTGGAGAAGGGCATCCACCAGCTGCATGCCCTGCGGCCCGACGAGCTGTTCGCCGCCGCGAAGGAGCTGCGAGCGCCGGTCGACGTGGTGCAGCGCACCGCCGAGCTCGATGCGCTCCCGGTTCCGAACTTCTCTGCGGGCGGCGTCGCAACACCGGCCGACGCGGCCCTGATGCGCCAGCTCGGCGCCCAGGCCGTCTTCGTGGGCAGCGGCATCTTCAAGAGCGAGAGCCCGGAGCGCTACGCACAGGCGATCGTCAAGGCGACGACCCACTACGACAACCCCGAGATCCTCGCCGAGGTGAGCGCAGGGCTGGGTGAGCCGATGCGTGGGCTGGAGCTCGGCGAGATTCCCGTCGAGGAGCGCCTGGCGGTTCGCGGTTGGTAGACGGTCCAATGGCGTCGCAGGCCTCCAAGCGCCGCGCGCGGGTGGGAGTCCTGGCAGTCCAGGGCGCCGTGGACGAACACCTCCGGGCGATACGGGCGGTGGGAGCCGAAGGCGTTGAGGTGCGGCTGCCGCGGGACCTGGCGGGGCTCGATGCGCTGATCCTGCCCGGGGGCGAGAGCACCACCATGCGCAAGCTCATCGACGCCTACGGGCTGCGCGAGCCGATCCTCGCACTCGCCCAAACAGGCGCACCAATGCTCGGAACCTGCGCGGGCATGATCCTGCTCTCGGAGCGGATCGCAGAGGGCGATCCGCCCGTGCTACCGCTCCTCGACGTCGAGATTCGACGAAATGCCTACGGCAGGCAGCTCGACAGCTTCGAAGCCGAGGTCTCGATGCCCGTCATCGGTGATGACCCGCTGCACGGTGTCTTCATTCGCGCGCCGGTGGTGAGCCAGGTGGGCCCGCGGGCCGAGGTCCTCGCGGTGGACGGCGATGGGCAGCCCATCGCGATCCGCCAGGGCAAAGTGTTGGCGACGGCCTTCCACCCAGAGCTGACCGACGACCGGCGCCTCCATCGGCTCCTGGTGGAGATGGTAGGCACGAAGGCCGGTGAGCGCTCATGACGACCGAGACCGGCACCATCCGGCCGGCGCGCATCACCGACCGACAGGCACTCATCGACATGTCGCAGCGCGCGCACGCTGCCGGCGACGCCCATCGGCGAAGCCTGGGCGTTCCGGCACCAACCGCCACGCGCCCAGGGATCAGCCTTTCCACGCTCATCCCCACCTGGCTGCCGTTGCGGCCCCCCTCGGTGCACCTGGTCGCGGAGAGCGAAGGGCAGCTGGTCGGGTCCTGCCGGGCGATCGAGGAGCCCCATCGCGACGACTGGGTGATCACGGAGCTCGATGCGGCGGATGGACCGATGGCCGCCGAGGTGCGCTGGGCGCTTCTCCAGCGCTTGATCGAGGAGGGGGCCAAGAAGAACGTCGGCCGCTACTTCGCGGCCTGCAGCGACGTCCGCGAGAACCTTGAGCTGTTTGGCCAGGCCGGCTTCATGGCCTATGCGCAAGAGGAGATCCTCTACCTCGCTGCGGCGAGTGGGCGTGGCCCTCGGTCATGGCTGCGCAAGCTCGTGGCCCGCGAGGGGCGGCCGTCAACGGAAGGCGACGGCACGAGGGTACGAGGGTCGGCGTCGAAGTCGACGGCACACTGGGGCGAGACTCATACCCTCGACGATCGGCATGTCGCGTTGCAAGCCGCCGGGGCGCCGGACGCGTGGCACCTCTTCGACCTGTGGTCGCACGCCACGCCGCCCGCCATCGCGCGGATCGAGGGCTACTCGGCCGCCGACTGGGAGTCGGCCGGGCACGAGGCGATCGTCCCGCGCTCGAGCCTGAGCCCGATCTTGCACTTCAGCGAGGTCGACGCATGGCTGATGCCGCACGACCAGCGCGCGGGTGGCTTCGCACAGCACGGCGCTTCCCGGGAGAGTCCGCACTACCTGCGATTCCTCATCCGTGATGGGACCGATGGCGTGGCCTTCCTGCGGGCGGTGCTGGATGCGATTGGGCCAGATGCCGTAACTGCCGGCCTGCTCGCTCCCGTGCGAACATACGAGTCGACCGGCATGCGAGCTGCGACCGGCGTCGGGTTCCTCGGCATCGGCCGCGTCACCCTGCTGGTCCGCGAAGTGCGTGCCATGGTGCGCCAGCCCGCGATGGTTCCTGCCCACTAGCCCGACACTGGAGTGCACATGCCCTCGATCCCGCGCCAGGAGATGACCGACGACCTCGATGCGCTGATGGCAGCGCTCCCCACCGAGATCGTCGACCGCCTCCGTTCATTCGCCGACCGCAGCGACCTGCTGGAAGTGGTCATGGATCTTGGCCGCCGCCCGGAAGCTCGCTTCGTGCACGGCGAGGAAGTGCTGCTCGACCGCGAGATCGGCGACACGGACATCGCCCACGTCGTGAACCACATCGGCGTCTTCGGCGACGACAACCGTGCCGGTATCGAGCGAACCCTGCACCGCATCAGCGCGATCCGCAACCGCGCCGGTAAGGTGGTCGGGCTCACATGCCGCATCGGTCGAGCCGTCTTCGGGACGATCGAGATCATCCGCGACAACGTCGAGTCGGGACGCTCCATCCTCCTGCTGGGCCGGCCCGGCGTCGGCAAGACGACCATGCTGCGCGAAGTGGCACGGGTCCTCGCCGATGACCTCGGCAAGCGAGTGGTGGTGGTCGACACCAGCAACGAGATCGCCGGCGACGGCGACATCCCGCACCCGGGAATCGGTGACGCACGGCGCATGCAGGTCCGAACGCCGACCGAGCAGCACGCGGTCATGATCGAGGCAGTCGAGAACCACATGCCCGAGGTGATCGTGATCGATGAGATCGGCACCGAGCTCGAGGCCGCGGCGGCACGGACGATCGCCGAGCGTGGCGTGCAGCTGGTGGGAACCGCGCACGGCAACACCCTGGACAACCTGATGCTGAACCCGACGCTCTCCGACCTGGTGGGCGGCATTCAGACGGTGACCCTGGGTGACGAAGAGGCGCGCCGCAGAGGCACCCAGAAGACGGTGCTCGAGCGCAAGGCTCCGCCCACCTTCGACGTAGTAGTCGAGATCGTCGAGCGCGACAACGTGATCGTGCACCGCGACGTGGCGGAGACGGTCGACGCCATCCTGCGCGGCCACATGGTGCCGCCCGAGGCGCGCTGGCGGGACGAGGGAGGCGAGGTCCAGGCGGCAACGAAGTACGACTACCGCATCAGCGAGACGGCGGCGGGCAACCCGGCCTTCGCGACGCTGGAGCCGTTCGGTGGCTTCGGGACCTATTCACGCGGCGGCCCGCGCTACACGCAGGGTGGCCAGGGTGGACTGCGCCCGCTCCCCGGTCGCACCGATGGCCGGAACGATCCCCGCGGACGCGCGCTGCACGCGATGCCGGGGGAGCGGGTGGGAGGCGAGCGTGGCGGGGAGCGGGACGCCGCGGCGGCAGCTGACTTGACCAGCGCCGACCTGTCGGAAGGCTCGGACCAGCGTCGTCACGTCGAGGCGGCGATCCGTGGCTCTCGCGAGGCAGGTCCTGATCGTCCGGCCAGCGCATCTCGTCCCGAGCGCTCGACCTCCCGAGCGCATCGGCCCATGAGCCTCTTCGCGTTCGGCGTCAGCCGGAAGCGCCTGGAGCAATCGGTGCGCGAGCTTGGCTTGCCGGTCACCGTGGCGCGGGACCTCGACGACGCCGACGCGGTCGTGACGCTACGCAATTACTACCGGCGAAAACCATCCGCGCTCCGTGACGCTGAGTCGTCCGGCGTGCCGATCTACGTGCTCAAGACGAACACGGTGCTGCAGATCGAGAACATGCTCGCCAGCCTGTACGACCTCCAGGCCGATCCTCAGGAGGCAGCGCTACGCGAGACGGCGGAGGCGATCGGGCTGGTGGAGTCCTCCGGCCGACCGATCGAGCTGTCGCCACAGAACGCGTACGTGCGGCGGCTACAACACCAGCTGGCGGAGCGACACAACCTGATGAGCCGCTCGCGGGGGGCGGAGCCGAACCGGCGCGTCGAGCTCCTCCCCGACGAGGGTCAGGCCTGGCGCTAGGTCCCCCAGGAGATGGCGAGCGCCACGACTCGTGGCAGGTTCATTACCCTCGAGGGGCCGGACGGGAGCGGCAAGACGACCGCTGCTCGGCACCTCGTGGAATGGCTCCGCTCCCGCGGTAAGGACGCGCTATTGACCGGCGAGCCGGGTGGCACGCCGCTCGGCGACGAGATACGGCGGATCGTCCTGCACCACCGCGGCGTCGCCGATGACCTGGATCCGCGCGCCGACGCATTGCTCTTCGCGGCGCAGCGGGCCCAGCACGTCTCGAGGCTGATCCGGCCCGCACTGGAGCGCGGGGAGTGGGTCGTGTGCGCCCGCTTCCTTGATTCCTCGCTCGCCTACCAGGGCGCGGGCTACGGCATCGATGAGGACGCCATGCGACAGCTCCAGGCGTTCGCCACGGTCGGCCTGGTCCCGGACCTCACGATCCTGATCGACGTGCCGGTGGAGGTCGGCCTGGGACGGAAGCGACGCGGCCAATGGAACCGCTTCGAGGACACGGAGGGGGCGGCGTTCTTCGAAGCCGTCCGCAGCGCGTATCTCCGCCTGGCGGCTGGAGAACCAGAGCGCTTCCGGGTCATCGATGGGTCGGGAACGGTGCCTGAGGTCGACGAGGCGGTCCAGGCCCTCGTCGAGCCATTTCTGGCTGAGGCGATGGCCTAGGGCCCCGGTGCGCTCCGAGCTGGATGGCATACTTGCCGCCGTAGCCCGCCTCCGCTAGGAATCAGCCCTGATGAAGCTCGTCACGGCCATCGTCCACAACGAGGACGCGGCCGCCCTCGTCGACGCGCTCCTGGAGCGCGAGTTTCGCGCGACGCGCCTCCACTCCTCCGGCGGATTCCTGAAGCAGGGCAACGCCACCATCCTGGTGGGGGTCGAGGACGACCAGGTCGACGCCGTGCTCGAGGTGGTCAGCGCCAACTGCCACTCGCGCAAGCAGTTCGTCAACCCCATGCCGCCGATCATGGAGCCAGGTGAGTTCTACATGCCGTATCCGGTCGAGGTGGAGGTAGGTGGCGCCACTGTCTTCGTCCTCCCCGTCGAGCGCTTCGAGCGCATCTGACAGCAGACCGATGGGCGCGACCTCCTCCGCGCCGTCGTGGCTGGCCTTGGCGGAGGGCGGCGCCCCTGACACGGTTGCCGCGTGGCGTGCCCTCGGCAACGCGTTTGCGGGCCTCGAAAGCCTGCGCAAAGTCCTGACCGAGCGCGTGACCGACGGCGATGCCCCACGCATCCTCCGCGAGCAGGAGGTCCTGGCCGGGGCGTTGGAGGAGGCACTGGCGGAGACGCCCGATGGCGCCTTGCGCGCGCCGGGAGGCGAGGAAGACTGGAACGTGGCCCAGACCTTCGCTCACGTCACCGCCGCTCGTCGTTTCCTCCCGACATGGGCGGCAATGGCGGCCGCCGGCAACTGGCCGGCCGAGGAGCCGCCAACGGTGCGTCCCTCGATTCCGGGTGATCCGAGAGCCACCCGTGAGGAGCTGCTGGTCCTGCTGACCAAGAGCCGGCGATCGCAAGAGCGGTCGGCCGAGCAGCTCAACGGGCACGAGACAGAGCCATGCCAGCTCGACCACCCGCTCGTCGGACGTCTGCGCTGCGGCGACTGGTTGCTGTTCGCAGGGGTGCACGACCTGATGCACCTTGAGCAGCTGCACCGGGTCGCCGATCTGCATCGCGGCCCCTAGCCGCCTGGCCCTTGCTTCCCCAACGTGCCGCGTCGCTCGTCCTGGCGGTAGCGCCCTCTCCGGCCGATGAGCCATTCGGTAGCTACTCGGCGGTGGCGGCCGGCGGCGTGCACCTGCTCGCCGCGGAGCTGTCGCAACGGCTGGGACGGCTGGGCGCCGCGGTCGTGCCGCTCGAGCCTATCGGCCCGGGAAGCGATGGCGCCCCGTTCCACTGGGGCCGGTGGTTCGCCGCCGCCGCAAACGAGGCTCTCCAGGATGCTGGGCGGCGGGGAGGTCACATCGAGGCCATCGGATATGCGGGAGCCGGCGCGCTTGCCTTGCTCGACGATGCGGGTCTGGAGCAGCTTCTGGGGCCCATTCCCGGGGAGGTCGTCGGGAACAACCGATTCAGCGCGGACGCCTTCGTGGTCGCGGGGGCGGGTCATGCCACGGAGGCGCCAGACGGCACCGCCCGACGGGGACCGAGCCTCGAGCGGGCTCTCGATCGCCTCGAGGCGTGCCCATCCGACAACGCTGCGGTTCGTTGCCTCGAGAGCGCGGGATTCCGCTCCCGGGACCTGGCCGACCTCGCCTGGTCGCGCTTCGACGTGGATACCCCCCTCGATCTCGCCCTGCTTCGTCTTTCGACCCGGCTGCGTGCGACCCGCAAACTCGACCCCGCGGTTCACGGCTACCTGGAGATGGCCCGCCTGCCAGGCGACCGAGAGCTGGTCGTTCCAGAGGTCGACCGCATCGCTGCAGTCATCCGCGACCCGACGCGACAGCTCGTCATAGCCGGGCGAATTCCTTCATCAGTGCTGCGTGAGCTGGAGACGGAGGCGGCCTGTCGCGTCCGCGCGTTCGTCGAGGAGCGCGGCATGCGCTCGGCGCGAGATTCGGGTCCGCCGCGATCGTTCCTCGCGCGCTGGGTCGAGGAGGAGGGCGCGGCCTCGCTCGTCGCCGAGCTCTCAGCGCTTGGCGACGCGGTCGTCCTCGACACGCGCGTCGTGATGGCCGCGCTCGCCGGGAGTGCTGAAAGCGATGCCTGGCCGCCGCAGGAAGAGCGGTTCGCCTCCGACTTCACGGATGGGGGGCCGATCCAGACTCCGTGGCTGCGAGAGCTGGTGGAGGCCGCGCGCGGGTCGGCGGTTCCGTTCCTGTTTGGCGGCCACTCCCTGGTGAGCGACGGGATCAGGCTCCTCCTGGCGGCGGCATGGCTCGGTCGCTGAACCGATCGCGCTCGGGCGCCCTGCTAGACTGACCGAGCGATCCGCGGCGCTCCGCGGGTCATCGTGACGAACGAAACTGAGCGCGGGTGGCCGCCGCGGTGGCGCCCGCAGCGAGCACTTCAATCGTGCTCGCGGAGTTGGAAATGCTCGACCAGACCGGCCTGATCTACGTCATCGGCTTCGGGATCGCCGCGACGATCTTCGTCTTCGGCACCATCGCGGCTGCGTGGCTCCTCTCGCATCGGCGCCGCACGGTGCAGAAGGGCCTTCCGTATGAGTCTGGAATCGACACCATCGGCGACACCTGGAGCCGCTTCGGGCTCGCGTTCTACCTGTTCGCGCTGCTCTTCGTGGCCTTCGACGTCGAGATCATTTTCGTCTACCTGTGGGCGGTGGTGATCCGCGCCGTGTCCGTGCCGGGGATCGTGATGATGGGCATCTTCCTGGTCGTCTTGATGTTCGGTGAGTTCTACGCCTGGCGGAAGGGAGACCTGCGATGGCACTGACGAACGAACCGGGAGAAGCCGCGAGGCCAGAGGACCAGACCCCGTCGAGCGCGCTGGTCGCCAGTCCCGCGCGCATCGAGATCCCTGACAGCGCTCCACTCGACGAGGAGCTGCTGGCACCCTTCGGCATGGAGGAACACCCGACCGGCGGCTTCCACGGCTTGCTCGAGGTGATCCCCACCAAGGCCGACCTCGTCATCGATCTGATCCGGGCCAACAGCCTGTGGCCGCTCCTGAGCGGGCTGTCGTGCTGCGCCATCGAGATGATGAGCACCGCGACGAGCAAGAACGACATCGACCGATTCGGGATGTTCCCGTTCCGCGCCTCGCCGCGACAGGCAGACGTGCTGATTGTGGCCGGCACTTTGACCACCAAGATGGCCGGACCGCTCGTTCGACTGTGGGAGCAGATGCCCGAACCCAAGTGGTGCGTGGCGATGGGCACCTGCACCACGTCGGGTGGCCGCTTCAAGCGCTCGTACAGCGTGGTGCAGGGTGTCGACCGGGTGATGCCGGTTGATGTCTACGTGCCCGGCTGCCCACCTAGGCCGGAGGGGCTGATCTACGGCCTGCTCAAGCTGCGCGAGCTGGTGATGGCGCGTCGCGGCCAGTGGCGGACCTATGTCGACCGCGGGCCACAGCGGGTCGCCTGGGAAGGGGACGTTCGCTGACCGCACCTGCCAAGGCGGGAGCCCTGGTGCGGCTGCTCGTCGAGCGCTTCCCGGAGACCGCGCGCGACCTGTGGACCGATGAGGACACGGTCGAAGTGCAGATCCCCCGCGGGTCGGTGGTCGAGACGCTGCGCACCCTGCGCGATGACCCGGAGTTCGCCTTCTTCATGCTGGCCGATGCGGCAGCCGTCGACTACGGCATCGGCAATCACTTCGAGGTGGTCTATCACCTCTATTCCGACAAGCACCCCGCCTGGCTGCGCGTCCGCGTGCCCGTCGAGCGCGCCAACCCACGCACGCCATCCGTGACGGGCCTGTGGACCGGTGCGATGTTCCACGAGCGCGAGATGTACGACATGATGGGGATCGTCTTCGAGGGGAACCGCGACCTGCGGCGCATCTACATGTCCCCCGACTACCGCTCCTTCCCGCAGCGCAAGGACTTCCTGCTGCCCGATGACGCCGCCGACTCGTCCGCGGCGGGTGTGAACCCGCTCGAGCGCCCCGAGACGTGGGACCTGACGACGTTCAGCAAGGAGCTCACCAGCTCCGCGGCCACCTACCCGCCGCTCGACACCCAGGTCGATGTCCCGGCCGAGGCATATGCACACGGCCAGGAATCGGCCGACAAGAGCCGCCCGGCATGACCGCGGTCGATCCCGAGACCCGCATCCCCGATCCGATCGACCTCGATCGCGCGGAGGAGGCGCGTCTGCGTGCCGCGGCCGGACTCGGTCCGCCCGCGCCGGCGCCGGGCAGCGAGTACGCGGGCTTCGAGCTGGTGGGCGTGCCGGACCGGCCGCCGCAGACGGAGCGAGAGCGCGAGATGTACACCCTCGAAGAGGGCGAGATGCTCCTGAACATGGGGCCGCAGCACCCCTCCACGCATGGTGTCATGCGCCTGGTGGTCAAGCTGCGCGGGGAGGTCGTCACCGACCTCGACCCGGTACTCGGGTACCTGCACCGCGGGATCGAGAAGCTGTGCGAGAACGCGACCTACACGACGGTGCTCACCTACGTCGATCCCATGGACTACCTGGCCTCGATGCACAACGAGCACGCGCCGGCGATCGCCTTCGAGAAGCTCTTCGGCATCCAGGCCCCGCGCCGGGCCGAATACATCCGGGCCCTGGTGGTCGAGCTCAATCGTGTCTTCAGCCACGGGTTGATGGTCGGGTTCCTGGCCCTGGATATGGGCGGCCTGACCCCGATCCTGTACTCCTTCATCAACCGCGACGACGTGGTCGAGCTGCTCGCCTCGATCTCAGGGCAGCGCATGCTCTTCAACTTCTTCCGGGTCGGGGGCGTGAACTGGGACGTCAACGACGAGTTCCTCTCCCGCCTGGGCAAATGGCACGGCACGGTGCTGAAGTCCATTGGTGACAACGAGAAGCTGATCACCGAGAACGAGATCTTCAAGGGCCGCACGCAGGGGATGGGCATCCTGAGCGGCGAGCAGGCGATCTCATACGGCGTCACCGGCCCCAACCTGCGCGCATCGGGCGTGCCCTTTGACGTGCGCAAGGCGCATCCGTACTCGATCTACAACGAGCTGGAGTTCGACGTCGTCACCCAGCAGCGCGGCGACGTGTACGCGCGCTACCTGCAGCGCATCGCGGAGCTCAAGCAGAGCCTCCACCTGATCGACCAGATCATGGACAAGATGCCGCACGGGCCGGTACAGGCACAGGTCCCCGGCATCATCCGGCCGAAGCCGGGACGCGCGTATGGCGCAGTCGAGAGCCCGCGAGGCCTGTACAGCGTGTACGCCATCAGCGACGGAGGCCCCACGCCGTATCGGTTCCGCATGCGCGACCCGAGCTTCATCACGCTGCAGGTCATGCCGTTGCTGATGCCGGGCCACCTGATCGCCGACACCATGGCCATCATGGCCAGCCTCGACCCGGTCATGGGCGGGGTCGACAAGTAGTGAGCATCGGCTGATGGACCTCAGCCTGCTCCTCGGCCTTGGGCGCTTTGTGCTGGCCACCACCCTGCTGCTGCTGCTCACCGTGCCGACGGCGTTCGTGGTCATTCAGCTGGAGTTGAAGGTGATCGCCCTGATGCAGCTGCGGCTGGGGCCCAACCGGGTAGGCCCCCGGGGCCTGTTCCAGAGCACGATCCACGGCTTCAAGGTCCTCGCCAAGGAGGACACCGTCCCCGACCAGGCGGACCGCGCGACATTCACGCTCGCCCCGTGGATGGTCTACATGGCCGCGGCGATGAGCATGCTGGTCATCCCGTTCGCACCCGGGTTCGTGGCGGCCGACTTCAACATCGGCGTCGTGTACTTCTTCGCGATCCTGGGCCTGTCGGTCGTCGGCCTGCTGGTGGCGGGCTGGAGCAGCTACAACAAGTACTCGCTGCTCGGCGGCCTGCGCAGCGCCGCGCAGATGGTCAGCTACGAGATCCCGCTCACGCTCTCGGTCGTTGGCGTCGTGATCCTGACCGGCTCGCTGAACTTCACCCAGATCATCAACCACCAGCTGGCTCACGGCTGGAACGTGTGGTGGCAGCTCCTGGGCTTCCCGATCTTCTTCATCGCCGCCACCGCCGAGATCAACAGGGCCCCCTTCGACCTGGTGGAGGCCGACAGCGAGATCGTGGCCGGTCCGTTCACCGAGTACTCCGGGATGCGCTTCGGCTTCTTCTTCTTTGCCGAGTACGTGGCGCTCTTCATCATGAGCGCCATCCTGGTCACGCTCTTCTTTGGCGGCTACCTGGCTCCATGGCCGTTTCCGGCGCAGCTCAGCGGTTTCATCGGTACCCTGTATGGACTGATCTGGTTCTTCGCCAAGACCTACTTCTTCATCTTCGTCGCGATCTGGATGCGCACCACCCTTCCGCGGATCCGGGTCGACCAGCTGATGGGAGTGGCGTGGAAGGTGCTCCTGCCGCTCTCGCTCATCAACCTGTTCGGGACCGCTATCGCGGTCGTGGCCTTCAAGCTCTAGGAGCCTCCGAGACCGATGGCGATCCCCGGCAGCGGCATCCTCACCGGCATGGCGACGACCATGCGCAACCTGTTTGCGCCAAAGGTGACGCGCCAATACCCCGAAGAGCGCCCGCAGATGCCGGAGCGCTGGCGCGGTCGGCTGGACCTGATCTATGACCCGTTCGGGGAGCACAAATGCGAGGTCTGCTTCCAGTGCGCCCAGGTTTGCCCGGTCGAGGCGATCGACATGAGCGGCTTCGACAGCCAGGGCAACCGGATCCGATACGGGATGCCGGAGATCTACGACGAGCGCAAGGATCCCAACGCGTACCGGCGTGCGGGTCTCGAGGCGCGCCCGATGCGCAACGCTGCGCGTTGGGACGAGGTGATAGACACCGCATTCGTCGACCAGGTGATCGACGGGTTCCACTCGCGGCCCGAGGCGCTGGTCGCCATCTTCAGCGCTATTCAGGCTCGATACGGCTATCTCCCGGAGCGCGCGCTGCGGCGGATCAGCGATCGGATGGTCATCCACTGGGCGCAGGTTTTTGGCGCCGCGGGGCTGGGCGGCTTCCGGCTCCTCCCCGCGGAGGGGCACGTGATCACCGTCTGCACCTGCGCGGCCTGTCGGTTCGCTGGAGGCGAGGCGCTGCTCCGGGAAAGCGAGCGCCTGCTTGGCGTGCGAGCCGGGGAATCGACGCCGGATGGCGCGTTCACCCTCGAGACGTCCTCGGACGTCGCCGCCGGCGCCATCGCCCCCGCGGTCCGGATCGACACGCTCGTGTACGGTCCACTCACTCCCGAGCACCTCGGACATCTCGTCGAGCAGCGTCGCGGCGGGGCGGCAGGGACTTCAGCAAATGGCGGCGGAAACGGCAGGCGACGCAGGACGGCCGCGGCCGCACGCAAAGGCTGAGCCGATGGCGACCAGCGGCGGAGGTCTCTCGCCCGAGATCCGCATCCTGGACGGCGGCGAGCGGCGGCTGCTGACCGACTTCGGCCGCGTCGACCCGGCCGACCTCGACTCGTACCGCGCCCACGGCGGCTACTCCGCGCTCGAGCGCGCCATCCGGCACCTGTCGCCGGAGGCGGTGATCGCGGAAATCGAGTCGGCGGACTTGCGCGGGCGCGGCGGCGCGGGCTTCCCGACAGCTCGGAAGTGGCAGGCGACGCGCGCCGCGGAGAGCGACCGCAAGATCGTGGTCGCCAACCTGATGGGCGCCGACCCAACCTCTCTCGGCGACCGGGCCCTCGCCGAAGGGAATCCGCATCTGATCGTCGAGGGCCTGCTGGTGGCGGCATTCGCCGTGGGCGCCTCCGAGGCGATCATCGCCGTTCGTCGCGAATGGCAGCTCGCCGTCGAGCGTCTGCGCCAGGCCGTCGAGCAGACCGCGGCGGCACACCTCTCCGGCTACCTCGTGCTCGGCACGGACGTCACCATCCAGATCTCCGTGGAGGAGGGATCAGGTGCCTACGTGGCCGGCGAGGAGACCGCCCTGCTCGCCGCCCTGGGCGGCGACCGCGGGATGCCCGTAATCCGGCCGCCCCATCCGGCCACCCGAGGGTTGTGGGGCGTGCCCACGCTCGTCCAGAACGCCGAGACCCTCGCCCACGTCGCCTGGATCCTGGCCCACTCCCCGGATGCCTTCGCCTCAATGGGCAGGGAGGGCAACCGCGGGACCAAGCTCGTGACGATGCTGGGGAAGGTGGGGCAGCCGGGAGTCGTCGAGGTTGCGCTGGGCACGCCTTTGGGCGAGCTCGTTCCGCTCGCCGGGGGCGCGACCGGAACCGTCAAGGCACTCTTCGTGGGTGGGCCCGGGGCGGGCGCGGTTGGGGCCGCTGAGCTCGACACGCCGTACGACTACGACTCCCTTGCGGGCGTGGGCGCCCACATCGGCTCGGGCACGGTGCTGGTCACCGACGCGGACACCTGCATGGTCGACACCGCACGGTTCTTCCTTGACTTCTCGGCGCGCGAGGCGTGCGGAAAGGCGGTCCCCTGCCGGATCGGGACGCGACGGCTGGTCGAGGCGCTCGACCGCATCCTGGCCGCGACCCCCCGTCCGGATGACTTCAACCTGCTCCGCGACCTGTCTCGCAAGATGGCCGATACGGCGCTCTGCCGCCTCGAAGCGCTCGCCCCGCGACCGATGCTGACCACCCTCGAGCGGTTCCCGGAGGAGTATCGCGCCCATGCCGAGCGCGGTGTGTGCCTGGCCGGTGCGTGTCGCGTCGAAGCCGTTCCCCCGCTCGTCGCTCCGCTCCCGGACGTCGAGCCCACCTCGCAGGCAGCCGGGTAGGATTCGAGCGATGGCCTTCGTAACGAACGGCAACGGGCACGGCGACGGCGACCGCCGCCTGCGCGCGGAGGACTACACGCCGCTCTGGCCCATGGTGCCCGGGACGCGGAAGCTGTCCGTCACCATCAACGGCCAGCAGGTCCAGGCGGAGGAGGGGCAGACCATCCTGCAGGCCTGCCGTGTGCTCGGCATCGAGGTGCCGACCCTCTGCTACGAGCCCAAGCTCGCCGCCTATGGCGCGTGCCGCATCTGCGTCGTCGAGGTCGAGGGACGCGAGGACACGCCCATCTCGTGCGGCACGCAGATCGAAGAGTGGATGGTCGTCACCACCCACTCCGATCGGCTCATCGAGAACCGGCGGATGGTGCTGGAGCTGATCTTCTCCGACCACGATGCCTATTGCCTGCCGCCCTGCCAGTTCAAGTGCCCGACCCGGGTCGACATCCCCGGCTATCTCAAGCAGAACTCGCTCAGCAACTGGGAAGAGGCGACGCGCATCCTCAAGCGCTCGCTGCCGTTCCCCGCCATCCTCGGGCGGGTCTGCCCGGCCCCCTGCGAGACGCACTGCCGTCGGGAGGAGGTCGACACCGCCATCGCAATCCGCGACAGCCACCGCTACTGCGCAGACCGCGTGCTCGAAGTGGATGCCCCGGCTCCCATCCCGTGGCCCAAGGACCCGGACACGGGTCGCAAGGTGGCGGTCATCGGTGCGGGACCCGGAGGCCTTGCGGCGGCCTACTACCTCCAGCTGCGCGGGCACCACTGCGACGTGCTCGAGGCCGAGCCAGAGCAGGGCGGCATGCTGCGCTACGGCATCCCGGAGTATCGGCTCCCGAAAGGCTGGATGGACCGGGAGCTGAACCACGTCTGGGAGCTGGGGGCGACCTTCAAGCCCAACATGCGCCTGGGCCGCGACTTCCACATCGCCGACATCCTGCCCGATTACGACGCGATCTACATCTCCATCGGCTGCTACAAGAGCAACGAGCTCGGCATACCGGGGGAGGACGCAGACGGCGTCGTGAACGCGCTCGAGAACCTCTACAACTCGACCCGCGGACTGCCTGTGCCGGCCCTCAAGGACGCGCGGGTGGTCATCATCGGCGGCGGCTTCACCGCCATCGACTGCACGCGGACATCGGTGCGCCAGGGAGCCGCCGAGGTGACGATCGTCTACCGCCGCGACCTCAAGGACATGCCCTCCCAGGAAGAGGCCCACGAGGCGATCGAGGAGGGGGCGCGCGTCATCTTCCAAGGTGCGCCGACGCGGATCATGACTGACGAGCGCAACAAGGTCACCGGTGTCGAATTCCAGCGCATGAAGCTGGGTACTCCCGACGAGAAGGGTCGCCGCCGTCCGGAGCCGATGCCGGGCACCGAGTTCGTGGTCGAGTGCGACATCGTGCTGGCTGCCATCGGTCAGGGACCCGACCTGGCCTGGATCGAGTCCGAGCCGGAGGAGATCCGGTCAAAGCTCGAGATCAGCAAGCGCGGCGGCTTGGTGGCCGAAGAGGACATCTTCCGGACAGATCTGCCCAAGGTCTTCGCCTCGGGCGATGTGCGGACCGGGTCGACCACGGTGGTGGAGGCGATCGGGGAGGGGCGGCGCACGAGCTACGCCATGGATTACTGGCTGCGTGGCCACGACCTCGACGATCCGCAGGTGCGCCGCATCGTTTCGGAGCCGCAGCCCAGCTTCCTGACCATCGTCCCCTTCACCGATGACGTGAAAGAGCCGCAGGCGATCATGGGCAAGCTCGACGCTGCGGCGCGCAAGACGAACTTCAACGAGTACGAGTTCGGCTACACCGGCGAGCAGGCCATGGCCGAGGCGTCACGTTGCCTGCAGTGCACCTGCGAGGCGATCGGCCACTGCGACCTGCGCGAGGCGGCGATCGAATACGAGACGACGCTGAACATGGCGATCGATGAGCGCTCGATCCAGGACAACCCGTACGTGGGCGTCAATCACGGCTACGGTCGAGACGAGACGCACAGCTTCATCCTGCGTGACTACAGCCGCTGCATCGATTGTGGCCGATGTGCACAGGTCTGCAAGGACATCGTTGGCGCCGGCTGCTACGACTTCATCGGCAAGGGCTTCGACTCGCTGGTCACTACGGCCGACTTCGTGTCGCTCAACGAGACGCCATGCGTCTCATGTGGCCGATGCGCAGAAACGTGCCCGGTTGGCGCACTCATGCCACGACCGCGCATCCTGGAGACGTACCAGCTCGACGTTTCGCGCTGCATCTTCTGCGGGATCTGCGCCGATGCCTGCCCGTACGACGCGTTGCGCTGCGGGCCCGAGTTCGAGTTCAGCGACTATCAGCGCGACTTGCCGATGCTCGACATCCTGGAGATGTCCGACCGCGAGCGACCGACTCGCTGATCCGTCTCACGACGGGCAGTTGATGCGGCTCGAACGCCGGTGGCGAGTAGGCTGCTCGCATGCCAGCGGACACCGACTGCCTGTTCTGCAAGATCGTCGCGGGGGATCTTCCGGGAACGATCGTCGACTCGGACGAGCTCACCGTGAGCTTCATGGATATCAACCCGGTGACGCGCGGGCACGCGCTTGTCGTGCCGCGCAACCACTCGCGTGACCTGCACGACATCGAAACCGAGGACCTCGCGGCGGTGGCGCTCGCTGCCCAGCGGCTCGCCGTGCGCGCCCGGGACGCGCTCGGCGCCGACGGGGTGAACCTCCTCAACTTCTCGGGACGTGCAGCGTGGCAGACCGTCTTCCACTTCCACCTGCACGTGATCCCGCGCTACGAAGGCGACCCACTGCGGCTGCAGTGGCTCCCGGGACCTGGCGATCCCAGCGAGATCGCCGCCGCCGCCGAGCTGCTGAAGGGCGGCCGATGACCCGTCTGCACCGAATGCGCCGGCTCGCTGGCCGTGGAGCCGCGGCGAGGGCGACATGCGGACGGATTGACCCGCGGGCATGGTTGCCGCTGCGACATATGAGGATCCCGACTCCTGGGGTGAGCGGCCGTCAACGGGTCGCGTCGACGATCAACTCGACCCAGCCTGTCGAGCGCTCACGAATCCCTGACGATTCGGCCTGATGGAGACGACGCTCAGGGATCACCTCGACCCGAAGCAAGTCGAGGTCGTGTTCCTGGATGCCGGAGGCGTGCTGCTTTACCCCGATTGGGAGCGCGTGAGCCGGATCCTGGCCCGCTACGGAATCACGGCGACGTCGGCCCAGCTGGCAGACGCTGAGTTCCCGGCCAAGCGCCGCATGGACGACGCAGGCTTCAGCACCACCACGGGCGACATCACCGAGCCTGATGGGTACCTGGGCTGGGTGGTCAGGGCTGCCGGAATCGATTACGACCACGACGCTCTCCACGCGGCTGCGCGGGATTTCCGGGACGAGCACATTCGGGCGAATCTTTGGAGCGTGATGCCGGACCAAGTGCCTCCGGCCCTGAGACGGCTGTGTGCCGCGGGGTACCGGCTCGGGCTCATCTCGAACACGGAGGACAATCTGCGACCGGTTCTGGCGCGAACCGGCTTGGACGCGTATTTCGAGTCGCTCGTCCTGTCCTCTGAGGTCGGCTCGGAGAAGCCAGATCCCGCTATCTTCCGCGAGGCGCTGGGCCAGATGGCTGTTTCTCCCGAGCACGCGATCTTCGTCGGCGACTTCTATTCCATCGACGTCGTGGGTGCGAGAGGCGTGGGCATCACGCCAATCCTCCTCGACGTGAAGGGCCTGTCACCGGATCGCGACGTCCAGCGCGTCGTCAGCCTCACGGAACTCGCCGACTCACTCAGCGCCTGAGTCACATTGAACGACCCACCCATCAGGGACCGCGTTGGTGAGCTCCCAACGGCGGATCTGCCGCCGCACCCTACTGGCGGAAGTTAGCCCGCATCGGTTCCATCTTCGCGGGGCCGACGCGAGACGAGCACATACACCGCGAAGCCAAGCATGGCGCCGAT
>Ga0207646_10003193_pt1 | contig 18731 bp, 18 predicted proteins | sample KBSK5502metaG_FD_184343 | JGI IMG/M metagenome (GOLD analysis project Ga0207646, IMG submission 184343) | Corn, switchgrass and miscanthus rhizosphere microbial communities from Kellogg Biological Station, Michigan, USA - KBS K5-50-2 metaG... | ecosystem: Host-associated > Plants > Roots >...
CGTCTTCGTCTCGCTGCCGGTCACCGTCACGGTGGCCGTCTGGGTCCCGTACTTCTCGTGCCACGCCTCGATCGTGTAGGTCCCCGCCGGCAGCCCCTTGATCGAGAAGCTCCCGACGTCGCCGCTCACGCCGAAGAACGGGTGTGGCAGCACCCCCAGCCAAGCGTGCATCCAACCGTGCACGTTGCACTCGAGGGGCACCATCACTTCGGGCGTCGAGAAGGTGCGCGGCGACGTCATGCTCGTCGGCTGGCTGATATTGAATGGACGGTTCTTGGTGCCCTTCGCCTTGATGTTGTGGAGAATCCCGTCGGAGTTCTTGATCTCGAGCGTCTGGCCGACCATGATGCCGAGCACGTGCGGATGGTAGCGGCACCCGTCCTGGTCGATCGTCACCGGCCCCGAAGGCGTGGGAGCCTGGTAGCTCGGCGGCAGCCCCGACTTCACGTATACGAACACGTTGGCGAGCATACCGTTCGGGTTCACAACCACCGTCTGGTCCGTCGGCGGAGATTGATACTTCGCCTTGCACGTCGGCTCCTCGCCCATGTCGATCTTCGGCATAACGGGCTTCGTCCCCGTAAACGTGATCCTTCCCGTAATGGTGGCACCCTCCAACGCCGGCGCCGAGGCCGGCGTCTCGGCTCGCGGCGCGGGCGCGCGCTCCTTGCCGCATGCGACCATCACGAGCAGACCGCACACAACCGAGGCGCATGCACGTCTCATTGTCCCTCCATAATTGAAGCCGCGGACCGCGAAGTAATTTTGGTGGGTGGCGGTGCCCGCAGGGCCCTCAGGAGGGGTGCGTCCCGACCGTGGATATCGCGGCGGAACTGGATCGTACCGTCCTCGTCGGCCCAGGCAGTCCAATACAGCAAGTGGATCGGCATCGGTTCCGGCAGCGGCACGGTGCGGTCCACCGCCTCGGCCAGCGCGCCCAGCAGCGCGTCGCGATTCCAACGTGGATCCTGCCGGAGCAGATACACGGCGAGCTCGATCGGCTGCTGGATCCGGATGCATCCATGGCTGAAGTCCCGCTGCGCTTCGTCGAACAGCGGGCGAGCCGGCGTATCGTGAAGATAGACGTTGTACTTGTTGAGGAACATGAACTTGACGCGCCCGAGCGCGTTGAGCGGCCCCGGATCCTGCCGCAGCCGGAAGGGGAAGCGGGCGGGGGTGATCGCCGACCAATCGACCGTCGTGGGATCGACCTCCCGAGCGTCGGGGCCCGAGTTGGGGAAGACCCGCAGCTTGAATCGCGCTAGATAGGACGGGTCCTGCCGGACTTTCGCGAGCAGCTCCCCCGCCGCGATGTTGCGGGGCACGTGCCAGTAGGGATTGAGCACGATGTACCGCATCGTGTCGCTGAGCACCGGTGTGCGGTCAAAGGGGCGTCCTACCACTACCCGCATGGACAGCACCACCGCTTCTTCGTCCACCACTTCCAGCTCGAACGCCGCGATGTTCACGATGATGTGACGTCGTCCCAGATCCTTCGGCAGCCAGCGCCAGCGCTCGAGGTTCAGCTCCAACTGTTCCACGCGACGTTCCACGCGCACGTTGAGCTCGGCTCGGGTGGCGGCGCCCACCGCGCCATCTGCCGCAAGGCCGTGGCGCCGCTGGAACTTCTTCAGGGCCTGCTCCACCCCATCGTCGAACCGCGCGGTATCCTGTTGCGCCGCCGGCCCGAGGTCGTCCTCGAGGCGGAGCCGCTCGCGCAGCGCCACCACCGGAGGGCCGCTGTCGCCCAGCTGCAGCGTCGACCGGTCCGGGATCGCGGGCCAGCCACCGCTTGCCGCCACCTCGCGATAGCGCGCCAACGCTTCGCGCAACCGTCGGTAGCCATGCTGAGGTGGCGCCAGCGTCTCGAGCATGACGCCGATGTTTCCCGACGCCAGGGCCGCCTCCAGCACCGCGGCGATATCGGCGCTGCGCGGGTGCGCCAGCCACTCCGGACGGAGGGTTTCGGGATTCACCCGCCCCGCCAGGAGATGGGCTCCGTAGACGAGGAACGCGTCCGTGAGCAGGAGATCGAGCTCCGCCCATCGGTCGGGGGCGATCGCCGGGTCGCGCTTGGCGTCGGCACGCACCCCTGCAAGCAGGGCGTCGATGCCGGCGAGGTGGTAGTCTTCGGACCGCAGCCCCTCGAGATCCGCGCGGCGCAGGGCCCCCACCAGATCGTCGGCCAGCCGCGTGGGGCCGCGCTCGTCGCTCCACGCCGGGCGGTAGAGCCGCCGCTCGTAGAAACTGGGGAGCACCAGGCTTTCGTAGACCGGCTCGCCGCCGGCCCGGAGCTCCGCGACGACGCCGGCGTCCTCGATGCGAGTCCGGATTCGCTCCGCCACCAGCTCGTCGGGGGAGCGGGTGTCGGCCTGCCCGGCCTCCGCCCGTGGCGTCCACCCGCATCCCGCGAGGGCCGCACCGATGAGCAACACACGAAGGATCAGGAGCGTCCCCGACGTTTCGCCAATATCCGGCCACCGATTTCGGCACGGGCAGCCGCGATCCCCGCCGCCACCGCGGCGACGAGCGCCGCCCGTCCGGCGGCCCTCAGGACCCGCCCCGTCTTGAGGAGTCTCTGCTTGAGCCGGCGCCGCCGGGCCTCGGATTCGGCTCGCTTCTTGGCCTCCTGCAGCAGACGGTCAGCCTCGCGCGCCGCCACCATCGCCCATTGTTTGGCGCGCCTTGCAGCGCGTACCGCCGCGCTCATGAAGCGGTCCGTTCGTGTTGCCATGACTGGTGCCCTCCCTGTGGTTGCCATCTAGTGCGACGCGCCGTTCCGCCCGCTCACGAACCAGGTGTTCACTTCGCCCTTGCCCTCGACCTGGAGCGCACCGCGCTCCTCGAGCAGGAACGACTCGCCCAGCAGCCGGCGGGTGCTTTCCGACACCTGCACGCGTCCGGCCACACCGTGGGATTCCATCCGGCTGGCGGTGTTGACGGCGTCGCCCCACACATCGTAGAGGTACAAGCGCTTGCCGATGACGCCAGCCACCACCGCGCCGGTGGCGATGCCGATGCGCACCTGCAGCGAGTGGCCGCCGCGCTCATTGAAGCGGTCCAGCGCCTCGACCATGTCGAGCGACAGGTGCGCCGCTCGCACCGCGTGATCGCCCGCTGGGACGGGCACGCCGGCGGCCGCCATGTAAGAATTCCCGAGCGTCTTGATCTTCTTGAGACCGCGCTGGTTCGCGAGGCCGTCGAAGCCGGTGAAGATCTCCTCGAGGAGCAGCGCCAGTTGCTCGGGGCTCACGGCCGGCGTCAGTTCGCTGAACCCCACGATGTCCGCGATCAACACCGTCACGTCCGCGAAGCTGTCCGCCGTGACATCCGGGCGCGCCTGCAGCCGCGCGGCAATGGAATCAGGGGGCACATGGAGGGCGAGCCGCTCCGACACCTTCCGCTCCGCCACGACCTGATCGAACAGCTTCTTCAGCTCGTCATTCTTGCGGTGGACCTCGAGGTGCAACAGGCGGACCTCGAGCATGTTGTGCACGCGCATCAGCACCTCGGCCACGTCGAATGGCTTGCTGATGAAATCTTTCGCCCCGGCCTGGAGCGCGCGCAGCTTGTGATCCGGCTGGGCGGTGATCACCAGGACCGGCAGATATCCGTCCTTTTCGATGGGCTTCAGCCCTTCCATCACCTGGAAGCCGTCCATGCCCGGCATTTGGAGATCGAGCACGATCAGGTCGTAGCGATTCTTCTCGTGCAGCGCACACACCGCGCGCGGGTCGACCGTGGACGTGACGCACGTATATCCAGCGCCGCCCAGCATGCGCTCGAGCAGCAGCACATTGGCTTGCATATCGTCGACGACCAAGACTTTGGCCTTGAGGATCTCGGCGGGCTCAAGCATGCGCGTGCACGGACTCGAGCGCCGCGTCCACAGCCTCGGTGAACTCTTTGACCTTGATCGGCTTGGTGAGATACGAGAAGAACCCTGCCGCGAGGCCCTTCTCGATATCGCGTGGCATCGCATTGGCGCTGAGGGCGACGACGGGGATGTGCGCGGTCACCGGGTCGTCGTGCAGGATTTTCAGGGCTTCGATGCCGCTGATTCCAGGCAGATTGATGTCCATCAGGATCACTTCCGGCTGATGGGCGCGGGCCAGCTGGATACCCATGTTGCCGTCCACCGCGGTCAGCAGGCGCAGGGTGGGGCGGCGCGCGATCAGCTGCTCGACCAGCTTCAAGTTCGCCGGGTTGTCCTCGACATAGAGCAGCGTGCGCAGTGGCGCACCGGGTTGCGGCTGCGCGTGGGCAACGGCCGCCGCTGTGGCTGGTTCCGCCTCGAGCTCCGGTGCGGCAGCCGCGCCCAACTCGCACCAGAACACGCTTCCCACCCCGACCGTGCTCTCCACGCCGAGGACGCCACCCATGAGCTCGACCAGTCGCTTGCTCATCACCAGACCGATGCCGGTGCCCTGCTCGGCACCGCGCTCCTGGCCCAGACGATTGAACGGCTGGAACAGCTGCGCTAGCTTGTCCGGCGACAGGCCTGGGCCGGTGTCTCTCACGCTGAGGCGAATCCGCTCCGCGGTGCTGCCGGCGACGTCCACCACGACCGTGCCCCCGGCCTGGTTGTACTTGATCGCGTTGGACAGCAGGTTGATGAACACCTGCTTCAATCGGGTGCGATCCGCGGCGACGAAACACGGAACGTCGAACCGCGGGAAGGTCATGCGGATGCCGCGGGTTTGCGCCTGCGGCTCGATCATGGCCTGGCATTCGAGGATGACATCGGCCAGCGACGTCGGCTCCGTCGACAGCGACAGTTTCCCGGACTCGATCTGCGCCAGATCGAGAATCTCGTTGATCAGCTCCAGGAGGTACCATCCCGCGCGCAGAATCTCGTCGATGCTCGCCTTCTGGGAAGGCGTCGCTGGCGTCGCGTCGGACTCCATCAACTGGGCAAACCCGAGGATCGCATTGAGCGGCGAGCGCAGCTCATGGCTCATGCTGGACAGGAACTCCGATTTCGCGAGGTTGGCCTTTTCCGCGGCGCGCTTGGCACTGGTCAGTGTTTCCTCGACCTGGCGGCGCTCGGTCAGGTCGCGGGTCAGTTTGGCGAAGCCTCGGGGCTGACCGGCAGGATCACGAATGGCCGTGAACACCACGTTCGCCCAAAACACCGATCCATCCTTACGCACCCGCCACCCCTCGACCTCGAATCGTCCCTGGGCCGCCGCCGCGTCCAGGTCGTGCTGCGGCGCGCCACGCGCGATGTCTGCCGGGGGATAAAACCGGGAGAAATGCTGGCCCACGATCTCCTCCGCGGAGTAACCCTTGATCCGCTGCGCCCCGGTATTCCAGCTGACCACTCGACCCTCAGAGTCCAGCATGACGATGGCGCAGTCGGTCACGCTCTCCACCATCAACCGGAAACCTTCCTCGGTCCATCGCAGTTTCTCTTCGGCCTGCTTGCGAGCGGAATTGTCGGTCCCGATCAGCAGATATCCGATGATGCCGCCGTCCGCATTGCGCAGCGCCGTGATCGACACGATCGCGGGAAAGCGGCTCCCGTCCTTGCGGATGTAGGTCAACTCGTACTTGTCCTCGATCCCGCGCGAGGCCTTGAACGCCAAGGCCTCGAAGCCCGGCGCAATGGGGGTGGCGAGCTCCCGGCTCAGGGCTCGCGCGCGCTCGATCACTTCCTGCGGATCGTGAATGTCGGCCGGCGTGACCTTGTTCACCACTTCGACGGCCGCGTACCCCAACATGGTCTCGGCGCCGATATTGAAGAGCTGAATGACGCCCTTTTCGTCGGTGGCGATGATCGAGAAGTTGGCGCTGGTGAGAATCGCGTCCCGGAGGGCTCCCGCTTTCAGCTCGGTGATGGCCTCCACCGTGCTGGCGCTTTGGGCATCCGGGGCGAGCGGTATGGTGGTCATGGCGCGACTCCCGCTGGCTCCTTCGCGGCATCCACGGCGTCCGCGTCACGGATGTCATGCGCGAGGTTCCGCGCGATCTGTCCCGCTTCCGGCGCCGTCGCGCCGGCACTCATGCGCTCGTAGGTGGCCTCGGTCTTGGCGTTTCGAGCGTGCGCCGACCGATCGTCGCTGTCGTCACCCGGCATCTCCACCCGCAGCTCCGCCAGCATCATCTGCAAACCCGCCGCGATCGGAAGGGCCAGCAGCGCCCCGATCACACCGAGCAACATGCCACCGGCGAGCAGCGCGAGGACGACGGTGATCGGGGCCAGCCGCAGCGCGCGCCCGTAGACCCGCGGAACCAGGACCCGATTCTCGAGCTCCTGATAGACGAACAGCGCGACCAGCACCACGACGCCCACCGGCACTCCTCGGGAAAGCGCGGCGAGAACCGCGGGGGCGGTGGCCAGCAACCCTCCGATGAACGGGACGACGTCCACCAGGGCTGCGAACAACGCCAGGGGCAGCGCGTTGGGAACCTTGCAAATGGCCAGGAGCGCAAAGGTGAACACCCCGATTGCCGCGGACGTGATGAGCTGGCCGCGCATGTAGCCGCCGACGATCACCTCCAGGTTCTGGAGGATGCGGGCGAGCCGCATGTGGTAGTCGCGCGGCACGATCGCATAGAGTGCGCCCTGCGTGCGCTTGCCGTCGGCCAGGAAATAGAACGCCAGGAACAACGTGGTCACGGCCCACCCGACCGCAATCAAGGCATGGGAGGAGTAGCCCACCAGATCGCGCTCGATGCGTGCGAATATTTCCTGCAGACCCGCGTTCTGCACGGCACGGGCGAGTGGGGCCGTGAAATCGCGCTGCTGGAGCAGCGCGATCAATTGCTCGCGATGGCGCGGGGCGTCTCGCACGATCTGGGCGAGCTGCTCGATGAGCGGGGGACCCGTCAGGAAAATCAGCAATGATGTGACCAGCAGCAATGCGACCGAAAGCAGCGTGAGCGCGTAGACGCGCTTGACACCGCGCCGCTCCATCCACTCGACCAGTGGATTGAAGGTGCCCGCGAAGACGAGGGCGACCACCAGCAACAGGACGATGGCCCGGAGCTGGAGGAACAACCACACGCCCACGATCGTCGCCAGGATCCACGCGATCGAGCGCGGCGCGATCTCGAAGCGGACGACGGTTTTACCCTGCGCGGGGACGTTCATCGGATCTCCGAGTGCCGAGAGGATCCCGAAGCACTCACGCAACCTACCCCCCGCTCCCCGTGGATGATATCGGTCGGACGAGCGATGGCGGGTTAGCTCGGAAGGACGGCTGTCGCCCCGTCGAGACGGAGCGCGCGGGTCCCACCTAAGCAGTACGTCGTCTTCCGTCTGTTTGAGCGATAGCTGCCGGAAGCGACCTGCCGTACGCTCCGGCGGAGCCTGCCTTCGCCCAAGGCACAGGCGCGTGAGGAGCGTAGTGTGACAAGACAGCCGAGTCGCCCACCAACCCCGTGGCGCCGAGCATGCGTGTGGGCGAGCAGACGCCCGGTCGCTACCGCGGCGCTCGGCCTCTTGGCGCTGGTCAGCCTCGCCACCCGTTACGAGGCGCGGGCGTCGTGGCTCCAGGCGCGCTACTTCACCCACGAGGCGTCACAACTCACCAACGTGATCGGCGATGGTCCGAGCGACCGGATCCGCTTCCCGGGCGACGGGCCGTACGACCGTCGCTTCGGCTACGCGCGCTTACCGGCCGCGCTGCAGGCGGCGACGGGACGGGGCTACCTCATCGCCGCACAGGTTCGCGTCTCGGAGCGGTTCGCGGAGCTGGTGGACCGGGGCGTGTCCCCGATCTTCCGTGAAAAGACGCAGGCGGGGCTCCGGATTCTGGACCGGCGCGGCGCCACGGTCTTCGAGTCCCGCTACCCCGAGCGCATCTACCCCTCCGTCGACTCCGTCCCTCCGGCCGTGTGGCAGACGCTGCTGTTCCTCGAGGACCGCGCGTTACTCGACCCCCGCTTCCGGAACCACAATCCGTCGGTCGACTGGCCGCGCCTGGCGAAGGCGGGCGCCGCCTTCGCGCTGAGCTGGCTGGGCAGCCGCCGCTCGGTGCCAGGCGCGAGCACGCTGGCCACGCAGCTCGAGAAGTTCCGGCACTCGACCGAGGGCCGGACGCGCTCGACGCGGGAGAAGCTGCTCCAGATGGAGGCCGCCTCGCTGCGAAGCTACCTCGGCGGCGAGAACACGGAGGCCGCGCGTCGCCGGATCGTCGCCGACTACCTCAACTCCGTGCCGCTTGCGGCCATCGCGGGGCACGGTGAGGTCACCGGCCTGGGCGACGGGCTGTGGGCGTGGTACGGGGCCGACCCGGCCGAGGTGAACCGGCTGCTGTGGGAGGAGGCGCGCGTTGGGACCGCCTCCGACCCCGCAGGCGTGGCGCGGCACGCCGTCGCCTACCGCCAGGTGCTCAGCCTGATGCTCGCGCAGCGCCGGCCGTCCTACCTGTTGCTCCAGGCGGAGGGGCACGCCGAGCTGCGGAAGCGGACGGACCAGCACCTCCGCCTTCTAGCCCGCGAGGGCATCATCTCGGCGGAACTGCGCGACGCCGCGTTGGCCGTGGACCTGAACCCGCGCAGCCGCGCGCCGGACGCGCCCCGCATCTCGTTCATCGAGCGGAAGGGCGCGAACGCAGTGCGCACCGAGCTCCTCAAGTTGACGGGCGTGGGCACGCTCTACGACCTAGACCGCCTCGATCTGACTGCACGCACCACGCTGGACCTCCCGGTTCAGGAAGAGGTCACCCACCTCCTCGTGCGGCTCACCGATCCGGCCTTCGTGCGAACGCAGGGGCTCGCGTCCGTCGGCCTGCTGGACCGCGGCGACCCGGCGCGCGTCGTCTACGCCGTCGTGCTGCACGAGCGCACAGAGGGGGGCAACTTGGTCCGCGTCCAGGCGGACAATCTCGACTCGCCATTCGACGTGATCGAGGGCAGCAAGCTCGAGCTCGGGTCCACGGCCAAGCTGCGCACCCTGATCAGCTACCTGGAGATCGTGGAGGCGCTCTACCTCCAGCACTCTGGCCGGCCTGCGGTGAATCTGCGTGCAGAGCCGGTCGGCGCTGGCGACGGGATCACGGCCTGGACGCTGGCGTACCTGGCCGTCAACCCGGGCGTCTCGCTCGAGCGGATACTGGAGGCTGCGATGGCGCGTCCCTACTCGGCCAGCCCCGGCGAGACCTTCATGAGCGGCGATAGCCACGCCCTTTGGACCACGAACGACGAGATCACGACCCCGGTGCCCGAGAGCTTCTTCACGGGCGGCGGAACCCACACGTTTCGGAACGTCGACACCACCGACGACCACCAGGCCATCTCTGTACGTGACGCGTTCATCCGGTCGGTGAACCTGCCGTTCATTCGCATCATGCGCGACATCGTGCGTTACTACGCCTGCCGGCTGCCGGGCGGTGCGCGCCTGCTGGTGAGTCAACCGGCGGAGGCGCCCTGGGACCGTGACGAGTCGGGCCGCGAGGAGGACGTGGCCCGCTTGGCCGACGGCGACGGCCGTGAGTTGCTCGATCAATTCTACCAGAAGTACGAGGGTGCGGACTCCGGCTCAGCGCTGCATGCCCTGGGGCGCGACCGGTCGGCGACCCAGCTCGCGTGGGCGTACCGCTCCGTCACGCCGGAGGCCGGACTCGAGGAGTTCGGTGAGTCGTTCCGGCGCCACGTTGCGGCGCCGTCCGCCGCCCGCATCGCGGAACTGTACAACGGGTCCGACCCGACCGGGTTCTCGATTGGCGATCGCGCGTACCTTGCCGGGATGCACCCGCTGGAGCTCTGGCTGGCGGGGTATCTGCACCGGCATCCGGGCGCGCCACAGCTGGAGGTGCTCGACGCCAGCGCCTCCGTCCGCCGGGAGATTTACGGCGGGCACTTCCCGCGCCCGCGCCCGGCGGCGCCGGACCAGCGGATCGGCTCGATCCCGGAGTCGGAGGCCTTCCGCGAGATCTCCCGGTCGTGGCGCCGCCTGGGCTACCCGTTCGAGTCGCTGGTGCCCTCCTACGCCACCGCGATTGGCAGCTCGGCCGACCGGCCGGACCAGCTCGCCGAGCTGGTGGGCATACTGCTCCGCGACGGGGTCCGCTACCCGGTCCGCCGCGTGGAGGTGCTCGACTTCGCGGCGGGCACACCCTACGAGACGCTGCTGCGTCTGCCGCCACACAGCGGTGAGCGGGTCCTCTCGACCCAGATCGCGGCGGTCGTACGGGCCGCCATGGTCGACGTAGTCACCCGGGGTACGGCCCGACGCGGCGTGGGCGCCGTGCGCGCCATCGACGGCTCACCCCTGCCGATCGGTGCCAAGACCGGCACCGGCAACAACCGGTTCCGCGTGGTCGGGCGGGACGGGTTGGTCGTCGAGGACCGAGCGATCGACCGAACCGCGACGGTCGTTTTCTTCATCGGCGACCGCTTCTACGGCACCATCACCGCGCTCGTCTCCGGGGCGGCCGCCGACCGCTACGACTTCACCAGCTCGCTGCCGATCCGGATCCTGAAGATGCTCGGCCCGACGTTCGAGCGACTGATCGCGGGGCGCGACGATTGACCGCGTGTGGTCTTGCTGCGATTCATCCTTTGTGGGGCGATTCTGCCACGTCCCTCCTACGTCATACGTTGTACGTCTCTTTTCATCCCTCCGAACGATACCTGCCGGCCCTACACTGGAGCATTCTCCACTTTGTCCGATGAAGGGAACCTTCGCCAGGGAGACGCTCCATGTCCTTCGCGCTCTATTTCTTCGGGTTCTTGATCGTCATCGGTGGCGTGGCATGGGCTCTCGTCGCCGCCGGGGTATCCACTACCTACGTGATGATCACGTGCGTCATACTGCTCGGCATCGGGATCTTGAGCGCGGTGACCCACACACGCTCCAAGGATCGCCCGTCGGCTTCTTGATACATCCAAAAGGAGCTTCGATCGTGCCAAGCCTCCTCAAACGCCGTGGCGCGTCTCCCGTGCACCTCTTGATCGTTGCGACGGCCGCGCTCCTTTTCTTCGGTTGTAAAGGAACCACGGCTATCAAGACGCTGCTCGATGATCCGGGTCGCTTCGACGGTCAGACCGTCCGGATCGCGGGTGAGGTTCGAGGTTCGGTGGGCGCCCTGGGCTTCGGTGCCTACCAGGTCAATGACGGGACCGGGACGCTGTCGATCGTCAGCGAGGGGGGTGGCGTGCCGCGACAGGGGGCCAAGGTAGGAGTGGAGGGGACGTTCCGATCCGCGTACACGCTCGGAACCCAGACGACGGCCGTGCTGGTGGAGCAGCGCCGTTACACTCCCTGAGCCGCAAAAAGAACCGGGCGCGGTGTTCTGCGCCCGGTGAATCGAGTCCGCTCGCCTACGGCAGGGTAATGGTGTTGTTGCTACCCAGCGACAGCGCGCCGTTCCGCGCCAGCGCCCTGCCAAGCAACGTGGCATTGGCATTGAACGTGACGCTCGAGAGCGCGAGGATGTTGCCTTTCATCGTACTTCCGGTCCCGAGCGTGGCCGAGCTGCCAACCTGCCAGTACACGTTCTTCGCGTCGGCGCCATTGGCCAGCACGACCGACCCAGCGACCGTGAGCCCGGATCCCGCCTGGAACACGTAGTTCCCCGATCCACTGAGCGTGAGTGCCCCCGTCAAGCCAATCGAGGAGGCCGAGCAGTACACGCCCGGTGCAAGGGTCGTTCCGCCCAAGTCCGCCGAGATGGTGGTACCGCACGCCAAGCCTTTCAGGCCGTTGTACGCGGTCGTGAGGTCACCTTGAGCTGTGCCTGCGGTCGCGTTGGCGATGTTTTGCGTTCCTGAGATCGTGCAGGTGGGAAAGCCCGTGATCGCACTACCTGGGCTGACACCCACGTCTGCGCTGATGGTGCCCACGGGGCCTACACAACTGACGGCCGTGCCAGCCAGGACTCCGTAGGTCTGCGCCGCGCCCAGGGATGGCACTCCGCCTGGGCCGGTGGACGAGTCGCCGCACGCCGCCAACAGCAGTACCGCGAACGCGGCAGCGAAAGGCAAGGGTATGGTACGTGGGAGATTAACAAGCATGGTGATGCCTCCTCATACGGCTTGAGACTGCGTGAGCCAATAGGCGGCTCGGGATTCTTAGCCCTCAAGGTGCCACCGAGCACCGCAAGACAACATCGCTTGCTGGGATGAAATGAGAGCTAGCTACACGAGTACGGGCGTCACCTTCTGTGTCGTACCGAGGGATGGCAGTGGGATCGCTATCCAAAGAAAAAGGCCGTCTCGCGACGGCCTTTTATTCCTGCCCCATGTCATGCATTGCATGTTTCTATGGAGCAGGTTCTTCAATCGTGCTGCTACTGTTGTACGACTGTGTTGCCAGCCAGAGTGACCTGGGTCTGTGCGAACAGCCTGCCGTTCCACGACGCGCCCGTGTTGAGCGTGATCTGTGTTTGCGACAGCACCACACCCTCCATGTGCGCGGTCGTTCCAATGCTCACGATACCGGCCACCTGCCACACGACGTTCTTGGCAAGTGCGCCACCCGTCAGGATAACCCTCGTCGCGGAGGCCTGCGTCACGCCGCCCGCGATCTGGAAGATCCAGGTGTCGTTTGCGCCGCCTTTGAGAGTGACACTCTTGGGGATGAGAACCGTGTTCGACCACTTGTACAGGCCCGCCGGAAGCGTCAGCCCGCCGATATTGCCGCTAGCCAGCTCCGTGTGATCAGGCAGGGTTCGTCCGGCGGCAGTCGTGTACGCGGTTTGCATGTCGCCGATTGCCGTGGTCAGGTTCGCCGGAGTTGGATCCGCATAGCCGGGTGCGTATACGTTTCCAGTCACCTGAGCCGATGTCGCAAATGCCGCGCCTGCGGGAAGGTTTAACGCAAAGCCCGTAATGGCACTCGCGGCGCTTGGACTCAGTCCAAGATTCCCCGTAATCGCGGAGGTTCCCGTGTTTGTGATCGCGGTCTTTGCCAGAAGCACATAATTGGCCGCCGTTCCCAGACCCACAGGCGCCGGACCGGCACCTGCGCCCGTGCCTGAGCCTGCGCCGGGGCCCGTGGGGGAAAGGTCGATCGGCCCTGTGCTGCTGCCACATCCCGTCACAAAAGCGGCCAGTAGCAATGCTCTCAACCACGTTCCCTGTTTGGAATAGTTCTGAACTTGGTTCATTTGCTTCTCCTTCACTGCTCAACTAACGACTGGTGAGCGTACTAACGGATCGGGAACTCTTCTCAGTCTCTGAGTTCCCTCCTGACTACAACCTGCTCGCGAGTACTGCCAGCGCACATCCATCGGCAGGATGAAAGACGACTTAACGATTGGTGGGGACGGGCATACTGCGGGGTGCCGAACTAGCTAGCTACTTGGTACACCGGGAGCGCCTGCGCAGCAGGCGGGCAGTTCGAACTGACCTGCCCGCCCTGTGCGCTCCGCTTCGCTTCTGGAACGTTACCGATTGTCCGGCTTCTTCCCGCTCGCGACGCTCTTGGACTTATGCTTGGCGTCCTTATCCTTGTCGTCCTCGGCCTTCGCGCGCTTGTCTGCGTCTTTGACGCGCTTGTCGGCGTCTTTCGCCTGGCGATCGGCCGTCCGTCTCGCCTGTTTCGCTTCCGAGGCAGAGAGCCCAAGGCTCTGGAGTGTCTGCCCGAGGCTCTTGCCGCTCTGCAGCCCGGACAGGATCGCCGGGGTCGTGATGTTGGGATGCCGCGCGCTGAGGTTATCCGCCAGGACGTTGGCCGCGATAAAGTTCCCGCGGCTGAGCTTGGGGTTCCCCGCGCGGGCGTTCTCGAAGACATTGTTCAGTGCTTCCGGCGTCGTGTTCAACTGCGCCGCGATCCCGCGGAAGCTCTTGAGATTCGCCGCTTTTTGCCGCTCGACTCGCGAGCTATCGGCGGGTGCACCGGTACGCGCGTGCAGCATGCGCGCCTGTTGCTGCGCCGCGGCAGTCACCGACGCCGCCAGCATGACCAGCGCCGTGAGCAGCGTGCCCGCGTACCAGACCATCCGTGTGACTCTCATGGCACTCCTCCTAGCGCGTTGCAACGGTGAGCGCTTGCGGCAGCGAGAACGTGATCATCGTCCCCGGGGTCACCACCACGTCGCGGCTCGCCCAATGGACCGCTGCGGCCGTCCCCGCGGCTGCGCCCACCGCACCGCCGATCACGGCGCCCTTCGTGTCTCCGCCGATGACACGCCCAGCGACGGCGCCGATCACGGCCCCGCCGGCTGCCTTCTCCACCTCGCCGGTCGTCACGCCACGCCCCACGAGCTGGTGCACCACCGGGTTGACCGTCGAGCTGACCTGATACGTCTGGCCCCGCACCGTCACCGAGGTCACGACGAGCTGGATCTTCCCATCCGCCTGACTCTTGTTGGTGGCCGCCTGCAATTCCGCGATCCTGAGCCCCACCGTCGATCCCGCCGGGATCGCGATGCCGCCGTTCGCATCCTTGACGTCGGAGCTGACGGTCGCCCTCAGGGTCTCGCCCGCCTTGTTGTGGCGCGAAGAGAGCGAATCCTGAATTCTCGCTTCGATCGTCGTCCCCGAGCGGAGCGTACGCTGTGCAGGCTGGCTGCTGACCCTACTAGCGGCCGCAAGTTTCGCGGCCTCCTCTTTCGCAGAAGCGGATGAACACGCGGCGAGGCCCAGCACCAGCATCCCCGCGAGCAAAGTCTTCGACATAAGTCCTCCGTCCCGGAGCCGTAGGATAATCGTGGCTCCAAATCGACTTGTGAACTAACAGGCTATGCGTAAGGTGCTCGGGCGTGCTGCTGGCGAACATGCCTCGCCGGGATGGAAGACGACTTAGCAATTGTGGGCTGGTGCGCGGATCTGGCGTGAGTCGAACGAGCTAGCTATTAGGGGGCGAATCTCCTCTATTCGCCTCTCAACCGTGAGCCCCTCGGGCAGGACAAACAGGATCCGCTTCCCCGGCGCCACCGCCGCCGGCGCCAATTCGACTATCGCGTTCACCGGATACACCTGTCCCCAGACTGTCACGGAGGTCACCTCGAGCGGCATCTTCGCGCCCTGGGCAGCCGGACTCGGGAGCGCGATCCTGAGCCCTACCGGGCATCCTGCCGGAATCACAACCCAGAGCTGCGCATTCCTGACGTCGGTACTCACGGTCGCCGTCAGCGTGTCGCCCGAACTGCGAATCGTCGCCTCGACCAGTGTTCCCGCGACCAGGGTCCGCTCCAACGCGCGATTGCCAAGCTGCCAACGGTCGGCGCGCTGAGGCTCCCCTGCAACGGCACCGGTGCACGCCATGACGCCAAGGCCGAGCATCCCCGCGAGCCAGGTTCTCGGCATGGGCATGATCGTTTGCTACGAGTGCCAGCGCCCGCCGGCACCGGAAAAGCGACGTTCCCGGCCTCGGTAGCTGGAGCCTCGCAGTACATAGATGAGTGCGCGAAGACCCGCTACTACCAGTCCGGCAATGATCAGAAGCCTCATACCCTGCCCTCGCTACAATACTTTTCGACCTTGAATGACACGAATCAGGATCACCACGATCGCAATGACCAGGAGCAGGTGAATGAGTCCCCCCAACGTGTACGAGGAAACCATGCCAAGCACCCAGAGAACGATCAAGATGAGCGCTATAGTCCAGACCATTCTCTCTCCTTTAGGCGCCACGCCGCCCCCGAACTCCGCCGACGAGAAGAAGCACGCCGCCGACGATGGCGATCCCGCCGACCCAAGCCGGAATCGCGCGCTCGGCTTCGGTGGAGACTTGCACGTCACCGACTCTCATGACGTTCCGCTGGGAGCCGTAGCTGAGGCCTCTGAACACTATCAAGGCGCCAACAACGGCCAGTACCAGTCCGGCAATAGCTAGAGGCTTCATACACGTCTCACTTTAGGGAAATAGGTGGCACCACGCCGATGACCCACTTCACGAGCCGGCCGGACGCGAACGGCGTCTGGACCTCGACCTGGTTGATGATGGCGAGCGTCGCGGCGGTCACGGGCGAAGCCCGCTGCTGCGCCAACGCCGCGATCGTGGTGCGCGCGGCGACCGTCACGATGTCCACATGCTGCGGCTGGACGTTCAGCGCCACGGGATCGGTCAACCGCTGGAAGCTCCGCTCCGCGCGCTCGGCCGTCGCCTGGTAGGCGGACCAGCGCGCCTCTGGCGCGTAACCGACGATGCGGTACACCGCACCGCCGTACTCGACGAACAACACGGTGCCGCTGAGCGTGCCGTTGGCGGTCGCCGCCGCGAAGGGCGCGCTGACCCCCGACAACCCGCCGCTCAGGCTCACGCGCCCAGACGAGCCGCTCGTGATCCCCTGCTGCGACAGGAACGCCCGGGCCGCCGCGTCGGCGCTCGGCTCCGTCGCCTGCGACAGCTCGATCGCCCCGTCCTGCGCGGGGCTCACGGCAATCACCGCCTGGGCTCCGTTGTTCGTGGTCCACCCCTCGGGGAAGCTGAGTTGGAAGCGCAGGTCGGGGTGGAAGAACTGGCTCCCCCTGAAGTAGCCCTCACGCGGGTTGGCGCCGAACACCAGACCGTTTAGCCGCTGTTCGTACGCGTCGCGGCTCACGACGGTCCCGGAGAAGTTTTGGTTTGGCAGCGCGGCGACCTGCTGGTTGATCGCGTCGAGGCGGTGTACCGGCGTGGGATGAGTCTCCAGCCATTCGGGGAGCCTGGCACCGCTGGTTCCGCTCTTGCCCTCGCGGTCGAGCATGACGAAGATTGCCGCCATCTCGCGCGGATCGTAGTTGGCGCGGCTCATGTAGCGCAGGCCGAGCTGATCCGCCTGACTCTCGTTGTCACGGGAGAACTTGAGGTACAGGATCCCGAGCGCCTGGTTCGCGGCGCCCGCGTATTTCGCGACCTGGGAGTTCGCCATGCTGCCGACCGCGAGCCCCAGTCCGATAAGCTGCTGCTTGCTCATCTCGGCGGCGGTGTGCCGGGCCGTGACGTGGCCGATCTCGTGGCCCACGACGCCGGCGAGCTGCGCCTCGGAGTTGAAATAGGGGAGGATTCCTCGCGTCACGTACACGAACCCGCCGGGAAGGGCGAAGGCGTTTATCGCCGGGTCGTTCACCACCCGGAACGTCCAGGGGAGGTTGGGGCGCTCCGAGGTGGCGGCAAGCCGCGCGCCAAGCTGCTGGATGTAGCTCTGCCAGGCGGGATCCGGATACAGACCGATGGTAGCGACGACCTGACTGTCGTATTGCTGCCCCATCTGGATTTCCTGGGCCTCGCTGACCAGCATGAGCTGATTGCTGCCGGTGGCGGGGTTGACGGCGCAGCCGCTCGCGGCGATGCCGGCGAAGAGACATAGGAGGAAACGCGCTCGGAACATGTGATTATCACTCCCCCAGGAGTTTCTCGACCTGGCCGATTTTTTGTTGAAGTTGGCCGACGTGCTTTTCGTCCTTGCCTTCGGCTTCCAACGTGGGATCCAGAATGAGTTTTCCGACTTGCTCCTTGAGTTTGCCCTTCACCTCGTGGAGCGCGCCTTCCGCCTGGTCCTTGGTGCTGGGTTTCATGATCTCCCGCCTGTTGGATTTCTGCGGTTAAGTGCCGGCCTTGCTCAGATCATCTTGCGCGTCCGGACTCGTGGGGAACATCGCTCGGCGGGATGAAAAGCGAGCTAACGATTCGTGTGTGTGACCACCGCGCCGCCGCGAATCGAACGAGTTAGCTCTTTGGGGCGGTTATTTCATTCTTGGCCAAGTTCGACGCGATCGTGTAGATCCAGCTCGAGAACCTCTGGGTCCGGTCGAACCGGCGCAGACGGCGGAAAACCCGAATGAAGACCTCCTGGTCGAGCCCCTCCGGTGTCCGCTCCACTGCTAGCGCGGTCATCGTCCGTTCCCCTCGTAGGTGACCAGCCACTCGACCCCCGCGGCGTGGCCCGCCACCGCCAGCGGCTCGGTCACGGAGAACGCCGCCTCGAGGCGCTCCAGCTCGGCCTCCAGTAGGCGATTGATCGAGTGATTCCGCCCGGGGGCGTCACTCACGATCAGGATGTGCGTGGCGCGCCGCTCCAGCACGAGCCTCCCCGACCAGGTGCGGACGCTGCCGCGCGCCGCCGCCGTCTCGTCCTTCAGGAGCGAGCGGATCGGGCCCAGCCGCCTCGACGGCTGTGGCGGCACGATCCGATACGCGTACGCCCAAAGACTGTTCACAGCGAACTCCTCACCCGGACAAAACAAGCTGCCAGCGTGTGCGGCGGGCGCACATCCCCCGGCCGGATGAAAAGCGACTTAACGCGAGTGGACTGGCGCGCGGACGTGCCGCGGGCCCGAACGAGCTAGCTACTTGGGTGCAGGCGAACCGGTCAGTGCGAGGACGTAGGTGGGACGTTCTGCGGAACGGTCTGCTGAGCAGCGCCTTTGTGCGCATGCGCAGCGATCTGGAGCCGGCTGTGTAGGGCAAGCTTCTCCAGAATATTATGCACGTGGCTCTTGACGGTGTACGTGGCGATGTTGAGGCGCTGGGCGATCTCCTTGTTGCTCAGGCCCTCGGCAATCAGACTCGTAATCTCCCGCTCGCGCTTGGTCATCTGGACGGATTCCAGCACGGCCGCGGTGCTGCGCATGACCGCTGAATCCACAATATGTGACAGGAGGGTACCGGTCAGGGCCGGGGGAACCACATCCGCCCCGTCGGCCACCGACCGAATGGTTCGGACGAAATCGTCGATGGTCGCGTCCTTCACGATGAATCCGTTCGCCCCGGCCTTGATGAACGCAATCACGTCCTCCTGCGCCGGAAGCAGATCCATCACAATGACCTTGCTCTGGGGAACCTCTTTCCTGACGCTCTCCACCAGGCGGTGGCTGTCGTGGCTTCCGAGAGCCGCGTCCACGAGCACGACGTG
>Ga0207646_10003194_pt1 | contig 18730 bp, 21 predicted proteins | sample KBSK5502metaG_FD_184343 | JGI IMG/M metagenome (GOLD analysis project Ga0207646, IMG submission 184343) | Corn, switchgrass and miscanthus rhizosphere microbial communities from Kellogg Biological Station, Michigan, USA - KBS K5-50-2 metaG... | ecosystem: Host-associated > Plants > Roots >...
TCACCTGTCTGCGTAACCCACCCACCCACCTCCTGTTCGTGATGCGATGATTTCGGACGGGGAGGTGGTTGCGAAGTAGCTTAGTTGAATGTATCTTGTGGCGGGAGAATGTTCTTGCGACGCGGCAGCCCCTTTCCGGGAATGACGGGCTTGCGCCCGGTGCCATAGCATCCTGAATATCGCAGCATCGAGTCGGGCGAAGACCCGCTTGGAGACGAGATGGCGGTGGTAGTTGGTCCATCCCCGTATGATCGGATTTAGCCGACTAATAAGGAGATGTGTGGCTCTACCCAAGTGCTCCCGGACGATCTGCTTCACTTTGGCGAGAACAGAGGCAACACTTTTCCGAGCGGGCTTGATGAACAGCTTCCCGTTCGGATAGCGCCGAATGTTCTGCCCGAGGAAGTCGAAACCTTCTTCTACGTGCGTGATTAAGGTCTTTTCGGAAGGAAGGACCAAACCCCGCTCGGTCAGGAAGGATTCGACTAGCGGCTTGACCCTCATTCTCAGCAACTCCTCTGACGCAAAATTCGGGGCGTGCGCATCATGAAAAATCCAGGGGCTTCAACTCGCAAAATTCGGGGCGTCCGTTGACAGCCCTGCTCCAATCCAGTACGACTAACTCAACAACAAACCTGCTTGTCCACGACCCAGCCCGGCTACAACCCTCCAAGATGTAAAATCCAACGCAACAACCAAATCCGCCTTGTCCGAAGGCCACTGCAAGTCGACTTCAAAAAGAGGCAAGCGCCCGAAAGCGCTTGCGAACACCGCAGCTCTTCCAGTGCACGGAATGCCTGTCTCGCTTCACCAGTGAACCGGCAAGAATCGAACCTATCCCCTCAAACTCATCCTGGTTGACCACCTATAGGAGCGCTCGACTTATGCGCGACTACGTGCGGCCAGCAAAAAGTTGTTTGATCCGCGCTCGATTATCATTAAGAGGGCGATACGTTCCGAGATGTCCTTGTAGTCTATGCTGAAACCATAACGCTGTCTTAGTGTGCGTTCCCTCTCTGCATCTGCACACCCCTGCCAAACCAGGAAAGGCCTGGTCCTCAATGAAGGAAGGCACGGGACGCATAAGGGACCTTCTGAAACTGCCTGCGTTCCCGCTCAGCCAGGCTAGCGCCTTCTGTGTCTCTGCTGATTGCGCCGTTCCGAGTCAAGATGGTGAGTCGGTAGATGGTCGCTCCAGTTTCCAGCTCATGTATGCCCTTGACACAGAAATGGAGCCATCCCTCCACCGGCACTCCTCGTTGTTCTACGTTGCGCGCAAGTTGCATGAGCCGGGTTACCGTGTAGTGAAATGTCGTTCCTACTCCAACCGGCTTTTTTTGGGTGACCAGTCCCCACTCCTGAATATCATCCACAAGATCCGCGTGTACGGCATTGCCATGCCAAACCCTACTTAATTCGTATGCCAACACGTTCACCGGCAGCGTTCGCTGGAGCGTTAGCTTCACCCTTAGAAAAATGTCGCAATCGCCCGCAATGCCGGAAGCGTGAGGAGCGAGCTCGGTTTCCGCCGCTTGCACATGAATCTCTTGTATTTCTACTTCGACGGCTGGCGGACGGGCGTGCAGTGCGGCCACCTCGAGTCGGGCGAATGCCAGATGCTTTGTCAATCCGTTGATGAAGCGTCGGTTCTCCCGATCAAGTTCTAAAGGTGTGGCGACTAGCCTCCACATCAGGAATAGGGCAAACAATCCGCCATAGGTAAGGAGAGTTGCGAATGACGCGGCGCGCCACTTATGGTCGCTGAGGGCAGCACCAATACCGGCGGCAATCAGGCCAGGCGCAAGCGAGCACAAGCACGCGACAAGGACATTGTCTCTCGCCCATTTGAGCTTTTCTCCCGCACTAAACGCGACAAGGTAACGATTCCAATAGGGACGGAACTTCGGGGCCCTTGCGCCCTCCATTGCCCGCACCTCCCCCTGGTCAAGAACGGTATGGCAGTTCGACCGGGAGCAGGCAACGCCGCAGGCACGTACAGGCGTATGCTGCTTAATAGTGTAGATGCCGCGCAGGGCGGTTTTGTTCCCCCGAGCTAAGTCCCGGAAATCGCGGGGGATCGACAGCCTGCACTCTAATCCGTGCCCCGGAACCGACGTAATCAATCCCTTAGACTATTCCTAGCAGTTCATAAAATCATGGCAAAGCTGACGGATGCGGCCGTGTCTGGCATCGTACTCACGAAGCTGAGCATTTCCCCTAGCGCCGATTCCCCTCGTGCAGCGGGACGGTTATAACACTTCGAGACGGCTCGAAGTTGCACCGGGGCAGCGTTCGCCCTGATGCCTCTCCCGTTTGTGATCCAGGATTGCGTCAAGGCACGAAAAGTCACGATTCGTCCATCCGAAAGAATCTATGTCCAGGCTTCCCGCCCTGGCCTGAATAAAATCCCATTCCAGTTGGTCCAACTCTTCGCAAACCATAAAACTAGCTCCTACGTTGACCGCACTTCTAATGAAGAGAAGAAAGCAAACTTAGGACACTCCCAGAATTTGGTAGTTGCTTCGTAGAGCGTGCAAAGCGTACATCACGTCGTCCAGAGCCTCTGTCTCTTCGCCGTTATCGCCGGCTGCTTGAAACAATTCCCGCGCCCGGAGCACCACCGCTTTCTCGGCTTCTGCAATGCGCTCCGGTAGTTTGCTCTTATCAATCTCAGAGAGTGCAGCTCTGTACAGCTGCCTCCAATATCTACTGTCTGGAGACCTGGGAATGCCGGTACTCATAAATGCGTCTCCTCGTTTTCGCATGCTAGTGAAATGTTGCGGTTTCAAGACCAAGAAAGCCCGGACTGGTTGCGGGCGATGACGCCTGATGTGTACCGCCACCGTTCCCCAACAATGGGGCAGAAACGGTTTTCCTGATAGAGCCAAAGATCACGTACAGGATCAGAAGCGCGAGTACTATTCGAACGACGATTACAGTTTTTATTCCGTCGCATCCCCTCACCATAGGTACACGGCTAGAAACGATTTCCCACACTCTAGGCAAAATTCTTTCGAGCGTGATGTGATTAACCCGCAAGACGGGCACATCCTTTGTGGCCTGAAACCAGCGATCTGTGGTTTCAGCCTAATAAAGCGCGCCGATGCTCTGAAGTTCCTAAATGAACGAGTGATGGAGATCGGCAGTGCATGAAAAAGAGGACAGAACGGACGGAAAACGGGTTCCATAAAATGAACCCTCTTTCTATCGGTTGCGCAGAGGACCGTCGCGGAAGGCGTGAACGTCTAGAGAGCGACGGAGGTGGTGCGTAAGGGACCTCTTGAGTCTAGGCCCTTGCGGTAGAAAAGCAATGGAATTCGCGTGAATGGGGCATATTGCGTTGCCTCGATTGCTTCTAGTGTACACTCAATGCGAGACGCGGCACGAACGTTGCAAGCTTCTTGCGATAATTGGCGTTCTTTCGCCAAATCAGCCACAGAACCTCTTTCACGATTTTCTACCTATGCGACGTGGTGGATTCGCCAGGCAGTCAGCCGCGCCATTGCCGATCAGGGACGCACCATCCGCCTCCCAGTGCACATAATCGAAACTCTCAACAAGCTGATTCGCACCTCGCGGCAACTGGTTCAGGAGCTGGGCCGCGAACCCACGCCCACAGAGATTGGCAAGCGCATGGACATTCCGGCGGCCAAGGTGCGTAAGGTGTTGAAGATCGCGCGGGTACCGATCTCGCTGGAGACGCCAATTGGCGAGGAGGGGGATTCCCACCTGGGCGACTTGATCGAAGACCGCGCCGTGGTGTCACCCGCCGCAGCCGCCATGAACGTGAATTTGAAGGAACAGACCGCGCAGGTGCTGCACACCCTGAGCCCGCGTGAAGAGAAAGTGGTCAAGATGCGCTTTGGTCTGGAGGACGGGTCGGAGCACACGCTGGAGGAGGTTGGCCGGTGGTTTGCAGTCACTCGCGAACGCATTCGCCAGATCGAAGCTAAGGCCCTGCGCAAGCTGCGCCACCCCGCCCGCTCCCGCAAGCTCAAGGCATTTCTCGATGAAATGCACTGACGCCGAAATTTGTATGCCATGAGATGGTTCCGCGCTGGCAGGCGGAAAATTTGGAATAGTACCCATAAAAAGAGCGAAGCTCAAGTCACGACGATAACCGCGGTAGCCGAAAGGCTTGAGAAAACCCGTGCGATCCTCCGGTTTCAACCTCAACCATGGACCGGAGACGTTTCGGGACCAGCGGGGCTTCGCTCTTATTAGTAGGAGTTATGCCGGACGGGATTAGAATAGCGGACCGAGCTGTATCTGCACCGATTCGCCGATGCCTATGATCGTCAGCGTTCCGAAAGAGACGCTCCCGGGCGAGCAACGGGTGGCGCTTGTTCCCGAACTCGTGCCGAGACTCACTAAGGCCGGCTTGGAGGTTGTCGTCCAGTCCGGTGCAGGCCAGTCCGCTGGCTTTTTCGACGCAGCTTATGAGGGAAAGGGTGCACGCCTCGAGGCAGAGGTTTTCGACAAAGCGAACGTCCTCCTCAAGGTGCAGCCTCCGACGATAGACGAGATCGGGCGCATGAGCGAGGACTTGATCCTCATCAGCTTCCTGCAGCCTTACACGAACGCCACGGCAATCAAGGCGCTCGCGGCGCGCAACGTTACGGCGTTCTCCATGGAACTCATGCCGCGCATTACGCGGGCCCAGGCCATGGATGCCCTTAGCGCCATGAGCACGATCTCTGGTTACAAGGCTGTCCTAATCGCCGCGAGTCGCCTTCCGAAGTTCTTCCCGCTGCTCATGACTGCCGCTGGCACAATTACGCCGGCGCGGGTTTTCGTCATCGGGGCGGGCGTGGCTGGGCTGCAGGCTATTGGCACTGCAAGGCGGCTTGGCGCGATCGTCGAGGCGTACGACACCCGCTCCGCCGTCAAGGAGCAAGTAGAGAGCCTCGGTGCCAAATTCGCGGAGCTGGGCCTCGCCTCGAAAGATGCTGAGGATAAGAGCGGTTATGCCAAAGCGCAGTCGGCAGAGTTCTACCAGAAGCAGCAGGAAATGATGTCCAAGCATGTGGCTGCGGCCGACGTCGTCATCCCCACGGCGCTGGTTCCCGGGCAGCGGGCTCCCATCCTCATAACCGAGGAGATGGTCCGCGGTATGCGACCAGGCTCCGTCATTGTGGACCTTGCGGCGGAGCAGGGCGGGAACTGCGCGTTAACCGAACCCGGCCAGGAAATCGTGAGACACGGCGTGATCATTATCGGTCCTATGAACCTGCCAAGTACGGTGCCGTTTCAGGGTAGCGAGATGTATGCCAGGACCGTTACGAGTTACCTCCTTCATCTTCTCAAAGACGGGACACCGCATCTCGACTTGAACGACGAACTGACACGCGGCCCACTGGTTACGCATCAAGGAAGGGTTCTACACGACATAGTCAAGTCTAGCCTCTGAACGCTTCGAAGGTCGAATACGATGACGACCGAACTCGAGATCGGACTTTATATCTTCATCCTGGCGGGCTTCCTCGGCTATCACGTGATCACGCGTGTGCCACCCTTGCTGCACACTCCCCTGATGTCGGCCACCAACGCGATTTCAGGAATCTCGCTTATCGGTTCCCTGGTCGTCGCCGGTGCCAATTACAGCCGGTTAAGCACTACCCTCGGGTTCCTGGCGGTGACCTGTTCTTCGACAAACGTGGTCGGCGGCTTTCTAATTACCGACCGGATGCTGAAGATGTTCAAGAAGCGGGAAGAGTTTGGCATTCAGCATCGCCGGTTCAATCCAAAACTGTTGCTCGCCCTCCCAGTTCTCATCATTGTTTTGCTGGTGCTCATGCATGGGTTCAGGCGATCGGGAAATGACGCCGAGTCGTCTGCTGCCGTCTTCGCGGCTGCGGCGTTGCGATACTTCTACATCATGTCGGCGGTTCTGTTCATCCTGGGGCTGAAAGGTCTGAGCTCACCCAAGTACGCGAGGAAGGGTATGCTCCTGGCCGCACTCGGCATGCTGATGGCCATTGCGGGAACGCTCTTCCACCCTGAAATTGTCAATTACCGCTGGATCACCGTGGGTCTCCTTACTGGCGGCATCGTGGGTGGCGCCATGGGACTGCGGATACCGATGACGGCTGTCCCGCAACGAACTGCTCTTTCGCATTCCCTCGGAGCATTAGCGGCCAGCCTGATAGGAATTTCCGAGTACGTCCGCCACGTCGCTGTCGGGCTCGACCACGTAAAGATGACCACGATTGGTCTGGAGGTGGTCATCGGCAGCCTGACCTTCACGGGAAGCCTCATGGCCGCGGGAAAACTGCAGGGGCTCCTCCCAGGATCTCCCATCACCTACCGGGGACAGAACATTTTCAACATCACGTTGCTGGCTACGGTGGTGGGAACGCTCATCTACCTGGTCTTTGCACCGGCGGCCATTACTCTGTTCTTTGTGATAGTCGGTCTGGCTTTAGTGTTTGGCTTTCTGCTGGTCATTCCCATCGGGGCGGCCGATATGCCCGTGGTCATAGCCTTGCTGAACTCCTACGGTGGTCTCGCAGACGCCTCCATGGGCTTCGTGCTGATGAACAAGATCCAGATCATTACAGGCTCGCTTGATGGCACTTCTGGCTTCCTTCTCTCGTTGCTGATGTGCAGAGCCATGAATCGCTCCGCGATGAACGTTCTATTTGGCGCTTTCGGCAAGATCAAGAAAGAGGAGGTCGGTGCGGCAGCGGAGGCGATGGGGACCGTTCGCAGCATCACTCCTGAAGAGCTGACTGTTCTATTCGACAGCGTCAGGTCAGTCATCATCGCCCCGGGTTATGGGATGGCGGTCGCACAAGCTCAGCACGGCGTCAGTGAGCTGGCAAAGCTGCTGTCCACGCGCGGCATAGATGTGAAATACGCCATTCACCCGGTCGCCGGCCGCATGCCTGGCCACATGAACGTTCTGCTCGCCGAGGCAAACGTACCCTACGACCAGCTGTACACGATGGAACAAATCAACCCGTACTTCCCAGAAGCAGACATTGCCTTGGTTATCGGCGCGAACGACGTGACGAACCCGGCCGCGAAGAACAACAGGAATAGTCCGCTCTATGGCATGCCTATCTTGGAAGTCGACCGCGCAAAGTCGATCATTGTCCTCAAGCGCAGTCTCCGCCCAGGCTTCGCCGGAGTTGATAACGAGCTTTACTACGACCCTAAGTGCATGATGCTCTTCGGCGATGCGAAGGAGAGCCTTAACAGCTTGTTCGCTGCTTTGAAATCCTAGAAACGCCGAAAAATCACCCCTCGGGCCTAGACATCGGGGCTGCTGCGGGCGATTGAGGCGTTTCAGGCCGGGTATTTCCCGGTGATGTAGTGCTCCAGTTGCTGAATGGTCTCTTCCTGCTCTGAGATGATCCACTTCACCAGGTCGCCGATCGATACCATCCCCATGACCTTCTCGTTTTCCACGACCGGAAGATGGCGTATACGGTTATTCGTCATAATGGTCATGCATTCATCAACCGTGTCCTTCCGAGTAACGAAAATCACCGGGCTTGTCATGATTTCTTTAACCTGAGTCTCCTTTGAGGACCTTCCTTTGAGAATAACTTTGCGGGCGTAATCGCGCTCTGAGATGACGCCTACTAGCTCGCTTTGGGCAATCACAAGCAATGCACCGACTCCCTTGTCTGCCATCTTTTCTATTGCTTCGTAGACTGACTGATCGGGAGCTATCGACCAGATCTCGCCTTCCTTCTGCTTCAAAATCGAGCCAATCGTGTCATTGAGTCTCATGGCTCTTGACCCTCCCGATTCTGCGTAGTTCGCCCCGTACTTAGCGTATTCGTCCCTTGTGAATTTGCCGCTTTGGACGATCGTCACAGACAAAGATCAGAAGTCCTGGGCCGTCGAAAATCCAAAGGCGCTCAAGTGGCCATGAAGGGCACCACCTGCAGGTGAAAGCCTATGTTTACACCCTACCGTTTCGCAAGGAGGACGGCAAAAAGCCGCCCTTTTTCTGTCGTCGATCATGTCCGGCATATTGCGCCTCGACCTCCCACCGCCAAAGCTACTCATCCGCATCCGCTCATCACACGTAGCGCGCTACAGCAACTCCTCAATGAACGAGTGGGCCACGTCGGGAGTTATCCGCGTGTCACAATACACCAGCGGGCCATTGTTCAGGACCGGCTCGGCACCGTGCAGGGTGAGAATGTCGGTGCGTTCGAAGAATGTTCCGATGGGGATCTCATCACCCCAGAGAAGGGACTTTTCCATCGCGGCCAGCCAGTTGGTGGGATCGTAAGCAGGGTCATCCTCGAGCTTCTTCACGCGCGAACGGAACCACTGGTAAGTATTATCGTGATTATAGGTGACACAAGGGCTAAAGACATCCAAGAACGAGAAACCTTTGTGCTCTATGCCTTGTTTGATCAGTTGTGTGAGGTGCTTCTGCTCGCCACTGAAGCCGCGCGCGACGAAGGTGGCCCCGGCGGCCAGGGCGAGCGAAATGGGGTTCACTGGCGCTTCGATGTTACCGAAGGGCATGCTTTTCGTTTTCATGCCGATGCGGCTGGTGGGCGAGGTCTGGCCAGTTGTGAGGCCGTAAATCTGATTGTCCATGACGATGTAGAGCAGATCGACGTTGCGGCGCATGGTGTGGACGAAGTGGTTGCCGCCGATACCGAAACCGTCGCCGTCACCGCCAGTCACCAGTACTGTCAGATCGTGATTGGCAAGCTTCACCCCGGTCGCCACCGCCAGCGCCCTGCCGTGCAGAGTGTGCATGCCATAGGTATTAATGAAACCGGGAAAGTTGGACGAACAGCCGATGCCACTGATGGTGACCACGTCATGGTTCGGGATCTGCAGCTCCACGAGGGCTTTCTCTACCGCAGCAAGCACACCGAAATCGCCGCAGCCCGGGCACCAATCGGGATCGACTTTGCCTTTCAGATCGGCAATCGCCAGTTGTTTTGGAGCTGCCAGACCGGTCGCCATTTCTTCTTCTCCTCAAACCATGATTTCGTGGGCCGGAACTGAGAGGGTGGTCTTCCCGGTCAGCTGTTCCTTAACCGCTTCTACAATGTGGTGCGGCATGAACGGTTCCCCATCGTATTTGCGGATGTACCCGTTCGGCACACAGCTGGTTTCGCTGCGCAGGTAGCGAGCGAACTGGCCGCTGTAATTGTTCTCCACGATGATGGTGTGTCGCGCACCTTTCAGAATTTCGACAATTGCCTCGCCATGCAGGGGGACCAGCCAGCGGATCTGAAGCTGGTTGGCCGAGATTCCTTGCTCGCTAAGGATCTCGCACGCTTCTTCGATCACACCGCTCGTCGATCCCCAGCCGATCAGAGTCACATCCGCATTACGCGGCCCCCACAGGGCCGGCGGGGGAATCGCGGCTTCGATGCCGGTTACCTTGCGCATGCGCTTTTCCATCATGGCGCGGCGCTTGACGGTGTTGGTGAACTCGTCGCTGATCAACACGCCGTCTTCATCGTGTTCGTCGGTCGCAGCGGTGTGGACATGGCCAGGCACGCCAGGAATGGCGCGCGGCGATATTCCGCTCTCGGTAATCTTGTAGCGTTTGTAGTCCCCGCCGATCCCAGGCCCGGAAGGCGTTCCGTTGGCCTTGGTAATTAGCTCCCCGCGATCGATTCCGGGAGTGAAGCCCAGATCCTTCGGGTCGACGCTGAGCCTGCCCTCCGACAGCAAGAGATCGCAAAGCACCATGCCAGGACATTGAAAGCGGTCGACGAGGTTGAACATCTCGGGGATGATCTTGAAGCAATCCCCGATGTCGAGTGGGGAGGCAATGATCCGCGGGTAATCGCCGAACGCCGCGCCGAGCATCTGCCAGAGGTCGCCCTGCTCGGTCTTGGTGGGAACTCCTGTAGACGGACCGGCGCGCTGGCAGTCGATCACTACCACAGGGGTTTCCATCATCGCCGACATCCCCAGGCCTTCGCTCATCAGGGCAAAGCCGCCGCCAGAGGTGGCACACATAGCGCGCACACCGGCGTGGGCGGCTCCGATTGCCATGTTGACCACTCCGATCTCGTCCTCCACTTGCCGAACCATGATGCCAGCTTTGCGCGCATGCGCCGCCATCCAATGCAGAACGCCGGTGGAAGGACTCATCGGATAAGCACAGTAGAATTTTACTCCGGCGGCTGCGCCCCCCATGGCCATCGCGATATTGCCACTGAGCACCGCGTAACGGTTCTCAGTCATCGGAAGCGGCCAGGCAAAGGGCTTGAACCGCGAGGCGGCATGATCATAGCCGGCCCGTGCGATTCCGACATTTTCAGTCACCACGGCCTCGCCCTTCTTCTTGAACTGCTCGGTGAGGACGCTTTCTAACGCTTGAAAGCTGATGCCCATCATGTTGAGGCCCGCGCCGATCGCAAGCGTGTTCTGGGCCACTTTGTTCCGCGTGATATCGGCGAGCTTTGAGACCGGAAGCGGGCAAAGCTGCACACAATTCCCGGCGGCCCCTGGCTTAATCGTGTCAGCATTGTAGATGCACGCAGAGCCCGCGCTGAGCAGGCCCAGGTGGCGATTCATGCTGTCTTGGTTCAGCGGGATAAGCAAGTCGATACAGTCACCCATATTGGTGACTTTTTCAGGGCCTGCACGGATGGTGAGAAAAGTGTGGCCGCCGCGAATAATCGACTGATAGGCGTTGTAGGCATTCAGGTGGAGGCCCCGGCGACTGAAGATCTTCGCGAAAATGTCGCCTGGCGTGGCAACACCTTGACCGGCCGCGCCTCCGATACCGATGGCGAAGGTCTGCCTCATGGCGTAATCTCCAAACGAAAACCGACGAAGCCGCCCGGCTCACCTCTCAGAAGTACCTGCGGCCCTTGATCGGCTTTAACAATGCTGGGCCATCCGCGCAATCCAACACGCTTTGGTGCTGGACGGGCTCATACGAAGATCAGTATTTTATCCGAGAAACTGTTGAATAGGACTTTTATTTCTCCAGCCTGGGCTGCAGCAAGCATACACCTGAACCCTTTCCTTCGGATTCTAAGAAGCCTTACTCGGGTTCCAGCTGCGCATCTTGGCAACCCCGTGGCGCACAGTCTGGATATCGACGGTATACACAAGCACTGGTTTCAAGAGGTTCTCCAGTATCAACCAGGCGGCAAGCGGACGCTGTCTCGCTGATCCGCTTCATTCGAGCACCGAATTCCGCCAATGCCTCATCGACTGGTGCGACGGACCACGAACGCTTTCTAGACAGCTCTGACGCCTGCCAATATACTCTGCTCGATCGCCTCAGGGATATTAAGCTGACTGGCTACGGCGCCGCTTTCGCGCATGAAAAGGTTGCCGGGCGGCCGCGCGGCGGCTGAAGGACGAGCTCGGCGTTCGGCATGTGGCTCCGGCCATTGCACCGGCAACCTGGCCTTCAAGATTTTCTGTGATGTCTATGGAGAGAACTACAACTACGCGGGCGTGGAATCCGAGGTGATGTTCCCGCACTGATGTTGCGTCTTTCGATGCCGCCGCGGCTGTCGAAGCTGTTTATCGCATTGTTTCCGGATCGCGTGATTCTGATTGGAATCCGGCATCCTCGGGATTCATGGTTGCGGGCCCATCCTGGAGGAAGTCGACTGGGTTCTCAAAACTTGTCTCGAAGCCCCAAGCCGCGAATCACGCGCCAAGTATTAGTTGACAGGAGCGAGTTTTCGTTGCGTTGGAGAGATTACTTGCCAAAAACTTTCACCTCACTTCGAATTCGTCTGCTCAGCCTGAAGCCCTGGTAGGCAAGATAGCCCGCGATAGCAAGCCCTATCCAACTCATCCAAACTGGCACGACAATGTTTCCCACCGTTATGTGCCAGCCAAAGAGGAGACGAAGCGCATGGCCGAGAGCTATCAGTAAAAACACTGCTGCGGCAATCAGGGAAAAAATTCTTGGTGTCATTGCCCACCTCTATCGATAGGAAGAATTGAAACCGGCTGGGCCTTTAAGATCCCAATGTCCTGCCCGGGAGAAGGTTTCATGCGGCAGCTAAGAACCGCTTAATCTTCTCGGCCCGCTCTCGTTTCTTTTCTACGGCGGTGACATCGCCCGGCCAGGTGAGGGAAAGATAGGCTGGGGGCCCAACGAGAAAGAAGAAGTGTTCCTTAGGACTCGCGGCTCTAATCTGCTCATAGAATTCGAACGCCTCTCCGGGAAAGTGTCTCCGCACGTCGAGCAATATGAAGCGGTAGAGACCAGGTTGCCACAGAAATCGCGCTGCTCCGAGGCAGTCCGCCGTATGGACTTCGATGCCGCGACTCCGCAGAGCGCTGGCTCGCACGTCGCGGGTAGGTTGGTTACGGTCAATGAGGAGAACCTTTTTGCCATAAGAACTCGGACGATTTGGAGACTGCAGAATCATAGCGCACCTCGAGGGTCACAGCCGACAAGCACTTATCGAATACGGTCTGCATTAGCTAAATCGGAAACGGCTAACACAATACTCACCTTCTTCGAGCCTTTAGTACTCGTCTGATAGCCGAGAGTGATGTTGATGTCTTCTTGGGCGAGCTTACCGGCGAACCTCGCCGCACTCCTAGCGTATTCGGTAGTTCAACGCGGAGCACATCTGCCTCAGTATACGGTTGTCGGGCGCTCGCAAGCGCTTTCTTCGCTGTGCCAACGCTGTCAACTACGAGATGGGTAGGGCCCGTCGTCCCTGACGTCATCGTCATACAACTCAGGATGTTGACTGGCTCGTTGCCAAGCACCTTCGCGATACTTGCGAGCATCCCGCAGGTTCTCATGTGAAAGCGTTAGTTCTTTGGCCCTCGGCATGGCGGGAACTCCTAATGCTGGTTGCCGGAATGAGAACCCCAAAAATTCTGCTCTCGCCAGAACGAGGAGTCAAGGTCGGGGACGCTTTCGATACGGATGATATTGCTCCGAAAGAAAGGCCGAGCTGGCGCGGATTCGGCTAAAGACTCCTCGCCTCTCGTTGGACGCAGCCCTACTCTCGGCTCCTCGCGTGCGTATTTTTGAACCCAGCTACTTTTTTAGCTCGACCAAAACTAGATCGAGCGGCTGATCCGTCAGGTTTTCGGGCAGGTGTTTCTGCCGGAGTCCACCCCGCATCGCCTCCCTTCCAGCTACGCTCTTCTGATTTCCCGTCCGGCAGCATGAACTTCGAGCGATTCGCGGTCAAGAAAACGGCGACGGCGTTGGGATGGGCATGCATGATTGATTTCTCATGCGGGCCGTAGTGAATTCGTAGTACCCGGACCTGATCGTTTTCGAATTCAACCTTGTAATGCTGAAAAAGTTTCGCATATCTTTACGGCCAGTTTGCCAGTCACTTCCGGTCGCACCGAGAATGAGGCGTTTTCGCCTGGTGCCAGGTTTGCGCGGAAGGCGAGCGAAAGCCAGGCGGGGACGCCGGGGTTGGGCAGGGCGGGCGGCGGCGGTTTCAGCGCGGCGACCCGCGAATTGTTCGCCTTGCAGGCATTCCCGAATTTCCCGGATTGGTGACGTTCAGAGAGAGGCTTCAACGGCGCCAAGCCCAAACGGGGTTCCCTTTGTCATCGCGGAGCACCAGCGTATCGTTTCCCTTCACCACTTCGCGTGCCAGGACGAGATCTGCTGTGTCCTGTTTCACCTTCGACCCGGTGAGACCGATTTCGTCGCCCTTCTCGAAGCTTACTCCCATGTCGTCGAGGAAGGACTTCGGGCATAGATAAACGTCGACTGAGTCCGCTCCGCTTTTCCCGAGCAGGTGGGCTACTTCTTTCTCGCTGCCTTTCGGCGGCAGTTTCAACTCCTCCACAGTTACTTTCATTTTTGTCTCGGTATGCAGGTCGTATTTAGGCGAGGTTGGCTCCGGTCGCTTTTGCGCGATTGCCGGTGCAAGGCACAGGGATGCGAGAAACACCGCCAAGAAAAGAATCTTGAAAGAAAGGATCTGACTTGCATCACGCATGGCTCCTCCCGAAACGCCAGGACGGTACGGCTGGAGCGTCAGCAGTATTAAATACCGGTCCCCAGTGTCGTTAGGTACTACTTAGGATGAGGCCAGCTTTTTCGGCACCATGGTACTCCACTTTCAATGTGTCAGATCAGGCACGTCGCGCAGGACCGAATAGCTCTTGAGGTTCGCCCTGGTTTGTTCGAAATAGGCGATTCAGAAGTCGCAAAGCGTCTGCCAATTACGTCAATTAAAAAATCGCGGCCGTCACAGCTTAAGGTCGGCTGGAGCGGCGTAGGAAGACGTATCCGCGAGGTGCGCGGCTTCGATATGACACAGGCGGATTTCGCCGCGCGCGTAGGTATCAGCCAGAACTACTGTCCATGATGGAGCGGGGCCCAAGTGGAGATTGGGGCGGAGATCTTGCTGCGGATTGCCCGCGAGTTCGGGAAAAGTATGGAATGGCTGCTCACGGGGGAATAACTACCGCGCGAGCGGCCCGCGCGAAAGAAAAAGACCGCGTGTTAGCGGTGCGATTTGTTGGCACGTAATGGGGATTCATGAGAGCCTGACAAACCGTCTCACGTTCGAACCGACGCTCAGCGCGGTCCTGCTGCCGTGCCTTGAGTTCGCGGACGTTCGCCTGAAGTCGTGCATACTCCTTCTGCCGATTCTGGTACTGCTGGTACGGCGAGCCGCCGAAGATGCTGTCGACTGACTTGCAGTAGAGCGTGAGTCACGTGCGAACGACTCGTCTTGCGTAAATGCCGGTGGTACTCTCAACGAAGCTACCAGTCCGGAACGGATCCCTGTAAGCCCGGACGAGGAAGGTTTGTGAAGGCTGAGTCTCAGCAAAGCATACTCATTGAATTTGCCAAGGCGGGTCACGGATTTTGCCTGGCGAGGTCGCGGATTTTTCAGGAGATCCGAGTCTCGGATTTTGCGTGGGATTTTAAGAGGAAAAGGCGCGCCGTTGGAGGTTCGCCTTTTTGATGGGGCCGGCTCGTTGTCAGGCGGCTTTGCCTGGGGTGATCTTGTGACCGGTGGAGGTGTGGACCTCGAACGTACGGACAACCGGTTCGGCCTCGAGCAGGGACTGCATAGTTTCCCGAACACTGCTGTATTGCTCCCGCTGATAACGCTCTGCGTCCTCCCTTGTCTTCCAAAAGCTCAGCGCCAAAACCCGATCGCTATCAGCGTCCGAGACAAGAACAATTTCATCAACGAACCCGGCTTGTTTTTTCAGAATCGGCACTATCGTGTCGTTGATGAGGCTAGAGAGTTCTCTTGACTTACACGGTTTGCTGGTGAGTTCAACTACGCCTGTAAACATGATGCGCTCCTTTCGTTCGGCTAGAGGGTGAAAGGAACCCGCCGCTGGCGCGGCGGCGGAAGCGATTTGGATGTTTCAACGTACGGTACGCTTCGTCCCCTTGCGGGTCAATTGCGCAGAAATGGTGCAGCGTCTGAGGCTCCGTCTTCAGGCACTTTTTTTGGAGGTGATGGCGGAGAAGGCCGACCAGCGCTGCTCGACTTTCTTGCTGCCGCAGTGCGGGCACAGAACCTCGCCTTCTTCGTAGTCCACCAGAGACAAAATCTTGTCGAAGAATTTCTTGCATTTCTGGCAGAAGAACTCGTAATGGGGCATGCGAACCTCCCACAGTTTTAGAAGAGTAGGAGAGAATTCTAGACCCGAAGTCGGCTTGGTTCAAACATGAAGCCGAGTCTCAAATTCTGCGTGGCTAGGTCGCGGATTGTTCAGGAGGGTTGGGTCACGCCTGTCACGCCTTCAATTTGAATTTCGACGTGCACCTGTGCGCCTGAAACCGCCGGACGAATCAACACTTCGGCCATTCCCATGGCGTCGCCATAGTAGCGTGCGTTTGCCGGAGCCTTAAAAGTGCGGCCGCTCATGGTCAGCACAAAAGAAGGATACAATTCATCATCAAATTCAAACTTCGGTTCCCAAGTTGCGACTTGATGGCTTTCAAACTGCTGCGGAGTGACTGCCTGCTGTGAAAAAGCAGGAAGACCAAGAGCCACGAATAAGGAAACAGCCGCCAGCGTTCGAGAAATGATAGTTCTCAGCATGGACACACCAACTCTCAGGGAGTCGCCCCAAGCTGAGGCTAACGTGGTATGGGGAAAATCATCAATCGCAGTCTGCGCTATTCGATTACTGAGGTAATTCACTGCACGAACGAGGTTCTTGGGTGCAGTTCAGTCGGTGGATCAAGATCAACGATAGCGAATCACGATCTAAGAGCGGTCTTGCCGAGCGCGGAGCTTACGTTCGATGGCGCTAATCAGAGGATCAAGGTCAGCGGGTTTTACGAAATAATCGTCCACTTCATCGTGAATGGCTTGCGCTGCGCTCTCAAAGGCCGGGTAGCCTGTTAATAGGGCGGTAACGCAGTTCGGATGGGCCTTTCGCATCGCCTGCCCAACGGTGAAACCATCGCCATCCTCACCAATGTTGAGGTCAGACAGCAAGACATCAAATTGGTGAGTTCTTATTTCGGAGAGTGCCTCAGGTACGCTGGCCGCGATTCGTACCTCAAAGCCGCGTTCCTGTAAAAGGATTGGCACCGTGGCCCGAATACCTTCCTCGTCATCCACGAATAAAAGTCGCTTGCTGAGTTGTTGCGGAGTCCGAGAGATGATGCGTTTCGCTTGATCGTCTAAGGCTTCGGTGAGTTCCCGAACGAGAGAGCGCAGCCTTTCAGGTCTTGTTCGTTTGCAGCTTGTTCCGCGAGTTCCTGCCAACTTTTACGAGGTGTGTTGGCGCTCATCAGTCTAGAAACCAGAGTACCTCATGTGGCTTATAGCATATCTGCTATGTCATTACAGCCCGATGTCAAACGAAAGAAGCCTAGTGCGCAACGTGTTTGTTCGCTGGCACTGAAGTGTTTAGAGGGTACTCTGGAAATACGGGATGAACTGTATCGGACGGTACCCTCAATAGTGGCATCCTAGTTGTGCAATGGTTTTCATGAAGCCAGCCCCGGAGTCTCAGCCTAATAATCACTCCACTATGCCTGCTCAGGAGCGCGGGAGACGGAGCCAGCCAAGTGATGATGATCGAGTGCGCTGGGTGTGGCTGGCCGATCTTGCCCTCCGTCACGCGCCAATCGAACAGGTTGTTGCTGAGACCGAAGCTCTAGCCCGCAAGGAGCAAGCCGCCATCAAGCGCCGCATCCGGCGCACTGCTGAGCAGGTCAAAAGGCAGAGCAAGTCCAAACACTAACTTCTGCCGCCCTAGACTCTATGCCTGCTTACAGCGGAGTGAGTCTCCGGTTGGTTGACGTTGGGAGAAGTTGCCGATTCGAAGCCGTTTTCAAGCATGCCTCGGAAGGCGACTTGGTTTAAAATATCGGGCATTTTCCGAAGCTGAAAAGGAAATTCCGAATTTAATGTAGGGTTGCGTCGTTGTTTAAAGGGAGACTGCAATGATTCTGATCACTGGAGCAAGTGGAAACGTCGGTCGTGAAGTGGTAAAGCAAGCGCTGGCCGTGGGGCTGAACATACGCGCCACTTTCCGGTCGGCTGACGTAGCAGCCAAAGCCCCTGCGGGATTGGAAGGCGTGATCATGGATTACGACCAGCCGGAGACGATTCGTGCAGCATTGCATGGGGTGGAGAAGATTTTCCTGGTTGGACCGCCGGTTCGGGATCTGCCAGCCATGGAAGCGAACTTCATCAAAGAAGTGCGAGCGTCGGGACGGCAGCACATTGTTAAGCTTTCCGCTCTAGGTGGGCGCGAGTCCATGTTTCCGAGCGGGCATCGCGATTCGGAAGAGAACATAGAGGCCTCGGGAGTCCCTTACACACTTCTTCGCCCCAACGGTTTCATGCAGAACCTGGTCAACTATGATGCTGGCACAATCAGGTCTCAGAATGCGTTCTACGGATGCCAGGGGAACGGAGCGGTCAGCATAGTTGATATCCGGGATATTGCTGCGGTGGCAGTAATCGTTCTCGCCGCGACCGGACACGCAGGCAAGTCTTACGCATTGACGGGAAGTGAAGCTCTCACGAAAGGACACGTTGCGGAGAAAATTTCTCGAGTTGCTGGGCGCAAGATCAACTATGTGGACCTGCCGCCGGCCGAATTCAAGAAAGCAATCATGTCCAGTGGCATGCCGGAATGGTCCGCCGATGCTCTGGTCGACCTGCAGCGTCTCTACCGCGAAGGGAAAGCGAGTCTGTTGACGGATGACGTGGAGCGACTCACAGGACGCAAGCCGATCACCTTCGATCAGTTCGCGCTTGACTACGCCTTTGCGTTCCAGACTGAGGCTAAGGCAGCGAGTTAACTGTGAAATGAAGTCCGCAGTCGTCTGCGTGCCATGTCGCTGGCCGTGGAGGGCAAAATCGGCGACGAATTGATCGGCGGCATGGTGCAACGAGATGAACGTGTCCTACATCATCTCCGATCTGAAACTTCCGCCCGTGGGTTCGAAAGAAGTTTGTTCCAGCAAGCCTTCATTACGGCTCGCCAGCTCCACCCTACCCTACCTAGGCAGGGTGCTTTTTCAATAGAGTGCCAATTAGGTTGTGACTTGTTCCGATGCCGAGCCCGGCGAAGGGGCGGCGTCAGACCGCTATGCGGCGGCCCTCTGCTTCTTTCTCAGCCAACACCTGCAGCGGGATGTCGCGCAGGGAAACCAGGCCCTTCAGTTCTTTGCCGTCGGTGAGAGGCAAGTGGCGGACACCGAATTCGCGCATCAGAGACAGGCAGTTCTCTACCGTCTCCTGCACGCTGACCGCTTTGGGATTGGCGGTCATCACCTCGGAAACTTTGGTGGTTCCGGGCAAGCGGCCTACGGCCACCACGCGGTTCA
>Ga0207646_10003195_pt1 | contig 18725 bp, 18 predicted proteins | sample KBSK5502metaG_FD_184343 | JGI IMG/M metagenome (GOLD analysis project Ga0207646, IMG submission 184343) | Corn, switchgrass and miscanthus rhizosphere microbial communities from Kellogg Biological Station, Michigan, USA - KBS K5-50-2 metaG... | ecosystem: Host-associated > Plants > Roots >...
GGATACTGGAGGCCAATGGAAACGGGACGGTTTAGACCTGCGGGGTGCTGATCTGCGTCAAGCAAACCTCTTTGATCTTCCACTTGCTCGCATGAGGGGTGGGCTAACACTTAAAGAGTCGCGTGAGGCGACTGACGAGCAACGAAGCTTGGCAGCAGTGCACTTGCAAGAAGCCATCCTTTACACAGCCCAGTTGCAAGGAGCCATCCTTACGTTTGCCCAGTTGCAGAACGCTGACCTTCGACATGCCCAGTTGCAGAACGCCAACCTTTACGGAGCACGATTGCCGAACGCCGACTTGCGTATGACAGACCTGGATCATGCTACCCTGGATTACGTCACTTTCAGCGATCAAGTGTACGGGTGTACCTGCTTCGCGGATATCAAGTGGGGAGAGGTCAATCTCGCGCTAGTTGATTGGGGGCCTGTGACAAGACTTGGCGATGAGCGAGTGGCACGCCAGGAACAGGAACATCCAGGGACACGTTTCCCAACGATAAGGGATGATCAATATAGGGAGGCCGTGCGAGCCAATCGTCAGCTTGCCGTCGTTTTGCGAGCTCAAGGACTGAATGAAGAAGCCGATCATTTTGCCTACCGAGCGCACATGTTGCAACGTGTTGTCTTGCGACGGCAAAGGAAGTTTGGGCGATACCTTTTCTCAGGGTTCCTTGATCTGCTGGCTGGCTATGGATATCGGCCATTACGTAGCGTTATTGCCTATCTTCTTATTATCCTTAGCTTCACGGGTCTCTATTTACTCAACGCACACTTTGTTGCGCCTCATCTTCGATGGGATGAGGCACTCGTACTCAGTGTGAGTAGCTTCCACGGACGAGGCTTCTTCACACAGGATATTACTCTCGGTGATACTTATGCTCGGTTAGCTGCTGTTGAGGCTGTCGCAGGCTTACTTATTGAGATTAGCTTTATTGCTACCTTTACGCAACGGTTCTTTGGGAAGTGATAGTTCTTCTCATCCTTTATATCGTCACCGATCCTCACCATCCTGTGCCCAAGCTCTACTTGAGAGACTGTTTCAACAGGCTGCTAGATTGTGCGAATAGGTGTCAAGTACCTGATTTTTTGGTTCTTCCGCACTTTCGATACTGCTGGCGAACCCCTTTTGAACCGGATAGGCAACGAAGAGTATGTTTGGTATGATAGGCAAAACCCGAACACTGAAGCAAAATCCGAGCAGAGGAGGAAAGTGATGTCACTCAAGCCAGAGGGGATTAGTCCAGTTCCCGAAGAAACCGCCCGTATTGCCCATGCCGCCTATCTCAAAGGGAGCGTTTTTATACACATGCGAGATGAACTGGGCACGATTTATCAGGATGAAATCTTCGCGCCCTTGTTTTCTCACACCGGACAACCAGCAGAAGCTCCTTGGCGCCTGGCATTAGTCACCATCATGCAATTTGCCGAAGGCCTTTCTGATCGGCAGGCCGCTGATGCGGTGCGCGGTCGCATCGATTGGAAGTATGCCCTTGGGCTCGAACTCGCTGACCCCGGCTTTGATGCTTCGGTCCTCAGCGAGTTCCGCACGCGGCTCGTGGAGGGCCAGGCCGAAGAACAGCTCTTGACGGTGATGCTCACGCTGTTCAAGGAGCGAGGCTGGCTCAAAGCGCGCGGTAAACAGCGGACGGATTCCACGCATGTGCTGGCCAAGATCCGCGCCATCAATCGACTAGTCTGTGTGGGAGAAACGCTACGCCATGCCTTGAATTGTCTGGCCATCGTGGCTCCTGAGTGGCTGCTGGCTCACAGTCAGCCGGAGTGGGTGAATCGTTATGAGGTGCGCCTGGAAGACTCGCGACTGCCTTGCAGCGAAGAAGATCGTCAGGCCTGGGTTCAAAGCGTTGGACAAGATGGAGCGACCTTGCTCAGTGCCCTCTTTGAGCCAGAGGCGCCCTCCTGGTTAGCAGAAGTGCCAGCGGTTGATATGTTGCGGCGCGTGTGGCTCCAGAACTATCAGTGGAGCGAAGGCAAGCTGGGCTGGCGTTCCTCGGAGAACATTCCTCCCGCTGGCTTGTCTAGTAGCTCGCCCTACGATCTGGATGCGCACTACAGCAAGAAGCGCACCACCAGTTGGGTGGGGTTTAAGGTGCATCTGACGGAAACCTGAGAGCAAGACAGCCCGCATCTGATCACCCATGTCGAAACGACCACGGCCCCTGTCTCCGACGATGCAAGAACCGCCAGCATCCATGAAGGACTCAAGCAGAAGGAACTGCTGCCCAACCAGCATCTGGTCGATACAGGCTATGTCGATGCCCAGTTGCTGCACAGCAGTCAGCAGGACTATGGTATCGATCTGGTTGGCCCCACGCGCCCTGATGTCAAATGGCAAGCTCAGCAACAGATGGGTTTCGCGGCGAGCCAGTTTCACATCGATTGGCAAGCCGAGCAAGCCACCTGCCCTCAAGGCCACACCAGTATCAGCTGGACTCCGGCCATTGACAACCGCAAGAATGAGGTCATCAAGATCAAATTCTCCATCAAGGACTGTCAAAGCTGTCCCAGTCGTTCATTGTGTACGCACTCCGCGCGCTACCCACGTCGCACCATCACCGTGCGTCGTGTGCAGCAACATCAAGCGTTACAACGTGCCCGAGCGCGTGCCAAGACCGAGGAGTTCAAAACGCTCTACGCGCGGCGCGCTGGGGTGGAAGGCACCATTTCTCAAGGGGTCCGGGCGATGGGCCTACGACGTTCCCGTTACATCGGTCAAGAAAGGACGCATCTTCAGCACCTGGCTACCGCTGCTGCCATGAATATCGTTCGGCTGATGCGATGGCTCGATGGCGAGCCTCTTGCTCAAACCAGAACCTCGGCTTTCGTTCAATTACTTCGTCCGGTCGCTTAATCTCCTTGAGAGGGTTCGCCAGCAGTATCAAAGATGGTGATGGTTCGTACTGGATTGCGTTGTACCAACGGTGCGTTCACCTGGGCTGTACTATACCGTTTCGCGACGACTGTGTGAGTTTCAAATGTCCATGCCATGGTTCTCACTATCATGTTGACGGCGAATACCTGGACGGCCCGGCTCCGAGAAGCCTGGATCGCTTCGCGCTCTCCTTCGATGGAGAAAATGTGCTGGTTGACACGGGAACGCTCAACAACATGGTGCCGCATCCCGATGCCACTACTCTTTTGATCCAGGTACCAAATGTATCGTGCAGCGCGTAACCATAGCGTAATGCATTAACATCATTACGTCGTGTCCAGTTCTGTTCAAGGGATCAGACTGAGTGCTCCCCGGCATGAAATGACCGGGGCTTTCCCGCCGGATTTTCTGTAATCTTTTTCGCATAGCCAACGTATTACACTAAGTAGCCTCTAGCGAATATGTTTAGGTAGGCAGTGTTCTGCTGTTTTTCCCCTGCTAGTAATGAAAGGTGGGACGCCATAGTGGATACCTACTACAATCCTAAAGATCTCACGCGCTTCGCCGAGGTTGGCGAAGAAGCTCCTGAGCTCTGGAAAAAGTGGTTGGATTGGTATAATTCCGTATTTGCCGAAGGCGCACTAAGCGAGCGTGAGAAAGCACTCATTGCGCTGGCCGTTGCCCACACCGTCCAATGCCCCTATTGTATTGATGCCTATAGTTCTGCATGCCTTGAGAAAGGATCAGATCCTGAGCAAATGACCGAGGCGATCCATGTTGCTGCCGCTATTCGTAGCGGCTCATCTCTCGTACACGGTGTTCAGATGCGTAACCACGTACACAAGCTCTCCATGTAATTAAGGAGTGCCATTATGGCCAAAATCATCCCAACCCTGGTCAAGCAAGGCCATCGGCTCTCCAAAACAGAGGTACAGCGGCAGGTACTCGAGGACTTGCCGCTCCATGCGTTTGCGGAGGCAATGGCAAGCGCTGGCCACAGACCATTGAGAGCCAGTAGCATTGAAGTCTTGCAGATCAACGTCGGCAAGCGCTGTAATCAGACTTGCCAGCACTGTCATGTGGATGCCGGTCCTGATCGCAAGGAAGTGATGACTCGCGAAGTCTTGGAGACCTGTCTCAATTTTCTGGCCCAGACCGATATTCCCACGCTTGATATCACTGGTGGTGCGCCGGAGATGCATCCGGACTTTCGCGAAATCGTCGAGCGTGGCACGGCGCTGGGTCGTCACCTCATGGATCGATGCAACCTGACTATAACGCGTCTACCCAACTATGCCTACATCCCCGAATTTCTGGCGGGGCATCGCGTTGAGGTTGTTGCTTCGCTGCCTTCCTATGCTGCTAAGCTGACAGATACTCAGCGTGGTGAAGGTGTGTTCGAGGATTCGATTCTCGCGCTCCAGCGTTTCAATGAGCTGGGCTATGGTAAAGAGGGTACTGGACTGCTTCTCAACCTGGTGACGAACCCGGTTGGGGCTTTCCTTCCTGGCAACCAGAAATCGCTTGAGGCTGATTGGAAGCGCCAACTCAAGCGTCGTTATAACGTTGAGTTTAATAACCTCTACACGATTACCAATATGCCGATCAGTCGCTACCTGGATTATCTTATCAGGTCTGATAACCTTGAGACCTACATGGAGAAGCTGGTGAACGCCTTTAATCCGGCGACGGTAAATGGTCTGATGTGTCGTACCACACTATCGGTTGGTTGGGATGGTAAACTTTACGACTGTGACTTCAACCAGATGCTTGATCTTGGCCCTGGCCCGCAATCGCCTCAGACGATCTTCGATGCGAATGTAGAAAGCCTGGCGCATCGCGTTATTCAGATCGGGCAACACTGTTATGGTTGTACGGCTGGATCAGGCTCAAGCTGTGGAGGCGCGACCGTGTAGCAGTAGCTATCCATGAAAGCAAAGCAAGAACACCCTTTGCGGGTGCCCAGTTTTTTAAGACGGGAAAGGAGTATCAACTTGTTCGAAATCCTCAAGCAGACGCGCAGTATTTGTTCGATGTGCGGAGAGACTGTACCCGCAACATATGAAGTTCGTGACAACGAGCAGGTCTTTTTCTCTCGCACCTGTCCCTCGCACGGCGTCGCGGACACTGACCTGGGTTATCATGCTGCTTACTATCGTAAATCTTTTGATGTAGAAAAACTGATGATCGAGCGGTACGGCGATGGAGGGGATACGGATATTTCGCGGGGTCTTTCTCCTTTTCCTCTCCGTAAGCCCGCGGGCCTGGCTATTGTAGAGATCACCGAGCGCTGTAACCTCACCTGCCCCATGTGCTACGCCTACTCCAGTCCCTCAGAACGCGACTACTCGTTGGAGGAGATTGAAACCCGTCTCGATCAACTGATAGCAGTGGAGGGCAAGGGTATTTCACTTCAGATCTCCGGGGGCGAACCATCGGTGCGCAAGGATCTGGATACCATTGCCGCCATGGTGAAACGCAAGGGCTTTGGGCATCTGGAGATGGTCAGCAACGGCATTCGCCTGGCGCGCGAACCCGATTTTGCCGAGAAGCTGGTCGCATGGGGCTTCACCTCTGTTTACCTGCAATTCGATAGCACACGTCTACAAGATATCCTCAAGCTCCGCGGCGAAGATTTGTGGGACGTGCGTGTCAAAGCCATCGCCGCACTCGAGCGTGTCAAATTGCCCTCGACGCTCGCCGTCTCCCTCTATGATGGCCTCAACAGCGACCAGGTACAGCAGGTGATCCACTTTGCCTGGCAACACCCTGATACCGTCTGCGCTATCGCGTTCCAGGCGGCTACCCCTTTTGGCCGCTTCGAGGTCAATAATGCCGATACTACCGACAACGGCGGTGGCAACGGTCACACAGTTCAAGAGCAACCGCCTGCCCCACGTAAATTGCGCATGCCCGAAATCCTCAAACTGATTGAGGAGCAGACGGGCATTCCTGAAGATTTATTCTTTCCCGTTGGTGAAGGTTCACCATTGTGCAACACCTTTACGCTGCTCAAATATACCAGAGAGGGGTACAAACCAATAGCCCCCAACTTCACGCTCAAGGAGTTCATGGATATCATGGGTTCATGCCCCAATATGACTCTACGCATGCTCACGCGTGGCCGCGCCGCCGTACTTCCGCAGATCGTCACCAACATTGGTGGCAGCCTCAAGTTGATGAAAACGCTCTGGCCGCATATCGGCACCGACCCATCCTTCTGGACCAGCCGCAAGACGCTCACGCTCTTCGTCAAGCCTTTCATGGACGAAAGCGACATCGACATGAGCCGCATCGAGCGCTGCTGCTTCCATAACGCTTCGCCGCGAGGGATAATGTCTTTCTGTGCGCTGAATGCCAAAATGCGGCCTGCACAGCCGCATGCCAACGAGAGTGCTTTCATTCCGTTGCCCGCGCGGCGCTCTAAACAGTAGACGATACCAGCGAATTAGGGGACAGAAGATATTCATGCGCTTCTCGATCATCATGCCGGTGTTGAACGAAGAGTTGGTGTTGGATGCCCAACTCGCCCGGCTTACACGCCAATGCGCTCACCATGATTGTGAATTGCTCATCGTCGATGGAGGAAGTAGCGACCGCACAACTGCTGTTGCGCAATGCTACGGATGGGTCATGGCAGCTCCACGCGGTCGCGCAACGCAAATGAACGCTGGTGCCGCTGTGGCCAGTGGTGATGTCCTCATCTTCCTGCATGCCGATACCATACTCCCTGATGATGCATTCGGGGCTATCGAGAAAGCACTCGCGCTACCACAGGTCGTCGGTGGAGCATTTCGCATCTGTTTCAACTGCCAGCACTGGCCCTATCGACTCGTCGCATTGAGCACCAATGTGCGTTCGCACATGCGCAAAATCTTTACCGGCGACCAGGCCTACTTTATTCGCTCCGCCAGTTTCAAGGCCGTAGGGGGCTACCCCAACCAACCTCTGATGGAAGACCTGGAGATCATCACGCGCCTGCGAAAAATCGGCAAGGTTGTACTCTTACCCCAATATGTGACGACATCGGCACGACGGCACGAAAAGATCGGGTTAATACGCAGCGTGCTGTTGATGTGGTACCTGCGCATGCTGTACAAATTGGGTACCTCTCCAGAGCAATTGCAGCGCATGTACCTGGATGTGAGGTGATAACCAGAAAAATTGAGCCAGAGTCCTCTACTCTACCAGGAAACGCCTGGCGAAACGGTTCTGATATCTACCGCGTGCACCTGGCCCTTGTGTATCATGTTCAACACCTCATAGCCTCGTAAGGTTCGCCATGTGGTTTCGAATGAGAAAAACCCAGGCCCCGGTTTGACCAACCGTTTGATGAAGCGGTGGTCTTGTTCCTATCCGGGTCGGAGTTTCAGGCCACTCCCCATGACACTACTCATGACGCTTTCATGACGCCTCCTCTTTATACTAGATACCAGGACAGGTTAGTGGTGCGAAATGAGCCTGACAAGCCGCTTGAGAGCGAGCAAAGAGTGTGTATTTAGCATTGTTTCGTATCGACGCGTTAGTGACCTTGTCGGTCCTCTCCTAGAAAAAAGGTGCGAACATGACTGCTCGCGTGGGGCAGCAGTTGGGCAACTATCGTCTCATGCAGTTGCTGGAACGGGGGAACTTCGCTGAAGTTTACCTGGGTGCGCATATGTATTTGACCACCCAGGCCGCCATTAAAGTGCTCTATGGAGAGTTGGCCGATCAGGATGTGGAGGACTTCCTCACCGAGGCGCGCACGATTGCGCGCTTACGGCATCCCCATATCGTCCAGGTCCTGGAATTTGGAGTGGAGGATACGACCCCTTTTCTGGTCATGGACTATGCTCCGGGTGGCAATCTGCGTCAACACCACCCCAAGAGGACGCGGCTCTCGCTCGAGACCATCCTCTCCTACGTCAGGCAGATCGCAAACGCCTTGCAGTATGCGCACCAGGAACAGGTGATCCATCGTGACATCAAGCCGGAGAACTTGTTGCTGGGACGCAACAACGAGGTCTTGCTCAGTGACTTTGGCATTGCTGTCCTCGCCCAAAGTTTCAACTCGCGCACAACCCAGAATAACGCTGGCACCATCGCCTATATGGCCCCCGAGCAGATCCAGGCTCATCCGAGCTCTGCCAGCGACCAGTATGCCCTGGGCGTCGTGGTCTATGAATGGCTCAGCGGTGAGCGCCCCTTTTCCGGGACGTGGACGGAGGTCGCTGCCAAACATCTCCTTGTTCCTCCCCCGCCCTTGCATGAGAAGGTACCGATCATCTCGCTTGCGGTTGAGCAGGTGGTGTTGAAGGCACTCGCCAAGGATCCGAAGGAACGTTTTCGCAGCGTGCGCGATTTTGCTATGAGTCTGGAAGAGGCCTGGCAATCAGAGGGTTCGGGACAAACACAACCGTTCCCTCCCCCGGTCCAACCGGCTGAAGCGGGGCCCGTGTTCAAACGCGAACAGCCTGCTCCACTCACCCCCCTGATCGGACGCCTGCAGGAGGTAGCAGCTGCTTGTGCCCTGCTGCAACAACCAGAGGTGCGCCTGGTCACCCTGACGGGTACGGGAGGCGTGGGCAAAACCCGGTTGGCGCTGCAGGTCGCTACTGAACTGCAGGAGCGCTTTGTCGACGGGATCTACTTCATCTCACTGGCCCTCGTCAGCGATTCCCGGTTGGTTGTACCCACCATCGCTCAAACACTTGGGATCGAAGAAGCCGGGGAGCGACCGCTGATGGATCTGCTGCCAGCCTGCTTACGAGACCAGCACTTGCTTCTGCTACTGGACAACTTTGAGCAGGTAATGGCGGCGGTACCAGCGCTATCGAACCTGCTGGCCGGCTGCCCTCACCTCAAAATCCTGGTGACCAGCCGCGCGGTACTACACATCCACGGTGAATACGAGTTTCCGGTGCCTCCACTCGAACTGCCCGACCTCAGCCACCTTCCAGAGAACGAAGCCCTCTCACGGAATGCATCTGTGGCCCTCTTCCTCCAGCGTGCCCGGGCGGTCATGCCCAACTTTCAGTTGACTTCCGTTAACGCCCGTGCCATTGCGGAAATCTGTGTGCGCCTGGATGGCTTGCCTCTCGCCATTGAGCTGGCAGCCGCCCGCATCAAGCTGCTTCCCCCGAAGACCCTGTTGGCGCAGCTGGAACACCGTTTTCAAGTGTTGACGAGAGGGGCACAAGATGTTCCTGCACGACAACAGACGCTTTATAACGCGCTTGCGTGGAGCTACCATTTGTTAGACGCCGGGGAGCAGCGACTCTTCAGGAGACTCTCTGCCTTTGCCTGTTGCTGCACGTTGACAGCGCTGGAGGCTGTTTATCGGGATCTCGGCGATGTGCCAGCGTATGTGCTGGATGGGGTGGCGTCGCTCATCGACAAGAGCATGGTGCAAACGGAGCAAGAAGAGGAGGAGCCTCACTTCGAGATGTTGCAGACCATCCGTGAGTTTGGGCTGGAGGTTCTGCACGTGAGTGGGGAAATGGAGCGTACCCGGCGGGCGCATGCTGCGTACTACCTGCGGCTTGCGGAGGAAGCAGAGCCAGAGCTCGTAGGCCCACAGCAGGCCGCGTGGTTGGAGCGGTTAGAGCAAGAGCATGAGAACCTGCGCGTGGCATTGCAATGGTTGCTCGAGTCGGCTGAAGATGAAGAGCATGGGTACCGCCAGGAGATGGCCTTGCGATTGGCGGTAGCGCTGTGGGGTTTCTGGAATATACGCGGTCGCTGGAGTGAAGGGCGGGCTTTCCTGGAGCAGGCATTGGCAGCAGGGAAGGGGGTTGAGGCAACCTTGCGGGCAAAGGCGCTCATCTGCAGCGCGAGATGGGCCTTCGTTCAGAGTGACTACGAGCGTGCTCAGGCCCTGTGTGAGGAGAGCCTGGCGCTGTACCGGGAACGTAGAAACCCATCAGGCATTGCAACCTCGCTCTATTATCTGGGCAACATCGCCTGGGCGAGGGGCGATATGACAGGTGCTCGCTCGCTGCTGGGGGAGTCTTTGACGCTCCTCAGGCAGGTGGGTGCCAAAGAGCGCCTCGCCTGGTCGCTCTTCACCATGGCCATGCTGGACAGCAGCCAGGGGAAATATGCCACGGCACGTACCCTCTTCGAGGAGAGCCTGGCGATCCACCGCAAGTTGGGAAACAAGAGGGGCATCGCTCACTCGCTCTCCCAATTGGCACAGATGCTGTTTCTTTCCCAGGACGACCAGGCGCGAGTGCGCTCGCTGCTGGAGGAATGCCTGGCACTCTCCAGGGAGATTGGCTTCAAAGAGGGCATTGCCGCCTCGTACTGCCTCTCGGCGCAGGTAGCTCTCAGTCAGGGCGACCCTGTCACGGCACACGCGCAGGCGGAGGAGAGTCTGATGCTCTACAGGGAGATGGGCCACCGGCATGGCACCGCCGAGGTGCTCTCCGTTTTAGGGAAGGTCGTTGCCGCCCAGGGCGACTACGCAACAGCACGCGCGTTGCATGAGGAGAGCTGTGCCATCTCCAGCACGCTGGGCGAACAGTGGATGATTGCTGGATGCCTGGTGGAATTGGGAGAAGTAATCGCGGCACAGCAGCAGTTCACCTGGGCAGCACAGCTCTGGGGAGCATCGGAGGTCCTACGCGAAGCCATCAGCGTCCCGCTCTTGCCTGTCGAACGTGCTGACTTTGAGGATGCCATCTCGGCAGCACGCGCTCACCTCGGGGAAAGAGCTTTCGCTGCCGCGTGGGCGCAGGGACGAACCAGGACGCCCGAGCAGGTCCTCGCCAGCCAGGGACAGGTGACCGGTCCATCGCCGACCACGCCCGCGGCTCCTCCAAGCTCCTATCCTGCTGGACTGACCGCACGCGAGGTAGAGGTGCTGCGCCTGGTGGTCAGAGGGCTGACTAACGCCCAGATTGCCCGGGAGTTAGTCCTCAGCGAGAAAACGGTCGCCACGCACCTTACCCATATCTTCAACAAGACGACCAGTGAGAACCGGGCCGCCGTGACGGCTTTTGCCATCCACCATGGCCTGGCTTAGCTTCCCCCCTCCTCCCGCTGTGGCCTTCCTCGGGCGGCCTCAGTAATTCTTCCGATAGCGGTCATCCCGCTGTGACTCTCCCTGTCGGAGCATCAGTAGTTCTTCGTATTCCAGCCAAATCCTGCCCGGCCAAAACCCCTCGCACTTTTCGGAAGTTTTTCCGATGGCAGGAACGGCTCTGATCAAGTATGCTTCCACCATGCATGAACGATCTGACTGTCCCTGCTATCTCCGCAGAAGGGGGTGCAGGGCGGAGCGTTAGATCTGAGCCTGCCGATAGAGCCGGGTGTACGGAGCCATATCGCCTCTGTTTCACGACGCTGTCGTCAAACGTGTGGTACAAGTCAACAGGATTGAGCATCTTACCTCAATCCAAAATGCTTACCCGGTGGGTAAGAGGGTTAACTGAAAGGAGATACCTGTGGCAAAACTAATACAGAAGAAACATGTGGCAGAACCACTACCAGTTGAAATGACAGCACTTGAGCCTCCGGTGTCCAAGGAGAATGGACTCTTGAAGATAGGCAGTATCGTGAGCGCGTTCGGCCTGCTGATCATTGGCGTGGTCATGCTGGTGATGGCCCTCTTGACTCCGATCGAAGCGGGTCGCCGCATTGTCGAAATCGTTTTAAGTTCCGGAAACCTGGTGGGCGGGATGCTCCTCTTGCGAGATGCTACAAACAAGAAGCATGCGCAGGTCTCAATTAGCTTATGGCCTGGCGAGATTGCACTCCTCCCCACTTTCATCTACCTGGGGATAGCGATGTCGGCATTTCAGCTTGGCCTGACCTCCTACCATGACGCTGTCATTCAGCTCATCGCCGTACTGAGTGGCTTTGTCCTTGGTACTGTTGCCCTGGCCTTATCCGGTACAACCAGGGGCAAGAGCGCTCATCCAAAGAGGAAGATCGCCCCTGCTGCGTCACTGCGTGATGGCGTCATCTTGATAGTCGGGACAATTCTGCTAGCCATTGCGCTTGGGCAGATCTCAGGAGCGGCCCTCAAGCCAACCCAGTGGAGCTGGATTAGCTTCCTGGGCATCACTATACCCGGCATGCTGCTGCTGATCGCCCGGGAGGGCATCAAAAGAGTGACTGAGAACTGGGGCCGTCGTAGTGAGTTCACCAGTGTGCTCCGCCTGCTGGCGACTGACTCACTGCTCATCGTCGGTCTCGCGGTCATGCTGTATGGCAGCTACAACAATCTCACCCTCGGAATGAACGGCTACGCAGTCGGATTCAAGGGAAACACGGACGGGCTCATACTGTGGGTGGCGGCTGCGCTCTTTCTGCTCCTCGTGCGAGGTTTCTATAAGTTGGTCTTTTCACAAGGAGGGAGAGTGGCCAGTCGGCTAGTAGTGAGCCAGCTGCTGTACGTGGTAGCGATTGTGGCCTTCATCGATGGGGAGCGATCAGCGCTTTCCGGCAAGTCTCCTCTCCTCTCCATAGGTGGCGCCGCCCCAGCAGTTATTCTGATTCTGTCAGGTGCGCTGCTAGTGCTGGTCCTGGGCCGGGTCGCCGTCCAGAAGGTGAGTTGAGAAACAGCGGCGCATGGGAGATTTCAAAGATCTGCACGAGACAACGGGAGAGGTACTACCTGTAAGTCAGGAATCACCGGCAGTGACATCCCCGGGCCACCAGAACATGCTTTACCAATCCACCCGGTCCATCGCACAGCAGCAAAGCGCTTCAAAGCTGCTGTGTGGGGGCCACTGTTGGGACCTGGTGTCAACAATCGCGTCTTGCCGAGTTTACTCAGCAACAACATGCACTTTAGCAACAGAACTGTCTGTTAGGAGGGTTCTATGAGGCATGCACAATATGATATGACCATCATTGGTGGTGGATCTGGTGGACTGACCGCTGCACGCATAGCAGCTTCACTTGGTGCCAACGTTTTGCTGATCGACAAAGAACGCTTAGGAGGCGACTGTCTGCATTATGGTTGCGTGCCAAGCAAGTCCTTGATTCACGTGGCGCGTGTGGTGCAGCAGGCTAAAGATGCAGCAAAGTTGGGACTCCTACTTGCCAACCTGGATGTCGATATGGCTAAAGTTTCTGAATATGTGCAGGGTGTGATTAGCCGGGTAGCCGAAGGGGAGAAGGCTTATACTGAAGGCGTCACTGTCCAGTTTGGAAGAGTTTTTTTCAAATCTGCCACTGAGTTGGACTTAAATGGGGAAAGCATTAGCAGCCGCACTGCCCTGATCGCTACCGGTTCGCATCCGGCAGTTCCAAATGTAGAGGGGCTAGAAGAAACTGGCTATCTGACAAATGAGGATGTGTTTGACCTGACGCGCTTGCCTGCATCGATAATCATTGTGGGTGGGGGGGCCGATTGGTGTGGAGTTAGGGCAGGCCTTCGAACGCCTGAGGGCAAAAGTCACGATTATCCAGGGACCTGACCGCATTTTGCCAAAAGAAGACCCGGAGGTTTCTGCGACGATTGCCTCTATGCTGCAATCTGAAGGCATCAATATTGTTACGGGTGCCCGCTTTATCAAAGCAAGCTGTCATGGAGATAAAAAAGTAGTTACTACCGAACAGGGCAACCAACTGCTGAGCTTTGAAGCGGATGAAATCATTCTGGCTCCTGGCCGCAAGCCCAATGTTGAGGGGTTGAACCTGGAGGCGGCAGGTGTCGAGTACGATAGTAAGCATGTTAAGGTTGATAAATATCTCCAGACTTCGACATCCAATATTCTGGCGATTGGAGATGTCATCGGTGGCTACCAGTTTACGCATGTGGCTGCGTATCAAGCGAGTGTTGCAGTACGCAATGCACTTGTGCCGTTGGGGAAAAAGAAGGTGGATTATCGCGTAGTGCCCTGGTGTACCTTTACAGACCCCGAGGCGGCGCGAGTGGGCATGATACCTGAGGAGGCTAAGAAGCATTTCAAGCAGGTACGCATTGTAAAGTTCCCCTGGGCTGAAATTGACCGTGCCCAGACTGATAGTGAGACGACTGGCTTTATAAAGCTAGTGCTGGCAGGCAAGAAGGACGAGATTGTAGGGGCGCACATGGTTGGTGCGCAGGCAGGCGAATTGCTGGGCGAGATGGCGCTGGTCATGCAGCATCACCTGAGCCTCAACGATATCCTCAGTACTATTCATACCTATCCAACGATGAACACAGGCCTTCAGCAGGCTACATTTGAGGCGTACTTAGAAGGTGCCGTAGCTGCTAGCAATCGCAAGATTGTACACGCTGTCCTGCACTTGAGAAGGTGAGGCACTCCAGACCTACAGCCGTTGGGAGAGAGATTGAGCCTGAGAAAGAAAGAGACGACAAGCGCCTCCTTTCCTGAGGGAAGAAGCCTGACGTTTCTCAAATGGACGAACGCAAGCTTGTTAGGAATGACCCTTTTTATGGAATCACAGCCATGCCAGGAGATCACTTCCTTTCATTGAGCATGGTTGGAGTTCCAGAAGGAAGAGGAAATAGATGAACAAGCACATCTTAGTGGTCGATGATGATGCGCAAATGCAATCCATGTTACAAGTAGTGCTAGAGAGCGAGGCGTACGTCGTAGACACGGCGAGCGATGGGCTCATCGCTCTGGACAAACTCATGCACCAGCAAGCAATGCCTGGAGTTATCTTGCTGGATATGCATATGCCACGACTGGATGGCCTGCAACTGATCGAGGCATTACGGCAGCATGAAGAAGCATGGTTAGATTCAATTATCGTGATCAGTGAGGATATGAACGCGCTTCAACAGGCCAGCAGGCTGGGTGTTCGTTGCTGCCTGGCAAAGCCATTTGAACTGGAGACGTTACTGGAACTCGTCTTCAACTGCCGGGAATCTGGCAGAGGATGATAGAGAATGAAATGAGATTGGAGAGGCAACATATGGTACTCGATACGTTTGTCCGCACGGAACCGGAGCAATGGAGGGATAACTTTCTCAGCATGGCCGGCCATGAACTCAGGACACCGCTGACCGTCTTGAAGCTACAAACCCAATACTTAAACAAGCACCTGACCAGGCAAGGTCTCTACGATTGCGTAGCAATCCTGGCGCAAATGGAGGTGCAAATCCAGAAATTGGAGCGACTGAACAGAGACTTGCTTAACGTCTCCAACATGCAGACAGGCAGGCTGGAGTACGTTCAGGAGAGCGTGGATCTGAACAAGGTACTCCGGGAGAGTGCAGAGGTGATGCACCAGATGCACTCGAGGCACACCATCGTGGTGCGTGGTGCAGCAACGACCTATCTGATCGGAGATAAAGATCGCCTTGGCCAGGTCTTCATCAACTTGCTCAGTAATGCGATCAAATATTCTCCCCTGGCGGACACGGTAGAAGTTGATATCCATTCATCTGCAGAGGCCATCACCATCAGTGTACGTGATTACGGGATCGGCATCCCGCAGGAACAGCGCGAGCACATCTTTGAGCGTTTCTATCGGGCCGTTGATCCGAGTACGAAAGCGTTTTCCGGCCTGGGGATCGGGTTATATCTTGTGGCGGAGATCATCAAGCATCATGGAGGGATGATCACGGTGGAAAGCGCCATGGGAAAAGGATCCACTTTTCACGTGGCGCTCCCTCTGACCAGGCAACGAGAGCTTGGGGAACGTGAGTATCCTGCCGACACGAAGGCACGAAGTCACACTGCCTGATGGCTAGCGGACTTCTTCTTCCTCGTTCTCTGAACATCCCTGCCAATAACACCACATCGTCCTCTGGCGCGTACTCAGAAGCCGAACCAGCGCTGAAGCATCCAGGCACGGGCCTGCGAATACTCCACCGAGACCGCTGCGCGCAGTTGGCCCGGCCAGCCATCGTGGAATGGTCCAACCAACCAGCGGCCCCTGGATGAGTACCTGGATGGGAAGCGAGGCGAAGCGAAAGAACTGCGGAGCGCACAGTGCTGCCACCACGAGCGGATCGTGCAAGCCGGGAAGGCGCGAACGCCACCAGGGCTGATCCGCTTGCCAGGCCGCAATCAAGCGCGCAAGCAGGAGCAGGCGCGGGCTTTGGGCGAGCTTCAGGCGCCGCAGATCGCCAGATCGCAGTTGACAGGGTGCAGTCACATTCCACCCGATCATCGTCACCGGGAGGCGTGCCTGCAGAACACGATATGCAGCATACGCATCGCTGCGGACGTTCCAATCCGGCCAGAACAGCCCGCTGGTTCCTCCCATGAAAAAGACCTGGCGCAACCGCGAGCCAAGGTCTGGCTCCTGTTGGAGAGCCAACGCGATATTGGTCAGCGGCCCAAAGCACAGAAGCGTCAGTTCACCCGGATAGGCTCGCGCTGCCTGGCAGACCCCAGAGGGAGCGTGACGGAGAAGCAATGGCATGGCTTGACCTGCCGCAACCGGAACATCAGGATATCCGTATACCTGCAGCAGATAGGCTGCCAGACGCGCGCGCAGGGAGGTATCGCCAAAGACAGTGGAGATCCCAACCACGGTGACTTCTGGCGAGCACAGGAGCAAGGCCAGCGCCAGAGCATCATCGATGTCGTCTCCAATATCGGTATCTATAAAGACTGGCTGGAATGCATTTGACATACGTCTCTCCAGTCCCTTTTGTGCAAGCAGCATCTTCTCTCATACTTTACGTCGGGCGAGCAATGCATTTGCTATTTCATTGCTGCGATCGTTTGCAAGACACCGCCGACTATGGCCCACAGCGCGATAAACCACACCCAGGTGCCGCCGTGACGTTTGCGCGCGTCTCTCGCAGAGACAAGCTGAAACCAGAGCGCAGTCGCAGGACGACTCAAACGCCAGACAATCAAGGGCGAAAAGATCAGCAAGATGACACAGTGACCAACGGCCAGAAATTTCCCACACTGGCGTTTCGAGAGAAGTTGATGAGTGAAAAGATGCCAATTAACGAGAGCAGCGCTGTTCACTTTCGCCCATCTCCTGAACACCCCAATGCTGTTTGTCACGATCTGTTTGCTTATCATCGCGCCTGCAGCCCAGGTTGCTTCAAATGTGCGTGCTCGCGTTGGCACACAAGAAACCCTCCCATGAGAGAGACAGTGCTTCGTTTTGGTCAGCTTTGTCGCATTAGGCGAGCTTTTCGCAGTTAAAAGCCAGGCGAAATGCGCCGCCTACGACCTAGCGAGAAGCACAAGCACGTTCGATAGTATCAGATGAGACACCACCTGGAGCTTTTTCGCCATTTTTATGCTCATCGCTTCCGTGCAAGCGATATGCTATACTCTTTTCATCGTAACACGTATTCTAGCATACTCAGATACACGCATAGCTTGTCCGAAGGTGGTGGGACGGTTTTGGCTCAACTCAAAGATATTGCACTGGCCGAGCGGCTCTTCCTCAAACGCTATCCATTCAAGAAATTCGCTCCGCGCCCTGATGATCCGAGCGCTGTTGCCGTCACCCCGCTGCGCACAGCCCTCAAGGACTGTCGCGTGGCTCTGGTGACCACAGCGGGGCTGAGCCTGCCTGATCAACCACCTTTTGATGTCACTAACAAAAATGGCGATCCCTCGTTTCGGGAAATTCCTGCCGCTATCTCACCATCCCTGCTTGAGATGAATCAGCGGAGCTGGTCGTTTGATCATACCGGTATCCTACGCGATCGGAACCTGGCCTTGCCGCTTGATCGCCTGCGAGAAATGCGGCAGCGTGGTGAGATCGGAGTGATTGCTCCCCATCACTATAGCTTCATGGGGTCCATCGTTTCTCCCTCCAAACTGATCAAAGAAACCGCGCCAGAGGTTGCCCGCCGTCTCACAGCAGATGCGGTCGATGTGGTGCTGCTCACTCCTGTCTGACCGATGTGTCATCAGTCCGTAGGACTGATTCAACGCGCCATCGAGTCTCAAGGGATAACAACCGTCTCGGTCTCACTCTTACGAGAGATCACGGAAAAGATCCGCCCGCCACGCGCCTTATTTGTCCCCTACCCGCTGGGGTATCCACTGGGCGCCCCACATGATACCGTGCTGCAAACCCGCATCATGAGGGCAGCATTTACCCTGCTTGCGCACAACAACTGCCCTGTGCTTGAGACGTTTCTGCCTTGAATCCTCGAGAGAGGAAATCAGCGTCCATGCAGGCTCTCCTACTGAACTCTGTTGCAAAAAATAGAGGCGATGCGATAAACTTGGGTTTATTCTGATGATCGAGAGGAACCAACTTCATGGATAACCCCACACCTTTCAAATGGCGTCATTTTGAGTCTGAGATCATCTTGCTGTGCATCCGGTGGTATCTGAGATACTCCTTGAGCTACCGAGACCTGGAGGAAATGATGCGCGAGCGCGGATTGCATGTTGAGCATACGACCATCTGTCGCTGGGTGCAGCACTATGCTCCGGAATTGGAGAAGCGATGCCGACCCCATCTTAAATCTACGACCGATTCCTGGCGGGTCGATGAGACGTATATGGGGTCTGTGGCGCAATGGATACCGTTGGCGAATTCGAGCATCCGGCACCCTACCCAGCCAGGGCAAGTGCAGCAAAGCGCGAGGTGCGCGTTTTGGCACGTTTCGTTCCTTCTAGCCAGGCGACAATACGCAGTATATTGAGGGCGACAGCTGTGGCGACATGTTGCAGCCGTACCCTCTGCAGTCCAACATAGCGAGCTTGACGTAATTCCATCAGCCGAATGACCTGGGAGAGGGTACCCTCAATGCCTGCTCGCTGATCGTACCGATCTTTCCACTCGGGCGTTTCAGGCTTCGCACGTATGCGCACCAACGCTTCATGCCCCGTCTGGGGACGCACCGTCATATGATATTTCCCTGAAAAAGTGCAATGAGCATACATGAGCGGGGAGGAGAGGTAACAACGGAAAAAAGGCGAAAGAAAAGGAGCCGATGGCAGAAGCTCTGCCA
>Ga0207646_10003196_pt1 | contig 18722 bp, 17 predicted proteins | sample KBSK5502metaG_FD_184343 | JGI IMG/M metagenome (GOLD analysis project Ga0207646, IMG submission 184343) | Corn, switchgrass and miscanthus rhizosphere microbial communities from Kellogg Biological Station, Michigan, USA - KBS K5-50-2 metaG... | ecosystem: Host-associated > Plants > Roots >...
TCGCGGATCGGCACCTCGCCTTCGCCCTCGATGTTCTTGGGGCGCGACTCGAGCCGCAGCACGTGGCGCTGGTTCAGCTGCAGCTCCGCCGCATCCTCGATCGTGATGATCCGGTCGTCGTCCGGGATGGCGGCCGAGAGCGCGTTCAGGAGCGTCGTCTTGCCGGCGCCCGTTCCTCCGGAGATGAGGATGTTCAACTCGGCGTGCACGCAGCGCTGGAGGTAGTCGACCGCGTCGGGGTTGAGCGTTCCAATCTTGGTCAGCTCGTCGAAAGTCAGCCGCGTCTTGCTGAACTTGCGGATCGTGATCAGCGGGCCGCTCAGGCTGAGCGGAGGGATGATGATGTGGACGCGGCTGCCGTCGGGCAGGCGCGCATCCACCATCGGCGAGGACTCGTCCACCCGCCTCCCGACCTCGGCGACGATCTTGTTGATGATCCGCCGCATGTGCGACTCGTCGTCGAAGCGCACGTTCGTGTCGAAGAGACGGCCATGACGCTCGATCCAGATGTCGTAGGGGCCGTTGACCATGATCTCGGAGATGCTGTCGTCGGCGAGCAGCCGCTCGAGCGGGCCGTGGCCGAGCGCGTCGTCGGCGATCGCGGAAGCGAGCCGCTCGCGGTCGTCTCGAGAAATGCCTTGCTCGTCGGCAAGGTGGCGCCGGATGTCGACGAGCACGCGTTCGCGGAGAGCGACGGGGTCCATGCTGACGTTGAACAGTTGTGTACCGAGGTCTCCGATCACCGCCATGTGCACACGGTTTTTGATCTCCGCGAAGGGGTCGTCGCGTCCCGGCTGTGGTGCGGGACGAGCAGTGGTCAGTCGTTCATGGAGCTCCATTTAGCGCCTCCTCGATCCCAGTCGTAGCCGTTTGCGGGGTTCACTGGGCGCGACCTCTGGGGTCGCGCCATTGTCGTCGCGGGAGCGCTGAGAACCGGACAGCCCGCGAACAGGCTCGCCGCCCTCCACCGGGATCGTTGCTCGGCCTTCGCGCCGGAGGAAGTCGTCCGCGAGCGCTCGAAAGGCGCCTGCCGCCGCCGAGTCGGGCTTGGCGATCACGATCGGCATCCCTTCGTTGACCGCGCGGGGGACCTCGACGTCGCTCGGAATGCGGATGTCTGGACGCTTGCCGACGACCGCGAGCACGTCGTCGTCGTCGATTCCGACGCGGCTGTCAGCCCGGTTGAGCACGAGGACGATTCGGTCGGAGTCGTAGCCCATCAGCTCGAGCGTCTCGAGCCCTAGGCGCGTGTTCTTGAGCGAGAGCGTGTCGAGCGTCCCGATCATGCACACATAGGTCGAGGCGTCGATGGCGGAGATGACCTCCGGCGTGAAGCCCGGCGAGCTGTCGAGGACGACGAAGTCGCTCGTTGCACGGAGCAGCGGGTAGACCTCGCGCAGGAACTCCGGTCCGATCGAGCTTGCCTGATCGGGGCGGGTCGGGGCCACCAGCACACGGACACCGCTGGGATGCGGCATCGCATACGCGTCGAGCTTGCCGGCGTCGAGGGAGCCACCCGACTGAACGAGGTCATACATCGTCTTCTCCGGCCGGACACCCATGGCGAGGGCGAGGTCGCCGAACTGGAGATCGAGGTCGACGGCCGACACGGACTTTCCCGCCAGCGCGAGGGCGACCGCCAGATTCGACGACGTCACGGTCTTACCTGTTCCGCCCTTCGGTCCCAGGACGCAGATCATCGGCGCGTTTCCGTTCTCGCTGATGCTGCCCGCGGCCCGCTTACGGGCAAGCACCTTCTGGAGCGTGAAGTTGACCTGTTCGGGTGACTCGGGCAGGCGCACGACGTCGTCCGCGCCGACCTCGAAGACCCGGCGCAAGAAGCCGTCCGGCGATTCGTGCCCGAGCACGACCACCGGCATGCCCGGACGCTCCCGCACTGTGCTGGCGATCAGGAAGAGCGTCCGCTCCGAGTAGCCGGTGCAGGCGATCAGAAGGAGATCGGTCGGTGTCTCCTGGAGCGTCGTCCAGCTCTCATCGACGCCCCTGACGACGCCGACGACCTGGATCTCGGCGCTTACGGGTAGCGCTGCCCTGACCGTCTCCTCGTCGATGCCGGTGTCGAGCGAAACGAGAGTTCTCGTCGGATGCTGCACCTAGTGTCCTCCGGAGGTCACATAAAGGTTGTTGCCCGTCACGAACACGGGCACGGTGCCCTGAGCCCCGTGACCGGGCCGAAGGACGATCCAGAAGGTGCCGTTCTGGCCCATGTAGGCGAACCTCGGCGCTTTTGTGGCCGGCACGCGAAGGATGTAATTCCCTGACACGGGCGCCGTGCTCCCCGTCACTGCTTGGGTCGGCGAGGCCAGGACGAGCACGTCGGCCATCACCAAGCCGATCCTCTGCTCTCCGCTCAGCTGACCGTAGACGTCGACGCTGTCGCCTGCCTGAACATCGGGAGTCAGGCCGTGGGCCGCGTCGAGCGTGGGCAGGGCGACGGCTCGCCAGTTCCCGGTGAGCTGCGCTGCCAGCGCTCCGACCGACGCGGGTGTGAAGTCAGCCGTCGTCAGCTGCTGCCTCGGGTAGATGTCGGCCACTGCGATCGTGCCCCGCAGGACCGCGGGGTCGCTGATCGCGCCGAGCTTGAGCTGCCCCTTCGGAATCGTCGTGACGACGAAGAGGTTCTTCGCCGCGAACGAAGCGCCCGACGTGCCCTTGGGGATCAGCCTCTTCGCGACGAGTACCGTGACCGGCTCGGTCGAGCCTTTGACGCTGTTCCTGTAGTGGCTCAGGTAGACGAGCAGCAGGATCGCCGCCAGGACGGCTGCCGCGACCCCGACCACGATCGTCCCCTGCCGGGTCTTCAGCAGACGGTTTGGCGCTAGATTCTCCACAGCTCGTTCTCCTTCTGTCTCGTGATTGCGTGGGTCAGCAACTGTTTGTAGAGGACGCCACGTAGGCGTCGGTGCTGCTGGCGTTCGTAGGATCTGTCGGCGCCTGTTCGATTCGCATGGTCGCGGTCGCGTTGAGGTCGGAATGCGCGGGAAGGCCCTGTCCGATCAGGTAGGCGAGCCAGTTGTATTGAGCCTTGACGACCACTTTGAGGGGATCGCCCACGTTGTGGGTGCCGTTCGGGAAATAGATGCAGATACTCACGCCCGGCGACGAAATCGAGCTCGTGCCGCCGTTCGCGAGCTCGGCGGAGTCCACCTGGCTCCTGATTGCGGTATTCAGCTTGTATGCGGTGGTCGTCTTGTTGGTGGCCCAGTTGGGATCTGGGCTGTTGTTCACGACGGCGTAGCGCGCGGCCTCGTTTGCCAAGTGGGTCTCGTCGTTCCAATAGTTGAAGGCCTTGCCGACGTCGATCATGCCGAACAGGAGCAGCAGAACCAGCGGCAGGACGAGGGCGAACTCGATCAGGGCGACGCCCCGCTCGTCCGTCGGCGAAGGACGCCGAGAGCCGAACAGCTTCCACCGCAGCGTTCCCTGGTCCATCGTCCTCGAGCCTACACCTGGCCGGCACTGGAACTGAGGATTGCGGAAACGGCTGTTGCCCGTCACCAAAACCACGTCCGAATCGAATCGAGCATGCCAGTTCCGACCTTTCGTCCCTGAGATCTCCATGCCAAAAGGTGTGATCTGCTCACCCGGCTGATTGTCCCGTGAAGGGAGTCTTCTGCCCACCCGCGAACGGGTTGGCCAACCCACACCTTCGGCGGGCGACTCCGGTGGCTAAGACGATGGCACCGCCTCGCGGCGGCGGAACGCGGGTCCGGGCCACGCAGGCCGCCAGCTCGCCGCCAGGACCACGACCCAGACCGACAGGCCGAGCACGACTCGCCAAGCGTGGCCGTCGCTCTGACCAGGGGTCGCCCACATCGCGAGCGGCACGAACCAGAGCGGGCTCAGCGTCCGCCTCGTGATCGCGATCGGGACGACGAGCAGCGCGAGGTAGTGCGTCCAGACGATCGGCGAGAACAGGAAGGCGGCGGCGATCGCGAGGATGAACGCGTGCCTGTCGGCGTCTGCGTCTCCCTTGCGGAGTCGTCCGACCAGAATCACCCCGAGGAGGGCGACCAGGCCGGCGACTATCGCCAGTGCCCGCGCCTCGCCCGACGAGAGGCCGAGCACGAGTCCGAATGCGACCGCGGAATAGCTCTTCCACTGCTCGAGGCCGGCGAGCTCGTCCAGGAGGTGCGGATAGGAGGTGAGCCCGGCGAAACCGATCAGCGCCCAGGAGAGGACGACCCCAGCCAGCGCGAGCGCCAGCGCGCGCAAGGCGACGAATGCTCGACGCGTCGCCGCGAGCCAGAAGAGCAGGGGCCAGAGGAAGACCTTTGCCGCAATCAACGCCGCGACGACGAGCGTTGTGGCCCTCCGGTCGTCGCGGTAGCGCCAGGCGACCGCGAGTCCCAGCGCCAGGAGGCTGGTGATCGACCCGAGGAGCACGTTCTGGATCACCGGGTACCAGAGGAGCGTGACGCCGTAGCACCGCCAGTCGCGAACCCCGAGGACGCGAAGGGAAAGCCCGGTGGCGAAGACCTCTAATATCGCAAGCAAGGCCGCCGCGACGCCGAATGGGAAGGCGGCAAGCGGTGCGGCGAGCAACGCCGCGATCGGTGGATAGACGAACTGCTGTTCCCCGCGCAGCGCCGAAGCGTGAGGAGGCGGGTATGGCGAGTCGCCGTGAAGGATGTGTCGGGATGCCTCCCAGAGCGGCCGGTAGTCGAAGCCGAGGTGCTTCCCGATCGCGTACCGCGCAACGACCAGCCCGATCAGCAGGACCGGCGGAACGAAGGCGAGCAGGAGCCGTTCCGCAGCCAGCGCGAGACCGGAGCGCGGCGGCGCCGAAAGCTGCGGGGCCACCTTCCCCTGGCGACCGCCCCTGATCTGGGTCGCTTTCAAGGACCGCCGAAGGATCGCAGTGCCGTCGGCGCTCATTCGCTTCTCCAAGCGCTTAGACGCTGCTGGCGATGCTGTTGAAGATGGTCGTGATGCTGGTACCCGTCAGGGTCAGCGCTGCGATCGCCACGACCGCGATCAGCGAGACGATCAGCGCGTACTCGACGAGCGCCTGGCCTTCCTCGGCCCGCAGCTTCGCCAGCTGAACTCTCGCCGTGAGAAGCCGAATCATTCGGGACTCCCTTCTTGCTTCCGTGGAGACCAAGGCACGACTGCGCCGACACACCAGGGACAAGCCCGGTGCCGGCGAACTACTGCGGCTGCCAGCCGGCGCCGGGCGGTTGGCCTTGCCTCTTAGACGCTGTTGGCGATGTTGTTGAGCATGCTCCTGATGCTGGTACCGGTCAGGGTCAGCGCGGCGATCGCGACGACCGCGATCAGCGAGACGATCAGCGCGTACTCGACGAGCGCCTGGCCTTCCTCGGCCCGCATCTTCGCCAGCTGAACTCTCGCTGCGAGAAGGCGAATCATTTGGGATTCCTTTCTTTGCTAGCAGGTGGCTTTCCGTGAAACGAAGCAGGACGGCGCCGACAACACCAGGGACACGCCCGGTGCCGGCGAACGATTTCACTGTCGCCGGCGCCGGTCGGTTGCCCCCGCGCTCTTAGACGCTGTTGGCGATGTTGTTGAGGATGCTCCTGATGCTGGTACCGGTCAGGGTCAGCGCGGCGATCGCGACGACCGCGATCAGCGAGACGATCAGCGCGTACTCGACGAGCGCCTGGCCTTCCTCGGCCCGCATCTTCGCCAGCTGGATCCGCGCTGCTAGAGACTGAATCATGTTGGACTCCTTTCTCCCCTCGAGTGTCTTAGGCTCTTGTCTACGCGGTTACGGGCGGTGCTTGACACCCGCGAAAGGCTGGTGTCGCCCATCCCTTCGGCGAAAGTCCCCCACCGCGCGGACGCCGCTCTCGATCCGCTGAGAGGGTCGGCGGCGCTACCAGACGAACTTCGGCCCGATGACGTTGAGGAGAATCGCGAGCACGAGGTAGTACGGCAGCGACCAGAGCGCGAGCGTGCTCCTGGCGGTACGCGCTCTCTCTCCCAGCGAAGCTGTGACCTGAGGCAGCATGATCAGCGCAGCGAGGACGACTCCGATCGAGGCCCGGCCCATCGAGCCGTAGTCGACGGCGATCGGCGTCGGTAGGAAGACCAGGAAGACGGCCACGTTGGCTAGCACGAGCCACGGCTCAAGGGTCAGCTTGCGCCGCAGCAGCGCGATCGCGATCGCCGACCAGACGAGGGCCGGTAGGACGACGGTCAGCAAGTCCAGCACGTCTTCGCCTGTCCAGGGCCATTGGGCCGCGATCGCATGGAACGGCACGAGCGCGGCCAGAGCCGCGCCTGCGGCGCCGTTGACAACCTGGTGCTCGCCGCCGACGAAAGCCTCCTGAGTCGTCACGTGGGGGAGTACGACTGTCGCCAGCAAGTGTCTCCACAGAAACAACGGCGCGAACGCGATCTCGGCGAAAGCGGCCGCACGCAGGAGGTTTGCCACACGAAAACGCTCGCGCCAGCGCAAGGCTGTTCCCGCTCCCGTTCCCGCTCCCACCAGTAGCCCGAGCGCCAAGATCGCCGGAAAGAGGGCCACGGTCTCACGGGTGAGAAGGGCGGCTCCGAAGAGCGAGGCAGAGACCAGAAGGCGCCATTTCGACCGCGGATTGAAAACGACAAGCCCGGCGGCGGCCAAGCCGAAGGCAAGCGGCTCGGTCAGATCCCTGAGCACGGAGATCACAAGCCCCGGGAAGAATCCGTAGAGCAGGGCCAAAGCCGGTGGCAATCCGTGGCGCCGCATGAAGAACGCGACCGCGAGCGTCCCACCGACCGCCGCCAGAATGTTGACGAGAACCATCATGTAGGGGATGACCGAGGCGTTTCCAGCGCTCAGGGCGCGCACGGTCATCGGGTAGCCGATCCGCGAGTAGATGACCCCCGGCGCGTCCATGTAGTCTCGCCCGTGCTTCGGGTCGACAGCCAGGAAGTAGTAGAACTGGCCGTCGTAGCCGATCTTGTTGTTGATCGGCCGGGCGTGCTTGATCGCGGCGCTCGAAGTGGCCTTTGTGTGGTACTGGCGCCCGATGTTGACGAACTCGTACGGGTTCTGGGCCAACCCCGGAGCCATCAGCAGCGCATAGAACAACGCGACGATTGCTGCGACGACCCAGGGCGAGGTGATTCGCGCCCCACGCTCGCTGTGCAGCACTCGCGGGACGGCGAGAGCATGCACGTCCACGGAACTGGTTCTAGTGTCGGGCGCGCCGAGTTCGCAAGGGCGACAGGTCGAGGACCGTCCGGACCTTCGGCCTGATCGGCGAAATTTGAGCGTCAAGGGCGGCGGCGAACGTAGAGGATCGCGTTGGCGTCGAGCGCCGCCTGCCGAAAGCCGGTTGCGTGCCGCAGCCGCTTCGCCGCCGCGTCGCCGCGGAGCACGAGGACGACCCGCTCCGCGTGGCGAAGCGCCGCATCGCCGGACGGCCTGCCGGCGAGCCAGTCGAGATAGAGACGCTGATCCCGATGACTGAACGCGTCGATCGGATTACTCATCCAGACGCGCCCGCCGGCCAGCGCAACTTGCTCCGCGGGTATGCCGTCGGCCACGATCGATGTCCCGCCGGCGCGGCGAAGCGCCTCGTCGAGCAGCGGCTTGCCTGCCCCCGACGACTGCGGCCCGCGCGCCAGGCCGAGCAGCGCCAGTGCGAGGGCGACCGCGAGCAGAGGGCCCGTCAGCCGCCGCTCCCGGCCGGGCTCGAGGTGCAGGCTTCTGGCCGCCGGGGCCGCTGCAAAGAACAAGAGCCACACACCGCTACGGGCCGTCTTGACGGTCAGCACCGCGAGTCCTGCCAGGGCGATCATCTCCCAAAGCCGCGGGCGGGCTCGGGCCGCGAGCACGAGCAGCACGATCGCCGTCACGAGGAGGAGCAGGTCGAAGCCGGAGGTAACGGAGAACGGCGCCCAGAGTCCCTCGCCGCGGCGGGCCGCCTCGTTTCGGACGAGCCCAAGGTAGTAATCGGGAGTGTGCTCGAGCGCCGGCGTGACGCAGACCGCGAGAGCCGATGTAGCGAGGACGAAGCCGGCCAGGAGCGGCTGACGGCGCCCGCGCTCGAGAATCAGGTAGGCCGCCGCGACCGCCAGGCCGACGAGCACGGCCCCGTGGAGGTTCGACCAGAGCGCGAGCAGTGGCGGGATCAGCCAAACACGCAGGCTTGGGGAACGCGCCTCCGCTCTGAGCAAGGCGATCAGCACCGGGAAGAGCAGCAGCGAAAAGAGCTGCGAGCGCACGATCAACAGCACGGGCAGAGCTCCGACAACGACCACGAGCAGGACAAGCGCGCCCCCGAGGTCGTCTGCGCCCGAACCCCGAAGGTCCCAAGCGAGGATCGCCAAGGCTGCGGCGACCGCGACGACCTGGGCTAGGAGCAACCCACGGTCGCTCGCTGCGCTTGTTACTCCGCGCAGGATCAGCTCCGCCAGCACCGGGACGTTGTGCCACCCGGACGAAGGTGCGCTCGCGTACGGAATGCCGTCCGGAATCGCGCGTCGGCTGAGGATGATCCGGCCGAGCGCCGGCAGCCAGCGAGCGTCGGCTCCGATCGTCCCGGCGACTGCGGCGAGTGCTGCACCCAGAGCGACAACGAGCTCGAGCGGTCCCACGCGCGCCGAACCGGCCGCGACGCGGGCGCGGAGTGCTGGGGCGGATAGGCTCAACGCGCCGACGATAGCCATGCTCCCGGCCGCCGCCCCGTCGAGCCCAGGAAGACGATTAGAGCTTCGCCGGCTCGCTAGGTCCGGCGTCCGCGGACGTACCAGAGCCCGCCGAGCAGGAGGGCGGCAATGACGATGAGCACGACATAGGTCACGTTAGGGCCTTCCTTTCGAGTGATGAAACCCTTGGCGTCATTTGGTCCCGGCCGTGTCTGGGCTCGCTACCCCCCTGAGGCTAGTCTGTCTCCGCCGTTCGGCTAGGCGGAGGCTCGTGCTAGACCTTCGGTCGACCACCGGGCATTGTTGTTCGTGGAGGTGAAAGTAGCCGATCGTGTGCTTGGAACTACGAGGTGATCCGAGTGCCGGCGCGCCCGGCCAGGGCCTCGGCGAGCGACGCGGCGGAGGTGATCAGCACGTCGTGGCCCGTCGCTCGCGCGAACGCAAGCGACGCCTCGAGCTTTGGCGCCATTGAGCCAGTCGCCAGCTCGGGCAGAAGTGACTCGGCGGAGGTGGCGTCCAGTTCGCGCAGCTCCTCCTGCGCAGGCGTGCCCCAGCCGCGGCTGACGGCGTCGACGTCCGTGACGATCACGAGCCGCTCGGCGCCGAGCGCGATCGCGAGCACGGATGAGGCGCGGTCTTTGTCGATCACGGCGTCGAGCCCTGCGAGGCGGCCGTTCCGCGACGAGACCGGAATGCCGCCGCCGCCGCAGGCGATTGCGATCGTGCCCGCGGCAAGCAGCGTCCGCACGGCCTCGAGCTCGACGATCTCGAGCGGCTCCGGCGAGGGGACGACTCGGCGCCAGCCGCGGCCCGCGTCGTGCCTGACAACCCAGCCACGCTCGGCCTCGAGCCGCCGCGCCTGCTCCTCGGAGTAGAAGGGCCCGACCGGTTTCGTCGGCTGCTCGAACGCCGGATCATCCTCATTCACGCGCACGTGCGTGAGCAAGCAGACGACCGGGCGCTCCGCGACCGCTGAGAGCTCCGACTCGATCAGCGCCCCGATCTCCGCCTGCGTCTGCGCAACCGCGAGGTAGAGCGGCAGCGGCGGCACCTCGTCGGCGGCCCGCTCCTGCCGCACGAGCTCGTTGCCCACCTGAGGCCCGTTTCCGTGTGTGACGACGAGGTCGCCGTCGCTCAGCAGCGGACGCAACGCCGCACACGTCGCCCGCAGGTTCGCGCGCTGCTCGGCCGCGGTCCCGCGCTCCCCCGGCCGCATCAGCGCGTTGCCGCCGAGCGCGACGACTGTCAGCACTACACGAGCGCGGTTTCGATGATCCCGCGTTCCTCCAGGATCTCGGCGAGCCCCGGCTCGTCCAGCTCCTGCAGGCGGTAGCTGACCCGCAGGGCCGGCTTGTCCAGCTCGATCAGGCGCCGGAGGTCGATCGGCGTTCCGATCAGGACGAGCTCGGCGTCGGAGCGCGCGATCGTCTCGCGCAGGTCTTCCATCTGCTCGCGTCCGTAGCCCATCGCCGGCAACAGCATGCCGACGTTGGGGTAGTCCTCGAAGGTCCGTGCAATCGAGCCGACGGCGAACGGCCTCGGGTCGACGAGCGACGCGGCGCCGTGCTCCTTCGCGGCCAGGACAGCGGCGCCGTAGGTCATCTCGCCGTGCGTCAGCGTCGGCCCGTCCTCGACCGCGAGCACCCGCTTGCCGGTGATCTTGATCCCGTTCTCCTCGACCGTGAACGGCGACGCGGCGCGAACGACATGCGCGAGCGGGTTCGCCTCCCGGATCGACGCGAGCACGGCTTCGACGCCCGCCTGCGGCGCCGAGTCGACCTTGTTGACGATGCAGACGTCCGCCATGCGCAGGTTCGTCTCGCCCGGGTGGTAGCGCAGCTCGTGACCTGGGCGGTGGGGATCGAGGACGACGATGTGCAGGTTCGGCTTGATGAAAGGCGTGTCGTTGTTGCCGCCGTCCCAGAGGATCACGTCGGCTTCCTGCTCGGCCGCGTGCAGAATCGCCGCGTAGTCGACGCCGGCGAAGACGAGATTGCCGTCACGGAGGTGCGGCTCGTATTCCTCCCGCTCCTCGATCGTGCAGTCGGCCGCGTCGAGGTCGGCGTAGCTCGCGAACCGCTGCACGGCCTGCTTCTCGAGGTCGCCGTAGGGCATCGGGTGCCGCAGGACCGCGACCTGTTTGCCTGCACCGCGCAGGAGCTCGGCGACGTAGCGCGTTGTCTGGCTCTTGCCCGCGCCCGTTCGCACGGCGCAGACCGCGACGACGGGCTTCGCCGAGGTCAGCATCGTCTCGCGCGGCGACAGCAGCCGGTACGAGGCACCGGCTGCGAGTGCGCGCGAGCCGAGGTGCATGACGTGCTCGTGCGTGACGTCCGAGTACGAGAACACGACCTCGTCGGCCTCGTTCTGCGCGATCACCGCCTCGAGCTCGTCTTCGGCGACGATCGGGATCCCGTTCGGATAGAGCTCGCCTGCAAGCGCCGCCGGATAAACGCGCCCGTCGATGTTCGGAATCTGCGTCGCCGTGAAGGCGACCACCTCGCAGTCGTCCCGGTCCCGGTAGACGAGGTTGAAGTTGTGGAAGTCGCGGCCCGCGGCGCCCGCGATCACGACCCGAGTCCTGCGCATGCTTAAAGGATATGCAGGTATGCAAGACGGAACGCCGACCGGGGTCCCGTTTGTACTCCGGCCATGAGCAAGTTCGTACCGGCTCTAAGCCTCATCAGCCGCTCTTGTCGCCGCCAGGCCGGATTGGTGGATCCGCCGCATGACGACGACGCCGTTCGACTCGTAGACGGTTGCAAAGCTGCCTCTCTCGCGGAGGCGCTGCACGACCGCGCGGAAGGACGACGCACCCTCGGTATCGGCCGTGTCGACGGCGATCCACTCAGCGTCGCGAATTACCGGGAAAAGCAGGATCCGCCGGCGGTCGGAAAGATGCGAGCTCAGGATGTTCGAAGCACTGACCGGCACACCCCTCGGAATCAAACGGACGGCATGGCGCTCGGCCTGCACGAGCGGCGTAGCAGTCACGGCGTAGCGCGCGACTGGAAGCGCCGTCCAAAAGGGCGAGAGCAACGCCGTGAGCCCCACGGCCGGCAAGACAATGCACGAAAGCCTCACGGGGTCGGTGCTTCGAGCTGCGCCAAAAATCGTCGCGCCGAAAAGAACGGCGGCGATCGCCGCCGCGTAGTGACTCGAGACCAAACTCTGGTCGTGCGAGGACGACAGGAGGTTGATCGCGAGCGGGGGAACGGCTGCGAGGAGAAGCAGCGGCGCGCGGAGACAAAGGCCGAGTAACGGGACGAAGAGCAGCGCGAGATACGTCAGCTTGTGCCCTGTGAGCATGACGTCCGCCACCCTCAATGGATGGAGAAGAACCGTCTTCAGGATTCCCGCCGTGGTGCCGCCGACAGCGGCGTAGCGGTATGCGAACGGGTTCGATCCGGAGGGACTGAAGTGCGGAACGACGTAGAGGAAGTCGACAGCGGTGACCGCCAGACCCGCGCCGAACAACGCCGCGCCGACGACGAATCGCCTTCGCGTCACCCCGTACCAGAGGCCGAAGCAGCCGACGATCAGTGGAATCTGCTCGTTCGAGGCGGCCGCCACGAGCGCGACCGCGCCGAACCGTACCCAGCGCTCCTCGTCGAGCCACCAGAGTGCGTAGAGGAGCAGCGGCAGGGCGAGACTGACCGGGTGAAAGCCCAGGTTCGGATCAAGCGCGTTCCACTGCGTTGCGGGGTAGAGCAGGTAGGCCAGAGCGAAAAAAGCCGCCGCCCGCTCCGAACGGAGGTGCTTGCGAGCGAGCCAGTAGACCGGCAGTGCCCCGGCGCTGACCACAGCCGCCTGGAGGACAAGCAAGATCACGGGGCTCGACCAGACCAGCCACACGGGCGCGAAGAGCACGAGCAGCGGATCGACGTGCCACCCGAGGCGAGGAAACTGCTGTCCGTAGACGGCCGTCGTCTCGAGCAGCCGGCCGTGCGCCGTGTTCCAGATCGCCTGGACGTTGTTGCCGAGGTCGTACCCCGCGCTCCGAAAGCCGACGTAATCCAGTACGCCGGCCGCCCCGAAGACCACCGCATACGCCATGGTCACGAGCCGAACCGAGAGGGAGGCAGAGAGCCTCAGTGATCGGCCACGCAATTTGCTCACGCCCAGCGGCCTCGCGTGAACGGACGAATCGATCGCCACATTGGCGATCATTGCCGAAAAGGGGCTCCAACCGCGAGAGCCGGACGGCTAACTAGGACCGGGCTTACGGCTGGTTTGAGGTCTGCGGAGTTGGCGTTTTAGAGCTGTTTGTCCAGAATCGAACAGCGATGGCTGAGCCAGCGCCCAGGTACGAGTACTCGATCGTCATTCCCGTTCACAACGAGGAGGAGTGTCTGCGCCGAGCTCTATTCCCGGCTCTTTGCGGTCCTCGACCAACTGCCGGGAGAAGCGGAGCTGGTCTTCGTCGACGACGGCAGTACCGACCTGAGCCATGAGATCTTGAACGAGCTCGTCGGCCGCGATCCAGGCGTCCGCGTAATTCGGCTGTCGCGAAACTTCGGGCATCAGATCGCCATCACCGCGGGGCTCGATTCCGCCTCGGGGCAGGCCGTCGTGATCATGGACGCCGACTTACAGGACCCTCCCGAGGTGATACCCAATCTCGTCGCCCGCTGGCGCGAAGGCTTCGACATCGTGTCCGCAGTCCGCGAGGAACGCCTAGGCGAGACGTGGTTCAAGCGCGTTACCGCCTCACTCTTCTACGGACTCTTCCAGCGACTCGCTGATGTCGAGTTCACGCCCAACGCAGGCGATTTTCGACTCGTCGACCGCAAAGCGCTGGACGCGTTCAAGGAACTCCGTGAGAACAACCGCTATGTGCGTGGAATGTTTGGCTGGATCGGATTCACGCAGACCGAAGTCCGGTATGTGCGCTCCGAACGGTTCGCCGGGCGAACGAAGTACCCGCTGCACAAAATGCTGAAGTTCGCCGTCGACGGGATTGTCAGTTTCTCGAACGCGCCTCTCCGCGTGGCGCTCAATCTTGGCTTCGTGGTCTCGCTGATGGCGTTCCTCCTCGGAGTCGCCGCCATCGGTGCGAAGATTGCGGGCGCGTTTGTCGTTCCGGGCTGGGCGTCGCTGCTCGTTGCGACGTCGTTCTTGGGCGGCATCCAGCTGATGGTCCTCGGCATGATGGGCGAGTACATCGCGCGGATCCACGAGGAGGTCAAGCATCGGCCGCTATACATCGTCCGAGGCGTGTCCGGCTTCCCCGCGGACGCAAGTCGGGAGCCGCGGGCGATAATTACCCCCGAGCCGGAGCGTGAGTGATCTGCACGGCAGCCGCCGTAGGCGGACGGAGACACGTTCTTCATGAGCGCCGACTTCGGTCGCAGCAAGGACACCTATCGAGAGGAAGTGCAGAAGTCGATCGACTTCGTCGGCCAAGACATGGACTTCTTCGTCGAGCTGAAGGCGGACTACCTGCTCGACATCGCCCGCCGCCGGCTCGGCGACCCGAAGTCGCTGTCATTCCTCGATGTGGGGTGCGGCGTCGGCCTCACCGACCAATATCTAGAAGGTGAGGTCGGCGCTCTCCATGGGATCGACGTCGCCGAAGGCGTGGTCGAGCGCGCCGGCGAGCGCAATCCCTGGGCCGAGTACGCCGTCTATGACGGCGGAGCTGCTCCGTTCCGCAACGAGCTCTTCGACCTCACGTTTGCGGTTTGCGTGCTGCACCACGTGAGCCCGGCGAGCTGGCACAGCTTCGTCGAGGAGCTTGCGCGAGTGACGAGACGCGGCGGCCTCGCGGTCGTGATCGAACACAACCCATTCAATCCGTTGACACGTCTCGCCGTCAGCCGTTGCGACTTCGACGAAGACGCCGTCCTGCTCCGGGCTCGACGAACGCGGGGCCTCCTCGCAGGCGCGGGGCTTACTGTGGCGGAGGCTCGCTACATCGCCTTTTTTCCGTGGCGCGGACGGATGCTGCGCCTGGTCGAGAGCCGGCTCGGCCGACTTCCACTTGGAGCCCAATACGCCGTCGCCGGTGCTCGCGGCTAGGTGTCCCTGCGGCGATACGTCGCCGAAGCTGCGGCAATCCTCGACAGGCTTGAGGTCGAGAAGCGCTAGGTCAGATCTTCGGAGACGCGCTCGGCGACCGACGCCATCTCGAGCTCGGCACCGGTCACCTCCTTCAGCAGCTCGTCCGCGTTGATGCGCTGGCCCTCCGACCAGAGCTCGCGGAGCAGCGAGCCCGCCTCGCGCTTGGCGAACCACGTGTTGCCGAAGCGCTCGCGCAGGTGGGCACGCAGCTGCGCCTCGAAGGCCCACGAGCGCAGGTACTCGGTGACGTAGAACCCGGAGTCGATGTCGGCGAGGTAGTCGGCTTCGCTCGGCTCGATCTTCAGTGCGGAGCCCAGCAGCTCGACATAGCGGGGGCGCATCGCGGTCACGTCGTCGGCGCCGTGGAACTCGATCTCGTAGAGAAGCTTGGCGCAGTAGCGGCGCACGAAGTAGAGGAGTCCCGTCGCGCCCTCGCGTGCGAGCTCTTCGGGCCGGCCGACGTCCAGACGTCTCGTCAGCCAGGCTGGCTCGTCGGTCAGATGCTGCAGCAGCATCGCCCAGCCCTCGGTGACGGCGTTGTCGCCGAGCCGCCGTTCCTCCATCGCGAGATCCGCCGACGTGTGCGCGAAGTGCTCGGTGTGGCCAGCCTCGTGGAACAGCGCGCGCCAGTCGTCTGCGCCGCCGATCGGCTGGATCACGAGCATCACCTTGTCGGGAACCTCGATCGGGGCGCAGAAGGCCCGCGGAGACTTCGACGGGCGCTGCTCGAGGTCGAGATGGACGTTGTCCTGCGAGTGCAGGTCGATGCCGAAGTCCGCGAGCGTCGCCTCGAGCGCCGGCAGCATCTTGTCCGCCGGGAAGAACTCGTCCCAGACCTGCGCGCGGAACACGCGGGGCACATCCCAGCGCCTCGCCTCGTCGAGCCCGAGGCCGATCCGGTCGCGGAAGAGCTTGTCGGTCGCGTCCTCGTACATGTGCTCAGTCGAATCGAGCACCGCCCGGCACTGATCGGCGAGGTCGTCGAGCCGGTAGCCGAAGCTCCGGTAGAGATCGACGTAGTTCGGCGAGCCCAGCTTCGGAACCGTCCGCTGGCTGATCTCGACGGCGTCGCGGTAGATGGGGTTGAGGTGCTCCTCGGTCAGCCGCGTACGGGCCTTGTCGAGCCGCTCGCGCTTGCCGCGGTCGTCGGTGTTCGCGATCGTCGGGCGGAGCATCCGGAAGCCGACCTTCTCGCCGTCGACCTCGGCCTCGAGTTCGGTCTCGAGGGCGGCGGCCTTCTCGCTGTGCTCCTTCGTCAGGTTGCCGAGGTGCCCCTCGCAGGCGAAGCGCCAGAGCTCCCGGATCCGGCGGTCGCCGTCGACCGCCTCCCCGAGGGCCTGCGTCCACTCGAGCTTGGTCAGGTCCTGGTGACGCTCGTAGATCGGCTCGAGCTCGAGCTTGTCCTTCAGGCCGGAGAAGTGGAGGTAGTACTCCTCGTCGAGCTCGGCGATGAAGCGGTCGGCGTCCTGGCGGTAATTGTCGAGATCCTTCGGAGTGGGCGAGGCGCTCGGCACAGGCCGTAGGATAACGGCGTGCGCGAGATCAGCCTCAAGACCGAGCGCAAGACGCAGCTGCTCGACATCACGGAGGAGGTGCAGTCGGCGATCGGGGCGACGAACGGCGCTTCGGCCGCGCTCGTGTACGTCCCGCACACGACGGCCGGCGTGACGATCAACGAGGACGCCGATCCCGCGCTAGCCGAGGACATCGAGTCTGCGATGGAGCGGATCGTCGACGACAACGGCGGCTGGCGGCACTCGGACGCCGACGGGCCGAACGCGCCCTCGCACATCCGCGCCTCGCTGATCAGCCCGCAGGTGCTCGTCCCGCTCGACGACGGCCGGCTCGCGCTCGGCCGCTGGCAGGGAATCTTCTTCTGCGAGTTCGACGGGCCCAGGGAGCGGAAGGTGTACGTCACCCCGCTGGCCTAGTGGTCTGGCGGCCGGTCAGGCCACTAATCTCGTAACGCTCCCTCAACGGACTCTTCATTCCAACTCAACAGCGACCGATTTACGTTTCTACCGTGCGGCGACGTCGTCTGGTGATCGCGACCGCGCTTGCCCTGGCCGCGGTCGTGGCCGGCGCAGCGTTCGTTCGCGGCGCTTCCTCACACGGCGCCCCATCCCCTCGGGCCGTACCGCTCGAGGGGATTCACAAGATCAAGCACGTCGTGATCATCATGCAGGAGAACCGGTCCTTCGACTCCTACTTCGGCACCTTTCCGGGCGCCGACGGCATCCCGATGGACCACGGCGAGCCGCTCGTCTGTGCGTTCGATCCCAAGACGCGGCGGTGCATCGAGCCATTCCACGACCCGCGCGACCGAAACGTCGGCGGCCCGCACGATCACCTGAACGCTGTTCACGACATCAATCACCGGCTGATGAACGGCTTCGTCTGGCAGGAGCGGGCGGTGCTCCATCGCGCCTGTCTGGTCAAAAACGACCCCACCTGCTCGGTGAGCGCTGACCGGATCGACGTCATGGGCTATCACGACGGGCGCGAGATCCCGAACTACTGGGCTTACGCGCGGAACTTCGTGCTCCAGGACCACATGTTCCAGCCGAGCACATCCTGGAGCCTGCCTGAGCACCTCTTCGCCGTCTCCGAATGGTCGGCGAAGTGCTCGCGGCGCGGCGACCCGATGAGCTGCGCCAACGCGATCCAGTCGCCGCAGGTGCCACCGGGCGGTCCTTCGTCGAACGGGCAACGACCCGATTACGCGTGGACCGACCTGACCTACCTGCTCCACAAACGTCACGTTCCGTGGCGCTACTACGTCTTCAAGGGCGGCGAGCCGGACTGCGCGGACGACGGGGCGATCTTCTGCAAGGCGAAGACGCAGAATGCGAAGACGCCCGGGATCTGGAACCCGCTGCCGTGGTTCACAGACGTCCGCAAGGATCGTCAGCTGCGGAACATCAAGTCGGTGGATCACTTCTTCCGGGCGGCGAAGCGCGGGGCTCTGCCCGCCGTCTCCTGGGTGATCCCGAACGACAAGGTCAGCGAGCATCCCCCCGGGCTCGTCAGCGCCGGCCAGGCCTGGGTGACGGGTCTCGTGAACGCGGTTATGCGCGGCCCTGACTGGGGCTCGACGGCGATCTTTCTGACCTGGGACGACTGGGGTGGCTTCTACGACCACGTGGCTCCTCCGGTGGTCGACCGGAATGGCTACGGCTTGCGTGTGCCCGGGATCGTGATCTCGCCCTACGCGCGGCGAGGCTTCATCGACCACCAGATCCTGAGCTTCGACGCGTACGCGAAGTTCATCGAGGACGACTTCCTGCACGGCGAGCGGCTCGATCCGGCAACCGACGGGCGGCCCGACCCGCGCCCGAGCGTCCGCGAGGACTCACCGCTCCTCGGCAACCTCATGCGCGACTTCGACTTCCGCCAGCAGCCCCGGCAGGGGCTCATCTTTTCGATGCACCCTGGATTCAGCGAGCGTCAGCCTCGGTAGCCTGGCGGGCGTGGCCGCGCCCGTCGCCAGAGACCAGGAGCTCGAGCTACATGTCGACTCGCTCGCCTACGGCGGCAACGGCGTCGCGCGGCTGAACGGGTTCGTCGTCTTCGTCCGGCGCGGCCTGCCGGGCGACACCGTCCGCGCCCGCGTCACGAAGGTCAAGCGCAGCCACGCCGAGGCGATCGCGGTCGAGGTGCTCGAGCCGAGCGCCAAGCGCGTCGACGCGCCGTGCGCGCACTACCCGGCCTGCGGCGGTTGCCGGTTCCAGGATCTCGCCTACGGCGCTCAGCTCGACGCGAAGCAGGAGCAGGTGCGGGAGGCGCTGCGACGGATCGGCGGGATCGCGGAGCCGCCGGTCGAGCCGATCCTGCCTGCCGAGTCGCAGTTCTTCTACCGCAACAAGCTCGAGTACTCGTTCACGGCCACGCCCGCGGGGCCCGCGCTCGGCTTCCATCGGGCCGGCCGCTGGGATGAGGTGCTGGAGATCGAGAAGTGCTGGCTGACGACCGACCTCGGCAACGCGATTCGAGGGGTTGTCCGCGACTGGGCCCGCGACGAGCGGCTCGAGGCATAC
>Ga0207646_10003197_pt1 | contig 18712 bp, 14 predicted proteins | sample KBSK5502metaG_FD_184343 | JGI IMG/M metagenome (GOLD analysis project Ga0207646, IMG submission 184343) | Corn, switchgrass and miscanthus rhizosphere microbial communities from Kellogg Biological Station, Michigan, USA - KBS K5-50-2 metaG... | ecosystem: Host-associated > Plants > Roots >...
CTTCGACCGGTCGCCGGGCACCGCGGCCGCACCGGCCAGCGCGAAGCCGGTCACGGACGGGAAGACTTCGAGGACGTCGCCGTTCGGAAACGCCGTCCGGGCCTCGGGGTAGCCGATCTTCCACCCTCCGTCAGCCTCCTGCACCGAGAAGAGGAAGTCCCTGAGCTTCTCGGCCTGGGCACGTTTGCCGGCCGCGGCGTACGCCCGGATGGCGGTGCCGGTGGTCTCGACGCAGTGCGATTTGAAGGGGCTGAGCCGCCGGCCGACGGACTCGGGAAGCCCACCCCCTTCGATCCAGTTGGCGTCGAGGAACGCGAATCCCTTGGCGATCACGCCCGCGTACGTGGTCGCATCGCAGCGCAGGAGCGCGATCAGGGCGTTGGCCGTCTCCCACACGTTCGGATTCAGCGACTGGCCGCCGAGGGCAATCGCCCCGTCGGGATGCTGCTGCGACGCGAGCCACTGGCACGCGCGCGAGACGGCCACCGCCTGCTTGTCGACGAGTCGGTCGGGCGCGCAGCCGTCCACGAGCAGGCAGCACAGCGCGAACACGAGACCGGCGCGAACGCTCATCGTCTGCCTCGACCGACCGTCCCGGGCTCGATCAGGAGCCGGACGAGAGCGGTCGCGCCACGCGCAGGAGCAGGAAGTGCATGAAGCGGAAGTAGGCGTCGAAGACGGCGGGGTACAACGGCCACCGGAAGCGGCGGTCGAGCACCCCGATGGCCTCGAGCATTGCACTCAGGCATCGCACGACCCAGAAGTGATGCGTGCACCGGACGCGGCGTCCGTAGCGGCGCAACCGGCCGGGCACGAGGCGACCACCCTCGAAGGCCTCGACGCACGTTTGCGCGGCCAGCCTGGCGCTCAGAAACCCACAGATGTAGCCGCCCCCGGTGAGCGGATTCAGCATCCCGGCCGCGTCGCCGACCACGAGACAGTTCTGCCACTGGAAGCGGGACACCGTGATCGCCGGGATGACGCCGCCGAGCTTGCGGAGCACGGCTCGCCCCCGCAGATCGTCCCGTGAGCTGATGAAGTCGTCGAGCTGCCCGCGCAGGGGCGGACCGTCCGCCGCGGCCCAGCGGATCAGCCCGACGTTGACGTGATCGCTCTTGGGGAACGCCCAGTAGTAGCCGAACGGAAGCCGGCGCCGGTCGAGAACGATCTCCAGGGCGTCGAACTCCTCGGGGCGGCAGGCGAGGTCGTACTCGACCCCCACCCAGCGCACCGACTTCGCCTGTTTCAGGCCGGGAATCGTCCGGAACGCGAGCGAGTTCGGCCCATCGGCGAAGATGAACACCTCGGCCGCGGCCTCCCGAAGGGCCCCGGATTCCGTCTCCTCGTACACGAGGACGCCGTCCGACGGACGCACTTCCTTCACCAGGGCGCCGGTCCGCAGGCTGGCGCCGGCCTTGACGGCCCGCTCCGCCATGTACCGATCGAGCTCCGAGCGCTTGATGGTCACGTACTGAGTGTTGGCGAAGCGCCAGTCTCGGGCCTTTCCGTCGAGGACGAGCCGACAGGCGCGCAGTTGCCGCTCGAGAACGTGATCGGGGAGCGACACGTAGCGTGGCACCTCGATGTGCATCCCCCCGCCGCACACGGTGCTGGTCCCCGGCACCGGGTCCTTCTCCAGCAGCAGGACGCGGATGCCCGCGCGCGCCAGTCGCTCGGCGGCGAACGAGCCCATGGGGCCCGCGCCGATCACCGCGACCTGATAGGCGTCATGGGATCGCATCATGTCAAAACAGTAACGCATTCCGCGTCCCCGGCCCTATAATCGGGCGCGACGTGAGTCGCGGAAACATCCTCTGCCCATCAAACGCTCCATGAGATCGAGCCGCGACGTGGCCCTGCCACGAAAGCGGGCCGGGCTCGTGGCCTACGCGTCGAGCATCCGCTATCGCGACGTGCTCCTCCTGCAGGGATCCCCGTTGCTCGGCGTCGCCTTCTCGGTCAGAGGGATGACGATCGAGCACGCGGTGAGCGTGCTGATCTTCGCCCTGGCCAGTGTCCTCCTCGTGGCGCATGTCTTCACGTTCAACGACTGGGCCGGCATCGGCCTGGACTCGAACGACCCGAACAAGTCGGGAGACGTCTTCGCGGTCCGCGGCATCAGTGACCACGGAGTGGTCTTGCTCTCGCTCGGCCTGCTGGCCGCGAGCCTCCTGCTCCTGGCGCTGCTGCGCGTCCAGACACTGCTCCTGGGGATCGCGATCGCGGCGCTCAGCGCGCTCTACTCGCATCCAACGTTCAACGCCAAGGGCACGCCCGTGGTGTCGTCGTTTTCGCATCTCATCGGCGGCGCGCTCCACTTCCTGCTCGGCTACTCCGTGTTCGGCGCGATCGATCGGCGGGGCGTGCTCATGGCCCTCTTCTTTGCTCTGACCTTCACGGCGGGGCACCTGAACCAGGAGGTGCGTGACCACGAGGGAGATCGCCTGAACGGCATCCGGACCAACGCGGTCGCGTTCGGGAAGACCTCCGCCTTCGTCGCGGGGTGGCTGCTCTTCACGCTGGCCTATGCCGATCTCTTCTTCCTGGCCTACACGGGCATCCTTCCCACTCCGCTCACGGTGTTGCCGAGCGTGCTCTATCCTGTTCATGTCTTCTGGTCCGTCACGACGCTACGCGACGGATTGAACTTCGCCACCGTGAGTCGATTTCAGAATCGGTATCGGATGCTGTACGCCGTGATCGGCGCCGCCCTGGTGGCAACGACGCCGTTCGTCCGCTGAGCGCGCTCAGCGAGGCAGCGTGGCGAGAGCATCGTCCAGGACGCTCAGCACGTTCGAGGCGGTCTCCGTCCGCTGGAGCGCCTCCAGGGGCGGCCGTACCGTGGCGTCGCCGAGCGACGCCACCGTCATGACCGCCTGAGCGCGGACTTCGGGGCTCTCATCGCTGAGTCTCGCCAGCACCGGCGCGATCGCCGACCGATCGCCGACCTTCCTCAGACCGACCAGGGCCGCCATGCGGATGTCCGCCACCGGGTCTTCGAGGCGCCCGATGAAGACGGGGCGGGCCTCGCTGGCCTCCAAGATGATGAGCGCCTGGACGGACATCAGGCGAAGGAAGAGGTCTCTCGGATCGTCCGCAGTCTTGAGCAGCAGCGGAACCGCGCGTTTCGATCGGAGCTCGCCCAGCGCGCCGGCGGCCCATGCCGAGACGTCCCTTGACTGCACGCGGCGCAGGTCCATGAGTTGGGCCTCGGTCGGCTTGCCCTCGGGGAGAGCGATCGTCAGGCGCGGCTCGCTCTCGAGGATCCGCATCAGCGCATCGACGACCCGATCTTCGTTGACGGCAACCAGCGCACGGATGGCGTCACACCGGAACAGGCCGTCGAGCGCTCGATCTCCGGCGAGACGGATCAAGTAGGACGTCCGATCCGCGGGATCGACGAGGGGGCCGAGTGCCAGACCCCACAAGGCCCCCTGGCGCACTCCGGCGTCGGGATGCTGGCTCGCCGCGACCAGGAGCGGGCGGACCGACGGATCGCCGATGACCCCGAGTGACCCGATCGCCGCCGCCTTCACCGTCAGCGTTTCTGATTGCGCATCGAACCGCTCTCTCAGCGGGGCGATCGCCTCACGGTTTCCCGGCCACGCCAGCGCCTGAGCCGCCGCCTCGCGCAGTTCCGGCGCCGGGTCCTTCAACGTCGCCACAAGAGGCGCACGAACTTGCGGCGTCCCCCATCCCGCGAAGGCCCGGACGATCTCGAGTCGATGCGCGAGAGGCTGAGACTGATCGGCGAGCTCGTTTGCGAGCTTCTGGAGCGCCGGTTCGACGTTGGAAGCCGGCGCTGATTCGGCCGCGTGTCCGCCGGAAGGCAGCGAACAGGCGATGAGAAACGAGACTCCCCACACCCACGATCGTCGCATCATGAATCGCCCCCCCGATGCCGCGTTGACATTCGCGAAGCCTTGCGCCGAAGTGACGGCGCGTCGGCCAAGTCGTGCGCGCTCCATGATATACTGGCACGGCTTTTTGATACTAGCGCGGAGGTGAGCATGCGACGGTGCCGGCGTCCCTGGGTGAGTGGTCTGTCATTCATGACGGCAGCACTCGTCTCGTTGCTCGTCGGTGATCATCTCTCGGCGCAAACGCCGGCGCCCACGCCACCGCTCTCGTCGCCACCGCTCTCGTCGACTCACCGCGAGACCGATCCGTACGAGCAGGCGCCGACACTGTTTTCGGGCCCGAACGGCGACGTGCTTCGTGTTTCGTACCGGGCGAATCGGGAAGCGGGTTCAGGCGCCGTCATCGTGGCCACGCCATCGTCGGGCAGTGCCCTGCGCACGCTCGTGGAAATCGATCCCCGGGAGGCGGGCATCACCGCTGGCACTCCGGATCTGGCCGTCGGGCCGGCCGGCGAGCTTCGTGTTGCGTACCAGTGGTGGCGCAAGGACCCCACGACCAAGCAAATCCGACTGGCCCTCTCCGACGACGGCGGCAAGACGTGGACGCAACCGACCACCGCAGTGGATAGTTCCAACAAGGGCTTTCAGCCCAAGATCGGGTGGGGGCGTGCGAAGAATCTCGCCGTGGTGTGGTCGGATGAGCGGCGGCCCGCGCCAGGGCGGCGAGTATGGGATATCTACGCTCGCCACTCTCCGGACGGCGGCCAGACGTGGGAGCCCGAACAGCTCTTGAGTCGGTTCCCTCAACACGCCATCACGGACGCCTACTTCAGGCCCGAGCTGCTCAGCGATAACCAGAACCGCTTCTGGGTCGTCTGGGTCGGCATCCGTAGCGGCCGGAGCCGGTTGTTTCTCAGTCGGTCGACGGATGGGGGCCGCACCTGGGCCGACCCCTTGGAGCTGAGCGGACAGAGCCAGTCGGTGTTCGGCCAGCGCCTCGTCGGCTCCGGCGACCGCTTGCTGGTCGTCTGGATGGACAAGCGCACGGGACACGACCGGATCTTCGCCGTCACGTCGACTGACGGGGGCCTCACGTGGACGTCCCCGTCTCGTGTCGATCACCTGCCGACGGAGCTGGTCACCGATGCCGTCTTACCGGCAGTCGTGATGACTCCGGAGGGGGAGGCGCTCGTCGCCTGGCACGACGGGCGGAACGGTCGCGACGACATCTTCGTCACGCGATCCGTCGACGGCGGGCGTACCTGGGAGGGCGAGGATCTCCGTCTCGACATGGACGAGGCCGGCACCGGCGTCTCACGATTCGCGAGCCTCGCGAGGGCCAAGGACGGCAAGATCGCCGTCGCCTGGGAAGACGATCGCGCCGGCTATGAGGGCGTGTACCTGCGGGTCCGCGGCACCGGAGCCAAGCCCCAGTGGGGCCCCGAGATCCTGGTCGAGCCCGCGGGACCCAAGAAAGCCGCCCGGACACCGGTCGTGCTGTGGGGCAAGGACGGAAGCGTGTATCTGACGTGGGAAGTCTGGAACTATGCCGCCGGCCCCATGAGCATCTCGAAGCGCCTCGACGGACGCGCCATGGTTGTCGACAAGAAGTAACTCGGGCGGAATGACGACCGGGGCCCCGTTGTCGTCAACGAACATCACCCTCGACCGGCGGCTCTTCACGCTTGCGCTTCTGTTGAGCACCTGGGTGCCCATGGCCTTCTTCATCACCGTGGGATCCCTCGGCACGCTCGGCGGGCGACTCGACATGGCCAAGGCCACGCTCCTGGTCGTCGGGGGCGCCCACGTCGCGGCCACGCTGATGCTGTACGTGGACAAGCGGTTCTTGTCCCTGCGTTCATCGGAGTGCTCATCTAGAGGGACTCCGGCACGATCCCGCGCTCTGGTCCCCGAGGTCCCCGTTACGTCCCCAGTCGGATAATCCGACTGGACCGCCGTCCGGCCGCGTCCCGCGGCTTCTGCGTTCTCCCGTTAGTGTCGTCGCCGGCCTCGACCTGACCCGGTAACACCGATCGAAAATTGACTCGCCCCGGGTTGCCGGCCACGCCTGGTAATGGCGTGCCGTGGAGCTGGGCGCGTCGGGCGGTCCGCATGGCGGCACCGAGAACACCGTCGAGTTCTGCAGCGGGCCCGAGCGCCTCGTCCGCCACCCGCCCGCGCCTAGCCCGACGCCTGCCGATCCCCGGACGGCAACGGCCCTATGCGGCCTTCCTTGACGGATCTGGCTCGGGAGCGAGACGACCGCCCGGCGTGATCTCCCCGCCCCTACCCCGGTGCGCAAATCGCGGTCGATGGTGGGTGATCTCGGCGGGGCTGCGCCGCAAGCCAGACCGCGTGCCGTTCATGGCCCACTGGGCGACCGGAAGCCGCCGTCAGGGTGGCCAACCGCCGCGAACGAGACGCCAAAAAACGACGGGCGGTGGGGAGGCCCACCGCCCGTCGGCGGCTACGAACGAACCGGGACCGTCTTCTTACCGGTTCTTGTGGATGTTAGACGTACCGGTCTCCAGGTTGTCCCTCGAAGCGTTGCTGAAGCGGTGGAAGAGCGTCGCTTCGTGCCCCACCACCTCGAGGTTCAGGTAACCCGTGAACGAGAACTCCCGACTCTGGGCCGGGAGTGCCGTTGTGGCCGACTGCTCTTCCAGGATCGTCAACCACACCGGCACCGTGTTCGCCCCCAGGTTCGTCGGAGGCAGCGTGTACACGACGTCGATGTTGGCGACGGCGAGGTTCGTCAAGCAGTCGCACGGGATCTGCGTGTCGCGCACCGGGACCTCGTTGTCGTCGATGATCAGCGCGCGGAGCGTCGTTGCCGCCCCTCCGGTGATCGCGTTAGACGCCGGGAAGCCGGTCGAGCCATCACGGTTCCACAGGGTGGGGAACCTGCTACGCGGGAACACTCCGCCCGCGAGGCTGCCATCGTCGATGAGGGCCGACTGCGTCGAACCAGTTCTCCAGTCCACCGCCAAGCCGGAGCCACCGGCCGAGCTGCCAGCCTGGATCGTGCTACGCGGGCAGATCAAGATGAAGCTCGACTTGAGGCTCGCCGAGTCCTGCGGAGTGACGACGGTTGCGCCACTGCGCAGCGGATTCCAGCAGAACGGGCTGACGCCTTCCACCCGGCCGAAGTCGTTGCACAACCCGACCGAGGGCAGAGTCGCCGGGAACGGAATCAGCGGAACCGACGACAGGGTGTTGATGAACGTATCGAGGATGATCGGCTCGAGCTCGCGGACACGGCCCTTGCTCGTGTCGATCCAGTGGACCCTCGAGTGAATCGGCCAGAGCAGCGGCTGCAGATCGAAGCCATTGGCGGTGGCGGCTATCGCTGCCAGTCCATTGAAGGTCAGGGTGAGCGGCGCCGCGCTCCCGATGAAGGCGACCGCCTGACGGTTCGTCTCCGTGATGGTCGCCGATGTCTGGCGCGCGCACGTCGCACTGAAGAACACCGCGTGCATCGGGTTACAGTCCGATTCGCCTTGGCAGGTGAGACCTGTAAAACCTACGATCGGCGACGTGACCTCGAAGACCGAGACGAATCCCGCCACTGTATCGTTGAAGAACGGAAGAAGCACGCCGGACGCCGCCAAACTCAGTGGGTCTCCCAACTGGGCTGTCGCCGGCGCCACAGCCATCGTCAAGAGGCCTACCACGAGGAGTGCAACCTTCAACCCCATCGATTTCCTCATCGTTGTGCTCCCTCCGTTACCACGTGATATGAGGATCGCTGCTGCTGAGACGTTTTACCACCCTCAGACATCACCAACGGTTGCGTGTCGACTCTACACCTACCTCTGCCTACCATCAAAGTTCGACGGTCGGCCGGACGCGCGAGTCGAGAACAGCGAAAATTGGGGCTCCAACGCACTGGCAAAGGGTAGTCGGATCGCCCTGGGGTGTCAAGAAAAAAAGCCAACGAGAAGTAAATTATTCAAGGCTCGGCTTGCCCGACTGGCGGTCGTCCAGCTGGCGATACCACCTGCCGCCAACCCTGACCCAGCGGTCGTCCATGAGCACGGTCTGGACAGGGATATTGGCCAGCTTGGCCGTCGTCGGCTGAAAGAGGAGTCGGACCTTGACGACGCCAAAATACCCCTTCACGGTGGCGTCCTCGACCTGATAGCCAAGGTAGCGAATGCCCGCCCGTTCGGTGGCATATTCCTTCGCCGTCACCCGGCCTCGACCCCGCGGCTCCAGGAGCTCCCACTGCCGCTCGTCGTCCTCGGCCATCCGGGCTGCCCAGTAGGCCGCGGCCCGCTCGCGCAGGGCCTGGATCTCTGCATCGGAGACTGCCGGCGCCGGGGCCGCGGAGCCCTGGGACCAGGCGGTCGCGGCGAACGTGAGGGCCCCCGCCACGACGAACGACGCCGCGACCAGGGCGAACGATCGCCTCATGTCAGGGTCAAGCCGTGACGGGCGTGACACGTATCGCCCGCCAGCTGTCGATAGAGCTCACGGTCTAGCATTTTCGCCTCTTCGAGCTTGCGCGCGTCGAGATCTTTCAGAAGCTGCCGTAGCGTGAGCGAGGCCGCCTGCCATTGTGTCCGCTGCGCCGGGGTGAGCGTAGACACTTTGTGCACCGCGGCAAACGCCAGACATTCCTCGGCATGCCCCAGCAGCTTCAGCTTGGCATCGAACTCGAACCAGAAGTCGCCCGTCCGTCCACGGTAGACACGGTCCATCAAATCGAGATCCGCGCTGAGCCGCCACACGAGCACGTCCATCTGCTGCTGCATCCGCTGCCGGCGGTCCTTTCCCGCATAGCCCGCGTGAACAGCGCTCAGGAGGCCGTAGATCATGTGGGTCCCGCCGCAGGTGAAGCCGTGCACCGGCGCCTGCCCGGTCTGGGGCCGCCCCTCCCGCATGGCTCGCGCCACGGGAAGGGAGGCCTGCTCGAGCAGCCGCAGCGCATTTTCCACGAGCGCATCGAGATCCACCGGCTCTCCCCAGGCATTGGTCCACTGCCCGCGGACGGCGGGGGTGGTTCGGGTGAGCGCGATGAGGCTCCAGGGCAAGGCGTTGGGCGACGAGGCGATCGGGGCCGGTCGCAGCAATGCGCGAGCGCCGTCCACGACGTCCTGCACCGTCTGCCGACGCCCCTGATGCATGAACGCATGGTCGAGGGGGACTCCCGCCTCGAGCATCGTCTTGAGGAACATGTTCGGGTGGACTTCGATCTCCTCCGGAAACCCCAGCACTCGCTTGCCATTGGCCGCAACGCTCGTGAGCTGGGTTTCGAGGAGATAGTCGACGGCGCGCCGTCCGTCGCGCAACGTGAACGAGCGCCCCATCGCGCGCAGACCGTGGGCGACCATCCAGGGATCGTCGGGGGTCACGGCATACTGCCGGACGATCGCCACGCCCTCGTCGGTGACCTTGGCGGAGGCCTCGCGCCCGCGCCCCCCGAGCGCACCGGTCGCCAGCAACGCGCCGCCGCCCACGAGCAGCTGCCGCCTGGTCAATGGGGGATGACACGTCGCGGGAAAGAACCAGCGGCTAGGCCTCGGATTCATTCGGCTCTGCGTGTGGTCGTGCGCGACAACTGTTACTCCCCTGCCGACTATTTGGAAGGCAGGATGCCCCGCAGAAGGGATTCGAAGCTCGCGCGTGGCCCCGGGCTGCCTTTGGGATCGAGGGTGATCACGACGTGTTTTTCGGTCGTGTCCGGAGGCGGCGGCTCAGGAGCGGGAACGGCGGCCACCGTCGGGCCGGACGGCACGGACGGCGCGCTCGGCGCGCCGGCGAGCCGGACCACCAGGGCGCCCCCGGGACCTTCCAGCTCGACGCGATCCTCGAGGATCTTCGTCACGCGGTAGGGACCGACGCTGTCGCCAACGCGCACGACGACGATCCGGTTCTGTGTCAGAGAGGGCTCCTGCAGCCAGACTCGACTCTGCCCCTGCCCCTCGACGACGACCACGCCGGTCATCGAGAATTGCTGCGCGTCGGCACTGGCCACGCTCATGGCGGCCAGCGTCACGCCTGTCGCAACGATGACTCGAAGTCGTTTGCTCACGGTGTCTAACCTGCGTGCCGCGTCGCCTTCGCCTGTCGAGGGCATACGACGGCGGACCGTGTAACTGTCGTACGGGCCGCGGCGGAAAGTCAAGATCTTTGTCCAACGACAGGCTGCATCGTCGAACACGACGTTGTCGACATGCTATGGCAGTACGGCATCGAGCACACGACGGCCCGCGGGCGGAACCAGCGCATGCGCCTTGGCCGCCGCGCGCTCGGCCTCGAGACCGTTCCCGAGCTGCCTCGAAGCGCGCGCAAGCACCCCCCACGCCAGCCATTCCTCCGGATGACGAGCGAGCGCTTGCTCGGCCGCCAGACGCGCCCGCATCGCATCGCCGCTTTCCAGCCAGATCCATCCCGACTGGGCGAGGAGGGTCGCGTCACCGGGACGCAAGCGCAATGCGGCGGCAAAGGCGTCGCGGCTCACCGCGAGACGATCCTGGCGTCCAGCCCGTGCCTCGGCGAAGGCAATCTGCGCGGTGAGCGTCCACGAGCCGGCTCCGCCCATGGCATGACGTCGGGCCTCGGCGACGGCGGTCTCGGCCGCGCCAAGGATGGCGAGTCGTCGAGCGGGATCGCTTTCGCCTGCGGCCAGCCGGAGCCCGGCGTAGGCCGCGGCCTCCGCGGGAAGGGGCAACCACGGCGTCAGCGAGATCGACCGCTGGAAATCCCGGTAAGCGTCCCCCAGGCGGCCGGCGATCCCATGACGGACGCCATCGGCGTATGCCACCGACGCCAGCAACCACCGAGTATTGACCCACGCGACGACCAGCACGAGCAGGGCCGCGGACACCATCGCCGTGGTCCACCATCGTCGGCTCCGATCGCTCCGCGGAAGGGTGGGGCCGGACAACGGGCGCCACGATGTCCGGCTCGAGAGCGCCGCGGCGAGGAAGAACAAGGCGAGGGACATCGGCGTCACGATGCCGACCATTCCGTCGGTGACGTGCCCCAGGACCGCCCCGAGGGCCCCGATGCGGATCGTCGCCTCGGGGCCGGTCGCGCCGGTCCGCAGCCGCGACGCCCCGACGACGACGACCCCGCCGATGAACACCACCCAAAGTGCAGCTCCGATCAACCCTTCGGTCACGAGGTGATCGAGCAGCACGCTGTGCGCCCGGTCGAAGACGTAGTGGGCCTGCCATCCCTCACCGCTGGCGTGATACACGCCGACGAACGGCAGGGTCAGGGGCTCGAGGACGACGAGCTGACTGTCCAGCCCGTAGCCGATGAGACTCCGTATCCGCGGCGACAAGCCGGCAATGAGCTCTTCGCCGCGCAGCTGGCGACTCCAGCCATCGGCGATGCCCCTCCACACGTCCAGTCGGACGGCGGTGGGAGATCCACGCTCGAAGTTCGCGATCGTGCTCAGGCGGCCGAGGAGCCGCAGCTGACCGAGCGCGGCCACCGGCGAGCCGGGCCAGTTGAGCAGCACCAGAAACGCGACGATCCCCACGAGCGCGATCGCCGCCGCGGTGAGCGTCTTCCACGCGCGGGACCGGATCAGAAGCGCGAACGACGTCGCGCTGAGGCCGACCAGCATGCCGATGAAGGCGCCACGACCACGGGAAAGCACCACGACGAGCACGTGAGCGGCGAGTAATCCGGCCAGCAGGGAGATCGTCACCACGCCGTCGGCCGTCTGTGCGGCGCGATCGATGCCCCGGGCCCACGCCGCGGCACCGACGATCCCCCAGGGCACGAGCGCCCACCCGAGGATAGCCGAGTCGAAGGCCAGGCCGACCAGCACCAGGGCGCCTGCGATCCACGCCGTGGCGACGAGCCCGCGGAGCCACACGGCGCGAGTCAGCGCCGGCCGTGGCGATCCGGCGCCCCGCCATTCCCGCCATGCCCAGGCCAGCCGGGCGGCGGTCAGCGGAATGATCATCACGAGGTAGCTGCCGAGGAAGATGTGTGAGCCGAAGGTCGAGCGGACCGTCATGGAGGCCACCGCCGGATCCCACACTCTCGGCAGGGGATCCCACCTCGCGGCCTGACTGAGCGCCAGCAGGCCGACCGGCACACTGCCGAAGAGGACGACGTCGACGAGGCGGCGCAGGGCGCCCGGCGTCCGGCACTCCGACTGGACGAGAACGAACAGGAGCGTCGCCGAGGCGACGGTCAGGAGTCCCATGCCGCGCCCGAAGGTGCCGACAACGCTCTGGGCGGGAGCGACCGACGTCAGTGTCGTGATCGCCGACCACGCCAGGCAGGCGAGGAGCATCCAGCGCAGGACCCGCGCGCGCGCGTCGGACGCGTCGTCCGCAGGGTCGATGGCCTGCCGCCTCGATGCCAGCCAGGCCAGGCCCGTCAGGGCCACGAGGATCGGCAGGGCCCACGCCTTGGGATCATCGTAGGGGCCCATGGCGTTGCCGAGCACGGCGAGGGGTACGCCGAGAGCCACCGACCCGAGCCCGGTAAAGACGAGCGCGCGCCGCCCCCTCGACGGGCGTTCCGCGATCACTCGCCCGCCCGAGACCCGCCGCTCGCGCGTGGCCTGCCTCTTTCGGCGAGCGGCCGACCGTGTCGGCACGCCGCCGCGCGACGTCAGGAGGCGCCCTCCGCCGACAGCACGACGGGAATCGTGCGCAGAAGGATCTTCAGATCGAGGGCCAGTGACCATCGGTCGACGTAGAGGAGGTCCATGCGCATCCACTCGTCGAAGTCGACCATGTTCCGCCCGTTGACTTGCCACAGCCCGGTGATGCCAGGCCGCATGGCCAGGCGTCGCCGCTGGGCCCCCTTGATCTGGCGCGCCTCGTAGATCGGCAACGGCCGGGGTCCGACGAGACTCATCTCGCCTCTCAGGACATTGAACAGCTGCGGCAGCTCGTCGAGGGAAAGCTTCCGCAGCAAGCGACCGACAGCGGTGAGCCGTGGGTCGTCGGCGGCCTTGAACACCGGGCCGCGCATCGCGTTCAGGTGGGCGACCCGATCTCGGATCTGCTCGGCGTCCTTCACCATGGTGCGAATCTTGTACATACGGAAGCGGCGGCCATGGAAGCCGATGCGCTCCTGACTGAAGATCACCGGACCGGCCGAGGTCAGCTTGACGACGAGGCCGATGACGCAGAGCAGCGGCAGCGCCAGGACCAGGGTCACGACCGAGCCGACGATATCGAGGAGCCGCTTGGCGGCGAGCACGCTCTGGCGCGTCAGGGTCGGAGAGAATCCGTAGAACGGCAGCGAGAACAGCTCCTCCACGAAGGGGTGCGCGTGAGCGGGCCGATAGAGATCGACGAGCACGCGCGTGTCGATGCCGAGACTCTCGCAGACCTCGAGCGCCTCGCTGATCTCGTCCACGCGCTCGGGCGGGACGGCGAAGAACACCTCGTCCACGACGCCCTCGCTCTCGAGGATCGTGTCGAGCTCGGGGCGCGAGCCGATCACGGGCACGTCCTGTACCGTCGTGGTGGGATCGGAGGGATCCAGGCTGAGGCATCCCCGGATGACCCAGCCCGCCTCGGGATATTGACGGAGCGCGGCGATCAGGCGCCTGGCTCGCTCGTCGGTGCCCACGACGAGCGCGACGCGGGCCCAGCGAGCGCCCTCTCCGGCCCGGCGAAGCCACGCGCCGACGAGGCCGCGCTCCACCCAGAGCCCCACCCCGCTGATCGCGGCAAAGAGCGCGATCACGCTGCGGTTGATCCCGCTCTCCTTGCCCACGAACAGGCCGGCCGTGAGGAGCACGAACCCGACGGTACAGACTCGCAGGACGAGCCAGGCGCGAGAGTGCACCGTCCACCGCACGCCATAGGCGCCGAACGCCATGAGGAGCGCCACCCACACCGGGACGATCAGCTCCAGGAGCCACAGGTAGTGCTGCAGCGAGCCGGCGACCCGGCCGAGCGGCTGATTCAGCAGGATCCGGAGCTGGTGGGCGACGACGAAGGCGATCAGCAACGTCACGCCGTCGGCGACGAGCAGCCGGAGCACCCACCCGACACGGCGCTTGCCGAGCATTCAGGCCGTCTCTGCGAGCACGTCACGCAGGAGCCGCTCGTAGGCGTCGGTGACGCGGTCCCATGAATAGTGTCGTCGGACGCGCTCGAGGCCCTGCCCGGCCTGCGCCGTCACCAGCTCGGGGTCCTTGAGCAGGCGCTCGAGCACCGTTCGCAGCGCGGCCGCGCCGAGCTCGCCGTCATAGCTGAAGCCAGCCTCTCCGATCGTCTCCAGGTTCTCGGGCGTATCGTTCACCACGGCGGCGGTCCCCGCGGCCATCGCTTCGAGGAGCGCGGGATGTGTGCCGCCGACCTCCGAGGTCTCCACAAAGCAATAGGCGTTGGACAGGATCTCGCGACACCCCTCGCCGAAGAGGTACCCGGTGAACACCACGCGGGGGTCGGACGTGGATCGCAGGCGGCCGATGTAGTCGGCGCTATAGGGGGCGTCGCCGACGATCACGCACCGCAGATCGGTCGCCAGGCCCTCGAAGGCTTCGACGAGATGATGGGCACAGTTCTCGGGGACCAACCGGCCGACGAACACGATGTAGCGGCGCGGCTCGAGGCCGAATCGTCGCAGGTACGGGCCGGCCGGCGCCTGCACCGGCTCCGCGCCGTAGGCGATGTAGGTGGAGTCCACGCCGTGGCGTTTGCGGTAGTACGCCTCGACGCGGCGCGAGTCGGTGACCACGCGCTGCGGGATCCGCGCCGCCCAGCCTTCGCACGAACGGATGTACCAGCGCGCGAAGGTGCCCCATTTCTTGCGCTTCCAGTCGAGGCCGTCCACGTTGAGGACGACTCGCTGCCTCGCGAGGCGGGCGATGGCGGTGAACGGGCTGTTGCCCACGTTGAAGTAGAGCAGGACGTCGTAGCGGCCACCGAGGGCGTGCAGCGACGAGAGCAGCGTGTGCACCGCGGTGTCGAGATGCTTCGTCCGGATCGTGGGCAGCTTGACCAGACGCATCCCGCGATAGGCGCTTCCCGGGTGGGAGATGTGAGGCCGCCGGCAATATGCGGTCACTTCGTGCCCCCGCGCGGCGAGCCGGGCGCCCAACTCCTCGACGCACGTCTCGAACCCGCTGTAGCTGGCGGGCACGCCGCGCGTGCCCAGCATGGCTATGCGCAGAAAGGCACCTGCTTCAGGCGCTGCATCGCGATATCGCGGTGACATTATCACAAACGGCGGCGCGCTGTCTCACGAAGCTTGTGGAAGTCGAGGGGGCTCGGGTAGGCTCGTGCTCGACCCGTGAACACGCCGGACCCTTCGCGGAAGAAACCAGCGGCCCTGCCAGTCTTGATCGTGGTGATTCTCGCCGCGGTCGTGTTGTCGCAGCCGGTACCGCGGGTGTTCGAGGCGATCGGGATCGACTTCTATAATTTCTGGGGCGTCCCCGTCGCCATGCGGATCACCGGTCACACCCTCGAATCTCCCTACACCCAGGGGCCGCGCTACTCCGAGGTCCTCAAGCAATACGCGGCCACCGCCAACCAGCCCAAGCTCACGGCGGCCGCGCGCTTCTGGACCGGGCCGGATTTCACCGCCTCGCCGTTGCTGTACACGGCCTTTGCGTGGGTCTCGAGCGATTACGCCGCCTCGTTGCGGGCCTTCCAGGTCGTCCAGATGCTGTCGTTCGTGGCGGCCTTTCTCCTCCTCGGTCACGTCTATCGCGTCGGCCTGTTTCATCTGCTCTGTCTCACGCTGGTGTGCTTCGTCTTCTATCAGCCGTTGCTGGCGGACCTGCGCGTGGCGAATCTCGGCTGCTTGCAGTTTCTCTATCTGACGGTGGCCCTCTATCTGGCCAGCGCGCTGCCCCGCGTGTCCGCGTTCGGCCGGCGCGCATGGCTCGCCGCGGCCCTGCTCGCCGCGCTCGCTCTCCTGACGCTGGGCAAGCCCAACGTCGCTCTGATCAGCGTGCTGCTGGCCATGCACGTCCTGGTGCGCCACGGCCGTCGCCTCTTCCTGATCGCCGCGGTCCCGGCGGTCATCGTGGCCGCGGCCGCCCTCGGGCTGGCCTCGCTGTACTTCCACTCCTGGACGGTGTGGCGAGACTGGTACCGGTTCGTCTACGGAGCGAACGCGTACATGCTGGTGCGCCCGGTGACGCAGGGGAATTATTCGACGACCGTGCTCCTTTCGTCCTGGCTCGGCGTCGACGTCTATGTGGCCGGCGTGGTGCTGGCGGCGCTGCTGGGTCTCTCACTCATCGTCGCCAGCGTGCGGGGCAGCGGGCCGAGCTGGTCACCCGCCGCGCTCTGGCGGAACATGCTCACGTGTGTCTTCGAGAACCCACGCGTGGCGCTTGCCATCGGGCTCCTCGTGACCGTCGCCGTGTCGCCGGTGTACTGGCTGCACTACTACGTCGTGTGCCTGATCCCGAGCCTGTGGTTCCTGAACGCCTCCAGATTCGCGCGGTCGCGTGGGACGCTCGCGGCCGTGGCCGTCGTGATGAGCTCCAGCCTGCTGGGGGTGCTGCTGTGGGCGTTGCGATGGCCGGATGCGATGCCATCGACCATCGCGTTGAGCTGGCTGCCGCTATGGTGCGCGTTGCTCGTCGGTCTCCACACCCCGGAGAGCGGCGACCGACGAGACGTGGCAACCGCGGCGGGCAAGCCGACGCCCCCCGCGGCGGGCAAGCCGACGCCCCCCGGACCGGGAGGAGGGCGACGCCACAAGCGGTGACGAGACGTCGGCTCGGCTCGCTGCTCCTCCTCTTCGCCAGCGCGTGGTCCGCTCCCCTGGGCTCGTTGCTCGCCATCACGGTCACCGGCGACCGCCTCCTCGGGCTCGCGGCGCTGGCCGTGCTCGTCGTTCTCGGCGTCCGAGGCCGGCTTCGGTGGACCGGGGTCCACACCGCGCTGGCCATCTTCGTCTGCGCGCAGCTGCTGACGACGGCCGTGAATGCGCGGACGTGGCCGCAAGGGCTCAAGTTCGTCACCGTGTACCTGCTCGGGTTCGGGTGCTTCGCGCTCGCCGCCGAGTGCACGCGAGGGATCGACGGTCAGCGGTGGACGATGAAGGTGTGGATCGCGGTGGCCGTCGTGGCGTCTGTCGTCGGAACCGTCCTGGCCGATCTGTCGAATCTGTACCAGCAGCCGCTGTGGGGCACGGGCGCCGCCCAGCTCCTGTTCCCGGACACCGCCTACGAGCGCATCCTGTACGGCGCCAAGGTGACGTTCAACGAATGGAATCTCTTCGGCAGCTTCCTCCTGATCCCGTTCGCGCTGGGTCTCTGGGCCTGGCGCGGGGATGGCGGCCGGCAGTGGCCTCTGGTCGCGGCCCTTGGCGCGATAGAGTTCGGGCTCGTGGCCACGGTGACGCGCGCCGCGTGGGTCGGCATGGCGGGTCTCATCGCCCTCTGGTGGACGCTGCGGCGCCCCCGGTGGCGACCGGTGTCTGTCCTCGCCGCGATGCTCGCCGCCGCCTTTCTCCTCCAGGCGCTCACCGTCGGCGCCATGCCCCTGTGGTCGCGCATCTTCGAGCAGCGCACGAACATCGCGCACCGCTCCGCCATCAATCGCGTCACCCTCGATTCGTGGATAGGGCGCCCGACACCCGGGCAGGCCGAACGCCCGCCGGCCCCCGCCCCATCGTGGCTCCTCGGCCATGGGGCCGGATCCGTCAATAGCCTGCCGCCGGTGATCGTTCCCGAGGGCCGGATTCTCAAGGTCTGGACGGGCAATGTCGTGCTCTTCGTGCTGCACGACTCGGGGCTGGTCGGGCTCACGGCGCTCGTCGGGCTCCTCGTGGTGGTCGTGTGCCGCGCCGCCCGCGCGATGCGGCGGGGCGACGGGGCGTCGGGGCTGACCGTCCCGCTCCTCGCGAGCGGCGTCGCGCTTTGCTTCGCCTACCAGTTCACCCACGGCCTGTGGCTCATGTACCCGTACGTGTATCTGGGCTTTCTCACCGCTGCCACGGAGACCGAGAAGTTGCCCTGAGCGTTGAGCATCCCGTGGCCGGGCCCTCGCGATCGGGGCCGCGCCAAACCGTCTCGCCCCTGCCACCCACCGTCAGACAGGACACGCGCCCTCGAATATAGAATCGAAAATCGACATGCTAGCGCTATCTTGCGATAGCCCACGCCTTAGCTCGTCATTTGCTCCAATCTCTTACGCGAAACTCTCCAGGGTCGTGATGGGACATGGTCCCCGTAGCGTCTGCCAGTACCGTACAGGGGTAATAATATACTTGACACACATTGGTCTTTCGGCTATCCTCAGGGCATGGACAAGACAGCGACCGCCCCCGAGACCTTGGTCGAGGCCATCCGCTACTTTTCCGACCCCGACGTGTGCCTGTCCTTCATGGTCGGTATCCGCTGGCCGAACGGCGTGGTTCGTTGCCCGACCTGCGGAAGCAACCTCGTCTCGTTCATCTCGACTCGCCGTGTCTGGACGTGCCGAGAGAATCACGAGCGCAAGCAGTTCAGCATCAAGGTCGGCACGATCTTCGAGGACTCGCCGATCGGCCTGGATAAGTGGCTGGCGGCCATGTGGCTCATCGCCAACGCAAAGAACGGGGTTAGTTCCTACGAGATCCACCGCGCACTCGGCGTCACGCAAAAGACTGCGTGGTTCATGCTCCACCGGATTCGGCTGGCGATGGAAGATGGATCGGTCGAGAAGCTTCGGGGGCGCGTCGAAGCGGACGAGACCTACATCGGCGGCAAGGTCCACAACATGCACCGCCACAAGAAGCTCCGCGTCATGGGCAGCAAGCGCGGCGGCATCCATAGCAAGGCGATCGTGATGGGGATGCTGGAACGTGACTCGAAGAAGATCAGGGCCCGCATCATTGAGAACGTCGAGGGCACTACGCTGAAGCGCGTCGTCCGTCAGAACATCGACCCGAGCGCCGAACTCATCAGGGAC
>Ga0207646_10003198_pt1 | contig 18711 bp, 16 predicted proteins | sample KBSK5502metaG_FD_184343 | JGI IMG/M metagenome (GOLD analysis project Ga0207646, IMG submission 184343) | Corn, switchgrass and miscanthus rhizosphere microbial communities from Kellogg Biological Station, Michigan, USA - KBS K5-50-2 metaG... | ecosystem: Host-associated > Plants > Roots >...
GGTGAAGCTGCTGTCGAGCGCGCTTTTCTTCCAGAAGACTCCGATCAGGAGCAGCAGTACCACGGCTGCTGCGCGACCCAGAATCAGCCACCAAAGCCTCTGGCCCAGTGGTGATGGTGGTGATGGTGGCGATGGATTCGCGCGATCGTTCAGCATCTCCGGAAGCGTATCACAAAATGATCAGCAGTTGACGAAAGACTGTGGCGGAGGAGATGCTGTCGGAAAGCTAAGGTGCACCCGCACAGATTGCCGGCCGTCTTTTCGCCGGCGGGAAGCGATGGCGGGAAGCGATTGACTTTCGTTTTTAACCGGCATATCGTCGCGGCGTTCCCAAATGGACGGCTGAGTTCTCACGAGCCTCCCAGCAATAGCTAATCGAAGCCTTCGGAAAACAGAGCCGCCGTCATTTTTCAGATTTTTAATTTGCAGCGTGAGTTAGTCGCGCAGTTTACAAACGTTAGGCAGTGCTACCGGTCAGGGATGGACGACTATATCTCCAAACCAGTTAAGTCCGAAGAACTGGAACGACTGCTTGAAAAACTCTTGTCGCCGGGCCGTGAGAAGCTGAAGTCTAACGAAGAGGTCCTGGAAGAAAATGCAGCGCCGGTTGATTTGGTGACTGTTTGAAGCTATGGGAGATGATCCCCGACCCGCCGGCTGATGGTGATCTTCTATTGCTCGGTTACAATATTTGCCGACCAGGCAAATTTTGCTCTTTGCCGGTGGAGGTCAACCCCCTCCTTTGTGTGGGCAGAGGCGAGACGCGGTTTGCTGGAATAAGAAGACCAGAAGAAGCGTCGGTCAAGAATGAAGCATTCTTCTTTTTACCTGGCGGTGCTGATTACCATCGCGGTGTCGTTCGCCATTGCGCTTGGCCCTGTCTCGGGCAATGGCCAAACGAAAAACGGGAACAAGCCTGGCGCTGACGCTGCCAAGCGCAACGCTTTGCTCAGTACATCGCTCGTCTGGACGTTTGGCAGCAAACAGCAACACGGCTGGTATATCTACACGCCGCTAATCAAGCAACTCATCAACACAAAGCAAGACAGCGCCACCGTCCAGTTTACGCGGGCCGTGGCAAGCTGGCAGGCAAAATCTGGGCTCAAACCCAGCGGGGTTATTGATGAAGAGACACTCTACGCGATGATCAAGACGTGGCAAGACGCGCGTTTGAAGGATCGAACGCCGGCGACACCGGAACAGTTACTCACCGCCCCGCTGGCTGATTTTTATGACCCAAGCCGCGCCGAAGAACTCAGGCAAGTCGAGCGCCGGACATACGCGGCTTACAAGCGCCTGGTGGCGGCCGCAGTTGCCAACCGCTCGCTCGGCCTCGCTTATCAGGGCAGGGAACTTGCCTCCGGCGAGAAATACTTAAAGATCATCTCGGCCTTTCGCTCCCGTGAGTATCAGGAAAAACTGCGGCGAGAGGCGCCCAACTCGGGAAGCGCCGGGCTCGCCGTTAATAGTCCCCATTTCACTGGTCGCGCCCTCGATCTCTATGTTGGGGGCGAACCGGTTGATACGCGCGATGCAAACCGCGCCCTGCAAGTGCAAACACGCGTTTACCAGTGGCTGGTGCGTAACGCCGAGCGGTTTGGCTTCCGCCCTTACTGCTACGAGCCGTGGCACTGGGAATACGTTAAGTAAGAAGGCAGTCGCCCGCGAAGAGAAGACGGATTTTCCATTTCTCATTTGGCATTTTTCATTCGCGAATTCAATTTGGAAGTGCAACAGAACGTTCTTTGAAAAATACTTCGTTCGGAGTTCGGTAGCCAAGTGTCTTGCGGGGACGATTGTTTAGTAGGTCCTCCACACGTTGAACCTCGGCGTTCGTTATGCTGGCGAAGTCGTGCTTCTTTGGGAAGTACTGCCGCACAAGTCCGTTGGTGTTTTCGTTCAAGCCTCGTTCCCAGCTGGCATAAGGATGCGCGAAGTAAATGCGGGCTTGGAGTCCCGCGGCGATCAGCTCGTGATCGCAGAACTCTTTACCATTGTCTACCGTTATTGTGTGCACCTTAGCAGCGAGCGGCGCTAACAGTTCGATACTGTTGTCCTTCATTTCTGCCGCTCCTTTAGTGGCGAGTTTGCGCAGGCGTGTCAGCTTGGATTTACGCTCGACGACGCTCAGGATGCCACCTTTATGGCGGGCGCCAATGACAGTGTCAGCCTCCCAGTCGCCAAAGCGGCGCTTGCTGGCGACGATCTGTGGACGCTGCTCAATGCTGGTGCGGTTGGGAATCTGGCCCCTGCGGATGTATCCGCTATAACGCTTGCGCTGCTTCTTTTGACTGCGTAAATGGCGATGCAGCGTGCCGCCACGCCGTTTGTCGGCATAGACGTACAGATAGATGCATTCATGGCTCACGGTGGGCTGTTTCTCGCGCTTCAGACGCCCGGCAATTTGTTCCGGACTCCACTCCTGGCGCAAGAGCCGTTCGACTTGTTGCCAAGTCTGCCAAGCAATGCGCGCACGATAGGCATCGCACTGCCGGTCGAAAGCGAGTTCATCTGCCTGATAAGGGCGATAGCCCTTCTGCCCGCGGTTGCGGCGCAACTCGCGCGAGATCGTGCTCTTATGGCAACCGACCAAGATGGCGATGCGTGTCTGGTTATGTCCGGCTTTCATCAAAGCGTATATCTGGTATCTTTGTTCGCGAGTAAGCTGTGTGTAGCTCATTTGTGTGCTTCTTTGACTTGGCGGTTGAAAAGCACGCTTACGCTACCGCAGCTTGCTCTTAACCACTAGTTTTCAAAGTTGCACTTCAAGTTGAATCCACCATTTTTCATTTGCCATTCAGTGTCAGAAGCCCGACCGTCAGGGAGGGCCTGCTTGGCTAACGAGCCCTTGCTTACGCGCGGGCTTCTGACACTCTCGGGCAACAAGAATCAATCCCAATGTCAAATGAGAAATAGAAAATGATAAATGGAAAATCCGTCTCCTGCCCGTTTGTGCAGTCGATTTACCGATTTACTTCCCGCTCTTTCCACCACCCGCCGCTCTTGCCCGCGGATGAAATCGATCGTAAGCCTTACGCATATGCAGGTCGGTGATGTGCGTGTAGATTTCGGTGGTCGAAATGTCCGCGTGGCCCAGCAGCGCCTGCACCGAACGCGAATCGGCGCCGTGTTGCATCAGATGAGTGCCAAAGCTGTGACGCAATGTGTGCGGCGAGATATCAGGAACGCCTGCTTGCGCGGCGTAGGTCTTGATAATCGCCCAGGCCGCCTGCCTGGTTAACACGCGCCCGCGATTCATGAACAATTCGGCTTTGGCTTCGCTGCCAAATTGTTTGCGAATTCCAAGGTATCTTTGCAGCCAGTGAATCGCACTTTTACCGATCGGTATGCGCCGCTGCTTGCTCCCTTTGCCATGACAAGTGACGAGACCCGCATCCAGTTCGACGTCGCCGGTCTTGAGCCCGCACAACTCTGAAACCCTCAGCCCCGTGGCATACATCACTTCCAACAGCGCGCGATCACGCACGCCCACGTCGGTCTTCAGGTCGGGCGCAAACAGCAGGCGCTCCATCTCTTCCTCGGTTAGAAACTGCGGCAGGCGCGAGACGCGCTGTGGCGTGTGCAGGTCTTCCGCCGGATGGCGTTTGATGTGGCCGTCGAGCATCAGGAAGCGATAGAAGCCACGCGCCGCGCTTACCGCCCGGCCGACCGATGAAGGCGCCAGCCCTTCGCGGGACATGCTCGCAATCCATTCGCGCAAGTCTTTGCGTTCAAGCCTTTCCACCTGCTTGCCTTGTTTTTGCGCCCAACCTTGTAGCCTGGCTATGTCGCGCGCGTAGCTTTGCAGCGTGTTTGTCGAGAGACCTTTCTCGACCTGAATATAGTTGAGGAATTCGCGGACCAGATCGCGTTGGTGCAACCGTTCACTCATCGCGACGAGAGTAGCATAACTGCGGGGTGGATCGCGGATGTTCCCGCTCCGCTATAGGTCTTCCGGGATCAGCGAAAACAAGACCGCATCCTGCGACTCGCCGCCGATCAAAAGCCGTTTGCGCAAAACGCCCTCGCGCACTGCACCGGCTTTTTCGGCGACGCGCTGGCTGGCAAGATTCGGAACCGCCGCCAGAATTTCAAGGCGGTGCAGACCAACCTGTTCAAAACTGAAACGGGCCATCAACCTCGCGGCTTTGGTGGCGATGCCGCGACCGACCGCACTGGTTCGCACCCAATAGCCAAGATTACCGATCCGATGAACTCGATTAATGAAATTTAATCCCACCCCGCCCAGAAACCTGTGCGTGTCTTTTTCGAAGATTCCAAAGCTGTACCACTCTTCGCTGGCGGCGGCCCGGGCTCGCGAGGAAATGAATTCCCTGCTCTCTTCAATGGAATAGTCCTGGTGACACCAGGACAGCCATGGCGAAACTTCAACGATCGATTCACGCACGGCTTCATAGAGGCGACTGACATCGTCATCTCGGAAAGGTCGCAGCAGGAGGGAGTCTGTGGTCAGTTGCACTTCCATCTTTTCGCCGGCCAGTGTCTTCGCTACGGCTTCGCGGTCACTTTGTACTTGTCGATCAGCTGTTGCATGCCTTCGGTGGAATTGTTATGGCGATACTTGTAATAAGTCTCGAGGTCCTTGAGGGATTGTTGGCGCGCCTGTTCCAGGCGCGCGTTGCCCTCGCACAATGCGATCGCGCGGGCCAGAGTATCGATAACCTTATCGAGCGCTGCCATGACCTTTGGATATTCGTCATTCTTGGCCTTGCCGCTGGGCATACTTTGATAGCGCTTAGCCGCGTCCTGATATTCGGCATCAAAGATGTCGATCAGCATCAGATAGTTGAAAGGATCATTGGGAGCGAGTTCGGTCGCCCTGGTAAACCGAGCTTTCGCCTCAACGCGATCGCCCTTGACCAGATTGAGTATGCCCATTGACTGATACATCCCGGGCAAATTCGTCTCGAAAAACTTCCAGGTGACGTCATCCATGCCGGGAGGAATTTTCTTCGCTTCAATCAGTTGAATTGCGTGCGCTCCATATTGCAGGCTCTGCTCGACAAATTTGCCGTTCCGCTGTTTAGCCTGACCGGTTCCCAATACCAACAGTCTCACCAAAACACGAATCGCGTCCGGGTTGCTCTTTAGGAACTCGGTGCCGGTCGCGAAGGCTTCATCGATTCGGTTCGCGTCCCCATAACCATCTAGCAATATGGGAAGGATTAGTTCCTGATCGGATGGTTCTTTGAAAACGCCCTGATATTCCTGCGCCAGGCTTATCTTTTGGGTGGCATCCTTGACGGCGGCTATGTCATTTGCCAGGGCCTGGGCCACCCGCGAGCGGAGCGTGCTCTTCGGATATTTCTTGATAAAAGCAGCACCAGCTTTGAGCTTGGCCGCGGGATCCGGCGCCGAGGTAATCGCTTCGGCGGCTTTTTGTTCGCCGGCCGAGACATTAGGCTGATCTGATTTCCCCTGCGCACCAACAAAGCCGTCTTTGGCGCTTACAAATGACAACCCACCGGTCAGAAAAAATAATGAAGCGAGCGCAATCCACGCCGCGAATGATCTGATCCTCATCGTTTCACCCTCGAGAGTTTTAGTAGTGAACGGCATAATATTGCTTCACCTTCTTAAGTCAGATCAAGTTTGGGTAGCGTCCTGAGTGGTTCCGTACTCTCTGTCCGCTTGGATAAGAACGATCCACGAAATCACACGAACAAGACTTTCCAAAAATAAACCTGCTGACACACAATTATTTTGGCGCACCTCGTCCAACACTCGAGGGCTTCGCTTGTCTGCGGTAGCGGTGGGTTACCGGACGTCGCCGGCCGATGCCGATTGCATTGCGCGAAATAATCAGCGTGGGTGGCAGTTGGCGACGCTTGAATTCGTTCGCCGGCGACTCGACCTGGTTCAGAATCTCGTAAACTAACTGCGCCTCGTGACCCGCCGCGATGATTTCTTCGGGCAACTGCTTCTGTTCAAAGTACAGCTTCAGGATCGGATCGAGTTTGTCATATGGCGGCAAAGACTGATCGTCAAACTGTTCGGGCGCGAGTTCCGCCGAAGGGCGCTTATCGATAATCGAGCGCGGAATTAATTCGCGCTCGCGGTTGTAAAGCCGCGCCAGTTCATAGACTTCAGTTTTCAAGACGTCGCCGATTACCGCGAGTCCGCCGTTCGTGTCGCCATAGAGCGTGCAATAACCCAGGGCCAGCTCTGATTTGTTTCCAGTGGAAAGCAGCAGCCGATTCTCAGCGTTCGAAATCGTCATCAGAATGTTTCCGCGCAAGCGCGACTGCAAATTCTCGACCGCATGTTCAATGGCCCCGGACTCGCTGCCCACCTTTGGCTCAGGCAAATCCATTTCCTTTCTCAGCACATGAAATGCGTCGCTGATCGGCTTTTCAACTGTCCTGATTCCCAGGCGCTGCGCCAGTTCGACCGAATCTTCAATACTGCCGCGAGACGAATAGGGTGACGGCATCATCGCCGCGAGGACGTTGGCGGCTCCCAGGGCCTCAGCCGCCAGCGCGGCCACCACCGCGGAATCGATTCCGCCCGACAAACCAAAAACTGCTTTCGTGAAGTTGTTCTTGCGAGCGTAGTCGCGAATGCCGAGCACCAGCGCCGCGCGGATAGTCTCAATGTCATCACCCGGCAAACAGCGAGAGTCCGCAAGGCCGCAATCCAGGTCGACTGTCTCGACGAATTCCTCGAACGGCGGCGCTTGCAGAATAATCTTGCCGTGACGATCTGAGATAATGCTGGCGCCATCGAAAATCACGCCATCGTTTCCGCCGATGAGATTCACAAAGACGATCGGCAGCCTGGCCGTACGGGCACGATGGGAAACCATTTCGCAGCGCATTCCCATCTTGCCTTTGTTGAAAGGAGAAGCATTGATCGAGACCAGAATTTTCGCGCCCATCTCGATCAATTCCTGGGCCGGGTCGTTTGGATAGAGGCGCTGTTTCCAGAACGTTTTATCATTCCAAAAGTCTTCACATACAGCCACGCCCAGATCGCAATCGTCCAGCTTGAACAAGCGACGCTCGCGTCCAGGCTCAAAGTAACGCGGATCGTCGAACACATCGTATTCCGGCAGCAGGGTTTTGTCGGCAAAGCCCAACAACGCTCGATCACGAATGATGGCCGCCGAGTTATACAGCCGGCGACCCGTTGCCTGATCATTCGGACGAACCGTCCCGACGATTGCCGTCAAGCCTTCCGTCGCTTCTATGATTTTGTTAAGCGGATCGAGTGAGGATCGGATGACGTCGGGATCCAGAAACCAGTCTAGGGAGGTATAACCCTGAATCGTGACTTCCGGAAAAACAATAAGGTTTGAACGATCTTTTCTGGCCTGCTCAATAGCGCTGAGGATGCTCGCAACGTTGCCTTGATAGTCGCCGTTGGTCGTATTTATCTGCCCGATGGTGACGCGCATCTGAAATGATTTTAGCATTAGGAGGCGCTAGTCGCTGAGTGGGGGTACCTAAGTCTTGAACTCCAGTCCTGGCGGCTTCGCCGCAGCACAGTGCGGTAAGCCTTGGGCTTACCGATGGGGATCAGATGATTATGGGAGGCTGCGCCTCGTGGATTAACTGAGGCGTGGCCTCAAAAAAGCAATAACGAGTCAACGGTAAGCCGAAGGCTTACCGCACTGTGCTGCGGCAAAGCCGCTAAGGAGTGGTTGAGTAGAGTGCTGGATTATAGAAAGGTGCGAAGGCGGCAATCAGCGCGGCTTCGAAACTCATCGAACGCGTCAACAGATCGCGCGACAGCACGCCCCAGGCTCCCTGCTTGCTGCGCACGTCGCGCACACCGGCGACCTCGTCAATTATGATTCCCAACTCTCGCTTGCCCTGGATCACATCTTTGACGATTGCTTCGGGAACGCCGATCGATGGCGACATGCCAAAACTGCCGCGTTCGCCGTCAGTGACAAACGCCCAGCCACGGAGGAACGTGTGCCACTCGCCTTCCACCGAGATCGAATGGAAACCGCCTTCGAGTCCGACGTAAAGATCGGCGTCGAGTCTTTGCTCAATGAGAATCTCGCGCACGGCCAGGGCGCGCTGCCGCGCGCCGCTCATCAATTCCCAGTCATTCAAGGGCATTGCCGGCGTATCGGTCTTCACCGGTCGCGCCACTACGCTCACCTCGCGCCAGCCGGAATCGATCTGGGCCACGCGCGCGATGCTGGCGCGCAGGGCCATAATTTTCGCCGCGCGATCCGAACCCAGCGCTATGCGCTCGATGCGAGTCCGCTGTGCGCGCTTAGTTGAGAAACTTTGAGTTGACATTCCCGCCTTTGGGTTGTTGTAATCGAATCCAGTTAAGAGTACAAGGTTCGCGGCTTGCGACCCGTGTCAGAAGCCCGACCGTTAGGGAGGGCCAGTCGCCCTTGCTCACGCGCGGGCTTCTGACACAAACGCTGAGGTTTAGAAATGTCTGTTGCTGAACTCATCTATGATTGGAACAAGGTCGATCCCGTGCTTCACAAGCCCGATCGGCACATCGGGTTTGACGACGAGACGCTGCGCGACGGTTTGCAATCGCCCTCTGTGTGCGAACCGCCGGTCGAAAAGAAGATCGAACTACTTCACTTGATGGACGCGCTGGGTATCGACACGGCGGACATTGGCCTGCCGGGCGCGGGTGGAACGCATGCCGCGGGTGTCGAAATCATGGCCCGCGAAATCGCTGACAAGAAACTAAAGATCCGTCCCAACTGTGCCGCTCGGACTCATCGAAACGACATCATTCCGATCGCGGACATTTCGCAGCGTGCCGGCATTGCCATCGAAGCCTGCACCTTCATCGGCTCTTCTCCGATCCGGTTCTATGCGGAAGAATGGACCATCGACAAACTTCTGCAAATGACGGAAGAGGCGGTGACCTTTGCCGTAGGTGAAGGCTTGCCGGTCATGTTCGTGACCGAAGATACGACGCGCGCCGATCCGGAAACGATTCGCGCGCTCTACACCACCGCGATTCGCTGCGGTGCCCGGGCCGTCTGCGTCTGCGACACGGTCGGCCACGCCACGCCCGATGGTGCGCGCGAAGTAGTTAAGTTTGTGCGCGGAATAATCGACGAGCAGGGCGAGCAGGTGCGCCTCGACTGGCACGGACATCAGGATCGCGGACTGGGTGTGATCAATTCGCTCGCGGCAATCGAAGGCGGCGCAGATCAGATTCACGGCTCGGCGTTGGGCATGGGCGAGCGCGTCGGCAACACACCCATGGATCAGTTGCTGGTGAACTTGAAGCTGCTGGGTTGGATTGAAAACGATCTGACGCGCCTGCGCGAGTATTGCGACAAAGCCGCCGAGGCTTGCCGCTGGATTATTCCGCTGAACTATCCGGTCTTCGGTCGCGACGCATTTCGCACGGCTACCGGTGTCCATGCCGCCGCGGTGATCAAGAGTTACCGGAAAGGCGACACCGAACTCGCCGACTTGATCTATTCAGGCGTGCCCGCGGGATTGTTTGGCTTGAAGCAAGTGATCGAGATTGGTCCGATGAGCGGCAAATCGAATGTCATCTTCTGGCTCGAGAGTCGCGGTCTGGAAGCGAGCGAAGATCGAGTCACGCGCATCTACGAACGCGCCAAGCAAGCGTCGGCTGTGCTGGAAGAAGCTGAGTTAATGAGGCTGGTGTGAAAGAAAGGCGGCTCTGCCGCAGTACAGTGCGGAAAGGCTCTGCCTTTCCGGCCCGACGATTTCTTATTTCAGGCTGAGGCTGCGCCTCAGCTATTGGAGGCGGAGCCTCAATAATCTTAATTACTTTACGGTAAGCCAAAGGCTTACCGTAGTGGGCGGCGGCAGAGCCGCTTCGTATCCTAGTCGATTGGAATCGTAACCGTCGCTGAGCCCGCTTTGCCCGCCGGAAAGCGTTTCTGCCGCGCGATGCGCAAAGCAGTTGCGTCCCCTCCCGAAGCCTGCGTCACTCGCCCGTTCTCGTCATAAGTAACTTGCACAGTAACTTTCCTGGCCGCGCCTGAGGGCGAAGATTGCGGCTTGACGCTGCTCGGATTAGCTAAGCTTGAGGTGTCTTTTGCTTCCGGCTTCGTATTGCCCGTAAAAGCCGTCGTTGTGGTTCCTTGAAGCTTTGCTCGTTCTTTCGCACGAGCTTCGCGCTGCCGTTTGGCAAACTGCTCAGCGTCCGCTGAGTTCACCGCCGGGACCACCGTCTCGTCCGGAGTAGGCGCTGCTGATGTTTCATTAGCCGGAACTGAAGGCGCTGATGTTTCGGGGGTTGTGGCCGGCGCACTCTGAGTTTCTAAGGCCAGCTTCGCGGCCTTGCTGCGAACATGCCTTGCCCACGGTACGCTAATCACTGTCAGCACTAACACTACCGCGAACCCGATGGCGCCTAGGGTCCACGGCTTGCCTCGCCAACGCGATTCGTTCTCAGCCTGGGCGAGGAACGCGGGCATCTCTGCCGGCTGGACAGCAGGAACATCAATCATCGCGTTTTCAGATTCATCGTCGTCCCGAGCAGGTTCGTCCAGATCACTAACGGCGAGCTCCGGCTCTGCGGTTTTGATTTCCTCGACGGGCGAAGCAGCCTCCTCCGGAAAAGCATCCGGCGGCGAAAGACCTTCGTCCATTCTCCTCAGGCCTTCCAGCACGACTGAAGTCCACGGTTGGTTGATACTGTGTTCGGGAGGTTCGAATGCCGGACTAAAGGTGAAGGAAGCGTTCGGCAGCGTCAATGCACAGTAGACAGCTTCAATGCCGCGCAAAACACCAATCCGCGCGTGCACTACTGAGCCGGCTTGCAGATAGAAATAGCCCGGGCCGATTGGGTAGATGACTTTCAGCCGGCCGGTCTTGCGTTGATTACAAAAAAACTCGATTAGTTCGGCAAGAGAAAGATCGCTGAGTTCTCCAGTGAGTGCCATACGTCATTCCTTTTCTGTGCAGGGGATTCTGCGAGGCGCCGGCCTGGAGGAGGTGGAACCCGCCAGGCCGGCTTGATAAGTTAGGGTAGGGTGAAGTTGTAGTTGATCTGGCCGGAGACTTTGATGCTCTGACCCGAAAGTTTTGTCGGTGAAAACCGCGCGCGCAGCGCGGCCTGCAGTGCCACGTCTCTCAAACTGCCCGGTCCCGACAGGACTTTCGCTGAAATGACTTTTCCATTTTCATCGACAACTACATCGACCTGGACCAGGCCGGTGATGCGCAGACGGCGCGCCACTTCAGGATAGTTTGGCATCGGCAGGGCCAATGCCTTTCCATTCAGCACTCCGCCTGAGAGCGGACGCAGCAAAGGCTTTGGCGCCGGTGGCGGGGCATCTTCTACGGCAACCGATTTTCGGTTTACATCAATGTGCGCGTTATTGAAATCGACGCTCATGGGTTGCGCCGCGGACAATTTCAGTTTGTCGAGAGCTGCTGGCGGCGGCGGCGCTGTTGCCTTCCTGCTTTCAGTTTCAGCCCGACTCGTCGATACAGGTTCAAGCATCTTCGCCATAGTCGCGTCGAGGTAATAAAAGATTGTGCGGTACGTGACCTCGGTTGGCTCGAATCCGATGCGGCCGTTTTCTACTACTGCCAGCGACGTCGTCATCTTCACCCAGTTACCAATAGAGTCAAAGTCGTATTTGTACACTTCTTTACTGACCAACGATCCATCGGCATTGACGAGAGTCATCTCGCTGATATTGCCTTTATCGTCATAGCGGTAAACTTCGCGTCCGGTTAGAGTGGAGCCGGTAATGGGAAAGTATTGGTTTTGAGTCTTGACTCCTTTTAGATCGTACTCGGCTGTCTCAAGCAGCGTGCGCTTGGTGTCTTCGATCGACTTACCGCCCACTGTCGACAGTTTGACGACTTCGGTTCGGACTCGTCGTACGGGACCGACCAATCCATCTCGCGCGCGATCGGTATCCCCCGGAGCCTCGCCAGCCGGCTGAAGGTTGTTTGCCTTGGCTGTCAGGTTTCCCTGGCCGCTGGCAATCGCGAACATCATCGTGAGAGACAGACCCGCGAAGGCAATTCGGATCACTTGCGTCGGCATTTTTGTTCTCCTGTTTCTTACTTGAAAATGTGAGGGTGTGGGTCGCGTCTTCACTAAGGGCAAGTGAGAAGCCTGAACACGGCTTCGACCTTTGGAATCTTACCGTGTTAAAGCAAGTTTGTCCAGAGCAAACCACGGCGAAATTGCCGCAAAAATGAGGTGTTTTGGCTATTTTTTCCCAGGCGTTCGCGGATACGAAATAAGGAGCCCCGCGATCTCGTCAATCAAACGGACCGGGTTGCTGTGCACCGTAGAGTCGTTGCAGAAGATTGAAAAGACGAGGATCTCGCCGTTTTCGGCGGCGGCATAACCAGAGAGCGAGTGAACGTACGAGATTGTTCCCGTCTTGGCAAATATCCGTCCGGCTCCCCGCTGGAGCCGCGATCCCAGCGTCCCGTCGCGACCGGCAATAGGAAGCGAATCATGAAAGGTCGTCGCCGAATTTGTTTTGCCGATAGCTACCAGCAAACGCGCGGTTGTCTCCGGTGTCACCAAATCCAGACGTGAGAGGCCCGAGCCATCGCGAATCGCGAGACCATCGTCTGAAATCCCGTTGCGTGCCAGCCATGATCTGACGACTGCCGTGCCCGCTTCATCATCGCCGCGCTCGCGGTTCTTGCGGGCATCAGGATCAGGCGCCGAGGCTCCACGCTCTTTGCCCAGCGTGCGCAGAATAAGCTCGGCGAAAAGATTGTTACTCTCTTTGTTTGTCTTTCGCACGATCTCCCCGAGCGCGGCGCTATCCTGAGAAGCGATCTCGAACGCCTTCTGGGGATCGAATTTTTCTTTCTCAGGCAGGCGAAAGTCGCGACTGCGAGCTTCGCCGTTCACCTTGATGCCGCGCGCAACCAGGGCCTGCTTGAAAAGCGTCGCTGCCCACAGGGCTGGATTGTGAACCGACAGAAAAGCTGAGTAGGATCTACCGCCAACGGGAAAGTCTCCCCACACATGCAGTTCGTTATTGGACAAGCCGCGATTGATGCCGACGGTGTTGGTGGCCTCGCGCGCGCCGGTCATCGTGCTGTTCGTCAGGTGCACAAACCCAGCGTCCCGACTCACGGCCACACTGGCGGCGCTACCAGACTTGCTTCCCGGCGCAATCGTCAGCTCAATACTATTCTCGTCAATTGTCAGGGCGCTGGGCTCAGCCCCGAAGTACCATTGCAGATCGTTCCATTGCCAGCCGAGGCCGAATAGTTCGCTGCGAAAATAACTTTCATCACCAATGACATTTCCGCGGACGTGCCGCACGCCACTTTGATAAAGCTGATCCGCAAATTGCGCCAGCGATGCTCTGGAGCCTTTCCGGACTGACATCAGATCGGGAGCGCCGCGGCCATAGAGCGTGACATCGCCGGCGATGATGCCATCCGCGTCCGGCTGTTTGTCGACATAGACCGAGGTGCGCCAGCGATAATCCGCGCCCAGCATATCGAGCGCGACCGCGGTCGTGTAGACCTTCATATTGGACGCGGGAGTAAACAGACTGTCGCCATTGCGCGAATACAGCACGCGATCGTCTTTCATCGAGATTACAAAAACTCCCCAGCGCGCCCGTGTCAGATCGCTTCCGTCGATTGCCCGATCAATCTCCTGTGCCAGGGCCGCGTCGTCCGGCTGTTTCGCAGCGCTCGTCTTAAGCGGGACGCTTGCCGCCGGAGCTGGCGCAGCCGGGTCCTTTGCTTTCTGTTTTGATTCGAAACCAGATCGAGCAATCAAAAGTGAGGCGAGAAAAAGAGTCGGCAGGCACACCGACAAGAGCGCTGACTTCGTAATCTTCCTTTTAGCCATGTTCGTGATTCTTAGCTGGCGAAAAGCTTCTCTGTTCGTCCGGCGCTGAGCAACTCTCGGGTAGCGGCATACGCGTCTTCGACTTCAATCTGGGCGATGTTCTGGCTGAAGATCAGCCGCTGAGATTCGGCCAGTGGCACGTAAGCGTGCGGCGTCGGCAGATCAATCAACACGACGATGGGCGTTCCGACCGCCGCGGCGATATGGACGGGACCCGTATCATTCGAAACAAACACCGCCAGCCGTGCTTGAGCCGCCGCGAGCTGCGGTATGGTCAGCTTGTCCAGAATAACGCACGACGATGGGAACTTCGCACGCATCCGGGGCACCAGATGCCGCTCCTCCGGCCCCACAAACACTACCGGCCGCACGCCGTCGTTGCGCACCAGGAAATCCGCCAACTGAACGAATTTTTCGAGCGGCCAGCATCTTCCGGGATGGCCGGCGCCGGGAAACAATCCCACCAGCGGAGTGCCGGATTCGGCTTTCGACTTGCGCAGCAAAACATCCACCGCGCGGTCATCTTCGGCCCGGGTCGTCAGCTTCGGCACTCGCGCGGCGTTTTTGATTCCCAGCGGAACCAGCACGTCGAGATAGCGATCCACCAGATGCTGTTTCGGATCGTTTCTATCAACGGGCGGTTTGGGATCAAAGTTAGCGAGAAAGTCGAGCGAGCGTCCGGGTCGCCGCGCAAATAGACGATTGCGGGCTTTGGAAAGAAAGCCCAGCAGATTCGTTTCCGCGAAACTGTGCAGGTCGATCACGAAATCAAATTCGCGGCGGCGAACGTCTTTGACGATTTGCAGGATTCGCAGAACTGAAAGTGGTTGAAATCCGTCGCGCAAGCCGACGCGGTCGACTTCGATGGTCGCATCCGCCAGGCCTGACATTTCGATTATCTCCGCACCGGGCCGGCCCACGGCCACCGTCAGGCGCGCCTGCGGAAAATGATCGTGGATCGCGCGCAACGCCGGCAGACTCATGACCACGTCACCGAGCTGGCCAAAATCGATTACCAGGATGTTGCGAGGGTTGAAAGTCACTTCAGATGCTTGTCGAAAAAATCTGCTGCCGCATGATACGAGCGCAGCCAGTCCTGATGCCGCAGAAAATCGTGGATCTCGTCGGGATAAATCAGCTCTTCAAAGTAGACACCGTTGGCTCGCAGCCGCCGCACCAGATTGACCGTCTGCGAAAACTCAACGTTGCGATCGGGGCGTAAGCCCGGGGATCGAATTGGATTTGAACCAAATGAGCCCGCGCAGCGGGCGGGCAGAAATTGGTACGCTGTCTCCTCAGATGCCGTCTGCCGAAGTTTTGTTTTTCGCCCATCCCCGCGCGCACGATTCTAACATCAGCTTGCAGCGGTTAACTAAGATTAGCGAAACAATGTGCCCGTCTCCGTTTGCACCCCTTATTTGATCTGCTAATCTTGTTTCGAACCAAATGAGCACGGCAACTTCAAATCATATCGCTCCCGAGATCCCACGACCGGTTCACCGTCACGGGCGCGCGTGCGAAAGCCGCCGGCGGTTGACGGTAGCCATAGTTAGATACCAACGGAAGAAAGCCGCATGACTCACAGCCATGATCACGGTGCCATACCAACCAGACGACGGTTGGTTCTATCGATCCTCATTACGCTTGTTTTTGTCCTGGTCGAGGCGATCACCGGCTACTTTTCTCACTCATTGGCCCTCATGTCCGATGCCGGCCACAATTTCGCTGACGCGCTCGCACTTATCTTTGCTTGGTACGGCGTCTGGATCGCGCTAAAACCCTCGACCGCACGACGGACATTCGGCTATCACCGCGTTGGCACTCTCGCGGCTTTGGTGAATTCTGTTTCATTGGTGGTCATCGCCCTGCTTGTTTTTTGGGAAGCCATCGATCGGCTGCGTCATCCTCAGCCGGTGCACAGCACGCCAATGATCATTGTGGCCGTGATAGCCATTCTTATGAATACCGTGATCAGTCTGTGGTTAAGAGGCGGAGCAAAGAAGGATCTCGGCGTGCGTAGTGCATATTTCCATATGCTCGGCGATGCTATCTCGGCGGCAGGCGTCGTCGTGGCCGGCTTAGTCGTTGCTCTTACTGGAGCGACCATCGCCGACGCGGTGGTATCTATCCTGATCGGAATTCTGATTCTGGGAAGTTCATGGGGGATTCTAAAAGAATCGGTTAACGTGTTATTGGAGGCGATTCCTGCTGGAATGAACATGGCTGAGGTCGAGCAGACAATTGCGAACGTACATGGCGTGCTGGAAGTACATGATCTACACGTCTGGACTATCGGTTCCGGCATGGTTTGTTGTAGCTGCCACGTCATGGTCAACGAGCAAAGCGTGCGAAGCGGAGAGAATGTCCTGCGCATCGTAACGGAAGAACTGGCGCACAATTTCGGGATCGCGCATACAACTATCCAGGTGGAAGTGGAGGGTTGCGATCCAAACGATATGTATTGCGTGAAAAGAGTCGCAGAGCACCCACGCCACTAGACGCACCGCGGCCAGGCTTTGATTTATGTCACGGTTGGGGACCGCGAGCCAGGATTCAACTGGAAACACAATGGCAACCATCGAACTCGGTTACGGCCGCTCATCGATAACCTTCGACTACGACACAACACGATTTGACGTTCTCGCCCCGGGCGAAGAAGCGTCGCATCCACTTTCAGACGTAGAGATTGGCGCAGCCCTTGACGCTCCCATTGATTCACTGCCGCTCGAAGAAGTGGTAACCGCCGGCGACAGTGTGCTGATTGTCGTTTCTGATGCCACGCGGGCCACCGGCAGCGCCCAAATCGTCAACCTGCTGGTGCGCCGTCTGATTGAAAATGGCGATCAACCGGCCAAGATCGCGATCATCTTTGCCACTGGAATACACCGCGCCGTCCGCGCCGACGAAAAATCAGAACTGCTCACGCCCTTCATCGCGCAACGTATTCGCACCATCAATCACGACGCTTATAATTCGTCGCAGTTGATTCAACTCGGAGTTACTGAGCGGGCTACGCCGGTCCAGGTCAATCGCGCGCTGAAAGAATTCGACAAAGTAATTCTCACCGGCGCGGTTCGCTTTCATTACTTCGCGGGCTTTACCGGCGGGCGGAAGTCGATCTGTCCGGGTCTGGCCGGAAGCGAGACAATTGAAGCCACTCACATGCTGGCGCTGGATTTCAAAGGCGGCGGGCGCCGCGCAGGAGTCGGCTCCGGGCGACTGGAAGCCAATGCGGTGAGCGATGAATGCGAACGCGTGGCGGCGATGATCGCTCCCGTCTTCGCAATCAATGCCATCGTTGACGAGCACGGTCGTTGCGAGAAAGTCTTTGCCGGTAACTGGCGCACGGCGCATGCGCGCGCCTGTGAGGATTACGCCGCCAGTCATTCAGTTCGAATCTCTGAAGAGCGCGAGATCGTTATCGTTAGCTGTGGCGGTTCACCATACGACATCAACGTGATCCAGGCACACAAGGCCCTGGACATGGCAGCGGCGGCCTGTGTCGACGGCGGCCTAATCGTTCTCCTGGCTGAATGCGGTGACGGTTTAGGCAGACCGGATTTCCTCAAGTGGTTTGAATCAGATGATTCGCGCGCGTTGGAGAATCGTCTGCGCACAGCTTATGAAGTCAACGGCCAGACCGCCTGGTCGCTCCTGACTAAAGCCGAGCGTTTCCGCGTTCACATCGTTACTAAGCTGGGCGGCGATGATGTGCGTCGAATGCGGATGAATGCCGTGAGTTCGATCAATGAAGCGCTGGCGCATGTCGGATCCGATGTGAAAGGCTACATCATGCCGCGCGGCGCGGCGTTGCTGCCGATCCTGCAATAAGTAAATCGACGTTCCATCAAAGGCGACATCAGGTCTCATCGGGTCCGACATCCAATCAAATCCCAATACGGCGGCGTATTTTCGGTGCATCGTTCAGCTGACCCAATGGCAAGACAACGAAAGCCGTAGCCTAACGCGGCTGGTTTAACCCTGTTCGCTATCTGCACCTTTGACGGCAGGGAGCGTTCATTAGGAAAGCTGCGAGCTTTCTCATGTGAATCACCTCCTTTCAAACGCGGCAATCATGACACAGAACTGCGAATCAGGGCCGCGGAAATTTTAGCAAGAATCGTTACTAGACGAAGCTGTTAGTATTTTCTTAAGCTCCGATGAAACTGCCAACTGACGAAGATTTTGAGGTAATTGGCAAGATCGAACAGATCGAACCAATCGCTGTCGGCAGGCGCATACGCGAGATAACCCGTCTGCGTAGGATCTTCGGTTCCGGACGCTGGCGAAAACTCAAAGGTGTTGCGACCGTGCGCTTTGAAGATGGTACAATTCAACGCGTCGAGCTCCACTGGTATGAAGCACACGGCATAGGCCGGAAGAAGTTGAAGATTAAGGAGTATCTCGACTAAGAGTTATGGAAGCAACAGATTCCGCTGATTCGTATGTTTTGTGCATTGACAACGGTGGCTATCCGGAATCACTCGAGGTCCGTAAGCTTTACGCCGTGCTGCCGGACGAGCGCGCCGCGGCGAATGACTATATTCGCGTGATCGATGAAACCGGTGAAGACTATCTCTATCCATCGAAGTATTTTGTTTCCATCCAACTGCCGCCTGAAATTGCCAAAATTCTGCCTGCGGGAAGCGCCTTACGTAACGGTCGTCCAAGATAATCCCTCTAGAGGCCTTGTTGTTCCCACTCAGGAGCAGTCTGGATCAAATCTCAACCTCTGCAGTCTTCTCAAACAACTTTCATCTTCCACTTCCCTCGCTTAAAGAATATCGCGCTCACAATTGCCAGCGTCGAGAACGCAATCGTGATTGCCAGGAAGACACCGCGAGGTCCGAAGCCAAGAACAACTGCCAGGATATAAGCCAGCGGCAGCTCCCACAGCCAGAACACGAACAGGTTAAGGATCGT